>ERZ809074.585-NODE-585-length-56365-cov-27.897265_pt1 | contig 56365 bp, 51 predicted proteins | sample MGYA00520795_ERZ809074 | MGnify/ENA primary metagenome ERZ809074 (study PRJEB31570, sample SAMEA3212989) | Homo sapiens | biome: human-gut; feature: human gut; material: fecal | place: Sweden | collected 2011 ...
TGAACACCAACGAAAGCCCCTATCTGCCCAGCCCGGCGGTGGTGGCGGCGGTGAGCGAGCATGAGGTGGAAAAGCTCCGTCTCTACTCCGACCCCGCCTGCACCGACCTGCTGAAAACGGCGGCGGTGCACTTTGGCCTGCAGCCGGATCAGATCATGCCCGGCAACGGCAGTGACGAGAACCTTTTCTTCGCCCTGCGGGCCTTCTGTGACGAGGCCCACCCGCTGGCCTATGCCGACATCACCTACGGCTGTTACAGCGTCTGGTGCGGGCTGATGCATATCCCCAGCCATATCATCCCGCTGAAGGAGGATTTCACCCTTGACCCCGCCGATTACTACGGCCTGAATGAGACCATCGTCATCGCAAACCCCAACGCCCCCACCGGCTTGGCCCTGCCCCGCAGTGCCATCGAGGGCATCCTGAAAGCGAACCCTGACAATGTGGTCATTGTGGATGAGGCCTATGTGGACTTTGGCGGCGAGAGCTGCGTGCCGCTCATTGACCGGTACGACAACCTGCTGGTGGTGCAGACCTTCTCGAAATCCCGCCAGCTGGCCGGTGCGCGGCTGGGCCTTGCCATGGGCAGCGCCAGCCTCATTGCGGATGTGAACCGGGTCAAGTTCAGCCTGAACCCCTATAACATCAACCGCCTGACCTTGAAGGCAGGGCAGGCCGCGCTGGAAGATACCGTTTATTTTGAAAAGACCCGTGCCGCCATCGTGGACACCCGCACATGGACAAAACAGCAGCTGGAAGCCCGGGGCTTTGCGGTGCTGGACAGCCGCTCCAACTTCCTGTTTGCCTCTACACAAAAGAAAAACGGCGGCGAATTGTACCAGAAGTTGAAGAAAAAAGGCGTTCTGGTGCGCCACTTTGATGCCCCGCGCATTGAAAACTGGCTGCGCATCACGATCGGCACGCCGGAGCAGATGCAGATCTTCCTGAACACCCTTGACAAAATAATGGAGGAATGACCCATGCGGGAAGTGACACTGGAACGCAACACCAACGAGACCCAGATCGAGCTGACCCTGAATCTGGACGGTGCGGGCCGCTATGAGGTGGACACCGGCTGTGGGTTCCTGAACCACATGCTGGAGCTGTTTGCCCGCCATGGCCGGTTTGACCTGGTGCTCACCTGCCACGGGGATGTGGAGGTGGATTACCACCACACGGCTGAGGATATCGGCATTGCACTGGGGCAGGCCTTTGCCCGGGCGCTGGGCGAGATGCGGGGCATCCAGCGGTATGGCAGCTTCTACCTGCCCATGGATGAGGCGCTGGTGCTCTGCGCGGTAGACCTTTCGGGCCGGTGCACCCTGAACTGGGATGTCCACTGCAAGACCGAAAAGGTGGGCGATTTCGATGTGGAATGCGCCTCGGAGTTCTGGCTGGGCTTTGCCCGCAATGTGCCCGCTACGCTCCACTTTGTACAATTTGCAGGGGAAAATACCCACCACATTCTCGAAGCCTGCTTCAAGGGGGCAGGCCATGCGCTGGCTGCGGCAGTCGCCATTGATGCCGCCCACCGGGATGAGATCCCCTCCACGAAAGGACTGCTGGTATGATCGCGATCATCGATTATGGCGTGGGCAACCTGTTCAGCCTGCGCTCCAGCCTGACGCATCTGGGGCTGGAGGCTGTTGTGACCGCCGATGCACAGACCATCCGCAAGGCCGACCGGCTCATCCTGCCAGGGGTGGGGGCCTTTGGCGATGCCATGGACAAGCTCTCGGCCACCGGTCTGGTGCCGGTCATCCGGGAGCAGGCGGCGCAAAAGCCCCTGCTGGGCATCTGCCTGGGAATGCAGCTGCTCTTTGAAAAAAGCTATGAATACGGCGAACATGGGGGCCTGGGCTTTGTCAAAGGTGAGGTCTGCCCGCTGGAACCTGACCTGAAAGACAAAACCCTCAAGGTGCCGCAGATCGGCTGGAACGCCCTGCACATCGTACGGGATGACCCGCTTTTCCGATACATCCGTGAGGGCGAGTATGTCTATTACGTCCACAGCTACTACGGCAAAAATTGTACCGGGAGTACACTTGCTGTCAGCGATTACTCCATCCCCGTGACCGGCGTGGTCAGGGCGGGCAGGGTGTACGGCACCCAGTTCCACCCCGAAAAGAGCGGGGAGACGGGGCTGCGGATCTTGAAGGCGTTTGCAGAATTGTAAACTGGATCGCCCTCTCAGTCAAAGCTTGGCGGCTTTGCGAAGCAAAGACGGAGAGGGTAAGGCCGCTAAAGGAGAAACTATGAATCTATTCCCAGCCATTGACTTGCGGGGCGGCAAAGTTGTCCGCCTGACGCAGGGAGATTACGACCGTATGACCGTTTACGGGGAGGACCCCTGTGCACAGGCCCGGCAGTTTGTGGAGGCCGGGGCCAGGTATCTCCACGTTGTGGATCTGGACGGCGCAAAGGACGGCACCCTTTCCAACTACGGATCCATTGCCGCGCTGGCAAAGCAGGGGGGCTTGTACATCGAGGTGGGCGGCGGCATCCGCACGGAGGAGCGCATTGAAAAATACCTTTCTCTGGGCGTGGATCGCTGCATCCTGGGCAGTGCGGCCGTGACGGATTTTGATTTCACGGCCAGGATGCTGAAGCGCTACGGCGAACGGATCGCCGTGGGGGTGGATGCCAAAGATGGATTTGTTGCCATCCACGGGTGGAAGGAGGTCAGCGCCGAAAAGGGCGTGGACTTCTGCAGGCGGCTGTCAGATGCCGGATGCACGGCCATCATCTACACCGACATTGCCTGTGATGGTGCCATGCAGGGCACGAATCTGGCGCTGTACCGCCAGCTGGCGGCAGAGGTGCCGGGCGTGGCCTTCACGGCCAGCGGCGGCATCTCGTCGGAAGCCGAGCTGTTGGAACTGAAAAAGATGGGCACCGCTGCCGCGATCCTGGGCAAGAGCCTGTATACTGGGGCGCTGGATCTGAAACGTTGTGTAGAACTGGTGCAGAATTAAACGAAGGGGAACGAAAATGATCACAAAACGCATCATTCCCTGTCTGGATGTCCGGAATGGCCGGGTGGTCAAGGGCACGAACTTTGAGGGCATCCGGGACGTGGCCGACCCGGTGGAGATGGCCCGGATGTACAACGCTGCCGGTGCCGACGAGCTGGTGTTCTACGATATCACCGCCAGCTTTGAGGGCCGTGCTCTGTTCACCGATATCCTGACCCGGGTGGCAAGCGAGATCTTCATCCCGCTGACCGTAGGCGGCGGCATCAACACGCTGGAGGATTTTGACCGGGTGCTGAAATGCGGCGCCGATAAGGTCAGCGTCAACTCGGGCGCTCTGCGGGACCCCGGCCTCATCCCGGCGGCGGCCCAGAAATACGGCGATCAGTGCGTGGTGCTCTCGGCGGACGTGAAGCGGGTGAACGGCCAGTTCCGGGTGTTCGCCAAGGGTGGGCGCGAGGATACCGGCCGGGACGCGCTGGACTGGATCAGCTGGTGCGCGGCGCATGGTGCGGGGGAGATCTGCTTGAACAGCATTGACACCGATGGTGTCCGCACCGGCTTCGATCTCGAGATGCTGGACGCGGTCGCTGCCCGGGTGAATGTGCCCATCATCGCCAGCGGCGGCGCGGGCAAAAAGGAAGATTTCCTTGAGCTGTTCCACCACAAGGGCATCGACGCTGGCCTTGCGGCGGGCATTTTCCACCAGAAACTGCTGGCCATCCACGATCTGAAAACCTATCTGAATGAAAATGGTGTCGAAATGCGGCTGTAAGCTCTTGCGTTTCGGGCAACTTTAGGATAAACTGTAAGTATCCCCTTTGGGGAGGGAGTATGGACCATGGAACTGAAATTTGATGAAAAGGGCCTCATTCCTGCCATCGTGCAGGATCACTACACCAAAGAGGTGCTCACCCTTGCCTACATGAACGCCGAGACGCTGGCACTGACCATTGCCGAGGGGCGTACGGTGTTCTGGAGCCGGAGCCGTCAGGAGATCTGGCGCAAGGGCGATACCAGCGGCAATGTCCAGCATGTGGTGTCCATCACCGCAGACTGCGACAAGGACGCACTGGTGGTGGAGGTGGTCAAGGATGGCCCTGCCTGCCATACCGGTGCTGAGAGCTGCTTCTTCAATGAAGTGTATGTCTCGCCGGAGCTCAAACAGTTCAGCTGGCAGGGGCTTTACGAACTCATCCAGGGCCGCAGGGATCATCCCCAGGAAGGCAGCTACACCACCTACCTGTTCGAGAAGGGCAAGGAGAAGATCCTGAAAAAGGTGGGCGAGGAGTGCACCGAGGTCATCATTGCGGGAGAAAAAGAAGACAAGGCCGAGACCATCTATGAGATCAGCGACTTGGCTTACCATGTGCTGGTGCTGATGGTGCAGGCAGGCATCACGGTGGAAGAGATCACCCGTGAGCTGGAAAAACGACACGTCATTGACCACAAGGTCAAACAGGAAAGGATGCAGTGATTTAGTTATGGCAGATTATAGGAAGTCCAGTGTTCATTGCCACTCGACGATGTGCGATGGCAAAAATACCTTGCAGGAAATGGCCAGTGCCGCCTGTGCACAGGGCCTGACGACCCTGGGCTTCTCCGGCCATAGCTATACTCAGCGGGACCGCGAGTACTGCATGAGCCCCAGCCGCACCGCCCAGTACAAGGCCACCATTGCAAAGCTCAAGGCAGAGTATAAGGGCAAGGTGGACATCCTCTGCGGCATCGAGTGGGACAGCCTGAGCGAGGACAAGCCAGAGAACTACGATTACTGGATCGGTGCGGCCCATCACCTGTACGGCAAGAACACCGGCAAGTACTACGAGATCGACTTCCGCCCGCAGGATCTGCACGACTGCATCTTTGATGATTTCGACGGTGACCCGCTGGCCGCGGTGGAGGCCTACTTTGCAGAGGTGGAGAAGGTTGCCGCCAAGGGACCGGACATTCTGGCCCACATCGACCTCATCAAGAAGCTGAACGGCGAGGGCGAGTTCTTTGATGAAGAGGCTCCCCGCTACCGGGCCGCTGCCCTCAAGGCCCTGAGCGCAGCCAAAGAGCACAACTGCCTGCTGGAAGTGAACACCGGCGGCGTTTACCGCGGCTACCGCAAGGACTTCTACCCCAGTGCATGGATGCTGGAGGAGTGGAACAAGATGGGCGGCAAGGTCATCATCACCTCCGACTCCCACGATGTTTCCAGCCTGACCTTCGGCTTTGAGGAAGCTGCCGCCGCCATCAAGGCAGCCGGCTTCACCAGCGTGGAGGTGCTGACCGGCCACGGCTTTGAGACCCAGGAGCTGTAAAAGAAAAATAAAGCACAACCCTCTCCGTTTTTGCTGCGCAATGCCGGGGAGGGTTGTTTTCCGTAAACTGTGAGGAACCTTATGACCCAAACTGCGAAAAAATCCCCCTTCAGCATGAATGTGGACCTGATGCACGGGCCCATTTTCAAAAACCTGCTGCTGTTCATGCTGCCCATCTTCATCTCCAACCTGTTCCAGCAGCTCTATAACACCGTGGACACCATGATCGTGGGCAATGTGCTGGGCGATACCGCCCTTGCCGCCATTGGCTCCTGCGGCTCGATCTACGAGCTTCTGGTCGGTTTCGGCCTCGGTATCGGCAACGGCCTTGCAATCGTTGCAGCGCGCTCCTACGGGGCGCAGGATCACGATCTGCTCAAAAAGACTGTGGCAGGCTCACTGGTCATCGGTCTGGTGGCTTCCCTTTGCATTACGCTGGCAGGTGTGCTGGGCCTGCACCCGCTGCTCCTCATGCTGGATACCCCGGCGGAGATCCTGGACGATGCGTACCGCTACATTTTGACCATCGATCTGGGCGTGCTGGTCATGTTCGCCTATAACCTCTGCGCGGGCCTGCTGCGCGCCATTGGCAACAGCGTGATGCCGCTGGTGTTCCTGCTCATCTCCTCGGGCCTGAATGTGGTGCTGGATCTCCTGTTCATTGCAAGGATGGGCATGGGGGTGCAGGGAGCGGCTGTGGCAACGGTCATCTCGCAGGGCGTTTCGGTGGTGCTCTGCATCCTGTACATCTTCCTCAGAGTGAAGATCCTGCTTCCGGAAAAACAGCATTTCAGGGTGGGCAGCCACCTTTACTGGGAGCTGTTCAGCCAGAGCATCTCCATGGGCCTGATGAGCAGCATCGTCTCGGCTGGCTCGGTGGTGCTGCAATACGGCATCAACGGTCTGGGCACGCTGGTCATTGCCGGTCACACCGCCGCCCGGAAGCTGTTCTCCTTTACCAGCATGCCGGTCATGGCCATGGCATCGGCATGCTCCACGTTTGTTTCCCAGAACTGCGGCGCAAACCAGCCGGAGCGTGTCCGCAAGGGCATGAAGGAGATCGCCCTGTACAGCGTGGCGGTGGCCGTGCTGGCGGTCCTTCTGATGCAGCTGGGCGCAGAGTGGATGGTGCGGCTCATCTCCGGCTCCAGCGAGTCTGTGGTGCTGGAAAACGGCGCACGGTATCTGCGCTGGAACGCGCCCTTCTACTCGGTGCTGGGTGTCCTGCTGGCCACCCGCTACGCCCTGCAGAGCCTGGGGCAGAAGGTCCTGCCCCTCTTTTCCAGTGTCATCGAGCTGGTGGGCAAGGTGGTATTTGTGCTCTTCTTCATCCCGAAGTTTGCCTATAACGCCGTCATCCTCTGTGAGCCCATCATCTGGTGCTTCATGGCGGCGTACCTCGTGCTGGTCTACCTGCACGACCCGTTTGTGTTCCCGAAAAAAGCAGAATAAGGAAAAGACCCGGCTGCCGATGACAGCCGGGTCTTTTTGTCTGCGGGAAGTGGATGAAACGGATCGGGCAAGGAGGCTTACAGCGCCGAATAGCCGAAGCTGTTGACCAGTGCATCGATATGCTGGCCCGCCTTGCACATGGGGCACTCGCGGGAATCGAAGCTGGCGTAATCGGGCAGGTTGGAGGGGTCAAAAATAGAGGTGACCGGGATGCCCAGGCACTCGGTGGCGGTGGCGAAGATGGCGCTCAGGCCTGCCACAGTGCCGCCGTAGTAGTTGATCGCCTCAATCGCAGCCTGCGCGGTGTAGCCGGTGGTGATGGAAGCAGCCAGGATCAGCACATGCTTGCCCTTGACCATGGGGGCCAGATTGTCGCGCAGGATGATCTGGCTGCCGGTGGTGTACTCCGGGGTGATGACATAGATGGTCTGGTGGGCGTTCATGTTGGCAAAGCCGTCCTTGGTCAGCTCGTTGGCAAGGCAGGTGCCGATGACCTGCGTGCCGTCCAGGCAGAGAACGGTATCCACGATGGTGTTGTGCTGGTAGGCAGCCACCAGCTCTTTTGCCACGGCCTTTGCCTCGGAAAGGCGGGACTTCTGGGTGGTGACATCGATATAGTAATTGATGTGGCTGTGGCTGGTTGCGAAATGGCCCTTTGCCACACGCAGGAACAGATTGCTCTTGTTGGTGGGAAGCTTTACCATGTTGATCATAACTGCAACACTCCTGTTCTGTCAAACTATAAGGCCCGTTGATCTTTCTCAGGCGGAAACACAAACAGCGCGGCGGCCCCTGCCGCTGCGCTCCCCTTCTTTTCCATGAACCTATGGTATCAGAAAATGCGGGTGTGCACAAGATACAGAATTGCTGAAAATTTGAAGAAAAATTGAGATACTTTGCCAATGCGACGGCGCAAAAAAGCCGCCCGGCTTTCCCGGACGGCTCAGAATGCAGTGAAAAGGGGACATTACTCCACGGTAACGAACTTCCAGTTTACAGAATACTCTGCGTAAACGGGATCGGGTGTATAGGTCAGGAGCACGACATCGCCCTTGGCCAGCGAAGGCAGATCGGAGACGGTGACATTGCCGGAGACGGAGGAACCCTTCTTCAGGTTGGTCTCACGCAGGGAGTTATCAACAACCAGATCGGTGCCGATGTACTTCTTCACGGTCTTACTATCCGCACTGGTGAACGTGACTTTGAAGTTGCCGGGATTGACGGGCAGCGCATTGGTGCGGCCATTGGTGATCTTCAGGGGGAAGACAAAGCTGGTAGCGCCCACCTTGGGAGCATCCAGAACGAACTTCTTGTCCTTATCAGAATAAGTGCCCAGATCGGTCTGGATCTGCAGAATGGTCAGAGTGCCGGCACCATCACGAACCAGATTGTAGCTGTCGCCCGTGGACTCACAACCGGTAAAGAGGCTGGCACCCGCAACGGCCACAGCTGCAACAGCGGAGTATTTCAGGAAAGAGCGGCGAGAAAATGCTAACGACATAATCGTTCCTCCTTATAATGTGCAAAGCGCACGAAAATGCCAAAAGGCTCTGCCTATACAATAGGCGAAACGGGGGCGAATGTCAATGGTTTTCACAAATATTTTGTGAAATTTTCCCACCGCCGCCGTGCAAATCATACGAAATTTCGTCCTGCTTGATCAAGCTTTGGTCAGGTCAGAGGCGTTGATGGTAAAGTTCAGGGTCTTGCCGGAAACAAAGGTCGGGGTGTAGGTCACACCGATCTGCTGCCAGGTGGTGGGCACCATGCAGACCAGCTCAATGTAGCCTGCACCCTGCGGGGGAATGGCAGAGGCCGTGGTAAAGCTCTCGGTGGTGCTGTCGTACAGCTGGACATAAGCGCCGCCCTCGGCTGCCTGACCGTCGCAGGTGAAGGAGAAGTCGGTGGTGGAAGCGGACAGAGCGTGGAAGTAACCGGCAGTGTTGGCTGCGACCTGCTCCGGGGTATCCAGAGGATAGGCCTCGCCGATCTCCAGAATGTTCTGTGCGCCGATGGCAAAGGTGTCGCGGCTGGAACGGTTTGCAGAGGTGATCAGCATGGCAATGTACTCATAGCCCTCGGCATCGGGGGCACTTGCCAGAGTAAAGACGCTGGTCAGCTGGACCGCCAGATTGTTCCAGTTGCTGATCTTATCGCCGACCTTGACCTCGATGGAAGAGTTATCGCCGGCCTGGCAGCCGCCCAGCACAGCAGCAGCGCCCAGAGCAGCGGCAGAAGCACCGGTGACCTTGAGGAAGGTGCGGCGGGAAATCTTGTTCGACATAAAGCTTGCCTCCTTAATCAATGGCAGAAATTTTTTTCTTCGCTGATTCGTTTATAGCATTTTTTACCGGAAATTGCAAGGCTCTGGGCACAGAATTAACAGGAGTTTCACACAGAAGCTCACTGGTTGGGGTCCAGGCCGCGCACATGGGTCTCGCTGGTCTTGACCAGATTCAGCAGGCTGGGGGTGTACAGCGGGTATTCCCGGGTCAGGCTCTCGGTGGTCATGGCAAGGCAGGAGGGGTCTTTCACGCCCTCGGCACCGTTCAGGTCCTCACCGGCCAGCAGGTCCTCCACGTTGCTCTCGCTCATCCGCATCACGGCATCGGAGTAGCCGGGCCAGCGGCGGGCCTCCACGCTGAACAGGCTCTGGGCGTTGTGGGGCTCGGCGGAGTAGAGCAGGCGGAACATCTTGGCCACCGCCATCATCAGGTAGGTGCTGACCTCGGTGGTCAGGGCCTTGCTGTGGCACTCGGCGATCTTGGCGTACAGCACGTTCAGGCTGTTGGAGATCAGCTTTTTGTTCATGGTGGGCAGAACGCTGCCATGGTAGACGTTGTCCTTCATCTTATCGGGGTTGGGCAGGTCATCGGCGTTCAGCATCATGCCGTTGCGCTCAGCCGAGCGGCCCAGCAGGTAATCGCAGGACACATTATAGTAATCCGCTACCCGGACAACAAAGTCCAGACCGCACTCGCGGATGCCCTTTTCGTAGTGGGAGAGCAGTGCCTGGGACACCCCAAGGTCCTCCGCGGCCTGCTTCTGGGTGATGCCGCGCTCCTTGCGCAGCAGTTTGATGATACGGTTGAATTCCATGATTTTGGACTCCTCAGTAGTGGAAATTGAACTTCTTTGAATTTTGGTTTACAACATGTTGATTATACACAGTGGAAAACAAAAAGTAAAGCAAGAAAAGTGACGGAAATTCTCGTCGTTTTTCGTCATTTTTGTCAAAAGGCTTGCCCCGGATACCATATCTATGCTAAACTAAAGATAATCAACGCATATTTTGTGGCGCACGGCCCGGGCAGGATGCCCACTGCCGGTGCGAAATTTTACAGCAAAGAGGAACTCTTTGCCAGATAGAGGTGTTTTTCCATGAAAACGTTCAAACTTCATCTCATCCGCCACGGCATGACGGCCGGTAATCTGCAGGGCCTGTACATCGGCAGCGGTACGGACATCCCCCTGTGTGATGAGGGACGCGCCCAGCTGAAGGAGCTGAAGGAGCGGTTCGAGTATCCGCAGGTGGACACGGTGTTCTCCTCCCCGCTGGTGCGCGCTGTGGAGACAGCGAACATTCTGTTCCCCAATGCAGGCCACCAGTTCACAGTGCACGACCTGCGGGAAGCGGGCTTTGGCGTGTTTGAGAACCGCCCCGTGAAGGATCTGGTCAAGGAAGAGGATTTCAAGAAGTGGATCACCCCCGGCTCCGGCTTTGTGCCCGAGGGAGCAGAGCCCACCGAGCAGTTCCACGCCCGCTGCGCCGAGACCCTGCTCAAGCTGTTTGAGTATATGATCCGGATGGATGTGACCGAGGCTGCCTGCGTGACCCATGGCGGCGTGATCATGAGTATGCTGAGCCAGCGCGCGCTGCCCTCCCGCCACCCGGAACAGTGGATGGCCGACCCCGGCTGCGGCTATACCGTCCAGACCGACGTGCAGCTCTGGATGCGCGACCGCCTGGTGGAGGCCATCGACATCGTGCCCTTTGGCTATGCCGATACCCTGCGCGGGCAGGCAGAAGCCGAGGAAAACGAGGCATTTGAGTAAGAATCTTTGCCGCGCCGCCCTGAAAATATCCAAAACACGTAAAACCGCGGAAGAACAGGTAAAATTCCGGGCAAATCTCTTGACAGAAAGCCCGGAATTTACTATTGTATAAAGAGAACTTATTTTCCCGTTAGGAGGAATCCCCGATGTCACAATCCCTGTCCCGCCGCTCGTTCCTGAAATATGCCGGTTCCGGCGCAGTCAGTCTGGCTGCTGCCCTGCTCACCGGTGTTTCGGGCGCGGCTCTGGCCCCCTGCTATGAGGGCGAACCTGCTCTGTTGGACGGCAAGGCGGCAGTGGAGCTGCTGGGCTATGCACCGGCCCCGGAGCTGGACAGCACGCTGGTCTATCTGTCGGTGGAGAACCTCTCGGCCCGGCCGCTGGCTGTGGGGGCCAGCTACCTGCAGAGCCGCGGGCTGGACAGCAGGAATGCCCTGTACAGCCTGGGCACCGGCCTGACTGCCCTGTGTGATGGCAGACAGGTGCGGGTGGGCAGCTTTGCAGCTCCCCTCTACGGTGAGAATGCGGCAGATGCCTCTGCCTTTACCCTGAATCTTTCCGCAGGGCGCGGGGCGATGCTCCACTGCTTCTGCGAGACCCCGGCGGACTGGCAGACGCTGGAGCTGATCTATCAGCCCGACTTTGCCGCAGGCCAGACCGTCCATTTTGTGGTGCGCCGGGATGCCGATGAAGTCCATCTGGGCGCGGTGCCTGCCACCCTTGCTGAAGTGGGCAGCGTGGTCGATCTGTAAGAAAGCATAAAAAGAGACGGTTCTGCATTGGATTGCAGGACCGTCTCTCTTGCTTATAACAGGTTTTCCCCGGTGGAGTTCTGCACGGTGAGCTCCTGCCCGGTCAGGCTGGACACCAGCGCCAGATAGCTGTGGCCTGCCGTCAGGGTCAGGGGGCGGCCGTTGGAATCATACAGGAAGAAGGTGGTCTCGCTGCCCTGCGTCCAGGTGATGTTCCACAGGTGGCCTTCGTTGAGCCAGACCCCGCCGCCCATGGTCAGATCGTAATCCAGCGTCACACCATCGTCACGCAGGGTGGATGCACTGAACAGAATGAGCAGGTTGTCGAAATCTGTCTGCTGGCCGTTGTTGGCATCCAGCTGCGGTGTGCCGTCTGCGTGGAGCATCCGGTAGGTCTTGCTGTCGGCATCGTAGGTGAAGCCGGTGGCGTTCTGCGCATCAAACTGGACCCGGACACTCATTGCGTCCGAAGCATCTGCATCGGGCAGCTTGCCGTTTTCCTGCATGGGCAGCAGATTGGGCACGGAGAGGAGGGTTCCGCTCTCGCTGTCGGAGCTGCTGGAAGAGGTGTCCGTGACGCGGGATTCTGTCAGGGCCGGGGAGATGTTCAGGCTGCCCAGCACACCCGAAAGTGCTGCACCGCTGGTATGCCACAGCGGGACATTCTGCCAGTCGATCTCACAGGAAAAGGCATTGGTGCCCACCTCCAGCGCGTCTACCGCGCGTAGAGAGTAGTAATCAAGGTAGTTCTGGTCAAACTGCTCGCCGCCCCGCTGCACCGGCAGTACCTGCTGGCCCACCAGCAGCCGCCAGTAAAGGTCCTGCCCGGCAGAGACAGGCCCGACCTGCGGCACGGCCCCCACGGCAGGGTAGACCAGGCAGAGCCTGGTGGCCTGCTGCTGTGCGGTCAGGGCTTCCAGCACCAGCGAGGCTGTGGAAAGCCCCCACTGGGTGGTGCTGGCGGCCGCGTTGTCAATGGTGATGGCGACGGGCCGCTGGCCCGGCCAGACAAGTTCCTGCCCAGTGAGCGGGTCAGTGGGACTTTCGGCGGGCTGGGAGCTGGGGCTGAGCGCACAGCCTGTCAGCAGTGCGGCGCAGAGCGCAAAACAGAGCAAAGCGCGCATCCAAAAGCGTTTCATCGGTTTCCCTCTTCTGCCCCGGAGGGCGGGTGATTTAGTAGCTGAAATTGCTCCACTCATCATTGTCCACCAGTGCCAGATAGGTCTTGCCCCGGTTCAGGGTCATCTCCTCGCCGGTTTCGGTGTAGAGCTTGAGTGGATGGGTGGGATGCGGCTTCTCCCAGCGGCCCACCTGCACGCCGCCCCGTGTGAAGAGGTACGCCTGCCCACCGGCCACATAGTTGACCGACTGGACATCGTGAGAATCGCCCGCATAGGCGGCGATATCGGCAAAGCAGACTACCACGTTGTCAAAGGTCAGCTGCTTTCCGGTCAGCTCGTCCACCGTGTTCTCATAGGCTTTTTTGGAGCGGTTGTACATTTCCAGCTTGTAGCTGCGGCCCCAGCTGTTGTAGCTCAGGCGGGTCCTGTAGCTCTCGGAGTGGGTGATGCTGATGGTTTTGGCCGCAGGGGCACCGGGAAGGTCATTGGAGGCTGCGGTGCGGTAGTCGGCAAAGTGGAAGAAAGGCGTTTCGTTGGCGTAGGTCAGGCCGATGTCGGCATTACCGGCTGCCTGTTTGATCTCCTTGCCGGAGGTGAACTCGGTGTGTTCATAGGCTACGTTGCGGCCGCGGTTGTCACGGTGGGCAACGTGGGGGTGGACCGGCGTGTTGAAGTAACTCTTGCCGCCGATGTTCAGGCCGGAGTAATCGTATACATTGATGAACTGGGTGCAGAAAATGCTTTCGCCATCGTGGTAATAGAGGGCCTGATGGGGCATGAGCAGCTGCAGGAACTGGTCGCGGCCGGAGCGCAGCGGCCCGACCTCCGGGATGGTGTCCGCATCCCGGAACACGGCACACAGGCGGGGGATGCCGCCCTCCACCTTGCTCTCGATGAGCAGGTCTGCCGAGCCGATGCCACGCTGGGGGCGGGCGTTCTGCTTTTCGGAGTTGGCGATGTTGTTGACCATCACACCCACCATCCGGCCGGTGCTCTTGCGGGCTTCGCCGGTCAGAGGGTCAGCGTCGTAGGCAGGCAGAAGGCTGAACGCAGAGCTTGCGGCTTCGCTGGACGCTGCCGAGGAGGCGGCTGCCTCACCAGCTGCGGCCTCACTGGCTGAGGCCGCAGAGGATGCAGCGGCCTCAGAAGAAGCAGAAGAGGATGCCGCCGAGCCGCAGAACAGGCTCTTCATCCAGTCGGGCAGGTCACCGCCCAGAATGGCACTGCCGGGGCTTGCAGAGCAGCCGGTGAGCGCCAGCAGCGCCGCCGTCAGCCCGGAATAGCGAAGTACGGACCGTCGAGAAATTTTCATGGAAAAAGCCCTCCTATCGGATCGGCTTGCCCGGCGCGGAAGTGCGCCCGGCAGGTCGGTTACAGTTTTGCAATGAACTGCTTTGATTGTACTGGTTCTTGCCCGGTTTGTAAAGGGGCAGTTCGTGGCAAAATCTGCCCGATGACGGCTTTGGGAAAGTTTTTTGTGCAGAAAGCTTGCATTTTGCCCGGGAGTATGGTAATATTATTCGGCAGTATCGTGTTATACTGCGCTTTATAATGTATGCGCTCGTAGCTCAGCCGGTAGAGCATCTGACTTTTAATCAGAGGGCCAGGGATTCGAGTTCCCTCGAGCGCACCAAAGAAAAAGCCATGATTCATCGTTCAAAAGACGGATTGAATCGTGGCTTTTCTTTTTGCTTTATTGAACTTTTCTGGCCGGATTTTGCGACATTTTTGCGACAGATACAAAAATGTGAGAGCAAGAGCCGTGGACAATGAACGAACCATCAAATAAAATCAGGCCGGTGAAAAGTGAAATTTGGAACAAAAATTGTGATGGAACACGGTGGCCTTATGGTGGTCAGTGCTCCTTTTTTTGGTAGTCTGGGATTTTAGACAGTTCCCGGGCGTGGTGGAGAACTGCCGCTCTGCCAGATTCATTGAGCCCTTCCAGAATAAGGGTAAGTTCCTTTGCTGGATTTTGTGTGTGGGGTACTTTTTTGGGAACAGGAGATTTCTCGTCCGGAATTGATGGCCAAAGGGCCAAGTCGTGATTTAGAGCTTCTTTTACGGCTCCTTTTGAAACATTATATTTCTCCGCAAAGCAATCCAAATTTTCAAGAACCCATTTTTTTTCATGCTCAGGTGTTACCGTACCACCGCAGGATTCAATCTGTTCGGTTTTTTCGTCTAAAAGTCGTTCAATCTCGTAAACGGCAAAGTTTATACGACTTTCGCAATCTCCATGTTTTTTCTCGTAATCCTCTTTTTCAGATAGCAGCATCAGTTCTGTGATATCAATATCCAAGGCTCGTGCAATTTTCTGCCGGGTCTCAAATTTTGGATTGCGTCGATTCTGCTCCCACTGGACAATGCCGACTGGATTGATACCAAGTTTATAAGCCAGGTCGCTCTGCGTCCATCCTTTCTTTTTTCTTGCTGCGCGGATAAGCTCACCATACATTGTCTTTTCACCTCTTGATAAAGTAGTATAGCACAATTTTGACGTAAAATAAAGCGGAAAAATTTTTGATAAGGTTATCTTTTTAGCTATTGATTATGTAATCAAGTTGTGCTAGAATGTAATCACCGAAGGGCGCTGCTGAGTCCGTCAGCTTCATCTTGTGGCTGTTGGACCTGGCCGATACCTTTATAAATAAGATCAGGAGGTTCAAAACCATGACGAACACAATCGAGTACCCCATCCGCTACCCAACAATGGCCACCGTGAAGGAGGCGGCAGTCCGGTTTGGGGTTTCACCCGCGTACGTTCGCAAACTCTGCCGGATGGGCAAAATCCGCTATACCACGATCTCCAGCCGCAAGTGGCTGGTCAACGTGGACACGCTGGCAGAGTACTTTACGCAGGGTGATCCGGTCGAACAGGAACCGCAGGTCGTCAACGGGGTCCGCCGCATCATTTCTTAATAAGGAAGGAGGGTGATTCTCGTGGCTCAGGTTACGAGACGAGAGAAGAAGGATGGGACAGTTTCCTATACCATCCGGGTGTACAGTGGCCGAACTCAGTCAGACAAGGTCATCACGAGGTGCAAGACCGTGGTCCCACCGCCGGGAATGAGCGGAAAGAAGGTTGAAAAGTGGGTACAGGAGCAGGCGATGCTGTTTGAACAGCAAGTCACGAACGGCATGGCACTGGACTCGGATATGCTGCTGGACGATCTCATTGACCGGTGGTTTGAGGAGTACGCCAACAAGCATCTCAAGCCCAAGACCTTGTACGATTATAAAAGGATGAGACCAAGGATCACCGCCGGTCTGGGGCACCTGAAGGTGTCCAAAATAAAACCAGCGCACCTGATGGCGTTCTACGATAATCTCGAAGAGAAGGGCATCCGGCAGGACAGTTCTTTTACGGCGACCGCTGCTCTGCTCAAGTTGCTGCCGCATGGAACACGTGGAGCACTGGCAAAAGAAGCCGGAGTGGGTCAGGATACAATGAGGATGGTCTATGCGGGCAAGGGTGTCAGCAAACGAACTGCCGAAAAGGTATCTGCCGCAGTGGGACTGGCTGTTTCCAGAGCTTTCAACGAGCACCCGAAAAAAGGTGGAAAACTGAACAGCAACAGCGTCCTGCACTATCACGCCATGCTGTCCAGTGTATTCCGGAAAGGGGTTCAGTGGGGGCTGATCAACGAAAATCCCTGCGCACGAGCAGAACGTCCGAAAGCTTCAGAAATTGATGTGGAGACGCTGGACGAAGAGGACATCGCCAGGCTTTTGGAGGCGCTTGCTGGTGCACCGGTACATTTTAGTGTGATCACACAGCTGGCCTTGCTGACGGGTGCCAGAAGAGGCGAAATCTGCGGATTGCGCTGGTCGGACATCGATTTCGAAAAGGGGACATTGTCCATTAAACGGACGGTGCAGTTCATCCCCGCAGAAGGAATCGTATTCACATCGCCCAAGACCAAGCGTTCCCGGCGGTGCATCCGCATCGGCGCAGACTGCCTGGAACTTCTGAAGGAGTACCGACAGCACCAAATTCAGGAGAGGCTTCGAATCGGGTCCAAGTGGGCACGGAAAGTGACGATTGAAAATGGCAAGGTCGTAGACAATGACATGCTCTTTACCAGATGGAATGGGGAACCGCTGGACCCGGAAACGGTCTCAACATGGTTTCCGCGTTTTTTGGAAGAGCACGGTCTCCCCGCAGTCCACTTCCACAGCCTGCGTCATACCAACGCCAGCTTGCTGATTGCGGCTCATGTACCAATCACAACGGTTTCGGGTCGGTTGGGCCCTGCACAAACATCCACGACCTTGAACTTCTATGCGTCAGCCATCCAAAGTGCTGATGCAGCTGCTGCCGATGCGCTGGAAGGTGTCATCAAGATTCGGGAAAAAGCTCATGCATGAGGTCTTTAAAGTTTACCACTTGGAATTAGTTAAAACTAACTGCCGGGGTTATATTCAGGAGGATATTGTAGGATGAGTGGAATGTAGGGTAAAGGACGTGCTCCGTCGGGAGTATAGCTGACTTTGAAAATATCGCCCTTGTGGGGCAACGAAATGATAAAGGAGTACGATTATGTTAGATGTGTATTTTGGCAATATGGACGGTGTGGAGGTTCATGCTGAAACTCCCGAGGAAGAGCAGGAGGCGGCATTCATTCTGAATAGTGCTCTGTCCGGAAAGACAACATTCTTAGGTGGGTGCCTCTGTCCCAGCGAAGCGGATTCTACGGTGAGCAAGGGCTTCCGGCTGATGCTGAGCGAAGGGACGGATTTGTATGTTACACCGGCGCTGGAAATTTGCTGCACTACAGCGAATGAGGAACAGCAAGAAGCGGATGAACCGGCGTATACGATGGAACTTGGAATTGAACCAGCCAAGGAGCACTATACGCTGCGTGACTATATCGCCGTAATGTACCAATTTATCTGGAACCTGACAGACAACGAGTTGATGTTGATGGGGCACAATAAAAAAGAAGGCAAGAATCGGCTTGGTTTGGGAATCGAAATGATCGATATGCTGGCAGATTACAGTGAGGAAGCGGCAGAAGAAGAATTCTGGGACTTTATGGATACCAATTTTCCGGGAGTGAAACTTCCCCTTGAAGCTGAACACCGTAAGCCGTCAAGATGGGATATGTCATGGAGCAAGTGATGATAGAACAGGCAATTATAAAGGAGAGTTACTATGGGATACAACTATAATAATACGATAACCATCAGCACATCTGGCCCTAAGAATGAAATGAACGCTCGGTGGGCGCTGCAAAATACGTTGGAAGGAAAGGCTTTGGTGTATAACGAGTGCATCAAACCCCTTGTTGGCAACAGGCCGCTTTGTGAAGGTGTGACCTTGCGGTTGGGTGATAAACCAGAGCAAGAGGCAGATACGGAAGTGTTCCTTGTACCAGGAATAAATGACGACGGCGAAGCCGTGCTTCTGATTAGATGCAGATCATGCGATGAAGAGATGCCTTTGTGTGAAAATGAGTCCCTGGATGAAGAACCGGAACGGTCTAGTGTCCCTGCATACACGAGAATCGCAAAAGGGTATATCGAGCAGATGGGTCAAGAAGAACTGGAGGCAAATCGGACTGGACGAGGATAGCGGACGAGATCATTTGTTGGCGGCACTTGATACGATTGATAGGCTGTCCACGTACAATGATGAAGAGGCATGGGATTCGTACTGTGATTTCATGAGCAGGAACTTTTCGGGAATATGGTTTTGCCCACATGAGGACCTGGATTTAGAGGAGATGGATGATAAGGATAAGCTGGAGTGGGTTTATGAATCCGACGATATGGAAGATGAGTGGCCCTTTTGACCCCAAAATAAAAGCCGCCTTGCCTGATTGCAACAGGCAGAGCGGCGATAGAAGTGGGATAATGTTGTCCAGACAGTTTCCTACCTCTATTTTAACAGATACAGGGATATTTATCAAGAAATGATTGTACCCCGCACATGGTCTGGCAGAGCGGCTGGGCTATGTGCTTTTTTATTATATAGAGGAGGCACTACAATATGAAGACAAGAATGCCATTTGGAGGCTTTTTCCTGAAGCTTTTGGATGAACAGAATGGAACTTGCGAATATGAGGAATATCAGCGTAAATGCGAGGAAGAGCCACTGACTGAAGAAGAGCAGAAGGAGCAGGCGGAACAAGCCAAGGCCGTGAATAAAGAACTGGAGCGGCTGAAGGCGGAGTCCGAACAGAACAAGCCGGAGGTCGTTCCAAAACAGCAGTTGGAATTGATCCCGGCGGAAACTATGCGATGGTCATATGCATCTGAGATGATTGGCGATGAATTTCAGCATTGGGGAAATGGAAGGGTTATTCTGGATATGGGAACGGGCTGTGGCAAGAGCGAGTTTATTATCCGGAAGATGGCTGGCTGGGCGGTGGACCAAATGTTGCATGGGGACAACAGCAATCGCATTCTGTACCTCTGCTCGCTGACGATTCTAAAAGAGGAGCTAAGAAGTCGGCGCAAAGAGGAAGCCTTAGCGGCTTTTGGATCAGAGATGGTGAATGAATGGGACCTGTACAAGGATGTCCTGACAATCGAAACTTACCAGCATATGGAAAAGCTCTGCCGGGGCGATGAAAAGGATCAAAAAGAATTGGCAGAACTACTGGCGCATCACAGGATCATTGTGACGGATGAGTGTCACTATTGGTCCGAGTTTTCCTCGTTCAATATCAACACCCACTATTCACTGGAAGCGATTCTGGTAGCAGAAAAAGACCATACCGTCGTCTACATGAGCGCAACAGGGCAGGATACATGGAAGCTTATAGAGGAACAAGGCGGTCCAACTTCACCTGAACATATTTACAGGCTGCCCCAGAGCTATGAACATGTCAAGGCAGCCTATTTCTACGCTCGTTATAATCTGGTGGCGATCCTGAAGAACCTCCCGGAGGGTGAAAAGGCTATTGTGTTCGTGGAAATGGGCGATGATCTGGTGGAGATGGAGAAAATCTTCGGGGATGCCGCCGGGTATTACTGTTCACCTTACAACGAAAGATATCAGAAGAAATACAGTGATTTATCATGTTGTGTAAAAGATGGTCGGCAGCTGAAAGATATTCTGTTCACGACAAAGGCTATGGGGGTGGGTATCGGCATCAAAGACCGTACGGTGAAGCACATTTTTATTGATCAGTGGCATCCTCTCGAAATAGCTCAGTCCCTTGGACGCAAGAGAACTTTGGATGCGGACGATACCTGCACTGTTTACTTTCGGGACTATGGCCTTGACTGGTACTGGGGCACAAACAGCGGCCTGAAAAAGTTTCGAAATATGCTGCTGACAAAATATCAACCGGCACAGGCGTATATAGCAGGCGAAGAAGAATTTGAGAAGTATCTGCACAGTGACACCCCGGAAGTAATCCAGAAGCGCATCGATAAGAGCAAAATACTGGAACATAATGTGGTGACAGGATACCATCTGAACCCGCTTGGTGTCAGGCAGGTGAAGAATGATCTCGAGATGCTGTATGACATTATGGGGATGAAAAGCTACCCGGAGGCTTTTATGAAGTATGCGATGTTCGACCTGCACCAGCCAATCAAAGCGTATCGGTTTAAGGATTTGGAAGAGTGGCTCTATGCGCATTTGAATCAACCGATGAATCCAGAAGAAATGACAGCAGAAATTATAAAGTTTGGATATATTGAACGCTATTACGATAGAATGCCAGGACAAGTAAAATTGAATGACTGGCTTCAAGGGTATGGAGTCAAAATTGTGAGTGACAGAGATAGAAGGCGCGGCGAAAATTATCAGACAATGTATTGGAAATTGATTGAGATGCGTCAGAATTTGTAATATAAATAATATAATACACGACAAAAAATGACGCAAAAAATCGTTTTTCTCGTCTTGTATGTAGAACACGGAATGTGATATAATGTCTTATATAATGGACAACATGAGCTGAGGGAGGAACTGCTATGAACCACGATCTGCTGAAGAATATTATCTACGATCAGCACGAACTGATCCAAAATGCTGACATTGTAGCCCGTCCATCGTATAGCTTTGAACCGAATGCCAACTATGTTCTGGTTGGACTGCGCCGGGCTGGAAAGTCCACATTGCTGTTCAAAATTGTACAGGACCTGGTTGCAAAGGGAGTTACGTGGGAACAGATTATTTACATCAACTTTGAGGATGAGCGGCTCTCTGAGTTCCAGAAAGAGGATTTTAATGACATTCTCTCTGTGCAAAGCGAACTGAGCGCAGAACGGGGTTACTTCTTTTTCGATGAGATTCAGATCGTTCCGGGATGGGAAAAGTTCTGCCGTCGGATGGCAGATGCCAAGGAGCACGTCTATGTGACGGGAAGTAATGCCAGCATGTTAAGCCGAGAAATCTCTACAACACTGGGCGGACGCTACCTGACGAAATACGTTACTCCGTATGACTTTGACGAATACCTGACTGCACAGAATGTTCCCCATGATACCAGAGCACTGCTCCAAACCAAGGCAAATGGACGCATCCGGAGTTATTGCGCGGAATATTTGCAGTATGGAGGCTTTCCGGAGGCGATTCAGTACACGGCAAAGCGTGAATACATTTCCAGCGTCTATCAGAAGATTCTTCTCGGTGACATCATTACACGGAATGGTATTCGGAATGACTATGCCATCAAAATTCTGATGAAGAAGCTGGCAGAATCTGTTAAGAGCGAAATCTCCTACACAAAGCTGCATGGTATTTTGAAATCCATCGGTATTTCAGTGGGAAAGGAAAGCATCATCGACTACATTCAGTATGCAAAGGATGCTTACCTGATCTTCAGCGTTCAGAATTATTACGCCAGATTTGCAGAGAAGGAAAGCAACCCGAAGTACTATTTCAGTGATAATGGTTTGCTGAACCTGTTTTTGGATGATAAGAAGCCGTCACTGTTGGAGAATGCGGTTGCGGTTTATCTGACGCAGAACCATCCGCAAGACGTATTTTATCTGAAATCTCCCAAGACTGGAATCGACATTGATTTTTATGTTCCGTCGGCAAGGCAGGTCGTTCAGGTGGCGTATTCCATTCAGGGGGATGCCTATGAGCGCGAAGTCGGAAATCTGAAAAAATTTGCAGCCACCACGACAGAAACGCACCGTTATGTGATCGTGACGTATGAAGAAGAAAAAATCATCAATGACTCTGACGTTAAGATCGAGGTTGTGCCTTTGATGAAGTTCTTGTTGAAGTGCTGATGGTGGATAAGGAATGCAGCCTCTTGCATTTCCATTTATTCGGGTCTTATGATGACAGGTGACCGGGGGTAGTTAAAAATCTGGAAGGCCGTGCGCATTCTGTGAAATCGGAAAGTTGTTTTATCTCCCCAGACTATGAAAAAATCGGACCTCTGCCTTTGCGTAGGCAGGGGTCTTTTAGCATAAAATAAAGCAGTTGTGTACCCTTCTGCAAAAAAAGAGGAATACTAAAAAGCGGTATCTTCCATTTGAGTAATGGAGAAATTAGAGTGATTTCCTTTGATGCCTTTCCGGTAGCAGCGGGGTTCGGTGGGCTTGGACTCGCTGCCGGAAAGGAACCATGCAGTATTTCCGGCGCTTCAACGCAGCTTTTTGGCATAATAAGCAGCTGCTTTGGGAGTGGAATTTCCCGGCGGGAGGTGCGGGTTTTGGGTGTCTGGATGACCACCTTTGTATGGCCGTTTCCACAGGAAATTCTGCAGACCGTCCGGTTGATCTTCAGCGTGCCAAGTTTCAGGTCAAAATCGCCCCATTGCAGGCCGCAGATCTCACCAATTCGAAGCCCCCATTCCAGCCCCAGTAGTAAGCCGATTTTGCGAGGCGTAGGGTTCGCCTGTACATATTGATGAAGTCGCTGCTGTTCCACCGGGGAGAGAGGCGCAGAAATTTTGTCGATGGTTTTTGGCAACGCAACTTCCAGCTCCATTGGACGAATCAGACGTAAATGAGTGGCATATTTGCAGATACGTCGCAGCATCGAGAGGCATTCCCGGGCAGAGGAGTTTCCCAGTGGCTTGTGTGCCGCATCTGTGGGCGTGATGATTTGCTGCATGGCCTGTTCCAGAAAGCTTTCCTCAAGGGATGCAACGGGCACCTTGCTCAAAACCGGAAGAAGATATTTGTGCAGCGTGTACGAATAATGCGCATAGGTGGATTCTTTTATACTGTTCCGCAGGGAATGCAGCCATACCTCGGCCAGTGCTTCAAAGGTCAGGTCAGTTCGATTCAGGTTGTAAAAGCCCGCCTCGGCTTTCCTTTGAATCAGCACCCGTTTGACCTCCACATAGGCCGTTCCGTAAACGTAACCCCATTGGATCTTCCCCTCCGGTGTGCGCGCCTTGATGTACCTGCCTTCCCACCGACCGTCCTTACGCTTGCGAATGTTTTCTCCCCGTCGCGCCATCGCTGTTTCCTCCTGCTGTTTAGACCCTCATCTGACCCCTTATTTTCTCATTCTTCGTTTACAGCTGGAATTATTATACAGAACTGGGCATGACACAAAAATAATCTGGCCTTCGCGATGTTTTTTCAGGGTCAAATGTGATACATTTATGATGATTTCTATTGAATCCCAGATATAACCATGATAAAATAAGATGAGATTATAGACAACAATGTCAAAGGAACGGTATCCTCCATTTTCCATGTGAAGGATACCCCTGAATTGCGGAAAGGGGTGAACAAGGTGGCTTTATTAAAGTTATGCTCTGACGCAAAACTTCTAGGACTGACAACAACAAACGTCCGATATCTGGATAATGACCGTGATATGTTTGAAGAACATTTCGATGGACATATTGCAAGTGAGATGACCCTTGACGAAGCAGTCGTCAGGGGTATTTTGCCTGCTCCGAACTATGTGACCACCGTCTATCAGTACCAGAAAGACTTGGCTCGCTACCAGACGCGGGTGGACAATTTACGCTCTCCCGGCATTCAGGATGCGAATCAAAAGTATCTGGATGCCCTGCACCGTGCCTTGGAACAGACAGATGGATTAGATAAGGTTTTTGAACATCATATCACAAACAAATCCGGCAAGTACATCGTGTTCTGCGCCGGCAAGGAACACATGGACGAGATGGTGTCCCATGTGCCGGAGTGGTTTGCAGGGGTCAACCCAGATGTGGTGTACGAAGCCTACTCCAATGATCCGAATACGGACAAGGCGTTTGCGGACTTTAAAACGGACACCAGTGACCGGCTGAAGTTGGCACAAGAGCCTAAGAGGAAAGGCGAAAGTCTGAATGTCTTAGCTGACCATAAAACGGGAGAAGGTATCGGTTGGTGTAGTCGGTCGTTTGACCCGGAGTAGTTACTTCAAAGTGGGTCAAAGAAGTTGTGAAAAATGCAAAAAGCTAAAGGAGTTATTGGGGTATTATGTCAAAATTTCAGCATGATGTGATGTTGAAGATCGCAAAAATCATCGATCTGGTAATGATCACAATTCCGTTTGCACTTTGTTGGGAGCTGTATTATTCGTATCAGGTCTATGCAAAGTTTGGCTGGAGGGGCAACTGGACCATGATCGGTCTGTTTGCGGTGTTGTTTTTCCTGCTGGGTAAAGTTTACGATGCATTCTGGATGTCACTTCAGCGCATTTCAGAGTTGATCTATGGGCAAGTGCTGGCAGCAATGGCGACAGACGGTATTCTGTATATCGTGATATGCCTGATGTCTCGACGGCTCTGCAGTATTCTGCCGGGTGTTGCGGCGATTGCCGGACAGATTCTGATGGCCTCAATCTGGGCGAAGTTGGCGCATGGATGGTACTTTAATACATTCCAGGCCCAGCCAACTGCAGTCGTTTATGATGTTCGTCATGGATTGGAAAAGCTTATCAATGAGTACGGTCTTTCAAAAAAATACGATGTCAAGATGACATTGAACGTTGAGGAATGCCTGAACGACCTGAGCTTACTGGATGGAATGCAGAGCGTGTTCATCAGCGGTGTCCACAGCCATGAGCGCAATATCATCCTGAAATACTGTGTGGGACAGGGCATCAATGTGTTCGTGATCCCTCGTGTGGGCGATGTGATTATGAGCGGTGCCCAGCCGATGCATATGTTCCATCTGCCCATGCTGCGTGTGGGCCGCTATATGGCAAGCCCGGAGTTCTTGTTTGTCAAGCGTGCCATGGATATTGTGATCTCGCTGGTGGCACTGGTTATCCTGAGTCCGGTGTTTCTGATTACGGCTATTGCAGTCAAATCCGATGGTGGTCCTGCTTTTTACAAGCAGGTTCGCCTGACCAAAGACGGTAAACAGTTCGAGATTTTGAAGTTCCGCTCCATGCGTGTGGATGCCGAAAAAGATGGTGTGGCACGTCTTTCCACTGGTGACAAAGACGACCGTATCACGAAGGTCGGCCATATCATCCGAGCCTGCCGCTTGGACGAGTTGCCTCAGTTGCTGAATATTCTAAAAGGTGATCTGTCTATTGTGGGTCCACGCCCGGAACGCCCTGAGATCGCCGCCCAGTACTGCGAAGAGATGCCGGAGTTTGCATTGCGGCTTCAGGCCAAGGCGGGGCTGACCGGCTATGCACAGGTGTACGGCAAATACAATACCACCCCCTACGATAAGCTGCAGATGGATCTGATGTACATTGCACATCCAAGCCTGATTGAAGATTTGAAGATCATGCTGGCGACGGTGAAGATTTTGTTTATGCCGGAGAGCACGGAAGGTGTGGCAGAAGGTGCTACTACGGCGATGGGGCAGGAGACGGAAGAATGATGCAGGAGGATTTTGGGCTGATCAGTATCATTATGGCAGCGTACAATACTGAAAAAACAATAGAGCAGGCGATTAACTCAGTCTTGAGTCAGACCTACACGAATTTTGAGCTTCTTGTGGTCAATGATTGCTCAACAGACAGAACGGCAGAGTTTGTCAAAAGTATTGCGGCCAAGGATAGTCGTGTCCGTCTTATCTCTAATGTAAAGAACAACGGTGTGTCCTATACGCGCAAGCATGGACTGGAAGAAGCGAAAGGTTCATGGATCGCGATTCTTGACAGTGATGACGCATGGGCACCGGAAAAACTGGAAAAGCAGATTGAACTTCAGGAAAAAACAAATGCTGATCTGCTGTTCACGGGTTCTGCTTTTATGGATTCGGAGGGGCAGCTAATCGACTGGTATCTTCGTGCTCCATCAGAAGTGACTTATCGACAATTGCTGAAACAGAATGTGCTTTCTAATTCCTCTGCGTTGGTGCGCAAAGAGCTGTACGCAAAGCACTACGCAATTGGCGACGGGATGCACGAGGACTTTGCGATTTGGCTCAGCATTCTGAAGGAAGGAAAGAAAGCCTATGGCGTGGATGAGCCACTGCTCATCTATCGCATTGCAAAATCATCGAAGTCGGGCAACAAGGTCAAGGCTGCAAAGATGAACTGGAATACATATCGGTATGTCGGATTGAATCCATTGGCGGCATTCTATTACGAATGCTGGTATATGGTAAAAGGTCTACTGAAATATAAGAACTTGAAATAATAGGAGAATCAAAATGAAAGTATGCTTTATTAATCCCCCGTTTAAGGCCGAGTACGGTAAGTTTTCCCGTGAGTCCAGAAGCCCTTCTATTGGTCACAGCGGTGTCCTGTACTATCCGCTTTGGCTGATTTATGCAGCTTGTGTTGCTGAAAAGAATGGATTTGATGTGGCTTTCATTGATGCTCCCGCCAAGCAGATGAATAAGGAGCAGACAATTGAGCGTGTGAAGAAAGAAGCGGCAGATGCAAAGCTGTTTGTGTTTGATACCAGTACGCCGTCTATTTACAGCGATGTGGAATTTGCTGGTACTATCAAGAAGATGTACCCGAACGCTTTTACTATGCTGGTCGGCACTCATCCTTCTGCGACGCCGGACGAAACCATGGGCATTAGCGAGCTGATCGATGGTTTGGCTCGCCATGAGTACGATTACATAGTGCGTGATACAGCTATTGCCCTTCGTGATGGCGCAGATCTTGCTACCGTTCGTGGCTTAACTTATCGCAAAGATGGTGAAGTAGTCCATAACCCTGACGCAGAGCATATCACTGACTTGGATGAGATTCCCTACGCAGCAGAGTTTATTAAGCGTAGGCTCTGTGTGACTGATTATGTTTTCCCGGCAGCCGCTTTCCCGTCTATTCAGATCTTCACCGGACGCGGGTGCCCGGCACAGTGTAACTTCTGTGTTTATCCTCAGACGCTGCATGGTCATCGCTATCGTCTGCGCAGTCCGGAAAATGTCATTGGTGAAATCGAGTATATCGTAAACAACTTCCCGGACGTGAAAGAAATCGTGTTCGAGGATGATACCTTTACTATTAATAAGCAGCGCGTTTCTGAAATCTGCAATATGATGATTCAGAAAGGCATCAATAAGAAGATTCGCTGGCTGTGTAATGCTCGTGTAAATCTGGATTATGAGACCATGTGTTTGATGAAGAAGGCTGGTTGCCATCTGATTATTCCGGGTATTGAAAGCGTGAATCAGCAGATTCTGAAGAACATTCACAAAGGAACCACGGTTGAGCAGATTGAAGCCTATGTTGCAAATGCTCGTAAAGCTGGTCTGATGATTCATGCTTGCTACATGGTAGGAAATCAGGGTGAGACCCACGAGACCATGAAAGAAACGTTAGCCGCAGCTATGCGTTTCAAGACGGATACGGCACAGTTCTTCCCGCTGATTCCTTATCCGGGAACAGGTGCATATAACTGGGCGAAGAGCAACGGCTATATTAATGGTAAGTACGATGAATATATCCACGAGGACGGTACGCTGAACTGCATCATTAATACGCCGGAGCTTTCTGCTCAGGAGTTAGTGGATTTCTGTGCCTATGCAAGAAAAAAATATTATATGCGTCCGTGGTACATTGCTCATCGCCTTGCACGCGGCCTACGTGATCCGGAAGATTTGAAGAGAAGTTTGAAGGCATTCTGGAGATTAAAGGACAGCCTTCTGAAAGTATAATTAGAGGAATTTATTCGATTATGAACCTATCGACATTTGAATTATTAAAAACCATGGACGCAGATGCATCTAAAGGTTGGATCGAACTTGACGAATCTCAGATAAAAAAACTTCAGCATGTTGTATTAGGAATTGCGGTTGATATTTTTTCGTTCTGCGAAAAACACCAGTTAAAGGTGTTTTTGGGCGGTGGAAGCTGTTTGGGAGCGGTAAGACATCATGGATTTATTCCTTGGGATGACGACATGGATTTGAATATGCCTCGAAAAGATTATGAAATATTCAGAGAGCTTTTCCCTAGAGAATACGGCGATAAATATTGGATTCATACCCCAGAACAGACAGAGAATTACGGCTCCTTGATGGCTAAGGTTCTTTTGAAGAACACCGTTGTGAGAAAGTATGAGGATGTAACAAGTGACGAGTGTGGCGCATTTGTAGACATATTTATAATCGAAAATGCGCCTGATAATCGTTTCGTGCGAAAGATTCATGGATATGGATGTATTGTGCTGAGCGGTTTAGTGTCGTGTCGAAGATTTTATCGCGATTACCCGCATATTCTTTTTCTCTTTGCTGGAAACAATCAAGTCCGAAAAACTATTCAGACCAAGGCAAGGATCGGCTGGTTGTTAAGCTGGATGTCACTAGATGGCTGGACGCATTTGGCAAATAACTGGAATAAATCATACAAAGATGAATCAACCAGATATGTTACGATTCCTACTGGGAGAAAGCGATATTTTGGAGAACTTTATTTGCGAGAAGCATATATGAACACGATAGAAGCTGATTTCGAAAAATACAAATTCGCTATTACTGCGGACTATGATAATTATTTGAAAAAGTTATACAAAAATTATATGGAAATCCCTCCGGCAGAAAAACGCGAACGGCATCTTCTGCTTGAACTCAAATTGTAAAAAACAAAGAAAGGTCAAAAATGAATATCGCAGTAATATTTGCAGGTGGAACTGGTCAGCGAATGAATACAAAGGCGCTTCCGAAGCAATTTCTGGAATTGCACGGAAAGCCTATCCTCGTGTACACATTGCAGAAGTTTCAGCAACATAAAGAAATCGATGGAATCGTATTGGTCGTGCTTGCAGAATGGATAGAGCATTGCAGCAAGTTGATCGAGCAATATCGGTTGACAAAAGTCGCAGCAATCGTTCCCGGCGGAAAAACAGGACAGGAATCCATTTATAATGGGATATCGAAAGCCTGCGAGCTTTATCCATCCGACAGCATCGTATTAGTACATGACGGCGTGCGCCCACTCATCGACGCAGAAACAATCACGCAGAATATTGCATGTGCAAAACTTCACGGCACGGCCATCACGGTATCGCCGGCCATTGAAACGATTGTAATGAAAGGGCAGGAAAACGAGGTTGGGGAGATCCTTGAGCGGAACCGGTGTCAGGTTGCAAAAGCCCCACAGAGCTTTGTGTTAGGGCAGCTTTTGACCGCACATGAGCAAGCGCGAAAGGAACAGCAGCAAGATTTTATCGATTCAGCGTGCCTGATGAGACATTACGGTTATAAACTCTATACAGTAGAGGGAAAACCAGAAAATATAAAGATAACGACCCCTTCCGATTTCTACACCTTCCGCGCATTGGTCGATGCTATTGAAAATTCACAGATCATGGGGTTGTAAAACAGGAGAGGATTTATGAGTCATACGCCAATGGTAAGCGTTATCATGCCAGTCTTTAATGCACATCTGTATGTGGAGAGCACGATAAAGAGTGTCTTGAACCAGACCTATCGTGATTTTGAGCTGGTCATTGTGGATGATGGAGCCACCGACGGGAGTGGTGAGATTTGTGATGCGTATGCAAAGCAGGATGCTCGAATCGTAATGATTCATCAGAAAAATGGAGGTATCTGTAAAGCCCGGAATACTGCTTTGCAGGTGGCAAAAGGAAAATATATTGCCTTTTGTGACCATGATGATCTTTATCAGCCGGAATATCTGGAACTGGCCGTTACTGCGGCAGAAAAAGCAGATGCTGAACTGGTGAAGTTTTCCTATCGATCGGAATACAGCCATTCCGGAGTCGTGACACGAAATACGGATGAATGTGTCCCAGAGCAGGTAATCCGTGTGGAAGAGCTTGTCCAAAATGATTATGAATTGCTGAATAAAACAGTTCGGGTCTTATGGAATGGCTTATATAGACATTCCCTGATCGAGAGCCTTCATGTCCGGTTCGACGAAAGTATTCGTGCGGGCATGGAAGACTTTACATTTAATATTCAGTTGTTGCAGAAAATAGAAAAAATCGTTTTCATCCCACAGATCCTCTTTATCCATTATTCAAGGTTGGAACAAAGCACTTCTGAAAAATATCATGAAGGACGGCTGACGGATATCGTTAATGTGTTTGCCGCAGAATCCAAATGGCTTGCAAAATACAGTGTTTCGTCAAAGATTGTAGTGCAGCATCGGAGCAAGTACGTTTCCCTTATGACAAGAACTTTGTGTCACGCAGATTGTCCACTGACTGTCTCTGAAAAAAATGCATGGTTGAAAAGGTTAAAAGCGGCAGATGAACTGCCGAGTAAGGGCGTTCTAAAGGAAGCGATGAAAGAACTGCCCCAAAAACCGAAAATCGCAATACAGGATATTTTGTTTGCACTTGACTGGAATACTTTGCTGCTCTCCATCTGGTGTATTCATACGCAGCGTAAAAATGCGAGGAAAAAATGAACGCGATTTATTTACTGCTGCTATTTGAAATCATCCTTTTTGGGCTTTCTTATTGCTTGAGTGGGCGGGACATCATGGCTCCTTCTGTGATCATGTGTGCAATGTTCGTTATCAGTACGTTCTTTGCCATTATGAATATCAAAAACTGGAAGATCGATTATAGTTTGGATTCCGTTCTCATTCTTGTGGTTGGAATGGTTACCTTTATTCTGGCTGAAGCACTTTTCCACGGGATGCAGAATAAAAAGATCCGCAGGGTGCGAAGAGCCGATCAGGCCGAAATGCATCCGGTCGTGATCCAAAAGAGCCTGTTGATTTTTGCGGTGATTTTTGATGTTTTAGTATTGCTGTGGTTTTATATGGAGATTTGCCGTATCGTTGCAGGATACGGCTATACGGCAACCGGCGTAGGAGTATTCGGGCGATACCGGACGATCATTACTTCCCTGACACAGAGAAGTGACTCCAAGGTCGCACTGACTGGTATGGTTTTGAACCAGATGATCAAGCTGGTACACGCAATGGGATATGTTTCACTTTATATTCTATTGAATAACTGGTTCGCTGGAGACAAGAAAAAGTTACCGTATATATTCCACATAATATTAGTATTGGCACATATTTTCTCTTATATTATGGAGGGCAGTCGCGGAAATATCCTTCAGATTGCCTCTGCCGCTCTGATTGAGTGGTATATCCTGTGGCACCGCAAGGTAGGATGGCATAAAGTCCTGACGGGAAAAGTTGTTGTCGTTGGTGTGCTATGCATGCTGATAGGTATGCCGCTTTTTTACAGTTCACTATCCTGGATGGGGCGTGCGACAAACAAGAGGCTGCTTCGTTATATTGGCTTTTATGTTGGTGGAAGTATCCAGCTGTTCGATTTGTATTTGAAAAGTAATATTACAAAGCCAAAGGTGTTTGGAGAGGAAACTTTGATCGGTGTACTCCACTTCCTGAATAGGCTTGGTTTTGATCTGGATATCCGAAATGTCAACCTTGATATGATCCGATTGGATGAGCTTTCGCGGGGAAATGTATATACATTTTTCCGTCGTCCGCTGCATGACTTTGGTTTTGGCGGAATGTTGCTGTTTACCGTGTTGGTCGCGTGGCTGTTTGCATGGATTTACTATGGAAAAATCAAGTGGCGGGACACAAAAGCTACCCCATACTGGATCATGCTGTATGGATACCTGTTCTATTGGATCGTGTTGATGTCGATCGATCAATATAGTCAATCGCTTATCTCGCTAACAACGGTACTCCAGATTATTCTAATGTTCTTGTGGTATAATTTTGCAACACGGTATAAACTTACGCTCAAAGGAAAGCTGCATATCTTAAAACGGTGAATCAAAAGTGAAGAATAATCTTAAAAGCGGAATCATTAAAATTTTGATCGTCAATGTTTTAAATCTCGTTGTAACGTTGATAACGAATTTTGTTCTGCCAAAGCATCTCTCAACTGAAACCTACGCTGCAATAAAAAGTTATCAGTTCTACATCAACTATATCGGCATTTTGCATCTCGGATATGCGGATGGAATGTATCTGAAGTATGGCGGAAAAAGCTATACCGAAATCGATACGAGAGTTTTCAAACGGGAACTGTCTACCCTCAGGATTTTTCAATTTATCATGTGCTTCGCAGCCACCGTAGTAGCACTCTTTATGAGAGATTTGGTAATGGTATTGGTTGCGCTGTCCATCCTGCCGTATAATATGTTCGTTGGCTATAAGACCATCTTTCAGGCAATAGGAGACTTTGATTCTTACAGCAAAGCCATCAATGCAAGCACCGTTATTTTATTTCTCATCAATATGGTGTCTCTTTTCGTTCTACACATAGATAAAATGCAGGTCTATCTGTACGGATATTTTGTATGCTATGTTCTGATCTGGATTGCCCTGGAATACCGCATTTCAAAAACGATGTACCAAGAGACAAAAGAATATGTAGTATTCGATGTAAAATATTTTTCCGAGAATATCCGCTCTGGTATTTTGCTTATGCTCGGAAATTTCAGCTCTATCATCCTGACCGGAATGGATCGGTGGTTCATCAAGTTTTTAATGGACACTGTCGCATTTGCTGAATACAGTTTTGCGGTGAGCATCGAAAATTTCATCAATTTTGCGGTCACGCCGGTTTCAACCACACTGTATAACTATTTCTGCGGCAGCGTAACAAATCAACAGATCAAACAGGTACGAAACCTGGTGTCGGTATTCAGTGCATTCCTGATAACCGCGGCCTTCCCGGCCAAGTTCATACTGGAAACCTATCTGAACAAGTATATTGCGGCAGCAGATGTCATTTTTTACCTGTTTGTCGGTCAGTTCTTTTTCATTCAGGTAAAGAGTATTTATATCAACCTGTATAAGGCACAAAGGCGGCAGACTGTATACTTTATAAAACTTTCTTTTATTGTCCTTCTCGGGGCAGTGTTCAATGCGGTTCTCTATATGCTGATGAAAAGTAAAGAAGCGTTTGCCATAGGTACGATGCTGACCGCCTGCGTTTGGTTCGTGCTGAGCGTAATGGATTTTCCTACGCTTAAAATCGAATCCAGACAGTGGGCGTATCTCCTGACAATCCCTGCTCTGTTTCTGCTTCTGGGGAGATTCAAGGCAACCGTAGGTATGATTTTATATTTGCTTGCGGTTGCAATTCTCACCTATATTTTCATGCGAAAAGAATTTGACTGGGGCATCGCATATATACAAAGGGGCGTTAAAACAGTGAGAGCTTACAAGGGAGAAGATATAAATGAATAAAGAAGCATACACCTGTGACCAGCTAAAAAGCATAAATTGGGAAAAGCTAAAAAATAAAACAATCCTGATTACGGGGGCAACTGGATTGATCGGTTCGGCCGTTATACGAACGCTGGATCAGATGAATCATGAAAAGGGATTGAATGCGAAAATCATTGCACTTGTCCGAAATAAAGAGCGTGGAAATAAGATACTTGAAACTCTTTCAGAGCCACAGCAGGTAAGTTTGGTGCTGGGGACAGTAGAAGAACTTCCGCAGCTTCCAATGGAGATTCACTATGTTATCCACGGTGCAAGCCAGACAGCAAGCAGGTCATTTGTTGATCGAGCAGTCGAAACCTTAAAAACTGCATTGGAAGGAACGATAAAGCTGCTGGAGCTGGCAAAGGAGAAAAAAGTAGGAGGATTTGTCTATCTTTCAAGCATGGAAGTATACGGACAGCCTCCAAAAGGTCATAAAGTTACAGAAAACGAGGCAGGTGCTTTCAGCCCCTTGAATTTGAGAAATAGCTATCCCATCGGCAAGATTGCTTCGGAATCTTTGTGCATTGCATATGCTGAAGAATATGGCGTTCCCTGCAAGATTGCCCGATTGACACAGACATTTGGAAAAGGCGTTAGCTATAACGATAACCGAATATTCGGATATTTTGCACGCTGTATAAAAGAAAAAAAACCAATCGTACTGAAAACACGCGGAGAAACGAGCCGGAGCTATCTGTCGACAGAAGATGCAGCAACTGCAATCCTGACGATTTTGACCGATGGTGCTGCAGGAAAAATTTATAACGTTGCAGATAAAAACACATATTGCTCGGTTGCAGAGATGGCAAAGAAGGTTGCAGATAAATATGGGCTGAGTGTGCAGTACGATGTGCAGGAGAATAGGGAGTATCTGGGAACGCTGTATATGGATCTGGATACAGCAGCGATTCACGGTTTGGGGTGGAAACCAACCGCGAAAGAAGGTATCCTTTCGATTTATGAGGAAATGATGGAAGATTTCATTGGAAAGTGAATGCTGATCGTTGACCGGAACTTATATCCATATCGGCACAAAAATTGAAGAATATTGAATGTCTCCTCGATTTTTTATTGTAATGAAAACGGTCATTCAAATCGGTATTAGAAATTGGGTACTGTATGACCGGGCGGAAAGGACTTACAGGCGAATATTTAAAAATATAGGCCAATCCGACCCTGTGAAAGTCAATGAATATTTGAGCCACTTTTGGAGTGCGAACAAAATCTTGGACTTTAGGTGGAACAAGAGGGTAGAAATGTTCAGCTATGAGGATCGAATAAAAGAAGCAAAACTGTATATCGAATCGGGTTTTGACGAAAGTGTTGTCGTCTAGACGCTAGGGTATCTATCTTATATCGCCCTTCGTTACTGGTATGAAGAATATCAATGAGCGAAAATCTTTACAAATCAAGTGCTTCTAAGTCAAGATATACTAAAGAACAAAAGATACAAGCGGTTGAATACTATGTTTCCTATAAAATTACTTTTGTGCAGACACCTATCACAGCAAACATCGATACTTTGAAAGCTGACCTGAAAATCAAGAAAGTCTCGCTCAAAGAACTGGCTAAGATGCTCCATGTTGAACATGATAGGCTACATTTCCCACACCATGGCCCCAAATCACGTCCGGAGAAATTCAGCATCTGAGCCAGTAACTTTTTGCGCGACAATGGAAATCTTTCCATATGAGACCTGTCCAATTACAGCACAATCGAAATTGAAAATTATTATATATCCTACGAGAAAAATCTGCTAAGGAACTGTAAGCTGGGAAATAAATGAAGTCCTATTTATAGTATTGTAAAAATGCGCGACAAAAATGAGACAATGCACAGAAACAATGCAGAGTAGTCTGTAACTGAATGGGACGAAAATAACGCGTTATCGGTAAACTTGATGAATATAAAGACGAAGTTATCCTGAGAATTACTCTCTTTTAATCAGAGGGCCAGGGATTCGAGTTCCCTCAGACAATCAGGCCCCGGGTGGTGGCTTTGAACGACAACACGGTTTGCGGAGCAAAGTGATAGACCATCTGACAGAGATTTTCAAGCATTGAAAATCATGGTGATAAAGTGGATTTTTGTTACAAATCAATAAAAATGTTGAGGAAAAAATCCTTCTGTGGTAAAATAATTAGAAAGATGCTGCGAAATTGCGGAGGGAGGAGCTGTGCAACATGCACCAGCTCCATAAACGCCTTACAGGTGCAGCCAACAGTTCCATAGAAATCATCATTGCTTGGAGTGAGCTTTTGCAGATGCGTAAGAGACTGTTTGTTAGAAACTGGATCCGAAGGCTTTTAAGGTATCTTTGTATTCCGGTTGGGTTCTTCCTGGTCGTGGTTCCGCTGTATAGCCTGATGATCCGCCAGACGATCCAAGCGCAGTCCTCCAGTACGATGGAAATGCTGGCGATCGGCACCACCCAGTTGGAGCGATGCATGAGCAACATCCGCAGTACAACGAACAAATTGTTCAGCGAAACGGAGTATACTCTGCTTGCCAGCAGTTATGATAACAGTATTCTGGGAGATTATCAGACACTGACGAGAGCCAGCAAATCGTTACAGGATAAGACCTACGATTCCTCTGTGATCACATACAGCTATATTACATTTGAGCGGAATGGCATCATATTGGATGACCGGAGCGCGTATGAAAGCCATAGCAATTTTTACCCGGGAGCACTTGAGTATGAGGATGTGTCTCAGGAGGAATGGGATGCACAGAATCAGATCGACGTAATGACGATAAAGCCCGCCCATGTTGTCAAACTGATGCATTCCAGCTATGGCAATTCGTATGTCACAGTATATCAGCCCTATGTGAACACGGCGGGCCGCCTTTGCGGCGCAATGACGGTGCTGATCAAGGAAAAAGATGTCGTTTCGATGTTTCTTTCGCAGCAATGGCGCGAGGAAGGCCTTTTTTGCCTGATTTCCGATGACGGAACGATCCTGGCGGGAAACAACTATGACGGAACGACACTTTCCCTGACGAGTGATGATACGGGTTGGGAGACCTATCAGGGAAAGCGCTATCTGATGGCAACGCGATATGTGGCATCTCTGAATGCAACGGCGGTCATTGGAATGCCGCCGTCGCTCTACGAAGCGGGTCTGTTGGCAGTACAGCGTGCAATTTGTCTGTATCTGATCGTGGGCGTTCTGGGCTGTGTATTGATTAGCGTCTGCATGACACTGGAGGATATGAACAGCCTGCGTCCGATGCTGGACACGCTGGACGAGTCGGATCTGGCATCACGGAAAGTGCTGAATGAGATCTTTCTCCGTAATGTAAACAGCCAGCATGAACTGGCGCGGGAACTGGAGCATTCACGCAGCGAGCTGGAACACGGCAAAATGGAAATTTTGCTGCGCACAGGATCTGTAAGTCAGGAAACCCTTCAGCAGCTGACGGATGCGGTGCAGCTGAAAGCCTATAACTTCCTGCTGCTGATCCCATCTCTTCAGGAAAACGCCGAGTGCTCACTGAAAGAAGAGCTGCGTACTGTGGTGGTGTCAGAGCAGATACGTCAAATTTACGGGCAGAGATTTTATGTACAGGCAACGGTAGATGACCTGATCCTGGTGATCCTGACGCAGGAAACGGATGAAGCAGAGGAACTGCGGGAAATGTGTTTCCGCACAGAGCAGCTGTATGATGCGCTGCATCTGACAACTCCCCTGATATTGAGCGATCCTTTTGAGAAAATGGAGCAGCTGTCAGATATTTACTGGAAGGCCCGCAATGTGGCGGCCTATGCGGACCCGACACAGAAGATCTGCTATTTGGGGAACAGCAGTGCGCAGCGCGGTACCACGGTCAATGCAACCAATGCAGCGCGGCTTCGAGAGTATCTGCTTTCCGGATGCACGGAAGAAGCGGTTTCGCTTCTGAGTGAGTTGTTCTCGGTGGATAATCTGGACCCGGAAAACTTCAAGCAGGATTTTTACACGGCAGGCGGCATTCTGCTGAACACGGCGGAAAGGGTATGCTGTCCGGATATCGCCTATCTGTGCAGTTATGACTCTAAACTGACTGCCCGCCAGATGCTGAGCCGGTTGCAGGACTGCTGTGTGGAGATCTGCAACCATGTGCAATTCCTGAAACATAGCCACAATGATGCGCTTCAAAAGAATATTCTGGACTGGCTGGCACAGAATTTCCAGAATCCGGAGATCAATGCGGCGATGACGGCAGAGCAGTTCAAGATCTCGAAAAAGTATCTTTCGCAATTCCTGAAGGAGCAAACCGGAAAGAGCTATACAGAGTATGTGGAAGAATTGCGTCTGGATCATGCGATGCAGCTGCTGAGAACGACAGATCTGAATATTACGGATATTGCAGAACAGTGCGGCTTCTCCACGGCGAATACGTTCTATAAGGCATTCCGGCGGAAGTATCAGCTCTCGCCTTCTGCAGTTCGCAAAGGAGATAACTGATTTCAGCGCAAAAAAACGAACGATGTCATCCGATTCGGACAGACATCGTTCGTTTCTTTTTACAGGTGGATTCAGGGATGGATGCTTATGGTAACAGTGCAGGGAGCATCCAATGCAAAGGTCAGCTCAAGCAGCCCATCATGGCGTGTGGTCACGGTGCAGGGAACAGAGGCTGTAACAGCCTTGGAACCCGGCTGCAGAACAACCAGAACAGTGCTGCGGCCCGCTGCGGTAAAATCCAGTGTGGCATTTAAGGCGCTGTTGTCCGGTGCCCAATCCGTATGCCGGACAAAGGCATCAAAACCGGTCGTGAGGGTGCCGGGGCGGTAGTAAGCGGAAAACAACTGTACAATGGGAGAAGAAAGCCCGCTGAATTGGTGCCAGCCGGCACCACGGCGGCTTTCAATCATAAAGTGTTCAAAACAACAGTAGCTTTCGGTACACTCGTTCTGCCACAGGGTAAGAACGGTGTCGGCAATGCGGTAAGCAAAATCGGCAAGGCCCGCATCCAGTGCAGATTTGAAGAACATCCACTGATAAGGCATCCATACAGCGCCGTTCCAGTAGCCGTCACGCCGATAGTACGGCGCACTCTGATCCACGGTAGAAAGGCCGCAGGCACACCACAGGTGTTCCGGGCTTTGCAGCTTCTGCCACAGAAGTTCCTTCTGCGGTTCTGTACAGGCACCTGCAAACAGCGGCGAAGCGCCATCCATGCCCATATCGTAGTTCAAACCCTGCTCGGTGCGCAGAATATCTGCAGCATCACCAGAAGGATCGTGCAGGAGGTACCCGAAGTAACCGCTTTCCTCGTCCCATGCAGTCTGCAGGGAGCGCCCCAAGCGAAGCGCATCGGCATCAAAAGCATCTGCGTCGGCTGTCTCGCCCAGCAGGCGGGCGGTGTACGCCAGGATCTTGGCACAGCGTATCGCATGGGCAGTTGTGACCACGGGCGCGCAGCTGGCCTGCAAACGGCGGCGATGGACCTCCTGCTGTGGGGGATAATCGTCCCATCCACCAGAATTATAGAAATAATCCCAGGGACGCAGCAGGCCGCTGTGCAGGTTGGCGGTAGTGGAGCCGCCTTCCTGCCCGGTGAAGAAGCGGTAGTACAGCTTTAGGCGCGGATAGCAGTAGGCGGCAAGTTCTCTGCTGCTGGTGCGATTCAACAGCTCGGCATACAGATAAAACTGCATTGGCACCATGGAGCCATGGTGCAAAAAAGCAGCGTCCACAGAATCCGGGGGCATCAGGTAGGTGTTCAGGCAGTCAAAGGCATTGCGCAGGCTGGTCTGAGCCAGACCCATTCCAATGAATCCGGAATCCCATGTGTAGACACAGTCCCACCAGCGTCCGGGAGTGTAGTGGCGGATATACTGTCCCCGCGTGTACACCGGATACACAACGTTGGTGCAGAGAACAGCATTCATCAACTGTTGGCCCAAGGCAAGCGATTTGGCAGCCGGTAGAGCGGGCGGTGCTGCAAGGGATGCAGAAGCCTGCTGCCATACATGCTCCCAATCGCTGCGCTGCGTCAGCAGCTCATGGCAGCGCAGCGCGGCGGCAGAAGCATCCGGAGCGGCACAGACCGCTCCATAGATCACTTTTGTCTGTCCTGCCTCCAAGGGGATCGGCCCCATAAAGAGATTGACGTAATGCCCTTTTCCGTTGCCGCGCAGCGTGGCATTTACATGGTCGTGTACGGTGTCACGCAGAAAGATATCCAGTTCGTCGTTTTCGATCGTGCGAATATGGGTGGTGATATCATCCCACAGGATCCCGTAGCACTCCTGAATGTGGGGATACTGCAGGGTCAGATAGTTCTCATCTGCGGCGGGCTCGGCCTGAGGCCGGGAGCCATCTCCGCGCAGGGTAACAGTAAAGTTACCAGCGTCCGCTTGCTCGCACAGAGCGAGGCAGTCCAGCTTCGCCCCTCCAACACCGGCAGCGGTCAGGGTCAGAGTGAATTTCCCGGCGGGAATGGAAGCATTCAGCGGCAGGATGGCAATAGAAGGCTTCTGACAGGGCGGCAGCCGCAGCGTGTCCTGACCATTGACATCGTACTCGGAACTCTCATCTGCCGGATTCCAATACCGTACACAGAGACAGGGGGTATGCAGGGGCGCGGTAAGGGAAAGCGTAAAGGTAACGGTGTCCCCTTTTCCGTTGGGCACGACCTGCCCAAAAGGTCCTTTGCCTTCGGAACAGCCGAACCCTGTGCCAATGCCGTATCCCTGACCAAAGCCGGGAACGGCTTCTTCGCCCCGGCGCAGACCATCCCAGGTTAGACATTCATTGGGACGGTGGATGGAAAAATCCAGGGTGTCATAATCCTTTGCCCAGACAAAGGCCGCGTTTTCCGGCAGGGATACCTCACAGCCCGGCAGGGAGAAGCCGCGGTAGGAAGGAACGGGATCCCAGGCGGATGCCATATAATGAAGCACCAGATTCTGCGGAGCATCTGTATTGTTGTGGAGCTCGGCACGGATCAACCGGGCATCCTCCCCCAAGGGAGCAAAAGAGATGTCTGCATACAGCTGATCCTTCCACAGGAGCTCGTGGCGGAACGTGTAGCAGCTCAGATCCGGAGCCGCAGCCCAGGGGTGAAAGCCGCTTTCAAACCGTACATTGGGCACATCGACCCGGCGGCGATACATTCCCGGAAAAACGGACAGGTCAAATCGAACGCCATCGTTGGCCGCAGGAACATGGGAAATGCCGCTGTATCGTTTGGTGTAGGGGCCCCACGCAGGCAAGGAAAGATCATGTGATTGCATGGTATGGTATCCTCCCATCAGCCCTTGACCGCGCCAATGGTAACACCGGCAACAAAGTACTTCTGCAGGAACGGATACAGGCACATGATCGGCAGGGTGGAAACCACCATAGTGGCATATTTCAGGCCATCGCCGATGACCTCGACATCACCGGTGGAACCGGCCATGTTGCCGATGTCGCTTTGGATCAAGACCTCGCGCAGGATCATCTGCAAAGGGTACAGAGAGCGATCCCGAATGTACAGCAATGCCGGGAACCAGCTGTTCCACTGCGCAACGCCGTAGAACAGCGCCATGACGGCGAACACTGCACCGGAGAGCGGAAGAACAATGCGGAAGAAGGTCGTGATATCGTTACAGCCGTCTAAGGCTGCGGCCTCGATCAGCTCATTCGGGATGGTGTTTTCAAAGAAGGTGCGCATGATGATCATGTTATAGGTGCTGATGGCGGAAGGCAGTACCAGCGCCCAGATCTTATTCAGCATGCCCAGCTTCTGAATGATCAGATAAGTGGGGATCATGCCGCCGTTGAAAAACATGGTAAAGATGAAAAGGCTGATAAAGATATTGCGCCCGAACAGATCCTTGCGAGACAGGGGGTAGGCGGCGCAGGCGGTAAGGGTCACGCTGATCAGGGTGCCCAGCACGGTATACAGGATCGTGTTCAGATAACCCTTCCAGATGCTGGCATCCTTCAGAACCTTCTCATACATGGAGGTCGTAAAGCCTTTGGGCCAGAAGGAAACATTGCCTGTCAGCAGCTGCATGGGATCACTGAACGAGCCGCTGATGATGTGCAGAAGCGGCAGAATGATGGTTGCGCTGATCAGGATCAGCAGCAGATACACAACAATGGTATAGATTCGTTCCCCGATGGTTTCCTTCACTTTCGTGGGGTGATTCATCGCATCAATATTCTTTTTCATCACCACAGGCTCACCTCACTAATCTTTTTGCTGAACTTGTTGAACAGCATGATAATGGTAAAATTGATCACAGAATTGAACAGGCCCACAGCCGCAGAGAAGCTGTAATCGCCGCTCTCAAAGGCACGGCGGTAAACGTAAGTGGAGATCACATCGGCAGTCTCATAGGTTGCAGGGTTGTACATCAGCATGATCTTTTCATAGCCGACCGAGAAAATAGAGCCCATGCGGAGGATCAGCATGATGATGATCGTGGGCAGCAGGCCGGGCAGCGTGATGTGGATCAGCTTGTCCCATTTGGAAGCACCGTCAACGGTGGCGGCCTCGTAGAGAGAGGGGTCAATGCCGGTCAGTGCCGCCATGTACACAATGGAACCGTAGCCGGCGCTTTGCCAGATGTCAGAAAGAACATAGATCGTCTTGAAGTACTTGGGCTCGGCCATAAAGTGGATCGGCGTACCGCCAAAGGCGGTGATCAGCTGGTTGATCAGGCCGCTGGAAGGAGAAAGCAGGGCGCTCAGAATACTGACAACGACCACAGCGGAGATGAAGTGGGGCAGATACACCACGGTCTGTACGCTGCGTTTGAAGAATTTACCGCGGACTTCGTTGATCAGCAGAGCCAGAATGATGGGAATGGGAAAGCCCACAATAATTGAATACAGGCTGATGCCAAGTGTGTTTTTGATCAGACGGCCAAAATACTCGGATTTAAAGAACTGGGTGAAATATTTGAAGCCGACCCACTTGCTGCCCGTGATGCCCAGTACGGGAGAGAAATCACGGAAGGCGATCTGCGCGCCGTACATGGGCGCGTACATGAACACGATATACCAGATCAGGGCGGGCAGCAGCATCAAAAGCAGATAGCGGCTGCGCCAGAACTTTTTGCAGGCATGATCAAGGCGGTTCGCTGTTGGCAGTGTGATCGGTTTTGCTGCGGTGGCAGTTTTCATGGTGGTATTCTCCTGTTTTCGTTCTGAAGAACCCAGGAAAAAATAGGCCGGGAACAGGGTGTTCCTGCCCCGGCCGTTATTTTACTGGATCAAAAAATAGGTACCTGCTGAGGCATCAGCCATTCAGAGTCTTCTGGTAGATATCGATGACCTCTGCAATGCCCATGCCATTGACCTTTTCAACGTAGGTGTCCCAGTTGGACAGCGGCTCACGGCCGGAAACAAACTTGATGATCATCTCGTCAACGTAAGTATCCACGTCTGCCATTACTGCACGACGGACGGCATCATCCTCAGAGGAGAAGGAGGTGGAGCCGGGAATGACGTACTTCTTGGATTCTTCCAGGAAGGGAATGATGCAGTCCTGCTTTGCGCGGTTGACAGAATCATCATCCAGCTGCGTGACCTCATCCTGGCTCAGAATGAACGGGCCGGAGCTCTGTGCAAAGGTGAAGGTGCCGATCGCATTTTTGGGAGACAGGCCGTCAGGGTTCTTCATTACATAATCGGTGAAGATCGGCTTGCCGTCCTGCATGGTGTAGTGAGTGCCCTCAATACCCATGTTGATCAGCCGGGTGCCCTCGTCGCTGTACATGTAATCCAGCAGAGCAATCACGCGGTCAACATTCTTGCAGCCTGCGGTAATGGCGGCGGCTGCGATCGCACGCGGCTCCTGATCAATATAGGAGTGGATCTGTGCATCGCCCTTGGGGGGTACGGTGGCCTCAACATGGAAGCCGGGGAAGGAGGCGGGCATGGTGGCGTTCTGTGCAGCCAGCATACCGCCCAGCGGGCCGTAGAAGGAAGCCACCGTGTTCTGGGCCAGCTTCGGCATGAAGGAAGCGATGTCCATGGTGATGATCTCAGGGTCGATATAGCCCTTCTCGTACATATCGTGCATCCAGGTCACGGCCTTTTTGTACTTGGGGTCGATGGGGCCGTAGTGGACCTTGCCGCCATCGTCCGGGTCGGTGTAGAAGTCATCCAGGCAGCCGAAGGCGGTGCAGAAGTTCCGCAGGCCGGTCATATCGTAGGAGCTGAAGGGGATCTCATCGTTGGTGCCGTTGCCGTTCAGGTCGGTGGTCTTGACCAGATGCCAGTAATTCTCCCAATCCTCCAGAGTGACCGGGCTTTCGATGCCCAGTTTTTCCAGCCAGTCGGTGCGAACGATATAGGGCATATTGCCGGAGACCTTTTCATCCAGCATGGGCAGGTAGTAGATGTTGCCGTCGCTATACGTCAGGGCCTTGCGGACACCTTCGCGGGCATCAATGGCCTTGTCCAGGTTCGGCATGCTGTTGTCGATGTAGTCGTTCAGGGGCAGGATCACGCCGGACTCGCCGTACTTCAGAACTTCGGTGGTGGGCATATCCATAATGATGTCCGGCAGCTGTGCATCCATCATCACGAGATTCAGGCGCTCGTTGTAATTGTCCTGCGGGGGGTTATCAAATTCAAAATCCATATTGAATTTTTCGCCCAGGACCTTCCAGACATCCATCTGCTCGGCAGCAACCTCGTTTGCGGCCTTGGATTTCAGGATGCGCACGGTGATGCGCTCGTTGGAAGCAGCTGCTCCGGAACCGGCAGCAGAAGAAGCAGTCGTAGAGGAAGAGCTGCCACAGCCCTCCAGAACACCCAATGCCAGGGAAGCGACCATAGCGCTGCATACGGCGCGTCTGCTGATTTTTCTTTCTTTCATAAAATCTTTTCCTCCTTGATTTATGGAATGGGACGGGGAAGATCCCCGTGCTTCCATAACCTCCGCTCAGCTCGTACGCTGCCGACCAGTGGTTTTTCCTTACTCAGAAGCATATCATGTTCTTTTTGAAATTGCAACATTTTTCGATACAAAACGCACAAAAGATTTTCTCATTTTCGAGAGTGATTGTTGCACAATATCCACAAAGATGCGTTTTTTCTTCCTTTCGTCATGGTGCGGGATGAAATGTCATGCTCCTTCACCTTGACGATTTCGGCACAAAAAGATATGCTGGAAACAAAATTGGAATCGGAGATCCATTCAAAAGAAAGGAAGAGAGAAACTATGAGTAAGCAAATCACAGCCATCATCGTGGGCGCGGGCCATCGGGCGATCCTGTACAGCCTGTATGCGCTGGAACACCCGGACGAGCTGAAGATCGTGGGCGTAGCAGATCCGGATCCGATCCGGCGGAAAAAGGTTGCGGAGATGCATGGCTTCGGGGAGGAGATGTGCTTCAGGAGTGCTGAGGAGCTGGCAGCAAGGCCCAAGCTGGCAGACGCGGTGATCAATGGAACCATGGACCGCCAGCATGTGCCCACTGCGGTTCCGCTCCTGCGTGCAGGATATGATATGCTGCTGGAAAAGCCCTTCGCGATCAGCGAGGAGGAAGTAAACTATTTATATAAGGTTGTAAAAGAGACCGGGCGGAAGGTGATGATCTGCCACGTTCTGCGGTATGCGCCCTTCTATGTCGCAATCAAGCAGAGACTGCTGAGCGGGGAGATCGGTGACATTATCAATATTCAGGCCACAGAACATGTTAGCTACCATCACCTGGCCGTCTCCTTTGTGCGCGGCAAATGGGGCAACGAGGAAAAATGCGGGGCTCCGATGCTGCTGGCAAAGTGCTGCCATGACATGGATCTCATCATGTGGCTGAAGAGCGGCGTTTCGCCCAAACAGATCGCAAGCTTTGGAAGTGACTTCCAGTTTGATCCTGCCAAGAAGCCCGCAGGGGCAGGCAAGCGCTGCCTGGTGGATTGTCAGTGCGAGGAGACTTGTCTGTACTCTGCCAAAAAGCATTATCTGGATCACCCGGATCGGTGGGCGTTTTATGTATGGGACTGCCTGGAGAATATTGAGAATCCGACGCTGGAGGACAAGCGTAAGTCGCTGATGACAGACAATATCCATGGACGCTGTGTGTGGGATTGTGAACATACGGTGGTGGATCATCAATCGGTGCTGATGAATTTTGCGGATGGTGCAACTGCGACCCTGAACATGATCGGTGGCACAGCGAAACCGGAGCGCAATATCCACATCATTGGTACAAAGGGTGAGATCAAGGGTGTGTTTGACGATTCTGTTTTCACTGTGCGCACCATAGATACCGCCAGCGAGAAGGGCTGGAACGAGGAAGTGGTAGACCTGAAGATCGGTGGAGATAAGAGCGGCATGACAGGCTCTCATGGCGGCGGCGACCTGCGGCTGGTGGAGGACTTTGTTCATGTGCTTCAGGGGGAGGAGCCTTCCATCTCCTGCACAACGATCAAAGATTCGATCAATGGGCATCTGGGCGTTTTCTGCGCAGAGCGTGCTCGCAAGGAGAGCGCCGTCATAACGATGCCGGACATCAGATAATGCGGTGCTGACATAGAAAACGTCCCCGTGCAGTTTTGATATCCTGCACGGGGACGTTTTGTGATCTTTTTATTTCCTCATTTCCGCATTCACCCATTCCCGCACGCGGTCAGGCCGGTTGGTGACAATGCAGTCAGGGCCAAGGGGCAGCAGGGAACGGACTGCGTCCTGGGTGTCCACGGTCCAGAACGCGGCCTGGATGCCCATGGCGTGGAGCTGGTTCACGAGATCGGGGTTGGAGTAGGCGGTGTGGTACTCGCAGCTGACGATGTCCACAGGGAAATCCAGCGTTTTGATGTAGGTAGCCACATCCGCCTGCTCCTCCAGATGGCCGATGACCTGCTCCACGGTCTCGCCGGGGAAGTTGGCACGGAGCATATCGACCTTGTCGGCCACAGTGCGGTAGATGAGATTATTCCGCAGGTCGATGCAGTTTTCCTCGCTGAAGGGCTCATCCATGCTGTTCACAAGGCCCAGATCCTTCCACACCACCGGCGGAGGCAGCACCATGCTGAGGAAAGCGCCGTAGGTCAGCGCGCCTACCTTCAGCTCGGGCATCAGCTGCTTTGCCTGCCGCAGCTGGGAGTGGTGGAAGGAGATGAGGGTGAGCCGGTCGGTGAGCCCGGCGGCGCGGACTGCATCCAGCACCCGGGGCACAAAGTCGGGGTCGTCCTGCAGTGGGCTTTTCAGTTCCAGCTGTACCTGCGTGCCCTCCATGCCGGCGCAGAGCTCCAGCGCTTCCTGCAGCGTTGCGATCCTCTCGTTGGCGTAGATGGCATCTTTCCAGCTGCCGAAATCCAGAGCCTTCAGCTCGCCCATGGTCAGGTCGTAGATCTGGCCGGAGATGTCGGTGTGCATGTCCACCATATAGTCGTGGTGGATGACCAGCTCGTTGTCGTAGGTCTTCTGTACATCCATTTCCACGCCGTCCGCGCCAATCTCCATCGCCTTGCGGAAGGCGACCAGCGTGTTCTCAGGGGCCAGATAGGATGCACCGCGGTGCGCAATGATTTGGGGTGTCGTCATCTTGTGCTATGATTCCTTTCCTCACAGTTGGCTCAGGCCAGATCTTCGCCGTCGGAGGCGATGACCTTTTTATACCAGTAGAAGCTGTCCTTCCGGCTGCGGGCCAGCGTGCCCTTGCCTTCGTTGTCCTTGTCCACATAGATGAAGCCGTACCGCTTCTTCATCTCGCCGGTGGAAGCACTGACCAGGTCGATGGGGCCCCAGGTGGTGTAGCCCAGCAGGGGCAGGCCGTCCTCGTTGATGGCCTTTTCCATCTGCTCAATGTGGGCCCGCAGGTAGTCGATGCGGTAGGTGTCGTGGATGGAACCATCTGCTTCCACCTTGTCCACTGCACCCAGACCGTTCTCCACGATGAAGAGCGGTTTCTGGTAGCGGTCATACAGGCTGTTCATGGTGATGCGCAGGCCCACCGGGTCGATGGCCCAGCCCCAATCGCTGGCCTTGAGGTAGGGGTTCTTGACGGCATCCATGATGGCATTGCCGTTGGCCTTGTTCATCAGTTCGGGGTCCACAGTGGTGCAGCGGCTGGAATAGTAGCTGAAGGAGATGAAGTCCACAGTGCCCTCTTTCAGCAGCTGCTCGTCGCCCGGCTCCATCTGCAGGGCAATGCCTGCACATTCCATCCGTTTTTTGGCCCAGACAGGGTATTCGCCGCGGGACTGGACATCAATGAAGAAGTAGTTGTCGCGGTCGGCCTCGGCAGCGGCCTGCACATCGGCAGGAGCGCAGGTGCGGGGGTAGAACTGACCGGCGGCCAGCATACAGCCCACCATGGCATCGGGCATGATGGCATGGGCCAGCTTGACGGCCTTTGCGCTGGCCACCAGCTCGTGGTGAGCGGCCTGATACTTGACCTGCTGCACATTCTCGCCGGGCGCAAAGAGCAGACCGGCTCCCATAAAGGGCATGTGGAGCAGCATGTTGATCTCGTTGAAGGTCAGCCAGTACTTGACCTTGCCCCGGAAGCGCTGGAACAGCACCTCACAGTAGTGAGCGTAGGCATCCACCATCCGGCGGTCTTTCCAGCCGCCGTACTTTTTGATCAGGGCAATGGGGGTATCAAAGTGGCACAGGGTCACCAGCGGCTCAATGCCGTACTTGTGGCACTCATCAAAGAGCTCCTCATAGAAGCGCAGGCCCTCTTCGTTGGGCTGCGCGTCATCGCCGTTGGGCAGGATGCGGGTCCAGGCAATGGACATGCGGTAGCAGCGGAAGCCCATCTCGGCAAAGAGCTTGATGTCCTCCTTGAAGTGGTGGTACATGTCAATGGCTTCGTGGGAGGGGTAGAAGTGCTCGGCATCGCAGTCCAGCATCTTCAGCTGGCCCAGCGCCACGGGGAAGCGGTCGGGGCCAAAAGGCACCACGTCCACACTGGACAGGCCGCGCCCGCCCTCGTTGTAAGCGCCCTCGCACTGGTTGGCGGCAGTGGCACCGCCCCACAAAAAGTCTTTCGGGAATTTGCCCATAGGTCTTACCTCCTGATGCAGTTGAATTCTGATACTTCAATGATACCATGTTCTGAGCCGCTGTCAACCGGGAAAGTACGACTTTAGCCGTCAATTCGACGAAAAATGTTGCTGATTTTTGACACTTTTCACGAAGAAATCGAAAATTGCGGGCGATTTTCCTTGGAATCTGTTTCTTCCAAACGGACAGTAAGTGTGATAGACTGAATAGGTAAACGGAAAACGGCTCACCCTGTCCCTCATTGCTTTGCAATGCCGGAGCGGGCGAGGACGTTGATGAAAGAGCTATCAGGAAAAATGGAGTGTTTGCTATGACTGAATTCAAGCCCATCAAGGAAGGCAAAGTCCGCGAGATCTATGACAATGGCGACAGCCTCATTATGGTTGCCACCGATCGTATCTCTGCATTTGATGTGATCCTGAAAAATAAAGTGACCAACAAGGGCAAGGTGCTGACCCAGATGAGCAGATTCTGGTTCGACTACACCAAGGATGTTCTGCCCAACCACATGCTGAGCGTGGATACCGCCGATATGCCCGAGTTCTTCCGCACGCCTGCCTTTGAGGGCCGGAGCATGAAGTGCCGCAAGCTGACCATGCTGCCCATCGAGTGCATCGTGCGCGGCTACATCACCGGCAGCGGCTGGGCCAGCTACCAGCAGAACGGCACCGTCTGCGGCATCCGCCTGCCCGAGGGCCTGCAGGAATCCCAGCAGCTGCCCGAGCCCATCTACACTCCTTCCACCAAGGCTGAGATTGGCGACCACGATGAGAACATCAGCTACGAAAAGAGCATCGAGGTGCTGGAAAAGCAGTTCCCCGGCCACGGCGAGGACTACGCCACCAAGCTGCGGGATTACACCATTGCCCTGTACAAGAAGTGCGCCGCGTATGCCCTGAGCCGCGGCATCATCATTGCCGACACCAAGTTCGAGTTTGGTCTGGATGAGAACGGCAACGTGGTGCTGGGCGATGAGATGCTCACCCCGGATTCCAGCCGCTTCTGGCCGCTGGAGGGCTATGAGGCCGGCCACGGTCAGCCCTCTTTCGATAAGCAGTTCGTCCGCAACTGGCTCAAGGCCAATCCCGGCAGCAACTACGATCTGCCTCAGGATGTCATCGACAAGACCATTGCCAAGTACGAGGAGGCTTATGAGCTCCTGACTGGCAAGAAGCTGTAAACACTCTGATCTTCTTTCTCCCCTCTGCTGTATAACGGCAGGGGGGATTTTTTGTGTCAGCAGACCTGCCCGGAGGGACGGCGGGGTGTTCCCCAAGCAAGTGTCCGGAGGGTGGGACCCGACTGCCGCAGGCAGTTGGGCGGGGGATGGAATGCCCCGTATCACTTGCGGGGGAATACCCCGCTGGCCCGACAGTACGCTGTACCAAAAAAATCCCCCCGCCCATGAACAGATGGGGCGAGGGGAAAGCTAAGGGTTGGCAGTGTTACAGGATGCGCACCCGGATAACGGCAGGGATGGCGGCCAGCTTCTCAGCCAGCCTGCCGTCCACGGCACCGGTCGCGTCCAGCATGGTGTAAGCCATGTTCTTTTTGCTCTTGTTCACCATGTTTTCAATGTTCAGGCCCGCTTCGGTGGTCAGGGCGGTGATCTGGCTGATCATGCCGGGCTCGTTCTTGTGGATGATGCAGATGCGCTTGCCGCCTGCACGGGGCTGATGCACTTCGGGCATGTTCACCGAGTGGGTGATGTTGCCGTTCTTGAGGTAATCGCTGATCTCCTGCGCGGCCATTGCGGCACAGTTGTCCTCGGCCTCCGGCGTGGAAGCACCCAGATGCGGGGTGCAGACGATGCCGGGCTTGCCCAGAATGGCCTCAGTGGGGAAGTCGGTCATGTAGCCGGAGACCTTGCCCGTCTCCATGGCCTCCAGCAGGGCTGCGGTGTTCACCAGCTCACCGCGGGCGTAGTTCAGGATCTTCACGCCGTCCTTGCACAGGGCCAGGGTCTGGGCGTTGATGGTATCCTTGGTGGTGGGCAGGTAAGGAACATGGAGGGTGATGTAGTCGCACAGAGGGAGCATGTCGTTCAGGTTCACGCAGTGGTGTACCTGGCTGGAAAGGTTCCAGGCGGCATCAATAGAGATGTAGGGGTCGTAGCCGTAGACCTCCATGCCCAGCTCAATGGCGCAGTTGGCCACCCGGGAACCGATGGCACCCAGACCGATGACACCCAGCGTCTTGCCCTTGATCTCGTTGCCCACAAACTTTTTCTTGCCCTTTTCCACGGTCTTGGCCATGGCGGGGTCGCCGGTCAGGCCCTGGCACCACTGGGCGGCGGCGGCCACATTGCGGCTGCCTGCGATCAGCATCCCAATGACCAGCTCAGCCACGGCGTTGGCGTTGGCACCGGGGGTATTGAACACCACGATGCCCTGCTCCGAGCAGCGATCCAGCGGGATATTGTTCACACCGGCACCAGCACGGGCAATGGCCAGCAGGTTGTCGTTGAAGGTGGTGTTCAGCAGGTCAGCGCTGCGCACCAGAATGCCATCGGGGACATCGGTGTCTACCGAAACATCAAACAGGTTCTTGTTCAGCTTTGCCAGGCCCACCGGGCTGATGGCGTTCAGGGTCTTGATCGTAAACATACTTTCCTATCTCCTATACACAAATCAGGCATTTGCCTTGCGGAATTTCTCCATGAAGTCCACCAGCTTCTCTACGCCTTCGGTGGGCATTGCATTATAAATGGAAGCGCGCATACCGCCCACCAGACGGTGGCCCTTCAGGTTGACAAAACCGGCTTCGGCGGCTTCGGCGCAGAACTTCTTGTCCATGTCAGGGTCGGGGCTGGTAAAGGTGACATTCATCGTGCTGCGGTAGCGGTGCTCCACAGGGTTGTGGAAGAACTCCTGACCGTCCAGATAATCGTACAGGATCCTGGCCTTGGCTTCGTTGATCTTCTGCATGTTTTCCAGACCGCCGATGTCGTTTTCCAGATACTTGAGCACCAGACCGGTCATGTAGATGCACCAGCAGGGGGGCGTGTTGTACATGCTGTCCTTGGCCAGCAGGGTGGTGTAGTTCATCATGGTGGGCACGGTGTCGGCGGCGTGGCCCAGCAGGTCGTCCCGGACAATGGCAATGGCCATGCCGGCGGGGGCTACGTTCTTCTGCACGCCAAAGTAGATGCAGCCATACTTGTTCACGTCCACAGGTTTGGAGAGGATCATCGAGCTCATGTCCGCCACCAGCGGCACACCCTCCACCTGAGGTACCTCAACGTACTGGGTGCCGAAGATGGTATTGTTCTGGCAGATGTGGATGTAGCTTGCGTCCTTGTCGTAGTCGATGGCGTTGACATCGGGGATGTAGGTGAAGTTCTTGTCCTTGCTGGAAGCAACGATCTTCACCTCGCCGAACTTGGCGGCCTCCTTGGCAGCCAGGTTCGAGAAATTGCCGGTGACCAGATAATCGGCCTTGCCTGTGGTCATAAAGTTCAGGGGCACCATGGCAAACTGCTGGGTGGCACCGCCCTGGAAGAAACCGACCTTGTAGTTGTCAGGGATGTTCATCACCCGGCGCAGGGTGGCTTCGGTTTCAGTGATGATGGCATCGAACCACTTGCTGCGGTGGCTCATCTCCATCACGCTCTGGCCGGAATCGCCGTATTCCAGCAGCTCTGCCTGTGCCTGACGGAGCACCTTTTCCGGTAACATGCTGGGGCCTGCGCTGAAGTTGTATACTCGTGCCATATGGAACTCTCCCTTTCTATCCGTACCGCCGCTCTCCTCTGCGGCAGGTGTGTGCTTGATTTGTCCGTAGTATACCGGTTCCGGGGGTGCAAAAACAAGAGCATCTTTGCACAAAGATGGGACTGCTCTGCCTGCCTTGAACGCACAAAACACACAACTGTCCTTGAACGAAGAGCACTTTTTAAGGCAAATGTAAAAATATGCTGGTTTTACCGCATGACTCCTCACTTTTACTGCTTGCCTGTTTGTGCCGGGTGTGGTATAATCGTGCTGAAATGAGACAAATGTAAAAGCAAAAAATCGGAGGTGAAACCGGTGTACGGACTTTCAGACAGACTGAAACCACTCTCTGCCGCCGAGGAGCAGGTGCTGCTGGCGCTCTGGGAATGCCCCGCCCCGGCCACCCGGCGGGATATCAGCGAAAAGCTGACCGCCACCGGCTGGGCTCCGGCCACGGTGCTCAACTTTTTGTACCGTCTGGAGGAAAAGGGCTGGGTCAAGGGCGGCAAGGCGGGGAGCCAGAACACCTATCTGCCCACGGTCACCCGCCGGGCCTATTGCGTTGCGGCCATGCGCCAGCGGATGGATACCCTGTTCGGCGGCAGCCTGCCCGAAGCGGTCCGCGCCCTTGCCAGTGAGAGCGGCGCTTCCCAGAGCCAGCTGGAACAGGCCATCCGAGTGCTGGAGGAGCAGCATCAGGAGGCGGAAGAATATGACCTGTACGATCCCTATGGGTGACGGAAAACGAAAAAGCTCCCATCACGGGAGCTTTTTCGTTGCATTCGGTCGAAAGATGTGTTAAAATTAAATGCGAAAAGGTACTGCACATAACGGCAGGCGGTTAGCCCACACTTCCGGAAGGAGGTGAGAGCGATGCCTATTACTTTGACGTTCCATATTTTTGGACTGGTATTTACCATCAAGGTGAAAAGCGAAAACCGCCACCCTGGCCGGTGACGGTTTTCTAGTTAAACCTCAAACCTAAAAGGGCTAACCGCTTGTCGCAGTGCCTTTTCTATTTGTAGTATAGTGATTTTTTCTTGTTTTGTCAAGAGGCGGAAGGATATACGATGGAGTGCAGATTGAAAGCAAAAAAGTGCGGCGGCTGTCCGATGCTGGGGCTGGATTATGCCGAGCAACTCAAACAAAAAGAAGCCGCTGTCCGTAAGCTGGTGGGGAAATACGGCCCGGTGGCTCCCATCCGGGGCGCGGAAAACCCCTGCCATTACCGCAATAAGGTGATCTCTACCTTTGCAGCGGGCCCCGGCGGGAAACTGGTGTCCGGCATCTATGCGGCAGGCACGCATAAAGTACTGCCTGTGGAAAGCTGCCTGCTGCAGGACAAAGTGCTGGACACCGTGATGCAGGCGGTGCGGGCGGCGGCCAGCACCTGCCGCTACCAGCCTTACAATGAGGACAAGGGCACCGGCCTGCTCCGCCACTGCCTGCTGCGGCGCGGCGTGGTGTCCGGGCAGGTGATGGTGGTATTGGTGACAGCCCAGCCGGTTCTGCCCGGGGCGAAAAACTTTGTCCGCGCCCTGCTGGCCGAAGCCGAAAAGCGCCATGTCCCCGTGACCACCGTGGTGCAGAACTACAACCCCCGCCGCACCAGCGTGGTGCTGGGCGAAGAGGAAAAGGTGCTCTACGGCAAGGGATTCATTCTGGATACCCTCTGCGGCAAGACCTATGCCCTGAGCCCCCGGAGCTTCTACCAGATCAACCATGACCAGACCGAGGTGCTGTATGGTCTGGCTGTGGAAGCCGCCCGCCTGACCGGCAAAGAGGTGGTGCTGGATGCCTACTGCGGCATTGGCACCATCGGTCTGACCGCCAGCGGCAGGGCAAAGCAGGTGGTGGGCGTGGAGCTGAACCGGGACGCTGTCCGGGATGCCATCGGCAACGCAAGGCACAACAACGTGAAAAACGCCCGCTTCTTTGCCGCCGATGCCACCCAGTGGATCACAGAAGCGGCGGCCGCCGGGCAGAGAGCAGATGTCATTTTCATGGACCCGCCCCGCGAAGGCTCCACCCCCCAGTTCATCGAGAGCGTGGCCCGCATGGCCCCCAAACGAGTGGTCTATGTCAGCTGTAATCCTGAGACCATGGCCCGTGATCTTGCCCTCCTGACCGCCAAAGGCTACCGCGCCGAGGGCTTTACCCCTGTTGATCTCTTCCCCCAGACTGCCCATTGTGAGGTGGTCGGCGCGCTGACCAGATCACAGAAGTCCAAAGGGTGAAACAAGCCACGATGAATGGATATTTTTATGTATTAACGGCCATTGACCTTTTTGTGCTGAGCTTCATGTGCATCCTCACAAAGCTCAGCGAGTCCCTGAACAAAAAGCAGAAGCAGGGATTTTTCTTTGCCTTTGCGCTGATCGCGGTGATCTCGGTGCTGGAGGTGGTGACACTGGCGGTGGATGGCACCCCGGCGGGCTACCGCTGGCTGAACATCCTGTCCAACTATCTGGGGTTCGGCCTGTCCCCGGGAGTGTGTCTCTGCCTTGTGTATGTCATGGACCGGAAAAAGAGGATGAACCGCTGGTTCAGGGCGGCGGTGTGCTGCGAGGCGTGCTACCTGCTGTTCCTTGCTCTGTCCATCCCCGCCGGGCTGGTGTTCTCCGTCAGCGCCGACAACGTTTATTCCCGCGGGCAATACTTCTATATTTATATCATCATGTACTTTGCGGCCATCGTGTATCTTTCGGTGTCCACCTTCGTCACGGCGCGGGAATTCCAGAACCGCAGCCGGGCGCTGATCTACCCCCTGATGATCTTTCTGCTCATTGAGACCATCATTCAGGTGACACTGCCGGAGCTTCACGTTACATGGCTGTGCGTTACCCTGTTGTCGGTGCTGTACTTTATCTACTGCAGCGAGATGTGGAACCAATTGGATGCCCTTACCGGGCTGCTGAATCAGAACAGCTATCTGAACCGCACTGCTGAGATGCGCCGCCGCGGCGGGGTGCTGGTGGTGTTCGATGTGGACGACTTCAAGCAGATCAACGACCGCTACGGCCACCTGCAGGGAGATATCTGTCTGGCCGAGATCGGCCGCTGCATCAAAAAAGCCTATGCCCGCAGCGGCTACTGCTACCGTACCGGCGGCGATGAGTTTTGTGTGCTGATGGAAAACGCAGACCGGGAGGCCCAGTGCGCGCAGGAGTTTGTACGCCAGCTGGAACAGCGGCGAAAAGCCGTGGACTTTCTGCCCACGGTGTCCTTTGGTTCAGCTCCCTTTTTGGGGGAGGATGTGCTGGCTGTGAAGAACCGGGCCGACCGGGAGATGTACCGCTACAAAAAGGCCCGGAAGCCCGATGCCGCAGGCGAAATGGTCTAGCCCAGGCGCTTTTCAAAAGGGGAGGATACCATGAGCGAATTTTCACATCTGAGAAACAAACTGCTGGCCGAGCAGGTGGAGGATCAGATCTACCACTACATTCTGGATACCCCCATCGAGCCGGGGGCAAAGCTGCCCAATGAGTTTGCGCTGGCAGAAAAGTTCCGGGTGGGGCGCAGCACCATCCGGGAGGCGGTGAAGCTGCTGTCCAGCAAGGGCATCGTGGAGGTGCGGCAGGGCTCCGGCACCTATGTGGTGACCACGGTGAAGGGCCTTTCCGACCCGCTGAACCTGCGCAGCGTGCAGGACAAGAATGCCCTGGCGTTTGACCTGGTGAATGTCCGGCTGCTGCTGGAGCCGGGCATTGCGGAGATGGCTGCCCAGAACGCCACCCCGGAGGACATTGAGCGGCTGCGGCGGCTCTGTGACCGGGTAGAGACGAAGATCCACGAGGGCGACCGCTACATCGAGGACGATATCGCCTTTCACACATGCATAGCCGAGAGCAGTAAGAATCTGGTGGTGGGGCAGCTGATCCCGATCATCGACACGGCGGTGATGATGTTCGTCAATGTCACCCACAAAAAGCTCATTGACGAGACGATCATGACCCATCGGATGATCGTGGAAGCAATCGCAAACCATGATCCCATCGGGGCGAAATCGGCCATGGTGATGCACCTGAACTTCAACCGCACCTATATCAAAAAGGTCTATGACGGCGAGGACCCGGATGATGGGACCGTTGGTATGGCACAATTTGTAAAATGAGGAACACCCTGCACGGTAGATCTGTGCAGGGTGTTTTTATGACTAAAATCATCTGATGACTTTTCTGGAGTGAATCGGGCCAAAAGAGGTGAAAACGGGCTTTTTGGATGATGTATCCCATGAAATTGGGCGAAGTGCTGGATGTATCCCAGATTTTTTGCACAAATAGTAGGACGTACCTGGGACAACTTGCAAAGAGACATCTGCGGATTTACAATAAAATCACAAAAGGTCTTACGGAAAAAAGGACGAGAGAGCAATATTTGGAGGTAATGATTATGGAACTGCGTTCACAGGAAGTCCGCACGCTGGCACCCGAAAATGACCCGCTGAAGATGGGTATGGGCTGGAAGGTGGATGACCTTTCCAAGCCCCAGATCCTGGTGGAGAGCACCTTTGGCGACAGCCACCCCGGCAGCGCCCATCTGGATCAGTT
>ERZ809074.605-NODE-605-length-55365-cov-5.248798_pt1 | contig 55365 bp, 44 predicted proteins | sample MGYA00520795_ERZ809074 | MGnify/ENA primary metagenome ERZ809074 (study PRJEB31570, sample SAMEA3212989) | Homo sapiens | biome: human-gut; feature: human gut; material: fecal | place: Sweden | collected 2011 ...
ACCGCCGTACAGCGTAGCAATGCGCGCCTCGGGAATATAGCGTGCCAGGGCGGAGAGCTCCTGGGCAATCTGCACAGCCAGCTCACGGGTAGGGGCGATAACCAGCTCCTGAATGTAATCCTCTTTCAGCTGCAAATACTCCAGCATCGGGATGCCGAAGGCGCAGGTTTTGCCTGTGCCCGTAGGGGCAATGGCAATGACGTCGTTGCCCGCCATCATCACGGGAATGGTGCGCGCCTGCACCGGGGTCATAGCGGTGAAGCCCATTTTTGCCACCGCCCGCAGCACCTCGCCGGAGATATCCAGCGAGTCAAAACGTATCGTTTCAGCTTCTGACACGAGATTTCGCCTTTCTTGTTTTAATCGTTATTGTTTGTCAATCAGCCCGCGCAGCTGCGCCAGCTGCACAACACCCTCCACCATACCCTGTGCCAGCCACTGCTGATAAACAGGGGTAGAAAGCAGATAGTCCTCTTCCTGGCTGGTCATATACCCCATCTCCACCAGGAACGAGGGCATCTTGGACCAGTTGTTGCCCACATAACTGTTATTGAGCGTGCAGTCGCCACGCGTTTGGCCCGTGGCAGTCTTGATGGCCGACAGCAGCGTATTGCCCATGGTACGATAGGTATCCATATCCGCCACTTCGTGGGCATAGGAGGAATCGCTGGGACAATACACCTGAATGCCCTTGGCCCACTGATTGCCCGAGTTGCAGTGCAGCCGCAGCACAAAGTCCGCGCCCGCATTGTTGGGAATATCAGCGCGCTCCAGCATACCGACAAAGGTCTTCTGGGTATCGCGGGTCATCACCACCGTGGCGCCCTCGGCCAGCAGCAAATCGCGCAGCAGCACGCCCACTTCCAGCGTCACAATGGATTCCTTGCGGCCCGTTGCCATGCCGCTGGCGCTGCCCACGCGGGTGGTTACGCGCTCGGACATATTGGGCGCGCGCTTGACTGTTTCCACCTGCGTCTGACGCTGATGGCCAGGATCGATGCACACGGTCACGCCCTTGAGCCGCCCCTCGGCCGCCTGCTCGGCAGCGGCAGGCATTTCCAGATAAGTGTCCAGGCTGTCGTCCTCATAGAGCACGCTGCTCTTATTGGCCGAGCTGATGCGCAGGAAAAGATAGGCGTCGTTATAGGTGCAGTTCATAGGCAGCGTGCCCTCAAAATGCCAGTTCTCGCCGGGATAGATGGGCAGCTCGTGCTTCTCCTGGCCGCTGCGGCAGCGCAGCCACAGTTGGGTATGGCCGGGCGCGTCAAAGCTGTAATGCACGCCCTCGCCGTCATAGGTCAGCGATAGATTGCGCGCGGTGGCTGCCTTGCGCTCAGCCGCAGGCAGGTTCTCTGCAGGCGTGGGATACGCCACAGCGACCGTAGTGGCTTCATAACGCCCCAGCACCTTGCCGTCCAGCGTGCTGACGGTCAGGATCAGCGGCTCGCGCTCAAAGGAAGCGGGAAGGCTGCATTCGCCGGTAAACGCGCCGTTTTCGCTATACAGAACCAGCTTGCCATAATCGCCGGTGGTTTTGTATTCCACCAGGATAAACTGCTGTGTGGAGTTGGTATAGGTAAAGCGCGCGCTGTGCGGCGATGCTTCGATCTGCATGGCGGCAGAACCCTCCGCCCAGGCAGACAGCGGAAAAGCCATCAGAATTCCCAATATCAGCGCAAGCCAACGCTTTGCCATACGTCATCCTCCAGTAAGCTGTTTATTCAAATTATTATACCGTCGCTTATTTTTCCCTGTCAAGTGCGATTGCGCCTTTTTGCACTCTGAAAAGCAATTTTTAAGGAAGCAAGCCCGCTTACTCAGCTGATTCTGCACACAAACAGCGAAAACAGCGTCAATATCAGCAAAAAGGAGAAATTAAAAGCCGAAAACAGTTTGATATAAAAGCGCCCCTCGCCGCGATAATGCGCGCTGAACTCCCGAAAGGTAATCAGGCTGGCCAGGGAGGCAATCAGCGTGCCCGCGCCGCCAATGTTCACGCCCACCAGCAGAGCAGGATAATTCTGCGTAAACTGCGAAAGCAAAATGGCCGAGGGCACATTGCTGATGCACTGGCAGGACAGCACGGCAGTGAGCAGCGTGTTTCTTTGCAGTAAAGACGAAAACACATTGCGCACAGGCGCAAGCCGCGCCATGTTGCCCGCAAAGGTAAAGAAGCACACAAAGGTCAGCAGCAGGCAGTAATCCACCATCTTTAGCGCCTTGCGATCGGCAATCAGAAGCGATACGATCAATATCGCCAGCACTAGCCAGGCAGGCAGCAGACGGAACACCATCAATATCGTCAGCGCAAACAGCGCAAGATAAAAGGCCGTGCGCGCAGGCGGCAGGCGCATGCCTTGCCCCTGCTGACTGGCCTGAATGCGCAGCGCGCGCTTGGGCAGCAGCAGGCAGCACATCGTAATGAGCGCAATGGACACCGCAAAGGGCGGAAACATGATGGATACAAACTCACCATTTGCAATGTGATAGTGCGCGTACAGATACAGATTCTGCGGGTTGCCAAAGGGTGTAAGCATGCCGCCCAGGTTGGCCGCAATGTTTTGCAGGATAAACACCACCGCCATATCGCGCTTGCTATCCGTTACGGAGAATACAAAGTAGCCCAGCGGCAGAAAGGTGATCAGCGCCATATCGTTGGCGATGAGCATGGAGCCGATAAAGGTGATGTACACCAGTGCCAGCGCCGCCGTGCGCTCACTGCCGGTAAGCACGATGATGCGCTGCGCCAGGATAGAGAAAAAGTGAATATTCTTCAGCGCGCACACCACTGCCAGCGTCCCAAACAGGCAGCACAGGGTTTTCAGGTCATAATAGCCTGCGTAGGCTTCGTCGGGCGGCACCAGTGCTATGGACAGCACCGCCAACGCCAGAGCAATCAGCAGCACCGTGTTTTTGCGTACAAAGGCAGCGATCCTGGTCTGCCGGGATGCGGGGTTTTCGCGTTTAATCTCCATCCGTAAAGCGCCTCTTTCATCATCATGCAGCATTCAAAAAAACGTTACCCATCATAGTGATATTTATCCGCGCTGTCAAGGGTTTTCCATTGTTTGCACGCAAAAACCGCCGCGCTTTTGCGCGGCGGCCGAAAAGCAGGCATTTAAGCGTTGCTGCGGGAATAGTTAGGCGCTTCGCGGGTGATATAGATATCGTGGGGATGGCTCTCCTGCAGTCCCGCGTTGGTGATACGGATAAACTCGCCGTCGCGTCGCAGCGCGTCGATATCCTTTGCGCCGCAGTAGCCCATGCTGGAGCGCAGACCGCCCACCATCTGGAACACCGTGTCGGCCAGGGGGCCCTTGAAGGGTACGCGGCCTTCCACGCCTTCGGGGACCAGCTTCTTGGCGTCCTCCTGGAAGTAGCGGTCGCGGCTGCCCTGAGCCTGCTCCATCGCGCCCATGGAACCCATGCCGCGATATACCTTGAAGGAACGACCCTGGTAGATTTCCATCGCACCAGGGCTTTCCTCCGTGCCGGCCAGCACGCCGCCCAGCATCACCGCAGACGCGCCCGCGGCAATAGCCTTGGCGATATCGCCGGAATACTTGATGCCGCCGTCGGCGATCACACGGATGCCGTGCTTATCCGCCTCATTGGCGCAGTCCGCCACGGCGGTAATCTGGGGCACGCCGATGCCGGCCACCACGCGCGTGGTGCAGATGGAGCCGGGGCCAATGCCTACCTTGATGCAGTCAACGCCCGCGGAAATCAGATCGTGCGTTGCAGCGGCGGTGGCCACATTGCCGGCAAAGAGCTGAATGTCGGGGAACTGATGGCGGATTTCCTCGATGGTATGCAGCACGCCCATGCTGTGGCCGTGCGCGGTATCGATGGAAATGACGTCCACCTTGGCTTCCACCAGGGCGCGGATGCGGGCCATGGTATCGCGGCTAACGCCCACGGCGGCGGCGCACAGCAGGCGGCCGTTCGCATCGCGCGCGCTGTTGGGATACTTGGTGGCCTTTTCGATATCCTTGATAGTGATCAGGCCGCAGAGGTTATAATGCTCATCCACGATGGGCAGTTTTTCAATGCGGTGGCGGGCCAGGATGGCCTTGGCCTCCTCAAGCGTGGTACCCACGGGCGCGGTGATCAGGTTTTCCTTGGTCATCACTTCGCCAATCTGGCGGTTATCATCGGTTTCAAAGCGGAGATCGCGGTTGGTCAGGATGCCCACCAGACGCTTGTTTTCGGTGATGGGCACGCCGCTGATGCGATATTTGCTCATCATCAGCTTGGCGTCGGCAATCAGGTGCGTGGGCGACAGGAAAAAGGGATCGGTGATTACGCCGTGCTCGCTGCGCTTTACCTTATCCACCTGCGCGGCCTGCTCGGCAATGGTCATATTTTTGTGGATTACACCCATGCCGCCCTCGCGAGCCAGCGCGATGGCCATCTTGGCCTCGGTGACGGTATCCATGGCGGCGGAAAGAATGGGAATATTCAGCTTGATTTTGCTTGTCAGCTGGATGGACAAATCGGCGTCCTTGGGCAGCACCTCGCTCTTGCGCGGTACCAGCAAAACATCGTCGAACGTCAGGCCCTCTCGAATATGATCCTGCAGCATCTTCAGCAACCTCCCTTGGCATTTTTCCCATTTTAAAGCACGATTGCACGCCTGTCAATGCATGGCTGAAAATTTTGTTTATTCTTTGTTCTTTTTGTTAAATATTCCGCCAGTCATTTCCTTAAAGCCGTTTCCCACCTTGGAAAAGCCCGCTTTCAGGCTGCCGGTTGAGGCGACGCCATACACGCACGCGCCCACCAACAGCACGCCCGCAATCCAGGCAATGCTGATCCACGCGCTGTGATCGCGGGACTTGGCGTTCTGTGCGCTCTGCCCCTCGCCTGCCGCTCCGGATACCCCGCCGTAGAGCGTTTTCTCAATGGCCGCGGCCATGTACTGCGTCGCGTTTTCAGCGCGCTCCTTATCGATGGTATGGGTGCCAAATTCCAGCAGCACGGAGTTGGGCGATAAGTCCTGATTATAGGTACCCTTTCCAATATAAATATCGCGGATTAGCTCAGGATACAGCTTGTCCGCCACAGCCTTAAGCTCCACGGCGAACTCCTTGTTTTCAGCCTGGTTCTGATTGGCGCGCCCCACCAGCAGACGCACCATGCTGGCCTCTTCACCCTTGATGGTTGTTTCATACTGGGCAGGATCCTTGATGCCGTCGCGGTGAATATCAAAGATCGCGTCCACGCCGTTTTCCAGCAGGTTGGCCGCCGTGCTGCGGCTGCGCTTATACGCGCCTGAATCATGCGGCAGGTGCGTGCTGTCATCATAATACACCTTCACGCCACGCTGCTCCAGGTTGCTCTTGAGCGCCTGCGCCACATCATAAATGCTGCCGCGCGGGGTGATGCTGGACGCGCCGTCAGTAGGCTCGTAGCTTTCATCGCTGTGGGTGCAGTACAGCGCAACGGCATGCCGCTGCGTGCCGGAGGATACCGCGCGGCTGTCCTCGCTCAGCCAGGACACGTCGGGCATGGGATACGCGCCCTTTTTCTCGGCCTGCGCGGTATGGGCGGCCACGTCCACCGCCGTGATCACATAGTGACTATTGTCATGAGCAATGTACTCATCCCCCTGCGCAGGCTCGCCAACAAAATGCGTGATATACTGCCCCTGCGCGTCCACAATGCTGTATATCGTTTCCCCTTCCGCCCAGGCAAGCAGCGGAACCGCCAGCAATAACAGCGCCAGCAGGCAGGCAATACTCTTTTTCATTACTTATCTCTCCCCTTTCGCGGCATATGTACGCGGGCAGGGTTGGGCGCAACGCCGTTGGCCCGCGCCGCGCGCTCCAATGTCTCGCCGATGATCTCGGCCAGCAGCACGGCGATGATGCCGCTGATGACTGCCGTGTCGAAGATTCCCGCGCCACCCAGCGTCAATGGCTGCGATACGCCGCCCGCCCATACCACGATGGCGGTAATCAGATCGGCCAGCAGCACGCCCATCACGCCCGATATAAAGGCCCCACGGCGCGAACGCCCCAGCACATAGCCCACAATGCCGCCCGCTACGCCGCAGGCATACACAGGATCAAGGATGATGTTTTCCGGTTCGCTGGGCATCACGCGCGATAACAGATACACCACGCCCGCCGTAATCAGCGCGCCCAGAATGCCCCGCACGCGCTCGGCCGCCTCGTCCGCCGATACCAGCAGGTACACGCACACGCCCAGCGGGATGAGCGCGCCGCCGATGTTAATGCGCACCAATCCCAGGCGGATATCGGGAATCAGCCCGCCCACAAACATGGCCGCAATCAATATCAGCGCCGCGCGGTCGCTTAGGCGCATTTTATCCAGCACGCGCTGGCCTACCCCCAGCAGCACCAGCACCGCCGAAGCCGCAAGCAAAATGGAACCGATCGTCATTTTCTCCGCCTCCGCAAAAAACGTTTGCCTTTATCGTGTCCTGCATGCGGCGAATTATACGATAATTGCGCATGAACCTGTAACAAAAGGGAAAACTGTTCGCGTCCCCTTTTATTCGCCGCGATTCTATGTTATAATGTATATAAATATACGAACCGCGCCCCCGCGCGCGAAAGGAGCCATTGCGCATGGATCAACAGCTCTTGGCTAAGATTGCCCAGATTTTTGAACAGCTTCAATGCCGTCTGTCCCTGCTGGACGAGGGCGGCGCCTGCCTGGTTCCGCACGACGATACGCTGCGTCCCCTGCCGGATATCACGGATGAGAATACCATCGCCACCATGTTTGGCGCGCGGTATCTGCGCGTGCCCAAGGCCGGTTGCCTGCTTTCCGCCCCCGAGGGCACGCCCGACGACGTGCTGCGCATGGCCAAAAACCTGATCGAGGCGCTGGTGCAATTGTCCGCCACCAGCGGCGGCATCGGCAGCGCCTATCAGCGCATCCTGCTCAATGAGCTTTCCGTGGCCGAGCTGGACGCGGCCATCAGCGAATACCGCATCCCCGCGCAGCTGAGCCGGTGCGTGCTGCTGCTGCATATGATTCAGGTGCAGGGCCGCTCCGCGCGGGATATCCTGTCCGAGGTCATCCCCATGTCCCCCAACGACGTGCTGATTGCCATGGATAACCACACCGCCGCGCTGATCAAATGCACTGCCGGCATGGACGAATTGGAGGATCTCAAGCAGTTTGCCGCCGCCCTGCAGGAAACCGTGCAGGAGGAAACGGGCTTGCCGCTGACGGTAGGCATCGGCGATATCGCCCAGAACGCGGGCGAACTGCACCAAAGCTATCGCCAGGCGCGCCGCGCCATCGAGATCGGCCGCATCTACCGCGAGGATGAAACCATCCACGTATACAGCTCGCTCCTGCTGGAGCGCTTCCTGGCCGATATTCCGCCCGAAACCGCCGCGCATTACCACAGCCTGCTGTTCAACCGCCGCACCTCCCGCCTGTTCAGCGAGGAAATTCTCTACACCGTTGAAATGTTCTTCCGCAAGGATCTGAACCTTTCCGATACCGCGCGGCAGCTGTACATCCACCGCAACACCCTGGTGTACCGTCTGGATAAAGTGCAGCGCCAGATCGGCCTGAACCTGCGCAGCTTTGACGACGCTGTCACCTTCAAAATGCTGCTTGAAATGAAAAAGTGCGCGGCCAACAAGGCCAAAAAGACCCTCTAATCTATACGGAGGCCTGCCATGAAAAAACGTCTTTTGATTTTCACCGTGATCCTGACCCTGCTGTGCGGCACGCTGGTGGCCTATCAGGCGCTGGGCGACAGCCGCCGGGGCGGCACCGTCACCATCAGCCGCGAGGAATACGACCGGCTGGCACAGTATGCCAAGTTAGACGAGGTGCTGCAGTACATCCAAGCCTACTACTATCAAGAGCCCGACACCGACGCCATGATGGACATGGCCGTGCAGGGCCTGCTGGCGGGGCTGGAAGATACCTACACTTTCTATTACGACACTGAATCCTGGTCTGATCTTTGGAGCGAGGAGGAAGGCGAATACACCGGCATCGGCATCCAGCTGCTGGGCGATTACCGCGATTACTCCGTCACCATCACCCGCGTATTCCGCGATACCCCCGCCGAGGCCGCCGGCCTGCGCAAGGGCGACGTGCTGGTGCGCGTGGCCGATATCGAGGTCAACACCGAAACCATGCAGATGGCCGTCAACGTCATGCGCGGCCTGGTGGGTGAAACGGTGGAGGTAGAGGTTTACCGCAACGGCGAGTATCTCACCTTTAATGTGCTGCGCGCGCCCATCCACATGAACAACATCGATTACACGATGCTGGATAACAACGTGGGCTATGTGATTATCTATCAGTTCTCCACCGAATCGCTGGTGGTGGATTTCAACGCCGCGGTGGATGCGCTGGAAAAGCAGGGCGCCACGAGCCTGATCCTGGATCTGCGCGACAACCCCGGCGGTTGGGTGGACGATGCGGTCAGCGTGGCCGATCGCTTCCTGGATAAGCAGCTGGTAGTGTATTCCAAGACCCGCACGGAGGATTACACCGATCCGCGCTATACCAGCGCCGGCGCGGACAATATTCCCCTGGTGCTGCTGGTCAACGGCAGCTCCGCCTCCTCCAGCGAGATTCTCTCCGGCTGCCTGCAGGATCATAAGCGCGCCACCATCGTGGGTACCACCACCTTTGGCAAGGGCATCATGCAGCAGGTGATCCCGCTCTCCGACGGCGAAACAGGCTTCCAGTTTACCTACTGCGAGTATTTTACCCCAAATGGCAACGCCGTGCACAAGATTGGCATTACGCCCGATGTGCAGGTGGAAATGCCTGAATCGATGGTCTATTCTCAGTTTGAAGTCGGCGATATGACCGACGTGCAGCTCAAGGCTGCCTGGGAAGAAGCCGTTAAGCTGGCTACTCCTGCCGAATAATTCGATTTTTCCCATCGTGCCGCCGGATACAACCGGCGGCCTTTTTTGCAAAAAATCTCAGCGTCTTTGAATATTCTCCCCACCTGCGCCCTCTAATAGGTGCAAAGCGCTTTGATAATAAAGGAGGAACCGCATTTTGAACCAGGAGGAATTTGCCCGGCGCGTAACGGCCATGCAGGATCGCATGTACCGCGTTGCCTGCGCCTATCTGCGCGGCGAGCATGACCGGCTGGACGCGGTATCGCAGGCCATCCTGCGTGCCTAGGAAAAGCACGGCGGCCTTCGCCAGCCGCAGTATTTCGATACCTGGCTGATCCGCATCCTGATCCGCGAATGCATCGCCATCCAGCGCAGGCAGGCACGGGTAATCCCCATGGACACATTGCCGGATATGCCCGCCCCTGAAAGCCCGGCCGATACGCCGTTAGCGCTGCGGGAGGCGCTCAGCCGCCTGCCCGAAAAGCTGCGCGTGGTATTGGCGCTCTACTACATGGAGGGCTTCAATGTGGCAGAGATCAGCCATATCCTGCGCATCAGCACCGGCGCGGTCTGCTCGCGCCTCTCCCGCGGACGGGATCAAATGCGCGCCATGCTCAAGGAGGAAATAGAATGAATAGAGAAGACTGGCAGGCCGCCTACGGGCCCATTCCCGCTGCGCTCCATACGCGCGTATCCTCCACCCTCTCACAACTGGATAAGGAGGAAAAAGTGATGAAACGCACCATAATCCGCACCCTCGCCCTGGCCCTGTGCGCCGCCCTGCTGCTGTGCTGCACCGCGTTGGCGCTGGTCAACAGTGATATTCTCAAGTACCTGTCCGGCTATAACGCCGAGCTGAACGAGGATCAGCAAAGGCTCCTTCAAAGCGACTTTGAACAAAAAACCATCCAGCTGGGCGATGTGCAGGTAACGCTCAAGGAAATCCTGGCCGACGGCTATGTCTGGGCCATCGCGCTGGAATACCGCGCGCCCGAAGGCACCTACCTGACCAACGAAATGGTGCGGAACGTTGACGGCGAGTGGGACATGACCCGCGCCGATTTTCTTAAGGAGCACGGCGCGTACTATGATCTGAGCGAGGAGACCTGTTTTCTCTCGCAGGACGGCAACGCCAAGGAGTACAACAATAGCATGCAGGATTGGCGGCGTTTAACTCCCAACATCATCCAGGAGCAGATCATCCTGTCTACGGAAAACCGCGATATGAGCAGGCTGCAAATTCTGCCGAGCGCCGATTTCATTACCGCAGAAAGCCCCGAAACGGATGCGCACTATAACGGCGTTTTCACGCCCAACTATACCGTTGACCGCACGAGCGAAAGGAAGCTCACCTTCACCCTCTCCGCCGGCACGGATAGGCCTGGCATTGCGCAGCTGGATATCGTCTTTGCCAAGCTGTGCACGGTATTCTCCGCGCAGCTTGAAAACGCGGGCGACGCTCTCTACGCTATCCGCGTATTCGACGCAAGCGGCGAGGAACTGAGCCGCAGCATCCTCAGCTCCATGATCAGCTATTGCACGGATGGAACCGTTGCAAAATCCTATGATGCGATGGCCGAGACGCCTGACGCCCTGTCCGTCCAGCTCTTCCGCCTGGCAGAGGATGGCTCGGAACCCGTGGTCGAGCGCATCACGCTGAACCTAAAAAAGTAAATCAATCGGCAAACCGGCAGCATCGATATTGGTTCATGCTGCCGGTTTTTATATTGAAATGGTTGAGAACTATGGAAAAAAGGACAGTTTTCACGTACTTTGCCCTATTTTTGCCGCAGGTATATCTCAAATGATATATTGACAAGCATCACAAAAACATACTATCATATCTTATGCGGCAGCACAAATGCTGCCTCAAAAAATACCATATACAGGAGGAATACACGATGAAGAAGTTTGTGTCTCTTCTGCTGGTGGTGATGATGGCCATCGTGCCCTTTGCGGGCAACGCGGCCACCTTCACGCCGGGCGAGTATACGGGCACCGCGACCGGCTTCGGCGGCGACGTGACCGTAAAGGTTACCGTTGATGAAAACGCTGTAACCGCGGTAGAAATTACCGGCGAAAAGGAAACCCCCGCTCTGGGCGGCGCGGCGATTGAAAAATATGCTACGTCCCTGGTGGGTGTAAGCGACGCGGACGCGGTGGATACCGTCGCCAGCGCGACCATCACCAGCAACGCCGTCAAGGAAGCGCTGGGCAAGGCTCTAGCGCAGGCCAAGGGCGAAGCCACCGAGAACACCGCGGCGCTGGCCTTCACTGCCGGCACCTACACGGGCGTTGGCAGCGGCTACAACGGCAGCGTTGAAATGAGCGTCACCTTCTCCGATACCGCCGTTACCGCCATCGAGGTGGGCGCGAACAAGGAAACCCAGTATGTGGGCGATGTGGCCTTTGAGCCCATGATCGCCGATATCCTGGCTGCCAACGGCACGGGCGTGGACGCCGTTTCCGGCGCTACCTTCACCAGCGCGGCCATCCGCAGCGCGGTAAACGATGCGGCTCAGCAGGCTGGCTGCACCAACCTGGATGCCTTCAAGGCCAACAAGGTCGTTCACGAAGCTCAGGATCCCATCGAGGAAACCTATGACGTGGTCATCGTCGGCGCGGGCGGCGCTGGCATCGCTGCGGCCGCGCAGGCTGCCCAGGACGGCAACACCGTGCTGGTGATCGAAAAGAACGCCCAGGTCGGCGGCAACACGCTGGTCTCCGGCGGTCAGTATCAGAGCGTCATGCCCTATCTGGTATGGGATCCCGCCGATCCTGATGCCACCACTGGCGTTGGCTACGATGGCAACACCTATAACAAGGTTGTTGAAAGCATCGCTACCCTGAACGAGCTCAAAACCATCCTCAACTGGAGCGAAGAGCCCTTTGATGAGGAGTACTACAAGGATCACGAATTCGTCGCCGGCGACATCGAGGAGCTGAGCAAGCACGGCGTGCACGCCGAGTATCTGCCCACCCTGCAGGCGCTGAAGACCGAAATCAAGCAGTATCTGGATTGGGCGGAGCCCAAGGTTGAAGCGGGCGCTGGCCAGCTGACCCTGTTCTCCACCGTCAACCTGCACATCTTCCAGACCTATTACGGCGGCCTTCGTCCCACCGCGGACATGAGCAGCTGGATCTACGGCGACTTTGCCCTGGTGAACCAGTTCATCCAGGGCGGCCAGGAGCTGAAGCAGTGGCTGGAAGCTCAGGGCTCCACCTTCGTAGAGGATACTCAGCCCACCCTGATCGGCGCGCTGTGGTATCGTGAAAACGAGTTCATCGGCGCCACCATCGATGGTCAGAACTATCCTGGCCGTTGGGGCACCTACTTTGTCGCTCCCATGAACACCCTGCTGGTTACCTCCGAAACCGCCGCTTCCAACAAGATCATGCTGCGCACCACTGCGGAAAACCTAATCGTTGAAGACGGCCGCGTGATCGGCGTAACCGGCACCCGCTATGACGGCACCCCCGTCACCGCGCATGCCACCAAGGGCGTTATCATGGCCACCGGCGGCTATGCCGCGAACCTGAACATGGTTGTGGACAGCAACGTCTACTGGTCCAGCGAGTACGTTTCCACCAGCACCAAGACCACCAACCGTTCCTCCCTGCAGGGCGACGGCATTGTAATGGCTCAGGCTGCGGGCGCGGATGTGATCGGCATGGGCTTCACCCAGATGATGCCTATCAGCTGGGTAGACAACGGCAACCTGGCCTTCGGCGGCGGCAACTACGCCATCTACATCAACCCCACCACCGGCAAGCGCTTTGTGGATGAAACCTCCGAGCGCGACGTGCTGAGCCTGGCGGAGTTCCGCAACGGCATCGAGCACAACGGCACCAAGGGCGTATTCATCGAAATCGCTAACGCTGCCGCCAAGATCCCCGGCCCCTATCTGTACGGCAACGAGGATGTGGAATGGCGTCAGTATGTCCGCACGGTGGATCAGCTGGCCGACCTGTTCAACAGCCTGGGCCTGAGCACCGACGCGGCCACCGTTCGTGCGACCATTGAGAGCTACGACAAGGCGATCATGGCTGGCGAGCAGCCCGAGGACGTGAAGAAGACCAACCCCAACCGTCTGATCGGCGACGCTCAGAAGGATGAGAACGGCAATTACCTGCCCGATACCTACACCCTGGATGGCGTGGAGCTGCGCATCCGTCTGATGGCTCCCTCCACTCACCACACCATGGGCGGTATCAAGGTCGACACCGAGCGCCATGCGCTGGATGTAAACGGCAACGTCATCCCCGGCCTGTATGCGGCTGGCGAAGTGACCGGCGGCATCCACGGCGGCAACCGTCTGGGCGGCAACGCCATCGTTGAAATCTATGTGTCTGGCCGCACTGCGGCGCAGGCTGTGACTGCGGATAACAAGTAATCGCAGGCAAAAACGCGCCCCTGCAAGGGAAACCTTGCAGGGGCATTTTTTATGGTTGAAGGGGAAACGAGGACGGGATACGATTCTTTCTTGGAGCCCAAGAAAGAATCAAAGAAGGCTGCCTTGTAACGTAAAAGTCAGGTTAATTGCCTAGACTTTTACGTCACACACAGGTTCTTTGTTACTTTCTTCCCTGAAGAAAGTAACGTATTCCCCTCGTCTCTCCCCCTCGTCAATCCCCTTCATAGCACACAGCCTTCGCCGCGGCCAGCGCCTGCTCCGTCAGGTCATAGCGCATATCGGCGGTCATCAGCCATTGCCACTTGGGCGCATCCGGGCTGCTGGGATGCAGATCGGACGCCATCAGCAACGCGGCAGCCCGTAGACCCAGACACTGCGACACGCTGAAAACAGCCGACGTTTCCATATCCACGCCGACCGCGCCACGCTCACGCCAAAGCTGCTCCTTGCGGAAGGTCTGCCGATACACCGCATCCGTGGATACAATGGACAAATCGCGCTTTTGCAGGGTATCCATCAGCAACCGGTGCAGCGTCGGATCGGGCTGCGCCGCCTCGATGCTCTCGTAATAGTGCAGCGACGTGCCCTCTTCCACAAACGCCTTGTGCGGCACAACGATTTCACCCGGCTGCACATCCGCCGAAAAAGCGCCGAACATGCCCACGGCAATGATGTTCTTGACTCCCAGCGCCGCCAGCGTTTCCACTGAGTCGGCTGCCTGCGGTGCGCCGGAACCGCCAAAGAGGAAGCAGATTGGCCAATCATTCATCTGCCACACCGGCCTGCGCCGCAAAAAGCACGGGAACGGTTCAGGCAGTTCAGCCACTGCATAGCGTTCAGTCAGATATTCCGGCCCCTTGCTCATAAAGAACAGGATCGCCGTTTTGGGCAGCTTCAAATGGCACATACGGTGTGCGCTGTGAATCTGCTCCGCCGCGGTAATCACAGGCTGGCTGTCATCGTCCGGCAATCGCCACATGGGCAATCCCCCTTTTTAATTGCTATTCTCTGCGCTTTGCCCGCACTAGTAGCATCATGGGGCGGCGCAGCTCATCCTTCATGCCGGGAATATCCAGCATGTCCGGCGAGGGCTGTGCCTCCTCTACTGCCTGCAATTCAAAGCCATGATGGATCAATCCCATCAGAATCTGCGTCAGGGTATGGTGCTGCTTGGGCACCTCGCAGCCCAGGAACACCGTGCTGCGCTCGCCCGGCAGGAAATAATCATCAATCGGCCAGTAAAGCGGCTTGCCGTCCGACCCGTATACCCAATCCTGATGTACCCCGGCAGTAAAGCACGGATGCTCAATATTCAGCAGAAATATCCCGCCCGGCTTCAGGGTTTTTGCCACATTGGCAAATACACGGTCAATATCCGCCACATAGTGCAGCGACAGATTGGAGATTACGCAGTCCCAGGTGTCCGCAGGATATTCATACTCCTCCATGCCGCAAAGGCGATATTCCACCTTGGGATCAGCATTGCGCCGCCGTGCCTCCGCCAGCATCCGCTGGCTCAGGTCAATGCCAAGCACCCGCGAAGCGCCCTGCTGCGCAGCATATTTACAATGCCAGCCGTAGCCGCAGCCCAGATCCAGCACGCTTTTCCCCTGTAAATCGGGAAAAAGCTGCTGAAACTGCCGCCACTCGCCCGCACCAGGCAAGCCCTGCTGGCTGCGGAACATCTTGGCGTATTCTTCAAAGAAATGCGCGTTATCGTACTCACTATTTGGCATAGCCGTCCTCCGCAGGCATTATTCAGTGCGCAGCGCCACCACGGGATCCTTCTTGGCAGCCATGCGGGAGGGAATCGCGCCGGCCAGGATGGTCAGCAGCATACTGATGGCCACCAGAATCGCCGCAGCGCCGCCGGGCAGGATGGCCGCAGCGTTAATCTGCGTCAGATGGTGAATCAGCGCGTTGATGGGGAAGGTGAGCAGCCATGTAACCAGCACGCCCAGAAAGCCCGCCACCAGGCCGATAATCAGCGTTTCAGCGGTGAACACGCGCGATACATCGCCCTTGGACGCGCCCATGGCACGCAGGATGCCAATCTCCTTGGTACGCTCCAGCACGCTGATGTAGGTGATGATTCCGATCATGATGGAGGACACCACCAGCGAAATGGACACAAACGCGATCAGTACATAGGAAATGGTATCCACAATCGTGGTGACGGAGGACATAAGCGAACCCACATAATCGGTATAGCGGATCACGCCTTCCTCATGCCCCGCGGCCTGCATCTGCGCGTTGTATTGCTCAATCAAATCCACAATGCGCTGCTTGCTTTCAAAATCGATGGGATAAATCTTGATCTGCGTGGGCGTATCCAGGTTGGTTGCGTTCAGCTTGGCCAGGTTGCTCTCGTAGGTGGCGTCGGTCTTTTGTTTGGCCATTTCGGCGCGCATCATGGACAGAATCCGTTCCTCGCTCATCATGCCGATCATGGCGCGCACGGCGGTCTGCTGCTCCTGCGGCAGAGAATTCAGATAGGTGTCCAGCATCTCCATGCTGGGCTCCATATCCACGCCGCCGCTGAAATTGATGCCGGTAAAGATATCGGTGTCGGGATGCGCGCGCTGCGCCTTGACGGCGGGCGTTTCGTTATTGGCCGATACCACATATTCCACCAGCTCGTGGGTGTAGCCCACGCCGCCGGCCATCATGCTGCTGATCATGGAATTGCTGCTGCTGCGCGCAATGCCCGCAATATGCAGCGTTACGCCATGATCCAGCGCCTGGCTCATCGCCGCCTCATCGCCGCTGATATCGGCGTAAATGCCATCCCCCTGCTCCTGATACAGATTGCCGGGCAGCACCAGGGTGAAGGTAAGGTTGAGCAAATCGTCGTAAGAATAGCTGATTGTTTCGGTTTGCACGGTGCTGCCAGTCAGCAGCGTCATAAACAGCTGCTGCACTTCGCTTTGATCACGCAATCCCAGGGTATACAGCGTGGTATCGCTGATATCGTCGTCCTCTCCCACAACCAGCAAAAGCTCGTCGTATTTCTGTGGCATATGGCCGGCAAGCAGCTCATAGCTGCCCGAGCGGTGGACGCTTGGCCCCGCCAGCTCAAAGAACACGTTCATGTTGTACATGCTCGTCATCTGCGATAGCGACGACATGGAAGACATGGACGCCAGCGCATTCGCGTTGCTCATCATGGAGCTGTTAGTCATGGTGTCGATCACCGTGCTGGGCTGCACCTGCTGCACGCCACCCACGGCGTTACGATTATATATGCGCAGGGTAGAGCCATACTCATAGGCGATGCTGCTGGTCAGGTCGGCGATTTCCTGTGAGCCGTCCAGATACGCCTTGAAGGAAGGCAGATCGTTTGCGTTTACCTCCGATACCATCGCGCTCATCAGATCGCCCATGACGTTGCTGGAATACACGCGGCCCTCCTCGTGCGGGATATCCTTGCCGGAGGAGGCGCTCATCATGGCGGTCAGCAGGGCCGACTGGTTCATGGTTTCGGATTCAATGGTCAGCGGGTACTGCGCCAGCGTATCCTCCTCCACGCTCTTGATATACTCGTTTACGCCATTGGAAAGCGACAGAATCAGCGCGATGCCGATAATGCCGATGCTGCCCGCCAGCGCCACCATAAAGGTGCGGCCCTTCTTGGTCATCAGGTTGTTCAGGGACAGATGCAGCGCCGTGCCAAAGTGCATGGAGGTTGCCCCCGTGCGGGCAGGCGGCTGCGCCATATCGTCCTGCCCGTCAAAGGGCATGGTGTCGTCCGTCACGCGGCCATCCAGCAAACGGATGGTGCGGGTGGCGTACTGCGCGGCAAGCTCGGGATTATGCGTCACCATGATAACCAGCCGGTCGGTGGCAATTTCCTTGAGCACGTCCATAATCTGCACGCTGGTTTCGCTGTCCAGCGCGCCGGTGGGCTCGTCGGCCAGCAGGATTTCAGGATCGTTCACCAGTGCGCGGGCAATGGCCACGCGCTGCATTTGGCCGCCGCTCATTTCATTGGGCTTTTTGTTTAATTGATCGCCCAAACCCACGCGTTCCAGCGCCTGCACAGCGCGGCGACGGCGCTCCTTGGCAGGCACTCCGCCCAGCGTCAGCGCCAGCTCAACATTGCTCAGCACCGTCTGATGCGGAATCAGATTATAGGACTGAAACACAAAACCCACCGAATGGTTGCGGTAGCTGTCCCAATCCGCATCCTTATACTCGCGGGTAGAGCGGCCCTTGATGATCAGATCGCCCTGCGTATAGCGATCCAGACCGCCGATGATATTGAGCAGCGTCGTTTTACCGCAGCCGGAAGGCCCCAGCACCGCCACAAACTCGTTTTTCCGGAAGGACAGACTGACGCCCTTGAGCGCCTCTACTCGCAGCTCCCCCGATGCATATTCCTTATGGATGTTTGAAAGCGTCAGCATGCGCGTTCATCCCCCTTGCCATGTTTTCGGCCATATTTTACCACAGAAATGTGAACATAATATAAACCCGGCAAAAAAGGGCGGTAAATGAACACATCCACCGGCTATGCCGGTGGATGTGTTCATTTATGGGAAGGAAATCGTTTATTCAATCGCATCCGTGCGATAGATGAAGCGTACCGCGCCGTCCATGCCCTCGGCCAGTCCGGAGTAGTTATTGTAGGACTGCGCCGCCTCAATCAGCAGCTGCGCGCGGGCCAGCAGGGGATCCAGATCCTCGTTGATCGCGCTGGTCAGCTTGGATACGCCATCCGCATCGAAGGTGATAAGGCCGTCGGCCAGCGCCTTCGCGCCGTCCACCAGCTTGTTCACGCCGTCAGTCAAAGCAGGCATCGCATCCTTGAGCTGCGCCGCGCCGGATTGCAGGGTATCCGCGCCAGCCTTGAGCTGCGCCGCACCTGAGGCCGCGTCGGACGCGCCGTTGGTGTAGGCAATCAGGCCAGTATAGAAGGTATTATAGCTATCCAGCTGGGCCTTAAGGGTGACGAGCGGTGCACCCTGCTCGCAGACGGCAGCAATCTGCGCCTGCACGGTTTCGGACTGCATGTTCTGATCCACCAGCAGGCCGATCTGCTCCTCGGTGTTCTGCTCAATCAAGTCAGCCACGGTATCGGAGGTCATCTGCGCCTCGGTCTGTTGGGCGATAACCTGCTGCACCTGGGCAGTCCGCATCTGCTGATTCAGCGCGCCCTCAAGCTGCTGACGCTGCGCATCGGTTACAAGACCAGCCTTCTGTGCGGCTTCATACTTTTCCATGGTCAGGTTCTGGGTAGCCAGGATCTGCGCCATCACGTTTTCCTTCACAGCTTCCGTTACCTGCGCCTCTACCTGGGGACGCACAGCCTTGGTCACTTCGCTGCGCACAGCATCCGCCTGAGCGCGCACCGCAGCTTCCACCTGCGCGCGAGCCTGGGCAGTCACGCCCTCCTCAGATACGGCCTCCACCAGCTTGCCCAGAACATCGGCATAGTTTTCAACGGTCAGGGTTGCGTCCACACCCGCCTGTATCAGCGCCGCGTTGGCCTGCGCCAGCAGGGTTTCAAACACCTGGCGCGCGCCGCCTACCAGCGTTTCGTTGTTGGCGGTCAGGGTTGTCAGGCCGGTGGAGAGGGTATCCGCGCCGGCCGCCAGAGAATCCGTACCATCCGCCAGTTGATTAATACCATTGTTCAGATTCGTAGTACCGTCCTTCAGATCATTCAGGCCATTATAGAGCTGGTTGCTGCCGTCAAGCAGCTGAGTCATCGCATCGGTCAGCTTATCGGCGGCTTCCTTAAGCGCGTCGGCGTCCTGCAGCTTACCAGCATCCAGAGCGGCAAAGGCCTCGTTGGTAGCCAGCGTTACGGTAACAGGCAGGGAGAAGTTTTTCACATCCGCGCTGATTTCCAGATACTCAGGCAGTTCCACTTTATCGCTTTCCAGCTTCAAGCCCGTGGTCAGGCCAGGCACGCACAAACCCACGGCCACAGTGCGGTCGCCATCGTTGACGGCCTGGCCGTTCTTAACGGACACATTGGCGAACACTTCATTGTCCAGCAGCGCGCCGGTAATCACGGCAAAGGGCATAGCGACGGTCTCAGCATCCTTGGTATAGCTGGCACTCACCGCATAGTCAAAGCGCAGGGTGACATGGCCGCTCCTGCCTGCCAGGTCGGCGGGGGCAATCTCCGTTCCGTCCAGGGTGGCCGAAATCTTCAGCTCAACAGGCAGCGCTTCACTGCTGTCGCCCTGATAGTAGATTTCATTGCCCTTGGCCTGCCAAACGCCATCCGCAAAGGCTTCATCGCCCTTGACGTTTTGGATCTTTTCCAGATTGGATACATCGGCGATGGTATCCGCGCCGTCCGGGTTGCTCAGATAATCGCTTACGATCACGCGGCGGGCAGAGCCGTCCGGATTGGCCAGCACATACACGGTTTCGTCCTTTTTTCCCTCGGCCAGGGCAGGCAGCACAGCCGCGCAGGCCAGGGTCAGCGAAAGCAGAATCGCCATGAGCTTTTTCATTTTTATTACTCCTTTACTTTCATATTCAGCGTCGTATGGCGCACCACGCCGTCCAGCAGCATCAGGAACGCGGGCAGCATCAGGATGACGCATACCACGCTGATCAGCGCGCCGCGGGCCATCAGCATGCACATGGAGCTGACGATATCGATGTTGGAATACACAGCCACGCCGAAGGTGGCGGCAAACAGTCCCATGCCGCTGACGATGATGGAGGGCACGGAGGTAGCAAGCGCCGTGCTGACAGCCTCATACTTGCTCTTGCCGCTGACGCGCTCCGCCTTGTAGCGGGTGGTCATCAGGATGGCGTAGTCCACCGTCGCGCCCAGTTGAATGGTAGAAATGCAGATCGGCGCGATAAAGGGCAGCGACTGTCCCAGATAGTGCGGCAGACCCAGGTTGATGAAGATAGCCAGCTCGATCACGGCAATGAGGATCACCGGCAGGGACAGGCTCTTTTCCACCAGCAGGATGATGACAAAGATGGCGATGATGGAGAACAGGTTGACCACCTGGAAGTCGTGGCCGGTCGTCTCGATCATATCCTTGGTGCAAGGCGCTTCGCCAATCAGCATGCCGGAGGGATCGTACTTTTTCAGGATCGCGTTCAGGCTGTCAATCTGATCGTTCACCGCATCGCTGGCAACCTTGTATTCGGAGTTGATCAGCATCAGCTCCCAGCGGTCGCTCTTGAGGATGGAGCGCACGGAATCGGGCAGTACCTCCTCGGGCACGCGGCTGCCGACCACGCTTTCCAGCGACAGCACATACTTTACACCGTCCACATCCTCCATCTCGCGCTTCATATTGCGCACATCGTGGGAGGGCAGGTTGGCGTCTACCAGCAGCATATGGGTGGAGGCGATATCAAAATCATCCGTCAGCTTGTTGTGGGCAATCACATAATCAATGTCCTGCGGCAGGCACTGACCCATGTCGTAGTACACTTCTTCGTTGGTTTTGGCATAGCCCATATAGGCGGGGATAGCCAGCGCCACAAACACAGCCAGGAACACAGGGAAAGCCTTGGTGATCTTGCGGGCAAAGCCGTTGGCGTTGCGGATCAGCGCCTTATGGCGCGTCCTTTGCAGCGGGCGGTCAAACAGCAGGATCAGCGAGGGCAGCACGGTTACGCAGCCGATTACGCCCAGCAGCACGCCCTTGGCCATCACAATGCCCAGGTCGCGGCCCATGGTGAAGCTCATGAAGCACAGGGCGATAAAGCCCGCGATGGTGGTGATGGAGGAGCCCAGCACCGACACAAAGGTTTCGTGGATGGCCTTGGCCATGGCCTCGTTTTTATCCTCAATGTGCGTGCGCTGCTCATTGTAGCTATTCCACAGGAAGATGGAATAGTCCATCGTCACGGCCAGCTGCAGCACGGCGGACAGCGCCTTGGTGATGTAGGAAATCTCGCCCAGGAAGTAGTTGCTGCCCAGGTTGATCACAATGCAGATGCCGATACTGGCCAGGAAGATCAGCGGCGCCAGCCAGCTGTCCAGCAGCAGCATCATGGCCAGGCACGCGCAGGCCACAGCCAGCGCCACATAGATCGGCTCCTCCCGCTCGCACAGATCCTTCAGATCCGTCACCAGCGCGGACATGCCCGTAACGAAGCACTGCCTGCCGGCAATCGCGCGGATCTCGCGGATGGCGTCCATGGTCACGTCCGCCGAGGTGGAGCTGTCAAAAAACACCGCCAGCATCGTTGCGTTTCCGTTGTTAAACTCGTTATATATCTTTTCAGGCAGGATCTCCATGGGCACGCTCAGGTCGGTCAGGCTGTCATACCAGACCGCCGAGTCCACATGCTCGACCGCCTCAATCCTTTTTCTCAGCGCCGCCACATCCTTCGCGGGCATATCCTCCACCACGATCAGGGAGAAAGCGCCCTTGCCGAATTCATCCAGCAGCTCGTTCTGGCCGACGACCGTGTCCATGTCCTCGGGCAGATAGTCCAGCATATCGTAGTTGATGCGGGTATTGGCCATTCCCAGCACGGAGGGAATGAGAAGCAGCAACGCGACAATCAGAATAAGCACGCGGTTTTTTACAACCGCCTTGGATAAGCGCATGTTTTACTCCTACCTTTCCATTTATTCCACCCGGCACTCAGCGCCGTCAACGCGCTGATGTCGGATGATCTTGATGCTAAACAGCGCCACGCACAGGTTCAGCACGCCCTCCAGCATCATGCCGATGCCCAGCAGCACCGTCAGCGCACGCGCGCTTTGCATGGGCCGCAGCATCAGCAGCGCGCCCACTACGCCCGCCCCCACGGCCAGCGTCAGGATCAGCAGCCAGCTTTTCAGGCCGAACCGGCGCGCGTCCAGCGCCGATTGCAGCTTGAACAGCCCATCCGCCATGGTGGCGATGCCCAGCATCAGGCACAGGAACGACATCGCCTGGTCGGGATTGCGCAGGATGATCACGCCCAGCACCGCCAGCATCAGCCCCAGCGACAGATCAAACTGAAACGCCAGCCGGTACAGATCCTTGGAAAAATACCCGATCAGCTTGACGATGCCAAAGGCGATCAGCATCACCCCCGCCGCAATGCCGATCAGCGATACGCTTAAATCGCGCAGCGCAATCAGCCCCACGCCCAGCACGATAAACAGTGACGATAAAATGATGTAGCTGATTTTGGCAATCCGGATCGCTTTTGTAGATCGCACGTTCATTCACCTCCCACGCGGATTTTCGCGCCCTTTTCCCGGGTGCAGAAGGCAGTATAGCAAACCCCGCGGAAAAGAAAAAGGGCCGCTTTCCCCGCCATGTCCGAAAATTGGGCAGGCAGGAGGAAATGCCCAATTCGATCGCCGAAGCACGATTGTTTGCTTGCATATTTTACAATTTCACGCTTGACATCATTGCCTGTATATGGCATGATATAGGCAGATACCCCAGATATTGGTTTTCTTGGACAACTGCACACAACAAAAGGAGGTCTCCCCATGCGCAAGACGCCCTGGACGCGGCTGCTCGCCCTGATGTTATCCTGCCTGCTGGCAGCCGCATGCTTCCCCCTGACCCTGGCCGAAAGCGCAGCCACGCCCGAGCGCACGCTGACCATCTCCTTTGGCGGCGGCGGATCGGAGCTTAACTTTATGGATGCAGTAGAAGCCTTCCAGGCGCTGCATCCGAATGTTGAAATCAGGCTTGTCGAGGGCAGCAATAGCAATCCCGACGCGCATGCCTGGTATGCAGACGCGCTGTCTTCCTACAAGAGCGGCGTCGATCTGATCTGGTGCGATACCATCTCTGTTGATCTGCAAGCGCTGATGAATAAGAATCTGGTAGCCCCGCTGACGGACAAAGCGCTGATTGACGACGTGCGCTCCATGTATCCGCAGGTTGCCGATTTTGTGATGCGCGAGAATATGCTGTATGCCTATCCGGTGGAAATCTGGCCGGGCCATGACAGCATCAATCCCGGCCTTCTGCAAAAGCTCAACCTGGGCCCCGTGCCGGAAACCGTGGACGAATACATGGATCTGGTCTATGCCTGGTACACCGCTGAGGAATATCCGCAGCGCATTGCGACCTATCAGCTGGATTACGCCATAACCCTGGAAGATGAAAAAGAGCATGTATGGTCACGGTTAATGATCGCCTATCTGCACTATCTGTGCGAGGGCAAGTCCGCCGATGAAATGGAAGGCTTCACCTTTGATACGCCAAAATTCCGCAAGCTGCTGGAATCCTATAAGTGCATCTGGAGCTTGGAGCCCAGCGCGGAGGTTGTCGCTTCCGCAGGCAAAAAGCAGCAGATTATCGACGATCTGCTCTATGTAACCTTCCTGGAGGACGGGCAGGAAGTATGGATGTCCCCCAAGGCAGCGTTCAATGAAGACGACTATTACCATGGCCCGCTGACCTGGTTCATGCTGCATCCGCAAAGCCCCAATCAGGACATCGCAATGGAATTCCTCAAGTATTACAGCGAGCATCCCAACTGGCGCAGCGCGTTTGAGCTGCACCCCGACGCGCAATCGGACAAGTATCCCGAAGCGCTGGCCGCAGTCTACCACGAAGTAGCCCCGCACTATTGCCTGGGCGCGTGCAGCCGCTATAACCGCATCATCCTGTGGGATCTGGAGGACGATTATTCCTTCGTCAGCGCCTATTGCGCCGGTTATTTGACGGCCGATATGCTGATTGAAACCTTCGATCTGTATCTGAGCAACGGACTAAGCAAAATCCAGTAATCCCCCACGTAAAGGCCGCCGCCCCTTTGCAGGAACGGCGGCTTTTAGGCGGGTGCAGGGAATGGCTTAATCGCGCTTCAGGGCGGAATCAAAGCTAAAGGTGGAGGGCTCAAAGTTGATCTGGCTGGCATACTCAAACGCCTCGGTCGCGCCGAAGATGCGCTCCATGCCGCTGTCTTCCCACTCCACGCACAGGGGGCCGTGATAGCCCATCTGGTTCAGCTCGCGGATGATGCCGTCAAAGTCCACATCGCCATGGCCCAGGGATACAAAGTTCCAGCCGCGGCGCGTATCGCCAAACTCAATATGAGAGCCCAGAATGCCCGCGCGGCCATCCTGGCGGAGCTTCACGTCCTTGAGATGGACGTGATAGATGCGATCGGCAAAGTCATGCAGGAAGGTCTGCGGATCCACGCCCTGCCACAGCAGATGGCTGGGGTCAAAGTTCAGTCCCAGGGTGGGACGATAATCCAGCGTTTCCAGCAGGCGCTTGGTGCTGTAATAGTCAAAGGCGATCTCCGTGGGATGCACTTCCAGCGCCAGCTTCACACCGCATTCATCATAGATATCAAAGATGGGCGTCCACAGCTCCTTGATCTTCTGGAAACCGGCCTCCACCATTTCAGGCGTGGTCTGCGGGAAGGAATACCACATCGCCCAGATGGGAGAGCCCAGGAAGCAGGTGACCACCTTGACATTGAGGAGCTTTGCCGCATAGGCGACGTTCTTCATTTCCTCAATGGCCCAGGCGCGGATGGCCTCAGGATTGCCCTTGCAGTGCGCGGGGGCAAAGTTATCCAGGCGGGGATCCCAGTTATCGCCCACGCACTGGCCGATCAGATGCGCGGAAATCGCGCCGATGTGCATGTCGTACTTGTTCAGGGTTTCGTCGATCTGATCACGATAGGCTGCGTCGGTCAGCACGCGGCGGACATCCAGATGCGCCTGCGTAGCAATTTCAATGCCGTTGTAGCCGATTTCGTGCATGGTTTTGCACAGTTCCTCCAGGGTAAGATCGCCAAACTGGCCGGAGCAGATATTGATGGGGCGCTTCATTGTTTTTTCCTCCTTTGATTTTTCATGTTATTTACGATCCGCCTGCGCGGAGAAATGCCATTAAAAAACAGGCTGCTTTCATTGTAAAGAAAGCAGCCCGTTTCGTCAATGATGATTTTCACTATAAAGGTGTCATTTTACGCTAAACAGCAGCTCGCCATAGGACGGGAAGGGCCACGCATTCGCGGGCATGCGCACCTCCATCGCGTCCGCCGCCTCGCGCAGGCTGCGCATGGCGGGCAGCACCTCGTCGCGGTACAGATCGGCCGCATGCTCGTCCGCCCCGCCAGCCGTATGCTCCAGCGCCTTTTCCAGGCGGCAGCGCGCGTCGTAGGCGTCGTCCAGCAGCTTGCTCAGCAGCGCTAGCGTTTCCTGCTCGTACCGGCCGGCGCGGTGGCTCAGCCGCTCAGTCAGCGTATCGCAGTAGGCGCTCACGGCAGGCAGGATATCGTGATCCGCCATTTCCAGCATGGTCACAGCCTCGATGCGCGTCACCTTGCAATAGTTTTCTGCCATGATGGCGCAGCGGGCGCGCATTTCGGCTGCGGAAAATACCTTGTGCGTTTCAAAGAGCGCAACGTTCTTGTCGGTTACATAGTGCGGCAGGCAATCGGGCGTGGTGGGCAGATTGCTCAGCCCGCGGCGGGCGGCCTCCTGCACCCAGGCCTCATCGTAGCCATTGCCGTTAAAGATAATGCGCTTGTGCGCGCGGATGGTATCCTGGATCAGGGTATGCAGGGTATCCTCAAAGCTATCGGCCTTTTCCAGGATATCGGCATACTGGCGCAGCGACTCGGCCACGGCCGTATTGAGGGCGATGTTGCAGCCCGAAATGGACATGGGCGCGCCCACCGAGCGGAATTCAAACTTATTGCCGGTAAAGGCAAAGGGCGATGTGCGGTTGCGGTCGGTGGTATCGCGCGGGAAGCGCGGCAGGGTATGCACGCCCACGCGCAGCAGCTCTTTTTCCTTCGTGCCCACGGGCGTATCGTTTTCAATGGCTTCCAGGATGCCCGTCAGCTCGTCACCCAGGAATACGCTCATAATGGCCGGCGGCGCTTCGCTGGCGCCCAGGCGGCAATCGTTGCCCGCGCTGGCCACGGTGATGCGCATCATCTCCTGATAATCGTCCATGGCCTGCAGCACCGCGCACAGAAACAGCAAAAACTGCGCGTTCTCGCTGGGCGTATCCCCCGGCTCCATCAGGTTGACCCCGGTATCAGTGACCAGCGACCAGTTGTTGTGCTTGCCCGAGCCGTTTACGCCCGCAAAGGGCTTTTCGTGCAGCAGGCACACCATGCCGTGCTTCTGCGCCACCTTTTTCATTATTTCCATGGTCAGCTGATTATGATCGGCGGCGATATTGACCACGCTGTGGATGGGCGCAAGCTCATGCTGCGCGGGAGCCACCTCGTTATGCTCGGTCTTGGCCGACACGCCTAGCTTCCACAGCTCGCTGTTGAGCTCATGCATAAAGGCCGCCACGCGAGGCTTGACCACGCCGTAATAATGATCGTCCAGCTCCTGACCCTTGGGCGGCTTCGCGCCGTAAAGGGTGCGGCCGGTATACAAGATATCGCGACGCTTGGACAGCATATCGGCGTCGATCAGGAAATACTCCTGCTCCGGGCCGACGCTGGGACGCACGGAATGCACATCGTCATGGCCGAACAGCTTTACAATCCGCATGGCCTGGCGATTGAGCGCCTCCATGGAGCGCAGCAGCGGGGTTTTTTTATCCAGCGCTTCGCCGCCATAGCTGCAAAACGCGGTGGGAATGCACAGCACGCCGTCCTTGATAAAGGCGTAACTGTTGGGATCCCAAGCCGTATAGCCGCGGGCCTCAAAGGTGGCGCGCAGACCGCCCGACGGGAAGGAGGAAGCGTCCGGTTCGCCCTGGATCAATTCCTTGCCCGAAAACTCCATGATGGCGCGGCCATCGTCCGTGGGACGCAGAAACGCCTCATGCTTTTCGGCGGTGATGCCGGTCATGGGCTGGAACCAGTGCGTATAGTGGGTAGCGCCCTTTTCAATGGCCCAGTTCTTCATGGCCTCGGCCACCGCGCCCGCCACCGCGGGATCCAGCTTATGCCCGCCGCGTACGGTACGCTTGAGCGCGCGATACACATCGCCGGGCAGGCGCTGTCGCATCACGCTGCTTGAAAATACCATTGATCCGAAACTGTCTGCCGCATTGCCCATGAGACGCACGTCCTTTCATCTTATATTGGCGGCTTTTTAGCGCCGCACAATGAAGCGAATTATAGGCAATCCAGCGCATTTTGTCAATAGCAACGGGCGTTGTTTTTATGTTGTTTTCGGAAAGAAATTTGTGTATTTTGGGGCATTGACAAGCCCGTGCGCCCGCCCTATAATACTTAATTGTAAATGTATCTCGAAAGGGGAGATGACGCATGCTCGGACGCTTCCTGTGCCAGACGTCGCCCGTGCGCGCGGTTGTCGCCCCGATGAAGGGCGGCTTTCCCGCCGAGCGCATCACTGCCGGTTGACCGGCTCGTTTTTCCGCCATGCGGAAGAGGGAGCCGGATTTTCTTGTATTTAGGCATGGGGAAGGAAAGGTTGGGAGCAGATGTATCAGACAGTCATTATTCTTGATTTCGGCGGCCAGTATAAGGAGCTGATTGCCCGCCGCGTGCGCGAGCTGGGCGTATACAGCGAGATTTGGCCCTGCGATACCCCGCTGGAAAAGATCCGCGCGGCCAATCCTATCGGCGTCATCTTTACCGGCGGCCCGGACAATGTGTACGCGCCCGACGCGCCCGCGTGTGATCGCGGCGTGTTTGAGCTGGGCGTGCCGGTGCTGGGCATCTGCTACGGCATGCAGTTTATGTGCCATTCCCTGGGCGGCCAGGTATCTCCCTGCGATAAGAGCGAATACGGCGTTGTAGATACCCGCCTGACGGGCGAAAGCCGCTTCTTTGGCGATCTGGACAAGGCGCAGCGCGTGCTGATGAGCCACACCGATTACGTTTCCGCCGCGCCCGAAGGCTTTATCGTTACCGCCCAGACCAGCCTGTGCCCCGCCGCGGCCATGGAGTGCCCGCAGCGCAATCTTTACGCCGTGCAGTTCCATCCTGAAGTGGAAAACACGGTAAACGGCAAGCCCATGCTGCGCCGCTTCCTGTATGAAATCTGCGGCGCGACGGGCGATTATAACATGAATGATTATCTGGAGCGCGAAATGGAGGCCGTACGCGCCCAGGTGGGCGACAAGCGCGTGCTGCTGGGCCTGTCCGGCGGCGTGGATTCCTCCGTCTGCGCGGCGCTGCTCTCCCGCGCCATCCCCGGCCGCCTCACCTGCATCTACATTGATCACGGCTTCATGCGCAAAAACGAAACCGAGGAGGTACGCGCCGCGTTTGCCGGCCGCGCGCTGGATCTGCGCATCATCGACGCCAGCGAACAGTTTTTGAAGGCTTTGGAGGGCGTAACCGACCCGGAGGAAAAGCGCAAACGCATCGGCCGCGAGTTTGTGCGCGCCTTTGAAAAGGCCGCGCGCGACTGCGGCAATCCCTCCTTCCTGGCCCAGGGCACCATCTATCCCGACGTGGTAGAATCGGGCAGCAAAAACAAATCCGCCGTCATCAAGAGCCACCACAACGTGGGCGGTCTGCCCAAGGACATGAGCTTTGAAGGCGTGGTAGAGCCCCTGCGCGGCCTGTTCAAGGATGAGGTGCGCGCGCTGGGCCGCATGCTGGGTCTGCCCAAGACACTGGTAGAGCGCCAGCCTTTCCCCGGCCCCGGCCTGGCCATCCGCGTAATCGGCGAGGTAACGTGCGAGCGCCTGCACATCCTGCGCGAGGCCGACGCCATCGTGCGCGAGGAAATCCGCCGCAGCCGCGTTAAGGCCGATCAGTACTTCTGCGTGCTGACAAACGTGCGCTCTGTCGGCGTGATGGGCGACTTCCGCACCTATGACTACACCCTGGCCATCCGCGCCGTGCGTACCAACGACTTTATGACCTGCGAGTACGCCCGTCTGCCCCATACCCTGCTGAGCCGTATGTCCACCCGCATCACCAACGAGGTGCAGGGCGTGAACCGCGTGGTGTACGATATCACCGGCAAGCCCCCGGCAACGATTGAGTGGGAATAAGCGCTGGAGCATCAGAAATCAAGCTATTGTTGGGTTTTTGAGCCTGTCAACCGCAGCTTGATACTGATTTGATACTGGAAACCTTATTCCGATAATTTGGAGAGACATGAAGATGCCCTCTGAAACGGCAAGTTTCGGAGGGCTTTTCATGTCTCTATTTGTCTTTTCGCCATTCCTTCTTCGGCTGGAACTTCCCACATTCGTCCGCCGTCTGCGGCCAGTTCAGCTTCCATTCCTGGTACTCCTCTTTGGTGATTTCTCCGCTGCGGAGCTGCTGCTTTCTGAGCATCCACTCGGTCATAAAGCCGTTGAGAATGTTGTAATCAAAGCAGAGCGCAACGCGCTTGCGGGGAAGCTCTTCATCCGTGTCATCCACCGCCTCAATCAGGTGCATCCATGGATACAAATCGTCCAGCTCAAACAGCGCATGGAGAATCCCGCTGGCGTCGGCCATCGTCGCGTCAGTCAGGTATTCGCAGCTGACGTCCAGCGCGGCGGCAATCTTCTTCAAAAGCTCGTCCTTGGGCTTTCTGGAATTGTTCTCGTACTGGGCAATTCGCACGTCGGCGCTGTTTTCATCGAAGCCGACAGCCATGCCCAGCTCCTTCATCGTCATTTTCCGGAAATTGCGTACCCGTTTGATCCGATCTCCAACCGCCATGCGCGTGATCCTCCCATTTTTTTCACTACTGAAATACAGTATATCACAGGCTTTAGAGCGCTTCAAGAATTTCTAAATAAAAAAAGTTAGAAATCTGTCGCAAAAGCACTTGCTAAACAAATTGACTTAGTGTATAATGCAATCAGTGACTAAGCAAAAATATATAGTCACACAGGAGGAATATCCTTGAAGAACACGATTCTGATGAATGCGCAGGAGGTCGCCGAGGCGCTCGGCGTATCCAAGGCATCTGCATATAAAATGATCCATGTCTGGAACGAAAGGCTCCAGAAGATGGGCTACACCACCGTTTCCGGGCGAATCAGCCGGAAATACTTTCAGGAGCAGTTCTACGGCCTGACCGAGAAGGAGGTGATGTGATTGCCAGCCTACAGGGATGAAAAGCACGGAACCTTCTACGCCTCGTTCTACTACACCGATTTCACCGGCGCAAGGCGCAAGAAGATGAAGCGGGGCTTCAAGCTCAAGCGCGATGCGCAGGAATGGGAACGGCAATTCCTGCTTCAAAGGAACGCAGACCCCGATATGAAGTTTGGCGACTTCGTCGAGATTTATCGCAATGATAAGCGCGAACGCATCCGCGAGCACACCTGGGAATCCAAGGACAACATGATCAACACCAAGATTCTCCCCTACTTCAAGGATCGGACGCTTAGTGAGATCGAGCCGCGCGATGTGATCGCCTGGCAGAACACGCTCATGAGCATCCGCCAGAAGAATGGGAAGCCCTATTCCCCGACCTATCTCAAGTCGATCCACAGCCAGCTCAGCGCGATCTTCAACTACGCGGTGAAGTATTACCGCCTGAAGCAGAATCCCGCCGAAATCGCCGGGAACATGGGCAAGGAGACGCACAGGGAAATGCTGTTCTGGACGAAGGAGGAGTATCTGAAATTCGCGGACGCCATGATGGACAAGCCCATGTCCTACTACGCCTTCGAGATGCTGTACTGGTGCGGCATCCGTATGGGCGAGCTGCTGGCGCTGACAGCAGAGGACTTCGACTTCGAGCGCTCCACGCTGACGATCAATAAATCCTATCAGCGGCTCAAGGGGCAGGATGTCATCACGGAGCCGAAAACCTCCAAGAGCAACCGGATCATCAGGATTCCGAGGTTTCTCGCGGAGGAGATGCAGGACTACCTGAAATCGCTGTACGGCCTTCGCCCGACAGACCGCATTTTTCCCATCACCAAGAGCTATCTGCACCGCGAGATGAGCAGAGGCTCAAAGGCTGCCGGTGTAAAGCGCATCCGTATTCACGATCTGCGGCATTCCCACGTCTCGCTGCTCATCGAAATGGGCTTCTCCGCTGTGGCGATTGCCGAGCGCGTGGGACACGAAAGCATTGACATCACCTACCGGTACGCCCACCTGTTTCCCGATAAACAGACGGAAATGGCCAATCGTCTGGACGATGAATGGACAAAGAGAGGAGGAGACGCATGTCTCGAAAGGTAACGGATGCGCAGGGACGTTGGCGCAGCAAAACGGTATCCTTCCGCATGTCGCCGGAGGAAAACGCGCTGCTGGACAGCTATGCAAGACTCTCCGGCATGACGAAGCAGGATTACATGATTGCCCGTCTGCTGCAAAAGGAGATTGTTGTGCAGGGCAATCCCCGGGTATACAAGGCGCTGCGCAATCAGCTTGACGCGGTACTAATGGAGCTGCGGCGAATCGAATCCGCCGGTCAGGTGGAACCGGAACGGATGGATCAGATTGAATACATGGTGAGGATCATGGAGGGATTGAATGAGAAACACGACACCTGAAAATGAAAAAGCGACCGCCCCGGTTCCGGCTGTTGGCGCAGCCGGGGAGCAGTCGATCATCAATAAAACCACTGATAGTATAGCAGAAAATTCCAGAGAGCGCAATCTTCGGAAGGGAAGTCTTGACACCGTCTCAATGACAGATTTGTATGACACAGCCTATCCGCCGAAGTCGGTGATTATCGAGAATCTTCTCTACGCGGGAACGTACCTGTTCGTCGGTGCGCCCAAGATTGGCAAATCGTTCTTCATGGCGCAGCTCAGCTATCACATCGCTACAGGCACGCCCCTCTGGCAGTATGACGTCCATCCGGGCGAGGTGCTCTACCTTGCTCTGGAGGACGATTACGCGCGCATTCAGAAGCGTCTGTTCAAGATGTTTGGCATGGAGGGAACCGATGCGCTCCACTTCGCAACACAGTCCCGCACGATTGGCGGCGGATTGAGCGATCAGCTCGAGATGTTCATCAAGGAGCATCCAAACACAAAACTCATCATCGTAGACACGCTGCAAAAGGTGCGGGAGCTTGGCGGGGACAAGTACAACTACGCCAACGACTATGAGATCGTGGCGAAGCTCAAGGCGTTCAGCGACAAGCACAACGTCTGTCTGCTGGTTGTCCATCATACGCGCAAGCTGGAATCCGAGGACAGCTTCGACATGATCTCCGGCACGAACGGTTTGCTCGGCGCCGCGGACGGCGCGTTCATCCTGCAAAAGAAGAAGCGGACGGACAGCAGCGCCAAGCTCAGCGTTGTCGGCCGCGATCAGCAGGATCAGGAGCTTACGCTGGACTTTGACCACGAACGCTGTATCTGGAAGCTGGTCAAAGCCGAGACCGAGGTTTGGAGAACGCCTCCAGATCCCGTACTGGAAGCTGTTGCAAAGCTCGTCACGCCCCTCTCCCCTGTCTGGACTGGACGGCCTTCGGAGCTTCAGGCACGATTGCCTGATGCAGCGATGCTCTCCCACGTGCTCACCCGTTATCTGAACGTCAACGCCGAGAGGCTGTTCAATGAATACGGCATTGCCTTTGAAAGCAAACGCACTCACGACGGCCGGTTGGTGACGCTGACACTCGCAAATCCGCCCGCGTGACGCTATGTGACGCTCGTGACGCTATTTTTCATATTGGCTCAATATCAGAAATAGCGACACGAGCGTCACGAGCGACACGGAAAGGAGCCATATGAAGACCATCAAAATACCAGAAGACCTGTTCTGCGACCTCTACCTGTACCATGTGATCGGCAGCAATGAGCCCGGCGCACGCATCAAGGCTGAGCTTGAAAGGAAGATGGAGGCGCTGCAAAGACACGATATGTACACGAAGTACAAGACTGCCGGGAACGAAGCAGCGCGCGAGGAGGCCCGGCAGCGGTATCTGGACAGTGCCGGGATACAGCGAAACTTCCGTTGGTGAACCTTCGTTCTCACCGCTCAGACAGGAGCGTGACACGCTCCTGTGCCTGCTGTGAACGCAATGATTTATCGGCGAGTGCTTGCCTGAGTTTCGTGCTTAGCAAGAAGCAGACACAAACAACCAATAAGAGCAAAGGAGAGGTTGATTATGACAGAACTGAAATACAACCACTGCGGAGATTACCTGATTCCCGATATGGGACTGAGCGATGAAGATCTGATGCTGCCTGGCAAGTATGGCCTGATGCGGTGCAACTACCTGAAGGAGCATTGTCCGGGACTGTATACAAGGCTGCTTCTGAGCGGTCAACTAATGCAGCAGTTGCACGAGGTGAACCGGGCTGCTGCGCAGATGATGGACGTCATGCTGCCACAGATGACAAAGGAAGCAGGGCTGACGGAAGCGCTGAAAGACACCGATCCGCTCATGTGGGCTGGGATAATGAATACAATCACCGCGCAGATCGAGGAGATTATTCTCGCGGAGCTGGTATACAACTGAGCGGTTCAGTGAGAACGGCAGCTGATTGATGACATGGTAATCTCCATGAACGGAAATGCTACATTGCGCAATTCGTTCAAGAATGCGATTGCCCTATGGCCGCTGATGCAAACTCAGCACAACGGACATAGGGCTTCTTGCTTTTTCGTGTGTGGACCCGAATGGTGAATAGCGCAGATACTCTTTACAACCGCGGAGCTTGCTCTGCATTACAGGGGATTGGGGGCCTGGCCACCAACAAGCAGCATGCAAAAGTAAAACGAATGCATTGCTCGCGAATATGCAGAATGTCTTACATCTGCCCTGCTTGCGACTATTCGGATTGATCAAAAGAACCGGCTATTCGCCGCCCCAATTCCGTTTCAGGTAAATACCATCCACATATAAGTATGGGTAAGCACGACCTCCTGACAATTGAATAATAGCTCCAGTTTGTTGGTATTGGGCCTGCTTCAGCGTATTGGGAATTGGGTTTCAGGTATGGGATCCGTGTCAAAGTTACCGTTATATGTAGCCTTCAGAGTGATTGTATGTCCATTGTAATATTGCGTATCGGAATAAAACGTCAATAAATCATCTGAAGCATAATAGTGAGTGTCTTCACCAAACAGAAGCTTTGTTCCATAAAAATCAGAGCCTGTCGCATAGTAAAGCTTATAGACACCGATCGGCACATCAATTTCCACCTGCTGACCGGCCTTGACATAAAATGCAACATCACTTTCATACGGCAGTCTTGATCCAGTCTCTGTTGTCCTGTTTTCAGTAGTAGACGCAGGCGCCTTCTGATACTTCAAGTATACATAGTAATCAGTCGAAGAACTGGAAATAATTGTGAACGGACACACGCATTTATAGCTCGGTGTAATGAACATCTTGCCGTTTGTTACTGCAACTTTTGCCGGCGCTGCGGTAACAATTGCATCAGTTGCACTGTTTGAGCAGTTTCCAACTTGTTGATCAATTGAATCAAATTCGATGATTTTTGTTGTGGAAATATCTTCAGATAAACCGGCGCACATTGAATCCGCATTGCGAACATGGCCATAGACGCGCGAAGCATTTGAATAGTGAATTGCTTTATAGGAGGCGGTAGCAGAATTGGTCAGCTTTGCGGTCGAATCAAAGTACTTCGTGTAATCACCGATAGGCATAATCACCCACAGGCTTTCTCCGGAAGGCGACTTGCACTCACATACAATATCGGTATTTGTTCCCTTGACAGTACCAATGCCAATAGAGGGTTCAATTGATGTGATGTCGATATATACATAAGAACCAACATAAGAAAGAGCCGTATACTTTGCAGCAGCGGGCACATTTGCAGACGGAACCGTTGTTGGTTTGGCTGTTGGCATTGCAGTTGCTTTTGGTGTTGGATCTGCTGGCGCAGATATATGAACGCCTGCGTTCTTCAGCAGGGTATCAAGATGGAGATTGTTGAATGTTCCGGAAGAGTTTGCCAATGAAATCAGAAATGCACACAGAGCAAACAAACCTACGATTTTAAGGGCTGTTGTGAACTTATGCTCAATAATCTGAAGAACAGAGGTTTGTTTGGCGCTGTTGGTCTTCGGAATGATCCGGACAGGACTTGCAATGCCTGCATTTGCCTCCTGGAACAGCATGGCATATTTCCAATTTGTAAAAGTATAGGTTGTCGAAGACGAACCATCTTCGCGCGAAGAACCACGACGGTCGCCCTCAGAGAACAATAGAGAAAATATACTGACACTCTGCAAACGGGTGGAGTGCCTCTCCGAAAGGGGTTTTGTCTTTTTCATCGCCGCGATCAGGAAAAACAGCACAACTGCCACACCACAGCCAATGCAGGCAGCCGTGAAATCATCAACTCCGAAGCCAACCAAAGCAACAATCATTACAAGAGCACCAAGAAGAAGGCTCCAAAGTCCCATCCATACAAGGCTCTCGATAAACATCGATCTATGCCTCAGACACTCATTGCAGATCGGCATATCAACGCTGATCGTCCGTGTCGTGGTTGTGCGCCCTCTTTGCATCTGACTGGAATAGCTGATTTTCTCCTTGCTGTCTGTAGGCTTGAGACAACAGGTGCACAGGGGAGGAACAACAAACCGGTTTCCCTGAATATCAACTGCATATACACGATCTGCTTGCCGATTCTCCCTTTCCTGCTGCTCAAGCTTTCTGTTCTTCTCCTGAAGTTCACCCAATACTCTGACGTCCTTATCCAGAAGCGTTATGACATTGGGCAGATTGGTGAACATCTTTTGCAATCCACGCGCAAGTGTGGCAGCCGCATCGGTTTTTCCTTTTTCATTGTGAAGATACAGAACCAATCCCCGAAGCTTTAATGCCGTTGCACCAATTCTGAGCCTGTCGACGCCGGTCTGACTGACGATTGCCTGGACAGGATAGGTCAATTGATTCCATTCATAAACAACTTGAAGCAGATCTGAAACCAGGTCGTTTATATGAGCGTCAGAATCGGTATTCTGCTTCAGTGAATCAATTTTTGCATCAATTAAGCTCTGCTTGTCCTCTATGCGTGCTTTCGTCCAGAGCTCATATTGATCAAAAACATCAGTGATGACAACATCTATCTCGCCATCCACCGAGTCCTTGGCCAGCTGCGTTACACATTCAACATAAGATTCTTTTCCAAGAGCCTGTAAGTATCCTGTTACTGCCTGACGTATGGAATCCCTTTTTCTGACGAGCTCATGTTCAACATCTGCTACGGTTAGTGTCCCTATGCCCGCCTTGCTGTGAATGACATTCAACAGGTCAATGATATTTTCAGCAGTGACAGATTCATATTGAGCGCTGATTGCTTTTACAGTTGCGCAAACTTTAATAACACTCTTTTCATTGGAAACACTCAGGTTGTAAAGCATTCCGTTGAGTTTTGAGATGCCAGCCAACATGGATGTTGGAATCATCTCATTGTGCTCGATGCACGAACGGATCAGGCTTATCATTTCAGCCGAGGTTTCCGGAAACCAGTCAATCTCAGCAGCAAGCCGTTTGATGGGATTTGTTAACGCTCTCTGAGCTTCAGCACAGGCTTCTGTCCCTGCAACAAAATCCATTTCTTCTGCGGCAATCGCACTCTCACGACGATTCGCAGTACAGCCAACATTGAGAACAAAGAAAGGATTCGTTTGGATCATCATCGGTAAGCCGCCTTTCCATCAGAAACCAATCTTTCGACCGGTAGCTTTTGTTGCTTTGGGCAATGTATTCAATGCAGACTCCATACACACGCGATCAATGGTTTCTTTTCCAGCCTTGACAGCAAAACGCCCAGCTTCTTTCAGAACATATGCAACATCCGAAAGAGGCCTCCCTTCCAGATGTTTGGCTATGTCGGGTACCTGAACATCATTCGCAACAGGAAGGGTTTTAAGCCTTACGAGGAGCAGTGATTCGATCTCCTGTGCAGACGCCATCTTGACCTCTATCATATGATCAAACCGTCCACGGCGAAGTATAGCCGGATCAATGCTTTCAATCATATTGGTCATGCCAAAGATCAGCACACGGTGTTCTATTGCTTCCGGTATTCGCCTCAAAAACTCGGCGACCTCTTCAACACGATGGGTACCGGTTGTGGCTGCCGTTGCTCTGCTGGCAAGAAAGGCTTCCATTTCATCAATGACAAGAATCGCCGGCGCATTGGATATGGCAAGGGTAAAGACCTCGGCAATCTTTTTACTGGTGTCGTGAATATACGGGCTTGCAATGGTTCCTGCTTCAATATCATATCGAGGCCAACCAAGATACTCGGCAAGCCGATCAACCGCATAGGTCTTTCCGCATCCGGGAGGACCATACAGGAGTGTAGCTCCCGGGAATTGGATACCCATCCGCGCGTATTCACTTTCGTGGCGCAGGATATCGACAATATTGTCGTTGATGAATTGTTCCAGCTCAGGCCGTCCTTCAAGATGGAAACTGTCATCAGGAATTCCGTCGATCCTCCCGCACAGGTTTTCCTTCTGTGCCATCCTGGTCAACGGCATGGTTTCTGCCTGAAGGCCTGCGGCATCCACACAGCGGATGAGTGCATCCCGAGGCATCCACGTCATGAAGCTGCTCATTCTTTCGACATCCGTACCAGCTATGGATACTCCGCCTGTAAGCCACCGGCCAAAGAGCAGGGCATCGCTCTGTTCTTCAGCATGACTGTGATCAGGAAGGAGGAGAGAATACTCTTCGACATACACAGCATTTGCAAGACGGGCAGTTGGATTCTTTTTTCTGAATGCTCCAAAGGTCGTGGAAAACGCTTCGATCTGAGCTGAGTTTTCCGGAAAAGGGCCGTCATTAAGAGATGCAATTAGATAGTCAGGGGAGGAGGAAACAAAAGCATAGGTATCTTGCTCCGAAAGTGCTTTGAATATATCCCCGCAGCCTTCCTGCTGCCAGGCAGAAACAGCCGATGAAGATGCCACCAGAGCATAGGTCTTCATTGAAGTTTGATAGATACACCATTCTTTGCCTGTCGCAATCTGTCTTTTGACATGGCATTCCGGCAATAGTTCGTACCCTCTCGGCAGCATCCTCAATGCCATTACCTCCTGATGATATTTGCAACATCGAACATGCTGTCGCTATGATCGGGATCGATTTTGATGGACAGCAGTTCAAACAGAACCTGACGCAGTTTATCCATATCGTCATTCGCCATTGCCTGATCCCCAAGCCGCTTCAGATCGTGGAAACGGTTCACGTCCAAATAATTCGCACCGGAGGCGGTGGCGCGTTTGTACCAGTCAACGACAAACCAGTCCTGACGAAGCAGGATGATGGTATTCTTTGTCTTGAGATTTTCCAGGATGTTGTCAAAGTCAGCGTCATTTCTGTCGATGGATCTTTGAGCAGAGCGAACCAGGTTGTCAAAGGATTGTGCTTCATTGTCTTTGGCGTATTGCCTGACCACTTCATCAAAGAATCTCCTGCAACTGTCCAAATCCATCTGTCTGATCGTCTTCAGGTTCTTTATACGGACCTGATTCATGATCTTCTTTGCGTCAAGCAGATCGTTATTGACTTTTTGGACATCTTCCGGGTCATGCAGAGGTTTCTGATCAATGGTGGCAGCATTCTCCGCTTTCCGCCTGGCTTCTTCAAGCTGCGGATCGTCCAAGCGTTCCTCCATACGTTCAATCCGATCAAGAACCTGCTGGCCATGCTCTGCAATATCATCAACATCATTCAGATCAATCTGGCCTTCCTGGCGGGAGTAAAAATTCCGGTTTGTAAAGGAAGCTCCGATGCACGGGACAGAAACATCAAGTGTAATCGTTCCGGAGTCAGACATCTCGTATTCACATTCGATATCTGCACCGGTTGGAATTACGCCAGAAGAAAAATCAGTTCCGGCAATCTTCAGAACACCGATAAACCGATTGTCGGTAATAGGGCTTTCGATGTTTCCCTCCCACAGCTTGATGTTGATCGTGCTGTTTGAACCTGCTTTCAGCGTTTGTCCAGCCCTGAAAGTAACCGTGTCACGTTTGGGCAGAGAATCGCCTTCGTGTATGAGGATCGTATAAACAGGTATGCCACCCAGTCGATCAAGCATTTCAACACCAATTGAATGCGAAGCTGGAATAGCACCGATTGTTGCCAGGGTTTTCGTGATGATGATTCTCTGAACGCCGATGGGAACCTCTCGACCATAATTGTCAAGAACCTTTACATCAAATGTATTCTCGCCATTCTTGATCAGAGGAAGCGTGGTCTGTGCTTGGTTCCTGAGGGGAATTGAGCCGGAGCTCCAGCCGCTGTCACGACTCGTGATAATAAGGGTATAGCCATCATATTGATGCTCTGTCATACACATGACTCTGGCTGAGTCTCCGGAAACGCGCGCAGTATATTTGAAGGCAATATCGACGTTCGTCCTGGCAACAGCGTTTGCTGCCTTTCGTGAATGATTTGCCGTTGACCAATCAATTGATTCTGCGAAAATGCTCGCGCCTTCAGCTACGGCAGTCATCGGGTTGACATCGATGTCGGCAGGAAGCGCAAGCTCTTCACAGACCCGGTCCCGAAGTGGTTTGTAGTTGGTGGGGCCTCCTACAAACACGATTCGCTCCAAGTCGTTCGCCGACAATCCGGCTTTCTCAAGCGTTTCTCTCGTGGCCTTAACGGTATCCTCTACAAGGTCGCCAATAAGCCCATCCATCATTTCACGTGACAAGTCGATATCCAGATAGAGCTCGTTTCCATCTTCATCGCTGGTGCGGGCCTCGCTCTCGCTCAAGGCAATTGTGCTGCTTCCATTCGCAGAAAGCTCGATTTTGGCTTGTTCTGCGGCCCATTGGGCTACTCTGCAGAATGTTTTGTATTTCCGATTTACAATGAAGTCTTCCGGCAAAGAAAAATTGTCCAACAACCAGGGAATAACCACCTGATTAAAGATCATGCGATCCATATCACGACCGCCGCACATCTCGATTCCGCCATGTGCCAGCAGGTTTACCTTTCCCTTGATGTTTTCAGCAATAGAAACATCAAATGTGCCGCCTCCGAGATCATAGATCAGGAAAATACCTTCAGAATGTGCGCCGCGCATGACACTCATCACCGCAGCAACGGGCTCCTGCATGAGCGCCACCTTGCCGATACCCGCCATTCTGGCGGCTTGCATAGTGGCATCCTTCTTCATTTGATTGAACGCGGCAGGCACTGTAATCACAGTTGCTGTTTCAGGATCGTTCCTGATTTCCTCAGGGAGATATCCATATAGAACCTTCAGGATTTCTGCACTGCACTCTTCGGGAGTCAGGGAAAGATGAGCTGCTTCAAGGTTGATCTTTGTGCTGGTTCCCATGAAGCGCTTAAACAGCGTGGCCGAGTTGGTCGGGTTGTACGGAGCCTGACTATACGCCTTGCTTCCGTAATAGCGATTGCCTCGACGGTCAACATAGATTGCAGAAGGCGTTACATCATTTTGCTCAGGGCTCTTCCATATCCGTGTATGGGTTCCATCATAGGAACAAATCGCACTATTGGTAGTACCCAGGTCAATGCCAATATAGTACTTCATTCTATCCTCCCCAAAAGCACGGTTCCTGTTCTCAGGATGCTGCCATTGCTCATAATCACAGGTTCGATCATTTGCGTGACATATAGTTGATCTGCGGGATCGAATTCGTCAATGTTGACCGGCGTAACAGCCATGCCGGGATCATATTTTTTCCCTTCAAGGTTTACAATGGTTAAGCCAGCCGCCACAAGAGCCTTGTCAACACGCCTGCTAAACCAGTTAAACTGACTGATGTATTTGTTTTGCTCGTCAGCGTCCAATTTGTTTATTGCATGAAGAAACACTTTTTCAAATCGCTGGAGCTCGGACCCTATTGAGATTAAGCTGTTCAGCATTTGTTCATAATCCGCCATGCCTTCATCCCCTTTCAGCCAAAACTGCATAGATGCCCGCCGGAATTTCCCGGCTTCCATGACGGTTCAGCTTACATGCCTTTTTTCGCCTGCTCACAGAAATCTGAAGAGATTCTATGAATGAAACACTTGTATCGAAACCGTCCTTCGTAGCAGATAACCATATCTGCCGGCAGGGAGTGCTATATACATAATACCATGTTTTCTTTGGAAAGTCGAGGAAGCACAGCCGGGGAGCCTCATTTCTGCCGATTATGCAGGACCGATAACATGGGGCTGCAATGAAGCCGGGTATCTGCTGGCAGGCCGAATAAGTCTGCACCGGATAGCTGACAGGACTGTCGCTGCTGTCCAGTCTTGTTGGCAAGATGGCAGATTGGCTATGACTCCGGGATGCGCAATGCAATAATCCCACAAACATTATATCACACTTCTAGCTGCACCGTAATGTTATTCAAGAAATATATGTTCTTTCATGATGTGCTGTATATATTGAGCGCTGCATATATCCGCCAGTTGAATCCATGCTCGAAATGATTCTGGAAGCTTTGAAAAATATCTATGTAGAGCTGCACAGTTCCTTTATCCATTCTTCATCAGAGGAACGCCTTCTTGCACTGATGAAGTCAGATCCACGCATGACCATTCTCATCATGGCGCAGCAGCTTGGATTGGGCGAACGTCAGGTACGCCGCCTCATCGCTTCTCTCAAAGAAAAGAGGAAGATCAGGCGTGAAGGTTCCAACAAATCCGGCTGCTGGATCGTGACCTCCATGTCCCGATAGATGTCCGCATAAACGTCCTGATAAATTGCTTCGTGATACTGGCACGATACTGAAAACTGTGCTATAATCGAAAACGTCCTCCACTAGGAGGAAAAAACCGGATTAGAAAGACGAAATACTAATCATATTTGTTTAGTATTCAGATAACCTTGCCGAGTGGGAATAAGCGCCGGAAAGGCAAAAAGCCTTGCGGCACAAGCGTTTTGGCCCAGTCCAAACAGCCTCTGATAACAAAATGATAACCATCTTCAAATCCGTCTTTACAGAAAACTGCGCTGATGGCTTTGGGGTGAAGGCGAGAAAAACGTCTCCCGGTTATCACTCTCTGTGAAAATAGCCTGTTCAAAAGCCCTTCGCTGTGGAGGAAATCTTCCACAAGCGGAGGGCTTTCTTTATGTCCATTCTTTCAGGCTTTCGGCTTTGGCTTCCGGCCGCGTTTGCGCTTGGCGGGCGCTTCCGGCGGAACGGCAGCATGGATTCGCGTATCATCGAAATCGGGATAGTGATACCGCCAGCGGTCATACGCCTCTTTGGTGATCTCACCGGCAGCCAGTCTGGCGGATTGCTCCTGCCAGGCACGGAGACGCTGCTCCAGATCGGCTGCATGGATGCCGCCATCAAAAATCTCAGCACGCAGACAAATCAATCCATCCGCGCTGGTGATACGAAGAAGCTTTCGGTCTTCCAAGGCAAAAAGCGTGTGCATCAGGCCGTCCATGGTATCGATGTCCGGCACGGCGATGGCCTTGGGAGAAACGTCCAGCGCTTCCGCCATCTGTCCGGTCAGATCCGCCTTGGGTGTGCGATCCTCGGATTCATACTGTGCAAGCCTCACATCGGCCGAGCTCTCCGGAAACCCCAGCAGAAGGCCCAAATACTTTTGTGTCATCCCCCGTAATGTTCGGAAGAAACGGATACGTTCGCCGGTTGCCATCAAATCACCTCTTGAACAGGATAATTCATCATAGCAAATCCGTTTAAGATCGTCAAGATGGCAATTTAACAAAAAAGTTTGGAATACTCCTTGAAAGCCTATTGACACAAGCGATAATGTTTAATATAATGATATTGAAGTTAAGCGTTATTGCTTAATTTGCAAAAGGAGGAACCCATGAAGAACCAATTCATGAGAGCAGAAGAAGTAGCTCGGGAGCTCGAAGTGTCCAGATCCTATGCCTACAGGCTGATCAGGCAACTGAATGCGGAGCTCCGCGAGAAGGGATATATGACCATCGCCGGGCGGGTGAACCGGCAGTATTTTAGGGAACGACTGTACGGTATATCCGATCAGAAGGAGTGTGAATCGCGTGTCAACGCACAAGGATGAGAAAAACGGCACCTGGTATGTGATGGTCCGGTACCACGACTGGAAGGGTGTGAAGCGGCAGAAATGCAAACGGGGCTTTGCTACCCGGCGGGAAGCACAGGAGTGGGAGCGCAACTTCCAGCTGCAGACCGATGGAGATCCGGACATGACCTTTGAAGCCTTCCTGGAACTGTATGAGCATGACATGCGGCCCCGGCTGAAGGAAAACACCTGGCTGAGTAAGGAACACATGATCCGGACGAAGCTCCTTCCCGCCTTTGGGAAAAAGATGCTCAGCGAAATCGAAACCCGGGACATCATCGCCTGGCAGAATGACCTGCTGGCCTACCGGGATGAAAAGAAGCAGCCCTACTCACCGACCTATCTCAAGAGTATCCATAACCAACTGGTGGCGATCCTGAATCATGCGGTCCGGCACTATGGGCTGAAGAACAATCCAGCGTCCAAGGTGGGATACATCGGAAGCAAGGAAGCGGAGGAAATGCAGTTCTGGACGAAGGAGGAATACCAGCGGTTCGCAGAGGCCGTCATGGATAAACCGATGTCCTACTATGCCTTCGAGATGCTTTACTGGTGCGGCATTCGCGAGGGCGAGCTGCTGGCGCTGACACCCGGGGACTTCGACTTCAAAGCGGGTACTGTGACCATCAGCAAGTCCTACCAGCGGCTCCACGGAGAGGACGTGATCACTACACCGAAGACGAAGAAGAGCGTTCGGTCGATCAGGATGCCCAAATTCCTCTGTGAGGAAATGCAGGAATACATGAAGTCCCTCTATGGAGTGAAGAAGAAGGATCGTATCTTCCCGGTTACAAAAAGCTACCTCTATCACGAAATGGATCGGGGCTGCCGTGCGTCCGGAGTCAAACGGATTCGCGTGCATGATATTCGTCACAGTCATGTATCGCTGCTGATCGACATGGGCTTCAGTGCGGTAGCCATCGCGGATCGTGTGGGACATGAGAGCATCGATATCACTTACCGTTACGCCCACCTCTTCCCCTCGAAGCAGGCTGAGATGGCCAACAAACTGGACGATGAAAGGATGGTGAATCTGAATGTCGGCTAAGAACTGTGACGATCACAACCGCTGGCGGAACATCACCGTCGGCTTCCGGGTCTCCCCGGAGGAGAACGAGCGGCTGAACAGAGCGGTGGCTCTGTCCGGGCTTCCAAAGCAGGAGTACTGCTATCGGAAATGCATGGACAACGGCATCACCGTTACTCCGAATCCGCGGATCTTCAAAGCGCTGAAAACCGCACTGGACGATGTATGGACAGAGCTGAGACGCATCAGCACCGGAACCCAGCCCAGCGATGAGCTGCTGAACGACATCACGCTGATTGCAAAAATGCTGAACGACATGAAAGGAGAATGACTATGACCAGCATCTTTGAACAACTCGGCGGCACCTATACCCAAGGAAACGACGGCATGCTTTATCCCAACCTCACTCTGGGCGACAGGGAACAGCGCCCCATCGGCAGATGGGGACGAATGCACAGAGTCTATCTGGAAACAGAACATCCTGGCCTGTATGATCGGATGATCCTGAACGGTACTCTGGACAGGCATCTGGCAGATGCCGGGGAGCGTGCTCAGGCCATGCTGGAGCAGTTGACCCGGCGGATGGCGACGCAGGAAGGCATCACAGAAAAAACGAAGGCGGCTGACCAGATGGAATGGGTCCGCAGGATGAACAGCATCCGCAGCAGAGCGGAAGAAATCGTAAGGGAACAGATCATCAACACCCTGTAAGCAAAGGAACTGATCATGGAAAAAGCAAAACGAAACATTCACTACAGCTTCAAAGTGTCGCCTGATGAGGATGCCGCCATCCGACAGAAAATGAAAGCTTTCGGCGTCCGGAACCGATCCACTTACCTCCGGACGATGATGCTGAACGGGTATCTGCTAAAGCTGGATCTGCAGGAGATGCACGAGGCAGTCCGCCTGATGGGAAAGATGAGCGGCAACATCAACCAGATCGCCCGAAGGCTGAACGAGCATGGCTCGATCTATGAAATCGAAATGGACGAAATCGTCGATGCGCAGAGAAAACTGAAGGCGCTCCTGAGCCAGATTCTGCAACGGCTGGGACACGACCATGGATTACGAGCAGAGAAAAAATCATAGCAACACAGCGGCGGATTGTGCGGTCACATCCGCCGCACACTTTTGAAAAGGGGGGGATGTCATGGCAACCACCAATATCATTTCGATCCACGTCGGAAAAGGCAAAACAGCATATCAGAGCCTCAAAGAGAGGCTGGATTACATCATGAACCCGGAAAAGACGGACGGTGGACTTCTGATCTCGTCCCACGCCTGTTCGCCCGAAACTGCAGCGGATGAGTTCATGCTGTATCGTCAGGAATACCTGAACACCACCGGCAGAAAACGTAAAGATGAGGTGCTCGCCTATCATGTACGGCAGGCTTTCAAGCCCGGAGAAATCACTCGGGAAAAAGCAAATGAGATCGGAAAGAAATTGGCAGAACGACTAACGGACAAGCAACATGCTTTCGTGGTAGCCACACACATTGACAAACAGCACATCCACAACCACATCATACTCTGCGCTACAAGCCTGGACGGTCAGCAGAAATACAGGGATGTAAAAAGATCCGCCAAGGATCTGGTGCAGATCAGCGATACGCTGTGCGAGGAAAATGGATTATCCGTCATCCGCAATCCGCAGGATAAAGCTGTCCCGTAGGACAAGTGGGCGGGCGATTTGAAAAAGAGCAGTCACCGGGATGATCTGCGAATCATGATCGATGCCGCTCTCCGGCAGCGGCCAGACGGATTCGACGCCCTTCTACAGATGCTGGAAGATGCCGGATGCCGCATCAGGCGCGGAGCCCATATCAGCCTCAAGTCGCCGGATGGACAACGCTATATCCGGTTGAAGAGCCTCGGCCCGGAATACGATGAGGATACATTGCGACAGACGCTGGCGGGTGATCATGTGCATATTCCGAAAACTCCCCGCGCTGATTATTCCAAAAATCAGATCAAGCTGCTTGTCGACATTGAAGACAAGCTGCGCAACGGAAAGGGTAAAGGCTATCAGGTATGGGCTGAGCGTAACAACATCGATGCAATATCCCAAACGGTCATCTTCCTGAAAGAGCATCACATCGGATCACTGGAAGAACTGGAAAAGCAGATTGATGATCTGCAGTCTGCCTGTGAAGAAAGGAAAGCTTTCATCCGACAAGCCCAGAATCGCATGAAAGAAATCAATCGTCAACGTCAGGCCATCCGGGATTACCGTCGGACGAAAGCGATATACAATCAGTTTCGCGAATCCGGCTGGTCTGCAAAATTCTATCAGGAGCATCGCGCAGAAATCGAAGCGCATAAAAAAGCCCAAGCCGTCTATGAGCTTCATGACGGCAAGCTGCCGACGCTGAAGGAGCTGACAGCGGAATACGTTGCGCTGAAGGGGCAGCTTGATGCATACAAGCCAGACCTGGCAGAGCTCAAATCGAAGCTGACAGACCTGAAGCACATCCGGTATAACTACAAAATACTTATCCGGGACACTCCGCAAACAGATCAATATCACCGCAAAGGAGATCGTATAGAACGATAACAATGCCTCCGCACCGGAGCTGGTTTTCACCGTTTGCCGGCGCGGAGGCGTCTTTTATTTCAGATTATGCTGCGGTGCTGCACTTTGTCGGGCGCAGTAAGACGCCACAACCACAGATCGTAAGATCTGGTAAAAGGGCTTGGGGGCAGAGCCTCCCAACAAGCAATGTGCAAAAGGTGCTACCTTTGCCCTGCTTGCCACTATTATTCCGAAAAGCACGCAACCGCTGTAGCCCTTAAAAATAGGCGTTTTGAAGGAATTTGTACTGGCTTCTATGGGCATATTATGGTATACATAAAAATAGGTTTTATGTCCCCCTAAAGCAGTTTGAGAAGCAGCGAGATAGAACACAGTATTCCCCTGCATTATCGTTATGATATTTCGCTGTAATAAATATTCTCTCCGTCAACAGTGAAGTTCACAAAATCGGTCATGAGATAATCACCGAATATATCGTCAATAGAAAATCCGTAAAGATACTCGCCGTCATAAAGCATATCAAAGAATATTTCCGGCTCGCCTTCAACAACATATTCATCACCGTAATAGTAATATTCATCATCACTATCTATGGCATATGCATAATATATGGGAGTTATCCTGTCACCGCTGTTCAGCTCATAAATATTTCTTGCTGCCATACCGTTTTCGTCAATACCGTCCCATATTCCGTCAATGGAAACCGTACAGTTTGTGTAATCATGAGTAATTCTCAGGTTGGTTTCTTCGCCGTTTATGATAACGGGAGAGGTATAAATGTCATATCCGTCGCACTCGTCAACAACATATACCGCAAGTATCTGACCGTCGGGAAGAGAGAACCAGTAACCATCGAAATTATCCGTAAAAATACCGTTTTCCCAATCGGGGATAATATCAACGCTAAGTCCAAGCTCAATAATGTCCTCCATATCCTCCGAAAGCATATAAACGCACGCCTGCACGCTTGCGGTATATTCAAGAGATTCATCGGTCAGAGAGAAGCCGTATGTACCGTCATCAAGAAGCTGCGGTTTGTCATAGAATACGATCAACGGACTGTCACCCGTTGCTTCACATTCGCCGTAATTGTCCCAGTAATCGGAGGAATCATCGGTTTCATCGGTGCTGAACCAAAGGTCAAAAATAGATGAATTGTCATAATTCTCCGTGTTTCCGCTGTTCGTGCTTCCGTAAACGGTTCTGTCAACAAATGAAAGATAATAGGGACTTATTGCCACATCTCCGAAAATTTTCAGCTCGGAAGAACCCTGAAGCTCCAAAGGATAATATGCTGCAAGTCCGCAGGCATCGGAATGATCCGAACCGTTTCGCTTGTAGATGACAGCTTTGTCAATCGCGGATAATACCTTGTCGGCACCCTCGGCATATTCTGCACCCGCTTGGACGATACCCGCAAGATCGACCATGTTGGTATAGCCCTCCGACTTGTTGTTTCCGCCGTAATTATCGGCTTTCTTAATGCTTCTGACAACAGCCGAAAGAACGGAATTATCATCGGATGCTTCATAGAGACTTTTGGCATAATCGTTAAAACTTATAATAACATCATCAATTTTGGAAAGGTCAATAACAGAAAGTGTAGCACCGGATTCCGAATCTATCTCCGCACAGGCTTCATAAAAGCTGTCGCATACGACCTTTCCAAGCTCTGCACCGTCGGCAGTCGGATACTTACCGAGAAAATCCCCTATGGCGGTGTAGTCCCAGCCGTACCCGGGTTCTATTTCCTCAGAGGCGTACATATATCTTGAATAGGTTGCAAGGATATTTGCCGTTTCAACAGTACCCATCAGGCAGGCATCAAAACCGATGAATTCAAATGGATCGGTCATTTTAGCCGACACCGATGAAAGTGCGGAATCGATCTCAATCAGCGAAAGGCTGTCGTCCTGGGACAGTTCATCAAAGCATACTCCCGTAATACTTCCGCCGCCGTGATTCCAGAAGATAAGCCCCATTTTTGCGGCAGGGCAGTGATTGACACCCCATTTCAGAAAATCCGAAAGTGTATCGGCAGAACCCATTGAAGCAGAAGGCTGTTCGTCAAGTATATACATCTCACCGTCCGAGATCTCATATCTGCATATCCCATCCGAGCCTACGACCTCGTTCTGCCACAGAGCAGTTCCTCCTGTCTGAATGACAAACCTGACATTGCTGCTTGTAGAAGCGTCAAGCATTTCCTGTAAATCGTATGTAGCACATCCTCCGTCGCTTTCAAGGTCTGTTCCGCAAAGGTAAACGAAAATCGTCCAGGTGCCGTTTTCACCCATAGGCACAGACGCTGCTGTATTTCTTTGGATATTGAGCCTGCCGTTTGGGGCAAGTGATACCGAAACGCCGATGTCCGTTATTCCTGTTTTGTCCTTCTCGTCTGATTTTATCTCCGTTGTTTGTGCAGCGGTTGTGGTTTCGGTGGGAGCATTGCCGCCTCCGCAGGCAGTCATTGGGACTGAAAGCATACAAAGTGCAAGAAGTGCTGCAAGTTTCTTTTTCACACATATCTCTCCTGTATCGAATATTTCTGCATATCGCATTAGCCTAATTTTATCATACAGAACTGGGATCTGATTGAAAAAACACATCATCCTGGGGATGATTCGCGCAGAGCAAGGGGCTGGAAGGGGCGAAAAGTTCTGTTTCAAAGAACATCGTCAGATGATTTCCAGCGCTCGGGCCTTTCGCAGGGCATCCAGCTTTCCCTTTGCGCCCAGCTTGCGGTAGCTTTCCACGGTGTGGTATTTCACGGTGGACTCCGAAAGGAAGAGAGCCTCGGAGATCTGCTTCATGGTCATGCCATCGTCCAGCAGCTTCAGGATCTGCACTGCATGCTCACTGAAATCGCTTTTGGAAATCAGCGATGCGGTCAGGTATTCGGGATAGAGCTTTTCCATCCGTTCCGCCTCGGTGTAGATCTGCCGGAACCACTCCTTTTTTGGCCGTTCCGCGTCGGACATGCGAGCCTTTACATCCTTCAGAAGGGGCATCACCGCCTTGCCCTCCAGAGAGATGATTCGCACAAAGCGGAATTCATAGGCCATATTCAGCGTTTTCAGGAACAGCTCCTCCCAGGGATGACCCATCAGTCTATACAGCACCGCCTTCAACAGACTGGTTTCCATAATCAGATAGGGGCGGCGGTACTGCTCCGCATAAAACAGCAGCTGCTCAGCCAGGGACAGTGCGCTGGAATAGTCCCCCCTGCGCAGATAGCAGCGCAGCTTGGTCATGTACAGGTAGCGGTTTGCCGTATAAAACTCCTGGATTTCGTCCGGGGCCTGCTTCATCCATTTTTCAACGGCCGCCGCATCGTTTTCGTACAAGCTGATTCGACAGCCCAGGGCATCCATGTTTTCCAGCAGCGCCGGGGAATCCCCCTTGTCCACCTTTTTGCGGATGGATTCCAGCCGCTCCCTGGCAATGCCCGGTGCGCCGTTTAAAAGGTTCATGCGCGCCTGGATGCCCACCACGGCGAATTGCAATTCTGTCTTCCCGTTGCTCTCTGCCTCCAGAAAAGCCTTGCTCAGGTATGCGTGGACAGCAAAATCATCGGTTCCCTTTTCAAAGTAGCTCTCTCCCAGAGCCTCGTTGACCAGACCCTTTCCGTATTTTCCCAGGAGCATGGAAACGGGCTTCCCAATCAGAAGTGCCAGCTCCTTGTCCCGCTTGCTCCATTCGCAGAAATCCTTGCCGCCGTTCATCACGCTGGGCTGGTAGCTGGTAAGAGAGAACTCTGGAAGCACAATTTCTCTGGAAAGCAGCAGCTTGGACAGCTCCAGGAACTTGGGGATCAGGGCCTTTACATCTCGGTGGGGAAGGCCAATGTCCAGATAGATCACCCTGGAGGCGGCTTCTCTGTGCAAAGGAGTGTCCCCCTGGGATGCGAATTCCTTGAGCTGGTCATACCAGTATTCGCTTTGCTCCTGCTGAAGGAGAATGGAATAAAGCATGCTCAGCGCGGACATCAGCACCGGGCTTTCGGCCACCTCCTCCGGGCTCAAAGCAAGATAATACTTTCGCAGTTCAAAATAACAGCCGCTGGTGGGATTCTGCCGGGCGCTGCGGATCAGAAGATTGTGGATCCGTTTCTGATTTCCGCAGGCCTCATACATCCGCAGCGCGGGAAGCAGCTGGTCGTGGGTCTCATAGTACAATCCGGCGTTGTAGCACAGCTCCCGCTGGGTTTCGGTGCCCAGCTGCTTGCGCGCACAGCTCCGAAGCACCGAAAGTGCTTTGGGTCGAAGGGAATAGGTGTCCCCGTCCTGTTGGAGCAGGGTGCCGGATTCCCGAACCCTATCAATGACGGCACAGGCCCTTGCATTGCCGGTGATGTGTTCTGCCAGAGCCAGGTTAAAGCAGTCCACCACGCTGACCTGCAGGAGGAATTCTAGCACATCCGGCTCCAGACTGCGGGTCAGATTGTGTTCCAGATAGGCATCGTATTGGCGCTCCACATGGTCATAGAGCTGCCCAGTCAGCGCGCTGCCCTCCAGAAGCTTCTGGAACAGATACCTGATGGCATAGCCGTTTCCCTGGGAGCGCCGGGCGATGTCCTCACAGTCGGATTGAAGCAGGGCAACGCCCAGCTTTTCAGCCAGGGCTCCCACTTCCTCCGTTTTCAGGGCCAGCTCCTCCTCGCCAATGACCAGCATCCCCCTGCTGACATAGGAGGACAGCATCCACGCCGGAACCGCTGCCCGGCTCAGAAGCAATATCCACAGATTGCTCTGCTCCATCAGGGTGAGGACCTGCTGCCTTCTTTCACTGTTGCGGAATTGATGGATTCCGTCAAGCACGACGATTTGCTCCCGCTCCTTTGCGCCGTGTACCAGCTTCTCCAGCTCCTCGAAGTTTTCAGAATTGATATAAAGGTAACGCTGACTTTTCAGGAACTCTCTGACCACCAGGGTCTTTCCAAAACCGGCAGGGCCATAAAGATACACTGTCTGCCGATTTTTCTTGGCCATTGTCAGCTTTTTCTTTACCGCAGCGGGGATCACGCAGTATGACAGCGACTGCTTCACAGAAACCCCTCCTCTCCTAATATGATTATTATAGGGGTTCCATGCAGAATTTCAACTGTACAAACAGCCAATTCGGAAGGAAAACTATCCTTTTGGACAGTGGATTTATACACAGCTCATGGTAAGATATATTCGTTCAAAAAAACAACGGGAGGTAAATCAAATGAAAAAGTTGTTCGCACTGATTCTGGCTGCCCTGATGGTTCTGGGCTGTGCCGCCGTCGCTTCTGCGGAGCAGGAGCAGACCATGGAGCTGAACTGGGAGGACTTCGCGAAGGAGATCGAGGCCTCTGAGGAAATGAAGGCCGCCTGGTCCGGCGACTTCGTCACCATGGATGAAATCGCTATGAAGCTCTACATCCCCGCTTCCTTCGAGCAGGTGGAACTCACCGACGAGGATCGTGAGGCCGGCTATATCGCCTACTTTGCCATGGGCGAGGATGCGGGCATTGGAATCCAGTATGTGGATGCGGACGGCATGTCCCTGGAGGAGTACGCCCAGGTGCTGACTGAGGAGTATGGCTATGAATGCACGAATGCCGTGGTGAACGGGCTGCCTGCGCTGGGCTATTCCTTCACCGAAGACGATCTGGAGACCGCAGTCCTGGCCTTCTCCACCGAGAAGGGCTACATCCTGGAGATCGCCTTCGCACCCACCAATGACGAGGGCTTCGGTGCGGTGGCAACTGTCCTGATGGCCTCCGTTCAGGCCGCTGAGTGATCCCTGAAAAGGCACCAGTTTTTTCTGGAATGAACCACCCCTGTCAAACAGACCGGGACATTAACTTGCAAATCGTACCCGAGGATCAGATCACTGGTCTTCGGGTACTTTCGTTAAGATGGAAGCTCCTCAAAAGGATCGTTATCATCGAGGTCATCCGGTGCAAAGACAATATCGCCATACTGCGTATCATACTCGGTCATTTCTTTTTTATAGCAAAAAAGTTGGAATTATCCAGAGAAATGAGGGGTAATTCCAACTTTTTATTTTCAGTGACTTGACCATGGAGGCGGCTCCGCTTTCTGAGGGGAAAACCGGCAATCCTATCGTTCAATTGCGGGCAATCGTTCAATTATACTACCATGAAGTCAGCTGATACGCTTCACACCATTTCCGTATGGGCGGGAAACAACCAAATCAGATATTATGGAACGATATCGCAATGCGTTCGAAAATACCGGTGATTCTCAAAAATCCAGCGAGGCAATGTTTGCACGCAAGGTCATTCTGGTCGAGGGTGAAAGCGAAGTACTTATTCTTCCGTATTTATTTTCACTATGCGGGTATGATGAGGTGGCTGAAGGCGTGACGATTGTACGATGTGGCGGAAAAAGTGAATTAGATCGGTATTATCGTCTATATAGTGAATTTGGCATTCCTGCATTCATTATCTTTGATGGTGATTATCAAAATGTAGGAAAAGATGACGAAGATGCTACTATCGCGAAAAATCGAGGAATATTGAGGCTTTTTAATATCGATGATGATTTCCCGGATGGAGCCATTCATGAGAATTATTTGGGATTCGTGTATCGGTTAGAAGAGAACTTGGGTATTGATGGTATAGGAAACGCCAAGGCTCTCTCGTTGTTCCGACGCGTAAAAAAGGAGATCACGTCGCTTGAGAAGGTTCTGGACTGCTATAAGTCAAGTAGACACAAAAAACAAACCCCGTCGTAGAATTGCACAACATTACGCGGCTTTACTCCGGATTTCAAATGGAGTAAGGCCGTTTTTCATATCAATGCGTTGGTAATTGTAGAAATGGATGTATTCATCGACCAGCTGTTGAACCTGTTCGCCGGTTGTAGGTTTGCATCTGTAAAGGCATTCGGTCTTGAATGTTCCAAAGAAGTTTTCCATTAATGCGTTATCATAAGGGCATCCGCGTCTGGACATTGAAGCCGCAAAGTGGTATTCTTGTGTCAAGGCGAAGTATTCTTCCGAGGTGTACTGACAGCCTTGGTCGCTGTGGAGTAGCAGTCCATCGGCGACCTTCCCTTTTTCATGGGCAAACGCATCTCGAACCGTATCGCTGACAAGAGTTGCATTGATTTCAGTGCCAAGGCGGTATGCGACAATATATCTGCCACAAAGATCCATGATGGCGCAGAGGTAATAGGTTCTTAGCGGAGTAATGATGTAAGTGATATCTGTCACCCAGCGGTAGTTCTTTTGCTCTTGGATGAACTGGCGATTCAACAGGTTTTCATAGCGATGGCCTCCCCGCTTATACAGCGTATAGGGACGTCTGCGCCTGATCTGCGCCAGAAGATCCAGCTTTCGCATGTGGTGCAGAACAGTCAATGGATGACATTCAACTGATTTATTCTGTTTCATCCATAGCCATACCCGGCGGTATCCGTAAGATTGCTTCACTTGCGCCTGGCACTCGATGATGAACTGATCCAACTCGCCGCGTTGCTGTGGCTGTGATACTCGTTTCCTCCACTTATAGAATCCGCTTCGGGATACTTCAAATAGCTCACACATTTTCTGAATCGGATATTTCTCCTTAAATCTTTCAATCACCCGGTATTTGGCGCTCACATCCTTCCACATTCGGATAGAAAATTTTGCAGTAGCTCCACTTTCATTTCAAGCTCGACGATTCGGTTATTCTGCAACTGCTCCTGTGTGGCCGGCGTTTTTCTCGGACGGCCTTTGGGTTGAGGAATATAACCTTTCTCAATTCTTCGCTGCTTTCTTCGCGCTCTGCTGCATAGTTCCTCAACTTGTTCCTTTGCTAAGCCGAATTGTTTTGCAATCTGTCGATATGTGTACCCTTTCCCCTTCATTGCCAATACGCTGGGCAGCAATTCCTGCACATGTGTGTATGATCTGGACATAAAACGACCCTCCTGTCGTAGTTTTGACTTCCTCAATTCTACAACAGGAGGGTGCTTTATTTCACTGTCTATTTTTCTGTAAGCAGTCCAGTTCCCTGCTGGGTTGTCGAGGTTATAACTGCTATCAGAAAGCTACCTGCGGAGGCAACATCAGTTCTTGCAGAATAACCTCCACCTTCAAAATTCAGTATACTTGATATTCGAATATACGCTATACTTTGTTGCATTCAAACTCCAGTATTCCTATTGCAAAACGATAGCACAAAAAAGCACCCACTCAAATCGATTTGCACCCATCACGGTCAAATGACCAAACGAAAGCCCCAATGCAAAATGAAAGGTTATAAACACATTGTTTTTTTGCGTGATACCACATAATATGCACCAGTTTTTGATACAAGGTGGCCACCCTGGGCATATGTAAGAATAATTGTGCATTCACAGAGGTATATCACAGCTATTGATATTTATATTCACAAACTGTAATATATACTAGGACAAACTTCAAATGCATTTATTCGCCAAATATCTTTTCTCTTGCATCAGCACCCGTTCTGCGCTATACTATACTTGTGGAAATTCTCAAACTGCTACAGCAAAACAGTCTCCCCTGTTATCGCGCTGATAACAAAATGATAACCGGAGGCCGTACAGGCAGTGGAATAGGAATGCCTCAGAGAATCAGAGTCACCACTTGGAATCAGATACACGTAAATTACACATAATGCGTTAAGTCTGAGAGAGTGGGAATGATTGCATAGGTTCAAAAAAGCCCGTAAACACTGGACTTTTTGAGTCTTGATGCCCCTCGTGGCAACGATTTGGCAACAGAATTTCATTATTCACAAGAAAAGAGCTATCTGATTT
>ERZ809074.609-NODE-609-length-55040-cov-22.182232_pt1 | contig 55040 bp, 48 predicted proteins | sample MGYA00520795_ERZ809074 | MGnify/ENA primary metagenome ERZ809074 (study PRJEB31570, sample SAMEA3212989) | Homo sapiens | biome: human-gut; feature: human gut; material: fecal | place: Sweden | collected 2011 ...
TTTATAGCATTCCAAAATGTTTCAATGCCTCCGTAATGGCTCTTTCCTTTTCCAGCGGGCATTGCGGCTGTCTGGCATCGTCAGACTTGGGCTTGTTGTAATTCTCCCGCTCAATAATGCCGTGTTTCTGCTTTACCTGCGCGATATAAAGACTACTGACCTTCAAGCCGCTGTGTTCCAGAACATAATCCTTGATCTGCCCATAGGTCGCCTGTCCTCTTTTATCCTGCACCATTTCTTCCACATCCACATCAATGTTGATATGTGTTACCGGATTTCTCAGAACTAAGAGACAAACCGTCTCTACATGTGTCGTCCACCCAAACATATCGCAGCACCGCACCTTCTCCACCTCGTACCCCTTCTCACACAGCATCTTCAAATCCCTGGCCAGGGTTGCGGAATCGCAACTGACGTAAACCACCCGCTTCGGTGCCATGGTGACAATGGTGTTCAGACACTGTTCATCGCAGCCTTTTCTTGGCGGGTCTACGACGATGACATCAGCATAAACTTTATTCTTCTCATACTGCTCCGGAAGCACTTCCTCGGCTTTGCCTACGAAGAATTCCACATTGTCCAGGCCATTTAATTTTGCGTTTTCTCTTGCATCATCAATCGCCTGGGGAACGATCTCCACGCCGTAGACCTTCTTCGCTTTCTGTGCCAGGAATAAGGAAATGGTTCCGATTCCGCAGTACAGATCCCACACCACTTCTCCACCAGTAAGGCCCGCATACTCTAAGGCGGTTCCGTACAGCTTCTCAGTCTGTACCGGGTTCACCTGGTAGAAGGATAATGGGGAAATACGGTATTTGACGTCACCGATATAGTCGGTGATATAGCCTGGGCCGTATAAATTTACTAACTCCTTGCCAAGGATCACATTGGTCTTATCGGTGTTGATGCTGTAGCTGATGCTGGTCATGCCATCGAACCGGCATAACTTTTCTACCAGCTTCTCACTGTGAGGCAGTTTTTTGCCATTGATGATCACGCAGACCATCAGTTCTCCGGTTTTGAAGCCTTTCCGGATCAGGGCGTGGCGGATCAGGCCCTGATGGGTTTTCTCCTCATAAGGCGCTACATGGTTCTCGATCATATATTCCTTGATGCTCTCAAGGATCTTCTTATTTTCCTCAACACCTAACAGGCAGTCTTCCTGCGGGATAATATCGTGGGTACGGCCTGCATAAAATCCAGTAACGATCTCACCATTTTTATTTCTGCCAAATGGAAACTGTGCTTTATTGCGATATCTCCATGGCTCGTCCATGCCCATGATCGGTAAAAATGGAATGTCGGTGAAGCCGCCGATCCGACGCAGGTTGTTGTAGACTTTATTTTCCTTAAATTTTAACTGGCTCTCGTAGCTCATAGCCTGAAGCTGGCATCCGCCGCACTGTCTGGCTACGGGACATGCCGGTTCTATCCGGTCCGGGGACGGAGTGATCACGCGCATCAGACGGGCAAAACCGTAGGATTTCTTCATTTTCATAGCCTTGGCTTCCACCACATCGCCTTTTACCGCATCTTTGATAAACCAGATATATCCGTCCAGCTTTCCGATACCGGATCCGTCCTCGCTCATATCCTCAATGGATACAGTGAAGCAGTCATTTTTTTTGATTTCCATAATTCTCTCCATTTTTTATTTCCTGTAAATATAGCAGCTAAGCAGCCTTACCGATGGCTTTTGATCTTTTGCAACAATCCAGTATTCCTATCTATGCTTTTTACAACCGCCTCAACAAATACACGGATTTACCGAATCGTTACGTTCCTTCAGACTTCCTTAAGATTTATTTTCCAAAATTTAGAGTTGTTTTATGGTTTCAACAAACTCTATTCACAATTGCCTGATATAGTATAATCATAAGATGAAGTTGAAGATGAAAGGCCTTTATCTCCAGCTTTTCCAAAACCTGAGTCCGGCGGCAACCAGCGCGCAACCGTTGCCGGGTTCGACTAACAACAAGGCGGGCCAACTCCACCCCCACGGAAAGTAGCACGCTTCACATATAGATTGTAAATGACATACAACATACCTCCTAAAAAGGGTTGCCGCAGTGTCCCGCTCACGGATTCTGCTGACAGCCCTTTTCCCCTGTCTATGCTTATGTTGTTGTCTGGTAATGATTTCACAGTCTTGCATACTTGCTGCGCTGGCCATAAGAAAACTAACTCTAAATTTCTGTCGTTTTCCGGATATTGGTCTCCAGTAACCGGTTATATCCCAGCCATCCCTGGTTATTTCCAGCAGCTCTTAATACCTCGATCATAGTCTCCATCTTGGCGTCTGCATTATCTGCCAGGTTTAATGCCATGGCCTCTAATAATGCCGGTTTCTTCGGGGAACCATACTCCAGCTCTCCATGATGAGCCAGAATGCAGTGCTTTAATTCCACGGCCAGCTTCTCCGGGAAATCCGGGATCTGACGGATCCGGTCAGATACCATCTCTGTGCCGATGATGATGTGACCCAGTAACTGACCATCGTCCGTATAATCATTTTCCGGAAACACGGATAGCTCTTTTGTCTTTCCGATATCATGGAACATCGCTGCCGTCAAAAGCAGATCGCGGTTGATCTCCTTATAAAATCCAGCGAAATAATCACACATTTTTACCACGCTTAAGGTATGCTCTAACAGACCTCCCACAAATCCATGATGGACGCTCTTCGCCGCACTGTGGAACTGAAATGCCTTGGCAAATGCCGGATCGTCCACGAAATAACCAGCTGCCAGTTTATTCAAATATGGATTCTTAATAGATTTTACATATCCAACCAGCTCCTCATACATCTTCGGAATATCCTTCGTAGAAACCGGAAGATAATCTGCCGGAATATACTCGCCTTCGTCTGCCACACGGATCCGGCGGATATTCAACTGATTGTTGCCCTGGAACATCGTCACATCCGCGTCTACTGCCACATAATCCATGGCTTCAAAATTACAGATGCCAGGGGAGCCTAAGTCCCAGATCTTGGAATCAATGGTTCCGGTCTTATCCTGCAGCACCAGATTTCCATAATCCTTTCCTGCTTTTGTCTGGGCGATCTGCTTGCTTTTGCACAGATATACCTCAGAAATTCTCATGCCCTCTCTTAAACTGTCAATATACTTCATATTCTCTCCCTTTTACTTTCCGATAGCACCAGCATCCGGCAAAGCTGGAAGAGCCAGGCATTTACCTGGCTCCCACATTCACCTGATACTCTAATTCTTTATATTCATTCACACTCTTTCTCTGGACCGTAACCGTTACTGTATCGCCCTGATGCAGAGCTTCTAACTGATTTTCATAATCTTTCATGGACAGGATATTCTTCTCGCCGATCTTTACGATCACATCACCGTTCTGGATTCCGGCATTGTAGACCGGACCATTCTGGATACAGTCTGCCACGTAAACTCCCGCAGGCATTCCATTCTCCTCCATAGCTGTGCTGACTTCCTGTCCACGGACTCCCAGATACGGCGCCGCAATTCCATTGGACAGCTTCTCCAGAATCGTCTTATAATCGGAAATCGCCATAGCCGTCGTCAAATTAGTCAGCTGATCCCTCTCATAATCATCCGTCACCCATCCGATCATCTGCCCATTCAGGTTCAAAAGAAATGTCCCTGTCGGCGCATCTCCGCGGATATCTGCAAGCAAAAGCCTGGTCATTCCATCTGGTACCTGCACATTCTTCATAATGTAGGAAATAAACCCATAAGCACTGGAATGCACAATCCCCCCAGGCGCTCCCACTGCGATCACCGGATCACCCTGTCGGACACTATACGAATTTCCCAATGGTATCAATGACAGGCTGTTGGCTGTACTTTCATTCAGCATTTCTGCCCGGACACTGACCATAGCCATACCGGACACCTGATCCGTCTGGCGGATCGTTCCGTCTACTTCGCTTCCGTCTGCAAACGTCACTTTGATGGAATCTGCATTCTCCACCGCTCCATCCGGAGTCAGGATCAGATAGTCCTGAGGGGTCGAACCAATAACCGCGCCTGCATACAGGCCACTGGTTTCTACTGGATTATCAAACCAGTCAAGTCCATGTTTTACTGAATGTACCGTCACGATCCCATGATCCGCCTCTGCAACCACATCTCTAAGTCCTGCATAGACCGAGGCAAAATCCCCTGTCGTATACTTATAATTGGCAATGATCTCCTGAACCTGCTCTTCGAAAGATTCGGAGTCCACCACGCTTTCTTCCGTCTGCTCCGGTTTGGAAGGCACCACCTCCGGAGGACTCTCCTGGGATGCACTACTCTCCGGTTCATCTCTTGGAATGGTGATCGCTGTGCTTTCTTCTGTCGATTCCTGTCCCAGGTAACGCTGTGCTACAGGGCTGACCACTGCAAACATGGTTCCTGCCGCTGCTCCGCACGCCGCAGCAGCCAGAATCACACATCCTGCCCGAAACAGGATCTGCTTTCGGGTCAGAGGCTGCTTTACTACCTTTTCCCTGATAAACGAACGCTTTTGTCTTGGCTCATCTTCAGGATTTTTCTTATCCAGCATACACGACCTCCTCTCCAAGACCTTGTCTCCATTATAAAATGTGCATAGTATTTATGCAAGCAAAAAACATAAAAGAATCCCGTGTACAAGAATGACCGGTTGCTGTTTGCGCAAGGCGTGTACAAGAACGCTGTAACATCAAATACTCTGTGGATCTGAAAAATGGGTATCTTTCCGCCGCTTACTTATGATATAATGAACCCAGGCTCAGTCCGTATCCCTGTGTCACCGACTGGCCGCCGCGCATGACTGCGCGCATCACGTAATAAATGGTAACTGTGAAGGTACTGAACAGTTACTTAGGATTTAGAATAAATCGAGGTTTTATCATATGAACACAAAATCATTAAAAACATTGGAATATAACAAGATCATCGCCCAGTTAGAGACCTACGCATCCTCTCCCCTGGGCCGGGACTTATGCCGTAACCTGGTTCCATCCATCGACGTCCATGAGATCCGCCAGATGCAGAAAGAAACTTCTGACGCCCTGACCAGAGTCCGCCAGAAAGGCAGTATTTCCTTTACAGGACTGAAGGATGTAGGTGGTTCTTTAAAACGCCTGGAGATCGGCAGCTCTTTAAATATCACGGAATTACTGGCCATCAGCTCCATGCTGACCATCGCTGCCAGAGCCAAGGCCTATGGCCGTCACGAGGACGATGACGAATATGAGGATTCCCTGGAAGAAATGTTCCGTCTCCTGGAACCACTGACTCCGTTAAATAATGAGATCAAGCGTTGTATCCTCTCTGAGGACGAGATCAGCGACGAGGCAAGTCCGGGACTTCACAAGGTGCGCCGTTCCATGAAGGCCATCAATGACAAGGTACATTCCCAGTTAAATGCCATCTTAAACTCCAACCGTACCTACCTGCAGGACGCAGTCATCACCATGCGCGACGGACGGTACTGCCTTCCGGTCAAATCCGAGTATAAAAACCAGGTACCGGGTATGGTGCACGATCAGTCCTCTACCGGATCGACTCTGTTCATTGAGCCTATGGCGGTAATCCAGTTAAATAACCAGCTGCGGGAGCTGGAGATCCAGGAAAAGAAAGAGATCGAGGCCGTGTTAGCGGATCTAAGCAACCAGACTGCTCCATATACGGAGTCAATTTTATTAAACCAGCAATTACTGGCCAAATTAGACTTTATCTTTGCGAAAGCGGCGCTGTCCCGCCATTACAAATGCAGTGAACCACAGTTTAACACCAATGGCTACATCCACATCAAGGACGGACGCCACCCGTTATTAGATCCGGCAAAGGTGGTCCCTATCAATCTTTATTTAGGAAAGGATTTCGACCTGCTGATCGTAACGGGACCAAATACCGGTGGTAAGACTGTTTCTATTAAAACAGTCGGATTATTTACCTTAATGGGACAGGCAGGTCTGCATATTCCAGCCTTTGACGGTTCGGAACTGGCTGTTTTTGAGGAAGTATTTGCCGACATCGGAGATGAACAGAGCATCGAGCAGAATTTAAGTACCTTCTCTGCCCACATGACCAACGTGATCTCCATTTTGAACCAGGCAGACAGCCACTCCCTGTGCTTATTTGATGAGTTATGTGCCGGAACTGACCCGACCGAGGGCGCAGCCCTGGCGATCTCCATCCTAAGCTTTTTACACAACATGAAATGCCGTGTCATGGCAACCACCCACTACAGTGAATTAAAGGTATTTGCCCTGACGACTCCGGGTGTAGAGAATGCCTGCTGCGAGTTCAGCGTGGAAAATCTCCAGCCAACCTACCGGCTGCTGATCGGTATCCCTGGAAAGAGTAATGCGTTCGCCATTTCCAAACGTCTTGGACTGCCGGATTATATCATTGATGACGCCAGGACCCATCTGGAATCCAATGACGAGACCTTTGAGGATCTGCTGGCCCACTTGGAGGAGAGCCGTGTAACCATCGAGAAGGAGCAGGAAGAGATCCGGGCTTATAAGGAAGAGGTCTCCCAGTTAAAATCCCGTCTGGCCCAGAAGGAGGAACGGTTTGATGAGCGCAAGGACAAGATGATCCGCCAGGCCAACGAGGAAGCACAGCGGATCTTACGGGAAGCAAAGGAAACTGCCGACCAGACCATCAAGAATATCAACAAACTGGCAAACTCCAGCGGCGTTGGCAGACAGTTAGAGGCAGAACGTACCAGACTCCGTGAACAGCTTAACAAAGTGGATTCCAAGCTGACCATCAAGACCAAAGGACCGAAGAAGACCATTTCCCCGAAAGCCCTGCGTGTTGGGGATACGGTAAAAGTCCTGACCATGGGCATTAATGGTACCGTCAGCACCCTTCCAAACCAAAAAGGCGATCTGTATGTGCAGATGGGTATTCTCCGTTCCCAGGTCAATATCAAAGACTTAGAGCTGGTAGACGAGGTCACCATCAGCGGACCAGGCGTTCCGACCACACCGAAGAATAAGACCGGAAGCGGTAAGATCAAGATGTCCAAGTCCCTGTCCGTATCCCCGGAGATCAATCTGATCGGTATGACCACTGACGAGGCAGTTCCGGCTATGGAGAAATATTTAGATGACGCTTATCTGGCACATCTTCCACAGGTCCGTGTAGTTCATGGCCGTGGAACAGGCGCTTTAAGAGCCGCCTGCCATAAGAGACTGAAGAAATTAAATTATGTAAAAGAATTCCGCCTTGGCGAATATGGCGAGGGCGACACCGGTGTTACCATTGTTGTATTTAAATAAGAGGGTATCCGTATCCCAAACGTGCAGCAACCGGTATCAACAGATATTTCACAAATGCAATGGGGAGGAATGAAAAATGGCTGAAAAGCAGCGTGTAATGATCGTGGATGATGACGCGAATATCGCGGAGCTGATTTCACTGTATTTGACAAAAGAATGTTATGAAACGAAGATCGTTTATGATGGAGAAGAGGCGTTGAAGATATTTCCGGAATTCCGCCCCAATATCATCCTGTTAGATCTGATGCTTCCCGGCATAGACGGCTACCAGGTCTGCCGGGAGCTGCGTACTACCTCCCAGGTGCCGATCATCATGCTTTCCGCTAAGGGCGAGATCTTCGATAAGGTACTGGGACTGGAACTGGGAGCGGATGACTACATGATCAAGCCATTTGACTCCAAGGAGCTGGTAGCCAGGGTAAAAGCGGTCCTGCGCCGCTATCAGGCGGTTCCGGCCCCCGCTCCGGTGACAGCAGCCACTGCAGCGCAGCAGCAGGGCGACTATGTGGAATATCCGGATCTGATCGTCAATTTAAGCAATTATGCCGTTCTCTATCAGGGAAAAAGCGTGGATATGCCGCCAAAAGAGCTGGAACTTCTCTATTTCCTGGCTTCTTCCCCGAACCAGGTATTTACCAGAGAACAGTTATTAGACCATATCTGGGGCTATGAATACATTGGGGACACCCGCACCGTAGACGTCCACATCAAACGTCTCCGGGAAAAAATCAAGGACAATGACAACTGGGCGCTGACCACCGTCTGGGGCATTGGTTACAAATTCGAGGTGAAGCGGTAAAACCATGACACATTCTCTTTATTACAAATTTATCATCGGCTATCTGGTGTTTGGACTGCTGGGATTTATCACCATTGCCACCATTTCTTCCGATATGACCTATGACTTCCTTCTGGAGACCAAATCTGACGCCCTCTATGATGAGGCTAACATGCTGGCATCAGATTTCAGCCAGCTCTACCGCGGCAGAAACTCCAATTTAAATGAAGCTGCCCCCAGGCTGAAAGCGGCTGCTACCTACCTGCAGGGAGAAGCCTGGATCGTGGACACCACCGGACATATCGTGGCAGACAGTAGTGTCCCGGCTAAAACCGATGTAACACTCTCCGATTTTGATCCTACCTTTATGGGAAACCGTTCCTACACGATCGGAAACTGCTTTGGTGTTTTTCCATATGAAGTATTAAGCGTTTCCGCTCCCATCACAGGCAATTACAATACTTATGGTTATGTGCTGGTCCACCTTCCGATCAGTGCCATCCAGCAGATCAAGGACAATATCTTAAATATCCTGTATATTTCTTCTGGAATTATTTTCGGACTGTCCCTGATCATTTTGCTGATATTCACGGTTACCGTATATTTTCCATTAAAGAAGATCACCATCGCTGCCAACCAGTATGCAGAAGGCAATCTAAAGCATAAGCTGCAGTTAAAGACCCACGATGAGATGGGCTATCTGGCTGCTACCTTAAACTATATGTCTGATGAGCTGGATAAAATGGAGGAATACCAGAAGACCTTTATCGCTAATGTATCCCATGATTTCCGGTCGCCGCTGACCTCGATCAAGGGCTATCTGGAGGCCATCCTAGACGGCACCATTCCACCGGAAATGCAGGAAAAATACCTGACCCGCGTGATCTCCGAGACGGACCGCTTAAATAAACTGACCCAGGGACTTCTGACCTTAAACTCCTTAGACAGCAAAGGGTATCTCTCCCGCAGCAATTTTGACATCAACCGGGTGATCAAGGACACCGCCGCTTCCTTTGAGGGAACCTGCGATTCCAAGAATATCGTCCTGGACTTAACATTTGCGGAAAATATCACTATGGTATACGCAGATCTTGGCAAAATCCAGCAGGTGCTCTACAACCTGATCGACAATGCCATCAAATTCAGCCACCCGGATTCCACCATTTTCATCCAGACAACACTCCGGTTTGAAAAGGTATATGTCTCCGTCAAGGACACAGGGATCGGAATCCCAAAGGACAGCATCAAAAAGATCTGGGAACGTTTTTATAAGACAGACCTGTCTCGTGGAAAAGATAAGAAGGGCACCGGCCTTGGCTTATCCATTGTAAAAGAAATCATCCAGAACCATGGCGAGACCATCGATGTGATCAGTACCTCCGGGGTCGGATCGGAATTCATCTTTTCTCTGCCAAGGGCAATGAATCTGTAATGTATGGTAACTGTTCAGTAGGTCTGCGCATTCACTGCGCTGACCGTACGAAAACATGGGCTTGCAGGCAAAAATCCTATTGCCGAAGGCAATTTTCAATGGATTTTTGCTCGTAACTGTGAGGGTACTGAACAGTTACAATGTATGATAAAAAATGAAACAGGCCGACGTTGTGAATCAGATCACGGCGCCGGCCTGTTTGTTTTGTATATTGATGATACCCTATCGCATTTTATCTGCTTATTTTGCCACGTAAGCGATGGCCTCTACCTCACATAAAACACCCTTTGGAAGGTCCTTAACAGCCACGCAGGAACGTGCCGGAGCACTTACGAAGTATTTCTCATAGACTGCGTTAAATGCCTGGAAATCAGCCATATTGGCTAAGAAGCAGGTGGTCTTGATCACGGTCTCAAAGGATGCGCCGCCTGCTGCCAAAACAGCTCCTACGTTCTTGCAGGACTGCTCTGCCTGCTCTGCGATGGTTGCGCCCGCTACCTCGCCAGTTGCCGGGATTACCGGAATCTGGCCGGAAGAAAATACCATATCTCCAAATACCATACCCTGGGAGTATGGACCGATTGCTGCCGGTGCTTCTGTTGTTACGATCTTCTTCATGTCTTTTTCCTCCTGATATTGTTTCATCCCGCCGCTCTGCGGAATCATTTTATCGATCGCCGTTTCTATATGCCTCTAACAGACGGTTGATTCTCTTAGTCGGGCTTAACAGCTCGCTTAAGGAAGCATCATGGTTCAAGTTATCGATGATCAGTGCGATATATTTGCTTAAATCAACGCTGATGTAATATGGACGGGATAACAGATCCGGAGTCTGATATACCAGGTTGGTAGTCAGAACACGGTCAATCAGGCCGTCCTCATAATATTTATCAAACATGCTCAGACCGTTGGTAAACAGACCGAAGGTTGCGCAGACAAATACTTTTCTTGCTTTTCTTCTCTTCAACTCTTTGGCAACATCTAACATACTCTCGCCAGAGGAGATCATATCGTCGATGATCAGAACATCCTTGCCCTCTACGCTGGAGCCTAAGAACTCATGGGCAACGATCGGGTTGCGGCCATTGACGATCTTAGTGTAATCGCGGCGTTTGTAGAACATACCCATATCCAGTCCTAATACGTTGGCAAAATAGATTGCGCGGCCCATACCACCTTCATCCGGGCTGATCACCATCATGTGATCGCTGTCGATCTGTAACTCGGTCTCGTTCTTTAACAGATACTTGATGAACTGGTAGATCGGCTGAACGGTCTCAAAGCCCTTTAACGGAATGGCGTTCTGTACACGTGGATCATGGGCATCGAAGGTAATAATGTTCTCAACGCCCATATTCACTAACTCCTGGAGAGCCAGTGCGCAGTCTAAGGACTCTCTGCCGGAGCGCTTATGCTGTCTGCCCTCGTATAAGAATGGCATGATCACGTTGATTCTGTGGGCTTTGCCTGCTGCTGCTGCAATAACACGCTTTAAGTCCTGATAATGGTCATCTGGGGACATATGGTTCGTCATGCCAGCCATAGAATAAGTCAGGCTGTAGTTGCAGACATCAACCATGATATACAGATCATCACCACGGATGGATGATTCGATGGTTCCTTTCGCCTCACCAGATCCAAAACGCGGGGTCTTAGCGTCAATGATGTAAGAATCCCTCTGGTATCCGGCAAAAGCGATGGTAGATTTGTGCTCGCTCTCCCGTTCCCGTCTCCAGGTCACAAGGTAATCATTTACCTTTTTTCCCAGCTCTGTACAGCTCTTTAATGGAACCAGTCCCAGAGGTCCTACCGGAATCGTCTCAATCGTCTTCTCTTCGTATATCATGTTCTTCCTCCATTTTATTGCGGCTTACGCCAGTTTCATTTTTAGGTACCTTTTGGTATTCCCGCAAAATGCGCAGACTTACCCGGCTACCGTTTAAATTTACCTTAACATTATGTGCCAAAATAGTCAAGTTTTTGTACCTGATCATACGATTTTCGTCCGTATATCATCCCCATACAGTGGAATAATGGAATACTGACTGATGATTCTGGAAGAGATACGGTCAGAATAGGTATCTCTTAACATGGTCATGGACAGATTGGTGGAAATGATGGTGCTTTTCTTTCGCAGCAGTCTCTCATTGATGCAGTAAAACAGCTGGGAGGACACAAAGGTATTATTCAGTTCTGTTCCCAGATCATCGATGATCAGAAGATCGCAGTCCAGAATATACTGGTACATGTCCTTCATTTCCTCTTCCGTATCGTAGTGGAATTTATTCTTGGAAAATACGTCAAATAAATCGTTGGAAGACAGATAGATCACCGACTGATACTGGTCGATCAGCGCCTTGGCGATGCAGTTGGTTAAAAATGTCTTTCCAACACCGGTGCTTCCTGTAAAGATCAGGTTGCCGCCCTTTTTCTCAAAATTCTCCACATATTCCTTACACCAGGTATGAACCTGGCGCATATAATCCGCCACAGTCATCTGGATCTCCGGGATCACCACCCGGTCGTCATAATACTCGTAGGAGAAGGAGTCAAAATTCTCCCGCAAAAGCACTTCCTCAATGTTGGACTGGGAGTAGAGCAGGCGGATCTCCTCTTTCTTAAAACAACGGCATTTCCTGCCATCGACATAGCCCGTATCCTGGCATTCCGGGCAGACGTAGTGCATCTCCATGTAATCCGCCGGAAATCCAAAAGCGGATAACAGCACTTCTTTCTGCTCTCTCAGGTCTTCGATATGCTGTTTTAACTCTTCTTTTGCGTTTGTATCCCCATCTAACAGCTTTCTGGCGCAGCGAACCGCCTGAGAGCTGATCTCATCCTCGATCTGCCTGATCTGCGGCACCTTCTGGTAGACTTCCTCTCTTCTCTGATCCTGTTCGTACTTATCCTGGAACTGCCGCTGATTGTAAATACGCATGATGGCGTTATACTGGGAATTATTCAGTGACATCTTTTCTCATCCTCTCTCACTTATGACAGCTGGTATCTCTTTATGCCGCCGCATATACAGGTTTCCTTTTTCATGCGTGCAGCCACGGAACCGTTCCTCTAGCTTTCACCCAGGCGCTGTTTCAACCGCTCCAGCACCATTCCGTCATAGTCTGTATTTCTCTGCTCAAAATTATGGAATTTATTCTTCTGTGGTTTTAACTGCGGCTGGTTGTCCCGATAGCCAGCAGGAGCCGCCCCTTCCTTAACCGCCGTTTTCTGGCCTCCATGCTTCTCATCCTGCCGTTTCACGTCCTCCATGGTCCTTACACCGGCTTTTCTCCATTTATCCAGGATAGAATCCGCATACTGGAAGCTGGGCTTCTGGATAGCCTTTAAGGTTCTTCCACAGGCCTCTAAGATCAGTTCCTTGCTGAACGCCCACTCCTGGAACCAGCGGCGGATGATCTTCGCCTCCGCATCTCCCGGTCTCCGGTCATTTAAGCCAAATGCCTTCATCACCGCGAAACAGTCGCCGTTAAAAGAAGCCGCCTGATCCCTGGCCTGATTGGCAGTCTTGATGCCGCGCTCATTCCAGCTGAGGGCCACAGTCTCTAAATAACGGATGCTCTTATGGTCATTCTGGGCACAGTATTCCGCCAGGTATTCCAGAAGCTCCGCCGACATATGGAGAGAATCATAGAGGTAAGCAAACACCTCACAGTCCCTTGGGGTAAATACCTTACCCATCAGTTTCTGGGCAATATAGAGAAGCTGGGTAAATTCCTCTTTGTCCGCCAAGGCCCCAACCTGGGCCGGAGTATAGTGCCTGCGCTCCTGAGTCTGGACAGATGGGGCGGTGGTGGATGAAACGGTGGCGGATGACATCTCCTGTCCTTCAAATCCGGTCCGATTGCCCGAAACCGATGCATGTCCCTTCGGTGAAGCTGCCGCACATCCACTGTCCTGGCGTCCCATGACCATCCGGTCACTCATTTCACTTCGCGCCTGGGCATCTGCGTCTTCCAGTACGCCCAGACGAACCCAGTAAGCAATCGCCCGCTTCACATCGGACTCTGTGTGGTTTAATGCGTCCGCGATCTCTCCCACGGTGATCTCCCGCCCGTCATGGCGCAGCAGATACAGATATACCTTCACGTACTCCCCATTGGCCACCGCCATATACCGGTCAATAAACTCATTGGCCACCATGGTGGCATTTACCTCAAACTTACTTCTCATATCTAAAACTCACCCTGTCCCTCTCCACGGCTGCTTCCTTCATTACAGTCCAGGCGCTGCCCACAGCGCCTGGTGTCCTAGCATTATCATATCACACGTTTTTCCAAAAGAAAATAGATGGAATTTGTCCACCGGCGGATTGTGGATAATGTGGATAATGTGGATTCTGGCGTCCTTTATCCACGGGAAAACCGTCGAAAATGGTAGATTTTCCTTTAAATACAAGGGATTTGAAATTGTGAGAATTTATTTTATGTAAATAAAAGAATCCACATAGTTTATCAACGGAAATTGTTGAAAACTATGTGGATAATGTGGATAACTTACTCGCCAAGCAGGTTTTCGCCCACTTTTACTATATCTCCGGCCCCCATAGTTATCAACAGGTCGCCGTGCATACAATTTTCTAATAAAAATGTTTCGATCTCATCAAAGCTCTTGAAATAGTGGGCTTTCGTACCTAGTTTCTCGATCCGCTCCGCAATATCCGCAGAACTGATGCCTAAGGTATCGGTCTCTCTGGCTGCGTAAATATCTGCCAGCACCACCTCGTCTGCTGCGGAAAGCGCCTGGGCAAACTGGTCTAAGAACGCCTTGGTTCTGGTGTAGGTATGCGGCTGGAATACGCACCACAGCTTCTTATGTGGATAATTCTTTGCCGCCGCCAGTGTTGCTGCGATCTCCTGTGGATGATGGGCATAATCATCGATGATGGTCACGCCGCCGATCTCGCCCTTTTTCTCAAAACGGCGGTTGGTTCCCGTAAACTTCTTAAGTCCTGCGCGGATATGCTCCATATCAATTCCCAGATCCCGGCATAAGGCAATAGCTGCCAGCGCATTGTATACATTATGCTCTCCAGGTACGCCCAGGGTGATCTCCCCGGCATCCTGTCCATCGATCATCAGGCGGAAGGCTGCTCTGGCAAAATGGTCGTAAGTGATGTCTTCCGCCCGGTAATTGCTGTCGGTACGTTTTCCACAGGTAACGATCCGGCATTCCAGTCCATCCACAATTTCCTCATAACGGTCGATGTCACTGTTGATAACTAATAATCCATCCTTCGGAAGCTTCTGGGCAAACAGGCGGAAGGAATGACGGATATCATCAATATCTTTAAAGAAATCCAGGTGATCCGCCTCAATATTCAGGATCACTTCCCGGTTCGGGAAGAAGGATAAAAAGCTGTTGGTATACTCGCAGGCTTCTGTCACGAAAAGCTCCGAACCGCCTACCCGGATGTTTCCTCCAATGGAATTTAAGATACCGCCTACGGAAATCGTCGGGTCTGCGTCTGCCGCCAGTAAAATCTCTGTAACCATGGATGTGGTCGTGGTCTTGCCATGGGTTCCGGAGATACCCACTGCATACTGGTAATTCTTCATCATCTGACCCAGTAACTCTGCCCTGGTGAGAATCGGGAGCCCTTTTTCCACTGCTGCCGCAAACTCCGGGTTATCCGGGTGTACTGCTGCAGTGTAGACCACCACATGGATGCCATCGATGATATTCTCCGCTTTCTGGCCATAGAAAATCTTCGCTCCCTTAGCCTCCAAATGCTCTGTCAGCTCTGACTTATGGGCATCAGAACCGGACACTGTAAATCCCTCGTCCATCAAAATCTCTGCCAGACCGCTCATGCTGATGCCACCAATCCCTATAAAATGCACATGCTCTGGTTTGTTAAAATCTATCTGATACATACTGTTATCCACCCTTTTATTTTTTCATGCAGGCAATGTTCCACCGTCCGGCTTTTGATCCTGCTGCTGCGCTGGTCTTCCAGCATTCACTTACTTGTACTTCTTTTTCGGTAAAATGTCAATTCCAGACAGACCTATTTTTCCGTGAAATTCGCTTTCCGGTCAAATAAAATATAACGATAATGCTCCAGGACCGCCCGCAGGCCATTGCCCAGAACGCCGATCGCCAGTACCTCTCCGATTCCTACCGTCACCATGGCAAAGAGGATCATGTCCTCAGAACCATAGGCGTAACGGAGCACCCACGGAATGATAATGGTATTAGAAAGGATCGGAGGCACACATACAGCCCATTTGTGATCTCTAAGAACATAAGATCCAACTGCTCCGATCAGAGTCGCCAGGCTTCCGAAGACCACATCCAGAGCCGCCGCTCCGCATAACAGATTGGACAGCAGACACCCTAAAAATACCCCTGGCACCGCCGCCGGTGTGAAATATGGCAGCACACATAGCGCCTCCGAGATCCGGAACTGCACCGGACCAAAACTGATCGGCGCAAACAATATGGTCAGCACCACATAAATCGCTGCGATCACCGCCCCATGGACCATGAAATATGCAGTAAATGTTTTTTTCTGTTTCATTTTTCTAAAACTCCTTTGTGTTTCTTTGATAACTGCCCTGTTTACAGTTATCATTATTTTACTACATACGGGGCTGTTTTGCAAATGGTGGAAGCGCTTCCCCGCGGAGCGTTTTTATTTCATAGAACGCAATTTCCTATGAAAAAATGGGTACAAAAGATATGTTTTCTATCTTCTGTACCCATCGCCTATTTTCGCCCGGCAACGGAATTTTGTACTCTTCCATCTCCGGATTTTTCATTGGATCGATCCTACAACAAAATACACGTCACATACATGATCACGCCCACGATCGCCGCTGCTGCCAACGTGATCGGAAGAACCTTCTGAAGCACCTTACCTTCCTGTCCCATGATTCCGGCGGTCGTACAGCCAAGAACGATGTTTCCAGGGCAGATAGCGGCTCCGATCGCTCCTCCTGCAGTCTGTGCGCCAAGAACCGGGGCTGGATTTAAGCCTAAGAAGTTAGCGGTAGCAAGCTGGAAGCTGCCAAACAGGATGTTGGAAGCCATGTTGGAGCTGGTCATAAAGGAGCCAAGGAGTCCCACGATCGGGGAAAGCGCCACATAAGCCTCGCCCATCACGCCTGCGATTCCCTGGGCCATCACGGTGGTCTGTCCGGTTCCTCCCATGACTTTGCTCATAGCGATGAAGCAGATCACAGAAATCGAAGAGGGAATGGTCTTTTTCACAGTCCTGCGGCCGATCATCGCGCCGCTGTCCTCACGAAGCCAGCCTTTGCTCTTGAAATAGAAGAAACCAAAGATGGCAGATACTAACAGGAACATTCCCGCATGGGTAAAGATGGCCAGCGGAGAAAACGGATCTGCAGCCGGATCTTCGTAACCGTATCCCGTCACCATACCCGGGAAGGCAAATCCCAATTTCACCTGGCCTAAGAACTCTTTGATTGGTTTGACCAATAAGATCACTAATGTCAAAATGGTCAGCACAATATACGGAAGGAAAGCCTGCAGCACTGACATATCTTCCGGTGCGTCCTCTTCCTCGGCAGAACCGGCGCTGCGGTCCATCACCGGACTCTCCTCCACACGCCAGGGATCTTTATACCACGTGGTACGTCCCAGGACCACGATAACGCCGATGGCAACAACCGTCGGTACAAAACAGGCCAGAGTTGCGTTAAACTGGCTTACCAGCATCTGCCCGCCGCCGTGAATGATGGAGATCGCCAGAACTGCAGGAAATCCCTTTTTCAGGGCCTTTCCTTTACCGTAAAACCAGCACAGCATCATGCCGCTGATAAAGTTCCAGATCCAGATAAAAGCCGTTGCCCACAGGGAAGTGGCATTTAACATGGCCACATTGTCCACCATGTTGGCCTGGATCGCCAGGGAGTCCCATGCCGCACCTAAGGTTCCATAGGTGTTGCCCCAGGTGTGGGCAAGCAGCGGAATGATCACAGCCCAGAAGGGACGCATACCAATCCCAATAAGCAGTGGTGCGCCAACCGCCACCGGCACGCCAAAGCCGGTGATTCCCTGTAAAAAGCTGGTAAATACCCATGCAAGCAGCATGATCTGCAATAACTCGTTCTGAGTTACTTTGCCCATGCTCTTTCGAAACACCTGGAATGCTTTGGCTTCATTGACCACTTCATATAACAGGATGGCTGTCCAGACTACGATCAGGATCGGAAGAGCGCTCCAGACACCCTTTAGCATCTCCATGAACACATGGGGAATGGAGGCTTTGTATACAATCAGGGCACTGACAGCGGATACACATAAACCAATGGGAGCTGCCTTCACAGCTCCCATCTGCATCTTCACCATCAGTACCAGCAGAACCAGGATCGGAAGAACCGCCATGATCCAGGTAAATATCGTTACTGGTAATGTCATAATGAATAAATCCTTTCTTTTACCACTGGCCGTAGATCATATGTGGCAGCCACAGGCTGATCTCAGGCACATATGTAATGATCAGCAGAGCGATCAGGGACATAAGGATAAATGGCATTGCTCCCTTGGCAACCTTTAACATCGGCTGCTTGGTGATACTTGCTGCAACGAACAGGTTCAGACCAAAAGGAGGTGTAAACATACCGATGGCTGCGTTTACAACCATAACGATACCTAAATGAACGATATCGATACCTGCCGACTGTGCGATCGGCAGGAATAACGGTCCAAGAATCGTAGTTAAAGAAGCGCCATCCATGAACATACCGCCGATCAGAAGAATAATGTTCATCATCAGCAGGATGACTGCTTTCTTACTGGAAACACCTAATACTGCATCAGCGATCGCTACTGTGATTCCCTCAGATGTCAGGATAAATGCAAATACGGAAGCTGCTGCTAACAGGATCATGACCTGAATGGTGGTCTCCGCAGATTTCAGGACACAGTTGATAAATTCCTTGAAATTCAGCTCCCGATAAACAAACAGGGAAATAACGATGGAGTAAACAGCTGCAACTGCCGCTGCCTCGGTTGGAGTAAACACGCCGCCGTAGATACCGCCCAGGATGATGATCGGAACGCCCATGCCCCAGATGGATTCTTTGATGGCAACCATACGCTCGCCCCAGGTCTTTCTGGTCTCACGCTGGATCTCCGGATGACGTTTTGCGTAGAAAAAGGTATATACCACAAAGCTGAGTCCGTATACGATACCTGCGCCGAAACCGGACATAAACAGGGCTCCAACAGAAGCGCCGGTTACAGTTCCGTAAACGATCATGTTTACAGAAGGCGGGATGATGATACCCAGAGAGCCTGACGCGGTGATGACACCTGCGGAGAACTCCTTGCTATAACCCTTCTCGATCATCGCCGGGTATAACAGGGCTCCGATCGCAACTACAGTTGCCGGTGAAGAACCGGAAATGGCACCGAAGAACATACTTGCCAGAATGGCAGTCATGCCTAAGCCGCCTGGGATATGTCCTACGAACGCATTGGCCAGGTTGATGATTCGTTTGGAGATACCGCCCTCGCTCATTAAGTTTGCAGCGAGAACGAATAACGGAATACTCATCAGGGAGAACTTGTTGATACCGGCAAACATTCTCTGGATGATAATGGTAGTATCCATATTACTGAACAGCAGGAAAGATGCTGTTACAGAACCGCACAGTGCGATGAAGATCGGGACACTGGCAGCCAGCATTACTAACAATGATACAAATAAGAATACGGTCATGCCTGCGCGCCTCCTTTTCCGATCAGTTTCTTCACACTATCAATTAATTTTAAGATAAAACGGAAGGTCATCACTCCGCCGCCTACCGGAAAGGACAGATAGATCCACCACAGCGGAATCTGCATTGCTGCGGATTTCTGGTTGTTGGCCATCATGGAACCGACCAGACGGGAGCCGGAGGTCAGGATCACAACGGAGAATGCAAGGCAGATCACGTAAACGATCAGCGCCAGCACCTGTTTTACCTTTTCATTTTTGATCATATCCGGGATCGCGGTGATCCTCATATGGGCATCGGAACGGACACAGGCACCGCAGCCACCGCAGACGATCCAGATGATGGCATAGTTGGCGTACTCATTAGACCAGACAATGCCAGATTTAAAGCAGAAACGCATGATAACATTGGCAAACAGAATGAACGTAGTGCTTAACATACCGATCACCAGCATGGCGTTCTCTGCGTAAGAAACCCATTTATCAATTTTCTTCAGCATAATTTTCTTTCCTTTAGTTACCTTAAAACCTTATTTGTTGTACTTGTCAATAATCTCATACGCCTTGTCCAGGGTATCAGAACCGATAACGTCACGATATTTCTCATGAACTGGTTTCATAACCTCTGTCAGTGCTGCGATCTCATCAGCAGTCAGCTCATTCACTTCACAGCCGGAAGCCTTGATAGTCTCGATATAACCAGCCTCACGGTCGATAGTCATCTGACGCTCTTCCTGAACTGCCTCGGTTGCTGCGTCATCAATGATCTTCTGGATATCCTCTGGAAGAGTATCCCAGAAGCTCTTGGAGAACAGCAGTGCATATGCCAGATATGCGTGGTTGGAAATCGTGCAGTTCTTCTGAACCTCATAGAACTTCATGCTGACGATAGAAACCAATGGGTTCTCCTCACCGTCAACCGTACCGTTCTGCAGTGCGTTGTAGGTCTCACCAAAATCGATTGGGGTCGGGTTCGCGCCCAGAGCCTTGAACTGATCCAGGATCAGCGGGGAGCTCATGGTACGGAAGTTTACGCCCTTGAAATCATCTGGGGTATGCAGTGGTTTATTAGCAGTGAACTGCTTGAAGCCGGACTCCCAGAAGTTGATGCCCTTAAAACCGATATCTCCCATCGGATCCAGTAACATACTCTTAAACTCTGCGTCATCCAGAGCACCGTAGCAGGCATCTCTGTTCGGGAATACGAATGGCAGATCCAGTAACTGTAATGGAGCATAGAAACCAGACAGCTTTGCAGTTGGGATCAGGGCTGCTTCTACAGAACCAGTCTGAAGCATCTCAGCAACTTCCTCATCAGAGCCCAGTGTATTGTTCGGGAAGATCTGGATCTGAACAGCGCCGCCGCTCTTTTCTTCCACCAGATCTTTAAATTTCACAAGACCTTCATGCTGGGAAGAATCCTCAGCCAGATCGTGATGCAGTTTGATCTTGTAAGTTTTTCCAGAAGCTGCTGCCGCTGTTGTCTCAGAACCGCCAGCTGCTGCTGTTGTTGTTCCTGCATTGCCGGAGCCGCTTCCACCACATGCTGTCAGACCGAATGCCATGACAACCGCCATAGAAAGTGCCAGTAATCTCTTTTTCATTAATTTATCCTCCTGATTGAATTTCCTAAATTGTGGATACTTTCGCGTTATTTTACTCGATTCCCAATTTCTTTGCGTAAGCTTCCAATGCCTTCTCAAAGCATCCTAAAGGAGCACGTACCGTACCTGCGCCGACCTGACCGATTCCGGCTACCTTATGGGCAATACCGGTGTTGATCAGAGGAGTGATTCCGGTAGCAACTACCTTACGGATATCGATTCCCAGCGGAGAGCCCTTGAAATCCCAGGTTGGGATCACAAAGTTCGGATTATGGGTGATACATATCTGCTGCATCTCATTGGATACTCTTAAAGCATCCTCAAATCCGCCTGCACCGACAAAACGGGTAACACCCGGAGCCGCGATCATGGACATACCGCCCACGCCAACAGTCTCTGTGATGGCGCTGTCTCCGATATCCGGATTACCGTCTGCCTCACAGAAGCCTGTGAAATACAGTCCCTTTGGTGTGTTAACCGGAGCTGTGAACCACTGATCTCCCATACCACTGATACGGATACCAAAGTTACGTCCATTACGTGTCATGGCAGTTACCACGCAGCCCTCCTCTAATTTTCTGGCTGCATCTGCGATCGACTTGCCAGTTGCCATCATGACATTTAAGAAGAACTGGTCTGTATTTGCCAGGAACTCTACTACCTGCTGGATCTCTTCCCGATCCCAGTCAAGGGCGATGATATACGGAACCACTTCCTTCAGGAAGTTCAAGGTTGCCGCGATATTTCTCTGATGGAACTCATCACCCATGGTAATTGCTTTCGCAATAATGACATTTAAGTTGATTCCGCCCTCTTTCGAACGGATCGCTGCGCCCAGAACCGGTCCTAATACCTTCTGCATCCAGGTCAGACGGTCTACAACCTCCTTGGAGTACGCGCCGAAACGAAGTACCTTACCGATTCCCTCATTCATGATACAGTACGCACGGGTACCATCCAGACGGTTCTCAACCACCATCACCGGCATATTCGCAGAAGTGATACCGCCCATCGGACCTACTGCGTGTACGTGGTGACATGGAATAAACTTCACGCCGCCGGACTCTAAAAGGGCTTTTGCCTCCTCTTCTGTCTCGCACCAATGCTCAAACAGGATCGCTCCGATACAGGAGCCCTGCATCGGGCCTGTCATATCCTTGTACTCGATCGGCGGGCCAGCATGAAGCAGAACCTTGCCGTTTAATTCCGGAATCACGCTGACTGCCGGAACTACATCGATCAGGAATGGCTGGGCATCCTTAAAACGCTCCACAACTTTCTGGTTCATTGTATCAATTTCTTTGCGTTTGTTCAACTCATTTATTAAATGAATGAAATGCTTATTGCCTCCAGCCATTGGTTTCCAGTCAAACTGAACGCTGGTCCCGTTATAAGCCACGATAGAATCGTTGAAGCTGCGGACGCCGACATTGATCACACGCGGTTTGGTATTTAACAGCTCCATGATCTTCTCATCCGGCTCTGGAAGCGGAGTCTCGTCCACTGCCGCCTCTACATGGCCGCGGGTGTTTTCTTTATAATCAATGCCTTTTAATTTCAGTGCTAAGCGGATCGCTCTCGCATTGCTCTCCTCAACCAGAACACCGCATTCCTTTAATTCTGCTACTGCACGGTCATAGTCCTGTGGATCCTGTCTGGTTCCGCAGACACTTGCTACGAAATACAGCTCACGGCCGTCTGCCTTAGCGATCTTTTGTGCCTCACGGATCGCCGGAGCTAAAGCGCCTGCCATATCTGGATGGCAGCCATAGCCTAACATGCAGTCTAATAAGATCACGCCGGTCTGAGGATCTTTCGCACACTCTAAGATCTTCTTGATACGGACCTCAGGATCGATCATCGGATGCGGTTTTCCCTGTGTATACACATCATCGCCCAGATCGACCACCTCATAACCACCTGTCTTTAAGATATAGCCTTCTTCTTTGATCAAGCCGCCCAGATTCAGTGCCTCTGCGATCAGCATACCAGCCTCTGCCGCTAAGCTTCCGCCGGAATATAAGCCTTTTACAGTCTTATCTGCTGCTAACGGTCTGGAAACCTCATAATCGATCGGATCACAGTAATTGTCCTTGATCGGATCGCCATTGGCCAGATCCACTGCCATACGTGCAGTCTCTTCCAATGTATGCGCCAGATATACTTTTCCCTCATGATTCTCCGGCTTCTCTCCTAAGAAAATCGCAACCACTGGTTTGGTGCATTTCTGAAGAAGAGCCACAACCTCATCACGGACCTCTTTTGCCGGTGGCTTGGAGATCACAACGATCACATCGGTCGGATCATGATGCTCCAGGCCAACGATCGCGTCCTTCACTGTGATCGCACCGACTTTGGCGTTCAGATCACGTCCGCCGGTACCGATAGCATGGATCACGCCGCCGCCCAGACGGTCGATGATGGCGGTCACTTCCTGGATACCGGTTCCAGATGCGCCTACGATACCGATGTTGCCAGGCTTCACCACGTTGGTAAATGCGATCGGGATTCCGGAAATGATTCCTGTACCACAATCCGGTCCCATGAAGAGAAGTCCCTTGTCATGGGCTTTCTTTTTCAAACGGATCTCATCTTCCAGTGAAATATTATCGGAGAAGGAAAATACATGCAGTCCTTTATCCAGAGCTGTCTCGATCTCAGGCGCAGTATACTCGCCCGGTGTGGAAAATAATGCCATATTTGCATCTGGCAGCTGCTCGAATGCCTCATCCCAGGTGGTAACGCTGGTCAATGCCTGTTTCTCTTTCTTGACAGACATATCATTTAAAAATGCCTTTACCTCCTCTAATACCTTGTCAACGATATCCTCGCTGTCTGCCTCCACAACGATACACATATCGCCAGGCGCTGCTGCCTCTGCCTCTGCAGTCAGAAGACCCGCATTGCGGTAAATATCCTTGTTGGCATCAGTTGCCATCATGATCTGGCTCTGCTTTACACCTTCCAGAGTGTTGATCCGGTTGGTAAGCAGCATCAGGTTAATGGAATCCTGATAGGTATTCTTCTTAACTACCGTAAATAACATTGATAGGTTCCTCCTCTTATATACATTAAATTTAACAGATTCATTATATACAACCGTGTTTCTTTTTTCAATGGCGAATCCGGGTGTTGCCGTTCAGGAAATCCCTTCCAACGAACAGCCGCATCCTTCTTCCTGGCTCATCAGACATGGATCACGGTCCCGGTCCTGCCCTCGATTCCCTCTGCTGCCTTTTCCAGCTGGGTGATCAGGGTTTTCCGTCCTTTCTTACTCTCAGCAAACTGGACAGCTGCCTCGATCTTGGGAAGCATGGAACCGACCGGGAATTCTCCCTCTGCCATGTATTTCTTTGCTTCTTCTACCGTCAATTCGGATAACCACTGCTGATCCGGCTTTCCAAAATGAATGGCAACCTTCTCTACCGCAGTTAGAATCACCAGATATTCCGCATCCAGCTTCTGGGCCAACAGGCTTGAGGCGCTGTCTTTATCGATCACAGCGTTCACGCCGACCAGCTTCCCGTCTTTCTGCACCACCGGGATTCCGCCACCTCCACAGGTCACCACGATATGCCCTGCATTTACTAAAGTACGGATGGTCTGAAGCTCCCGGATCCGTTTCGGTTTCGGTGACGCCACCACCTGCCGGTAGCCTCTTCCCGAATCCTCCACACAGGGAATGCCTTTCGCTTCTTTTTTTATCGCCTCTTCTCTGGTCATAAAACGCCCGATGGGTTTGGTCGGATGGTAAAATGCCGGGTCCTCCGGGTCTACCTCCACCTGGGAAATAATGGTAGATACCTTATGATCGATTCCCCGCAGATATAATTCATCCTTGATGGCATTTTGCAGATCAAAGCCGATATATCCCTGGCTCATGGCTACGCTGGTGGACAGTGGAACCTCTGCCTCACTGTGGGCCGCAGCATATTCATTCATGGCACTCTGAATCATGCCAACCTGCGGACCGTTGCCATGGGTGATGATCAGATCATAGCCCTGCTGCTCCAGATCCACGATCACCTTGGCCGTATGCTCCACTGCCTCCTGCTGCTCTTCCACATTTTTCCCAAGGGCATTTCCTCCGAGAGCGATAACAATTTTTCTTTTTTTCAAGATTATCTCCCTCCTGCATTTCGGTTGTGTTATAATCTGATTATATTCGGTAAAATACTACTTTTCAATGGCATAAGTGCCCAAACAATCCGTTATTTTTTATCTATGGAGGATAAAACTTATGACCCTTAACCAGCTTTTGAAACAGAATCAGTCCTTTTATGGCGCATCCGTCATCGCCGGTGAAGACTGTCTGGACCGGGAAGTCAAAAGCGTCATGGTACTGGAAGCCGCCGACATCGAAAATTGGGGAAAACCGGGGCAGCTTTTACTGACCAGCTTCTATGCACTGCAGATCCTGGACGCAGAAAATTCCAGGAAATTCTTCATCAACATGCAAAAGATCGGTATCTGCGGCATCGTGTTAAAGCTTGGACGGCTGATCTCGGATATTCCACCCTACATCATGGATTACTGCAATTACTACCATATTCCGCTGATCACGGTTCCCAAGACTACCCAATATGAAACCATGATCCTGTCCATCATGGAGCCCTTAATGCGGCAGATGCTGCGCAAGCAGTCCACCATGCAGCGCTACAATGACCTGGTTGGGGATCTGCTTAGCGGACGGATGGCAGAACGTGAGTCTATTGACCAGGCACTGCATTTTCTCCAGATTGATTCCAGACCTTATTATCAAATGCTCCTGATCCAGCTTCCTGCGTTCCAGTCATCTATTTTGACCGATGGTCCGGACGCCGGAGAAATATGTTTCCTGATCCGCAGAGAGCTTGACCTTCAAAAATTCAGTTACGCCTACCAGCAGATCCATGACCGCCTGGTTCTGCTTTTCAATCTTCCGTCAGGCACTTCAGAATCTGATTTTCTGTGGCTGAAGGAACTGCTTGACGATATGGAGCTTCCCTATCAGGTAACGATCAGCAACATCGATGACCGCTATCACATCGAACAGCTATACCATCAGACCCAGGATGCCCACATTCTGGCCAATATGCTTTATACCGGCAATTATCTGGTAACCTATGACAGTCTGGGATTTTATAAGCTTTTTTTAGACCGCAATAACTTAGACCGTATCGACAGTCTGTTGACGCTTCAAAATAAGCATCTGCGGAAAACCCATCCAGAGTTGTGGAAAACTCTGGATGCCTTTATCTCCTGCGGGCAGAATTATTCCAAAACGGCAGAGTTATTGTTTCTGCACCCAAAAACAGTCAAATACCGGATCAGCAAGCTCCGGTCTGTGCTGGATCTGGATTTCGAAGACCCTGAGCAGGTATTCCGTATTATGCTGGATTCCCGCCTGTTCCGGCTGCAAAATCATTTTCATTCGGAGGAATAAAATCATGAGTCCTATTAATCTTACTGCTGAAGCTTATACCATTCCCTTTCAGGGGCATGAGCTTCACGCGCGGGTATTCCGTCCTGCTGCTCCTGCCATCGGACGGATCTTTTATCTTCACGGCGGCGGTCTGGTATTCGGGGAACCGGACGACCTGCCTTTGTGTTATGTAAATCTGTTTTCAAATGCCGGGTACGAACTGATCAGCTTAGATTACCCGCTGGCGCCGGAGCAGAGGCTGGCAGTCATCCTGGATGCGGTTCACGCGGGCGTTATGGGAATGCTGGAAATCCTGGAACACGGTGCTGGTTCTGCAGATTCAAGCACTGAAACTGACAGTGCTTCGGGGGCTTCCCACATTCCCTACTACCTGTTTGGACGGTCTGCCGGAGCTTATCTGGCGCTGATGGAGGCAAAACGGCTTTGTGAGAGCGGCTTGGGCGCTGCCGGCCTTCTCTGCTTTTACGGCTATCATACGTTCGATCTTCCCGAATTTAAAAAGCCTAATGCCTGGTTTGCGAAACTCCCTGCAGTTTCAAAACAGACCGCAGACTCTCTGGTACAGACCGGACATGGACCTGATGGCGCCGCACCTGCATTCTTGACCAGCGGCCCTATGGCGACCCGCTATTCCATCTATATCTATGCCCGTCAGACTGGCTGTTGGCCAGAACTGTTAGGAACTTCGGAGGACATCGCCCGGTACAGTCTGAGCGAAGAAGACTTTGCGCTTCTGCCGCCTGGCTTTTTCACCGCCAGCTCCGGTGATCAGGATGTGCCGTTCCGGGAATCCAAACAGATGGCCCGGAAAATCCCCCGCAGTCAGTTTTTCCCTGTTTATTATCTGGAACATGATTTTGACCGGGACACGACAAAACCAGAAGGAATGCAGGCTTACCGGGCGGCGCTGGCATGGCTGAAGGATGTGAAAGGAACCCACTGAAATCTATGGAGATTACCCGCACATCCCAATACGCCTTTGACTTTCTGAACCGCCATCGCCGCGGCGCTGTGCATTCTGTATACAAAAAAACCATAAATCTGGAAATGGACGGACAGCTTCTGGCGATCCAGGTATCCGGCTCTCCCCTTTCGCCGTTAAGCCTGATCACAGACCAGACTGCCGAAAGCCTGGACACCCTGAAGCTTCAACCTGGTGATCCTGTTTTGGCAACTGCCTGGAGCCGGAAACTGCTGGTCGGTACCCACTGTTTTCACTGGGATAAACCAGCCGTTGTGGATTTACAACTGAAAGGGCCCGATCCACGGTTCACCCCAAATCAAACCAGTGTTAACGACAGACAGACTTCACAGAACCACGGTTCAAATCCCGTCAGGTCCACACAATGCTGCGATCCAGAGCTGTCCGGCACCATTCTGGAGCTTTTAAAAACGTATCCGCCTGTGGGATTTGTCCCTTTATTTGTGGACGTCCCCGCACCTCCGGCCGGCACACACGCTGCCCCGGACCCGTTTCTCACCCAGGCAGAAACCATTCTCCGTACCGGTGCCCCCATCACGGATCTCATCGGTCTTGGCATCGGCTTAACGCCAAGCGGAGATGATTTCCTCTGCGGTGTGTTAGCCGGTCTGACCCTGCTGGGGCTGCGGGACTCACAGGATTTCCGGCATTTATCTGCGGAAATCTCCCGGAACCTGGCAAAAACCAACGCCATCAGCGCCGCATTCTTGCGCTGCGCCATGAATGGCCAGTTCTCCGAAGCCCTGGTAACCCTTGGCTCCGTGTCATTTTCCCAGTCCCTGCAGATGTTCCACGACATCGGCCACTCCTCCGGAGCTGATACCTTATGCGGGCTGTATTTTGCTTTATGCGGGCTATATTTTGCCTTTGGTAAATTTTCGTAATCGTGATATACTATCAAGTAACTTTAACGTAACTATTCAGTACCTTCATAGTTACACTTTAACTTTACAATCACACAATCTACAAATAATAAGAGGTGTTTCCCATGCCATTTGTTTCACTGATCATTCCTGTTTATAATGCTGAAAAATATCTTCGCCGCTGTCTGACCAGCGCCATGGAGCAGACCTTTAAAGATATGGAGATCCTGGTAGTCAACGACGGAAGTACCGACGAAAGTCTGGCCATCTGCCGGGAATATGCGCAGATGGACCCGCGCTTTCACATCATTAATAAAGAAAATACCGGTGTTTCTGACAGCCGTAACCGTGCCATCCAGATTGCCAAAGGTGACTATCTGCAGTTTATGGACAGTGATGACTGGCTGACCCCGGATGCCACGGAAACCTTCGTCTACGCAGCGCAGAAATTTAACTGTGATCTGGTCATTGCTGATTTCTACCGGGTAGATAAGGCAGTATTCACGGAAAAACAGCATATCCGGGAACGGGGACTTCTGACCCGCGAACAATTTGCCACTTACATGATGCAGGATCCGGCAGATTTCTACTATGGCGTTCTCTGGAACAAGCTGTACCGCCGCCAGGTAATTGCAGACAACCATCTGGAAATGGATGCCCAGATGCGCTGGTGCGAGGATTTCCTGTTTAACCTGAGCTTTATCCGCCATGCCGAAACTTTCACCGCCATTCAGACGCCAGTCTATTATTATATGAAACGCAAGGGCAGCCTGGTCAGCACCGACTGGAAAAAAGCCAACGCGGTGTTATTAAAATTCCGTCTGTTAAAGGAATATAAGGAACTGTATCAGAGTATCGGATTATACGAAGAAAATGAATTAAAAATCAATGCATTTGTCCTGTCCGTGGCCAAAGATGGCAATGTCGCCATTCCCATGAGCCGGAACCGGAAAAAACTGGACAAAGAAGATTACATCGAAGATCCGCTTCCCCCTGGCTATACAAGGGTGAAGCACAGTTTCAGCCCGGTTTATGACGCCGACTGCAGACTTCTGATCCTTGGAAGCTTTCCTTCTGTAAAATCCAGAGAAGAAAACTTCTATTACGGTCATCCCCAGAACCGGTTCTGGAAATTGATGGCACGTTTATTAAAGGAGCCGCTTCCGGTCTCTGTGGAAGAGAAAAAGGCCATGCTCCTGAAGCACCACATCGCCATCTGGGATGTGGTAGCGGAATGTGACATCCACGGCTCCAGCGACGGAAGCATCCGGAATGTGATTCCCACCAACTTAAATCAGATATTAAGAGAGGCAGATATCCAGACCATCATTGCCAATGGTACGGCTGCCTATACGCTGTATCATACCTACTGTGAAGAACATACCGGGCGGACTGCCGTGAAATGTCCTTCCACCAGTCCGGCCAATGCGGTATTTACCCTTGACCGGCTGGAAGATGCCTGGGGAAAGGTCTTTTTAGACCTCTACCCCCAGCTTGATCTTTAACGCGGACTTGATCATTTCCACACATTTTTCCTGGCCAAGCCGCCCACTGTTCAAGGTCAGATCGTAGTTGACCGGATTGGTCCAGTAGTTTCCATTTGTATAATACTTATAGTAATCGGCCCGGTACTTATCCGTTTTCGTGATGAGACGGGCCGCTTCCTCTTCTGTCACATCCATACGGTCCATGACCTGCTTCAGACAATATGCCCGCGGCGCTTCGATATAGACGCTTAATACATTGTCATAATCCTTCAGCAGATAATCGCTGCATTTTCCGACAATAATACAGCTTTCTGCCTTGACTAATTCCCGGATGATCTTTGCCTCGATCTGGAACAGACGGTCATCAGAGACAAATTCCTCCATATGGCCCTGAGGCAGAAAACGTTTCTGCATCCGCTGGATCTGGCTGCGCACATAGCTTCCCCGCAGCTTCTCATCTACTTCCCGGAACTCAAACTCGTCCATACCGCTATACTGGGCAGCCAGTGTCAGAATACGGTTTTCATAGCTGTGAATCCCCAGTTCATCTGCCAGCTTGGAAGCGATCTCCCGCCCTCCGGTTCCAAAACCTCTCGCAATGGTAATCGCATATGTTTCCATACAATTCCTCCTTTATAATGTAAAGCGGACATTCGCAATCCGCTTCGCTACTTGCTCATGAACGCAGTCGCTTCGCGATCTGTCAGTGGGAGCTTTCAACTCCCACTGACATAAGCATCCCCCTCACCCGCCACTTAGTGCTCCGCGCACTTGAAGCGGGGGAATGCTTATCTGCGTTCAAAATACCGCAGTACACTGGCAAATGCCACCTGATACCCGGTCTTTAAGGATGCTTTCACCACATACTCTTCTCTGGTATGAGCGCCCTCTCCAGACACTGCGCCGTAGCAGATGCTTGGAATTCCCATGGACAACGGAATGTTGCAATCCGTAGAGCCGGAGATTCCATCTGGGCGGATTCCGGTCAGTTCCTCCGAGATATCCTGGGCGATCCGGATCATGTCCTGTCTGCGCTTTTCCTGCTCTTCGTTTAAATTTTCACAGGGCCGCAGGCCAACCAGCTCTACCTTCACATCCACATACTCTTTTCTGTGGGTTTCAAAGATCTCGTTAAACTTCTTTTCCATGTATTCCAGCCCATCTTTCCGGTCCGAACGGTATTCACACAGCATCTTTGCCTCCTGGGCAATGGTGTTAACGGAGGTTCCTCCCTCGATGGTTCCTACATTATAGGTGGTTTTTCCTTCCTTCGGTACCTGGATTTTATAAATATAATCAATGATGGATGCCAGCTCGCCAATAGCATTTTCTCGTCCAAAGCAGCCATAGGAATGTCCGCCTCTGGTCTTTACGGTCACACGGTATCTGGCCGAGCCAACCGCCCGGTTTACCAGCCATCCCATGGTTCCGTCAAAGCTGTAGAACTCCCTGATCCGGCTTCCATAAGTTTCGCAGATTTTCCTGGAGCCTTTCAGATTGCCCATGCCCTCCTCACAGGAATTGCAGACAAATAAGATCCCGCAGTCTTTTACGGACAGGTGCTTCTGGGTCACATATCTTGCAGTCAGAAGCAGCGCCACCAGGTTTGCTGTATCATCACCAACGCCTGGACAGCAAATCTTTCCGTCCTCCTCTTTTAATGGGAGAGGTGTGGTATCCGAAAATACCACATCCGTGTGGGCCATAAATACCACCAGTGGTTTGTCCTCCTCTGCCTGATAGGGATATACCACATTCAGGGCCTCATCTACATAGACGCCCTTTGCACCCATTTCCTCCAACCAGTTTTTACAAAACTCCACCCGTTTCTCCTCATGATGAGACGGCGCAGGGATCTGGGCCAGAGTCAGAAGGAGCTCATATCCTTCTTCCCAATGCTTCTCAATATATTGAAGTACCTCTTCGTTCAACATGTCTGATCTCCTTTCCTGATTGATAACTGTTACAACAAAAGAGCATACAGATTCCGCTCAATACGTCTCTGTATGCTCTCATATGCGTTATTATAGGGACTATTTACATTTCTGTCAATGTTGGATATGACGCAATGGCGCCATATTTTGTAATACTCTTTGCACAGAATTTATTGGCAAAAGCCAGATACTTCTCCAACTGCTCTCTGCTTAAAGAAGCCAGCTGGTCAACCTCTACCCCGTCTTTTGCCATGCAGAACAGAAACGCACCGATAAATCCATCGCCTGCTCCTGTGGTGTCCACAGCCTTTACTTTCTGTCCATCCGCATAGGCAGACGTCTGTTCCGTATAGCACTCAGCGCCATCTGCGCCCTTTGTATAGATCACCAGTCTGGTATTTCCGGCAAACAGTCTCGGCAGCGCTTCTTTGATATCCGCTTTCCCGGTAATAAACTCTAACTCTTCATCGGAAATTTTCAGAACGTGGGCCATCGGTGCAAACTCCCAGATCACATTGCGCAGAGCCTCCGGATTCTCCCATAATGGAAGCCGGATGTTCGGATCAAAGCTGATCATGCAGCCTGCTCTTCTGGCACAGTCAATGGCCTTTCTGTGAGCTTCTTTCATCGGAAATTCGCCCAATGAAACCGAACAGAAATGAAGTGCATAGGCATCCTGAAACCATGCTGCATCCACATCCTTCGCTTCCATCAGCATATCCGCACCCGGTTTGCGGTAAAAAGAAAATTCCCGGTTGCCGTCTTCCTTCAATGCCACGAATGCCAGAGAAGTATTCGCTTTATTGGTTCTGCGGACATAGTCGCATCGGATGCCGCAGTTCTGAAACTCTTCCACGATCTTATCACCAAATGGATCATCCCCCAGCTGAGTGATCATGGCTGCCTCACCGCCAAGCTTTACATAGGCACCGCAGACATTCGCCGGAGCGCCCCCTACCTTTGGTTTAAAGGCGCTGACATCCTTTAATTCCTTTCCTGTCTCTTCTGGAGCAAAATCAATCAATGCCTCTCCGATTGCCAGTAACTGTTTCATAGACTCTTCCTCCATATATAATCGATCTTATAAGATCTTATTTTCCTGATGTGGGAATAAATCGTGCGATCCGTCCTGCGAATTCCGCAACGTTCTGTGTCTGGATGATCACGCGGCCAGGTCCTACCAGCTTCGTCAGGAACAGGCCCTCTCCACCGAAAAAGATATTGCCCAGTCCTCTGATCATCTCCACCTCATAGGCAACGGTACGTTCAAAAGCCACTACATTGCCTGTATCCACTTTCAGCACCTCACCCGGCTCCAGATAACGGCAGACCAGATCACCGTCCACCTCTAAGAAAGCCATACCGGTTCCGGAAATATCCTGCAGAACAAAGCCTTCACCGCCAAACATACCGGCAGACAGCTTTTTACTGAAGGTTACATTCAGGTTCACGGTCTCTTCTGCACAGAGAAATGCTCCTTTCTGGCAGATCATACCACCGGTGGCTCCAACATCCAGGGCATAGATCTCGCCGGGTACCGTGGATGCGAACGCAATACGGCTTCCTGCATGTTCTGCCGTGTAGGTAGCCATAAACATACTCTCTCCTGCGAACATCCGGCCCAGCCCCTTCATCAGTCCACCCTTGGCATTCGTGCTCATCTGGACGCCATCCGTCATCCAGGTCATGCCGCCGGACTGGGTATAGACGCTCTCACCCGGCCGGTCAAACTGGATTTCAACTGCTGGCATTGTGGTTCCCATGATCTGATATTTCATACACAGCACCTCCATTTTTGATCCTATCGGTTTATCTGCCCAGACGTTCCTCGATCAGCCTGCGCAGTTCATCAACAACCATCCCTGCGTTCCTGCCTTTCTCATCAATGGTAATATCCGCATATTTTTCATAATATGGAACTCTTTCATTGTACAGATCCAGAAGTGTCATGCCTTCTTTTAACACCACACCCCGATCCACTAAGTTGCCAAGACGCACCTTCAGATCCTCATAGCTTAGTTTTAAGTATACCACAAGACCGATCTCTTTTAAATGCTCCATGGCCTCTTTTCCATAAATAACACTGCCGCCTGGGGCGATCACGGATTTCTCCACATCCAGGGTGGCATTGGCACGGTTTTCCACTTCCAGAAACCCATCTAAGCCTTCATCTTCGATAATCTCCTTTAACAGGCGCTTTTCCTGCTCCTGTATCACGATATCTACATCCACAAAAGAATATCCCAGACGTTTCGCTAACAGAACGCCAATGGTGCTTTTACCGGATGCCGGCATACCGATCAGAGTGATGTTGTTATGCTGTTTTGCCATGCTCATTTCCTCCTGCTTTTCTGTTTATCTGTGCTCCCGGTTTTGGACGCGGATTTTCGTCTGTTTCCTGCTCCTGTCTTTGAAGCTGTCCGGTTTTCAGCGGATGCCGCCTTTTTTCCTGCGCCAGACGGTTTTGCTGACTTTGTCACGGACTCCGGTTTTGCTGCCTGTTTCTTCGCCACGGAATATCCGAATTTACCGAGTTTTTCACCCAACTCAAAATATTCCCCATGGGAATATGCCACCAGTCCTGCGTCATTCAGATGAAATTTCCCATTTTCATCCATATATTTCTCATCCACAGTCACACCCAGCACTTCCGCCAGAAACATATCGTGGCTGCCCAGAGGGATCACCTGGGTAACCTTACATTCCAGATTTACCGGACTTTCCGCGATTCCCGGCGCACTGATGTGCTGGGATGAAAGGGGCGTCAGATGCATCTGTGCGAATTTATCCACATCCCGTCCGGAGCGCACACCACAGAAATCCGTAGCATAAGTCAGATCGCGGGTGATCAGATTGATGACGAATTCTCCTGTCTCTTTCAGGATATCATAGGAATACCGCTCTTTCCTTACGGAAATAGATACCATGGCCGGGCTGGAACAGACAGTTCCTGCCCATGCCACTGTGATAATATTCGGTCTTTCCTCCGGTCTGCCGCAGCTTATCATCACAGCCGGAACCGGATAGAGCATATTGCCGCCTCTCCAGTACTGTTTTCCCATCACATCTTCCTGCCTTTCCTGATTTGTTTTATCTCAGTCGAGAAGACTCCCACCTCTTTAGGTGGTGAGTAATAGCAAATTTGTCTCAGTGGGAGTCCAATCTCCAACTGAGATAAACGCTCCGCGAGGATGCGCAGTGATTCTGATAGGAATATGTCAGCTTCGCTGACCAGAATCACGCGCCAAGTCTCACGGACATTCGACTTGAACCATCGGAACGATCAGTCATAATCCGGAAGAAGCTTCACAATGATCATGATCTGGCGGACAAAGCTTCCCTCATCCAGCAGGATGTCCTCCTCATGAGTCACCTCCGGCATATCCGGGTCGTCTTCCTCCAATTCCACGCAGACCCAGTCATAAGCTGCTGCTCTGGCGTTCTCCAACGCGTCCTGAAGATCCGGGCCGTCTGCCTCGCATCCCACCAGATCCGGGAAGGTTACGTGGTAGCCTTCGTCCTCTTTATGCGGTGTCAATACCGCCGGATAGATAAATGTCATGTTCTTCTCCTTCTTTCCCAGGTCTCTGCCTGTGTTGTATTCCGATTTCCGGATAATGTCTGTTCACCCCGGTGCCTGCCCCTGCAGCCGCCCCACGAAACGATCATTCGCTTCCAGTTACTCCTGCAATGCCATCACAATGGCCGGGATCAGCTGTTTCTTTCTGGAAACTACACCCGGAAGCTCTACGCTTCCTTTATTTTCCTTGCTTTCTTCCATATGGAAGGTCTCGCGGATCATAGCCTCTGCACCGCTGCCCTCGCACAGAAGAAGCGTAGATTCTGTCAAAATATTGGTTAACATAAAGAAGATCATATTCACATCCGGATGCATTTCATGAACCTTCTTTAAGTATGGCTGCAATCGTTCCTGTAATTGTTCCAGCTCCTGCTCATTTAAGGAGCTGATCTGGCCTACACCAAAGGATACCTTACCTGCGGTAAACCGCTTGAAATCCTGATAGAAGATTTCCTCGTCAGATTTGGTTTTTAAATTGCTTGCCGCAGCAAACATCTCCATGGCATAGGTTTCCGCATCAATTCCTGCGATCTCCGCCAGTTCCAGAGCGGCTTTCTTATCCACCTGGGTACAGGTCGGGGAACGGAATAACAGGGTATCTGAGATGATCGCACTGCATAAAAGACCTGCAATCTCTTTCTCCACTTTCACACCAGCCTCCTGATACATCTGGTAAATGATCGTTGCGGTGCAGCCTAACGGCTGGTTACGGAAAAATACCGGGCTCATGGTCTCGATCGTCCCCAGTCGGTGATGATCGATGATCTCCAGGATTCTGGCATTCTCGATCCCATCTACCGCCTGAGTCTTCTCGTTATGGTCCACCATAATTAAGGATTTTCCTCTTGCGCCCAACAGATTACGTCTGGAGATCATACCCATATATTTGCCATTCTTGTCTAAGATCGGGAAATCACGATGACGCTTGCTTGCCATGACTTCTTTGATCTCATCGATGACATCTGTTTCCTCAAAGGTGATCAGATTCTCTGTCTTCATGAAATAGCTGATCGGCATACTCTGGTTGATGAGACGTGCCGCTGTATAGGTGTCATACGGTGTGGTGATGACCGTACATCCTCTTTCCTGTGCCAGCTTCTTGATGGTCATGGACACTGCCGCGCCCTCGCAGACGATGATGCAGGCTGCCTCCATCTCAATGGCACACAGCTGGGACTCATATCGGTTGCCTAAGATCACCAGGTCATTCTTACTGATATAATATTCCATCATATCCGGGTTTGCCGCCGCGATCAGAACCTTTCCTTCGTTAAAATAATTCTCCTCGCTTCCGATCACCAGATGACCTTCCAGTGTTTCCACGATGTTGGAATACTGGGTATTCGCCTTAGATAAAATGCTGGAATCATACACGTTCATGTAGGACTGGGCGATATCACCAACGGTGATCAGCCCCTCCAGTATTCCGTCCTCTGTCACCGCCGGAAGTGTAACGACATTGGCGTCCTGCATGGTATTCCATGCCTTTTTCAGGGAAATATTCCGCTTCACGCCCTTTGTCTGACGGATATCAATGTCCCTTACCTCGGTTTTTACATGCTCGATCAGCTCCGGTGCCTGTACACCAAAATATTTTAATACAAACTGGGTTTCTTCATTCACATGTCCGGCACGTCCCGGCACATAGTCCTGTCCTGTCAGGATTCTCTTCAGATTCGCATAGCAGATTGCAGAACAGATCGAATCTGTATCCGGGTTTTTATGACCGATCACTATGGTCTTATGCTTGTTGTACTCTGCCATATTGGCTTTCTCCTTTCGGCCGTCCCACTGGCCCACTATCTCTCTATTCGTCATATTTTCCCCAATCTTTCGCTTTCAAACCCATATTTTTCTTACGGTCAGCGCAAACAAGTGCACAGACCTGCCGATTCACTACTGCCATTCTATATTATCACAGATTTTTCCCTTCTCTGCAAGACTAAATCATGTACGGAATACCGTGCAACCACCGTCCTCTTTTGTTCTGTGCAATCTGCACATAAAAATATCATGTACACACGTGTTTTCATTATTTATTTACATAGTGTTCACACTTTGTTCATATTCTTTTCTTATACTAAATTCATAGAAAATCAGCAATGCGAGTTGATTGTATGGTCAAATTGCACATAGATTTTTCATAATTACCCCAGGTGGCAACGCCTGGGGTCTCCTCATTTTTACACAGAATCACGCGACAAGCCTCACAGACGTTCGATTTGAATTACAGCTGCAATTGTCGCTGGTTACTAATTTGTTTCATAGGACGTAATTTCCTATGAAACAAAAAAGTGCCGGGAATCTGTCAGATCACTTTGATCTTTCCGATTTCCGGCACTTTTGTCTTATAACTGTTTCGTGCTGACACACGATCATGGTTTCTGTATTCCTATTTCAGCACCATTCTCGCTGCACCATAAATTCCTGCATCATTGCCCAGTGTCGCCAGACCGATCAGCGGATGATCAGCGGAGATCGTTATGTGCTCCTCATAGTGCTTCTTGATCATATCTACTAAGAACTGGCCTGCCTTGGATACGCCTCCGCCGATGATGAAGATATCCGGGTCCACGATCAGAGCAGCCTGAGCCAGGGCAACCCCCAGATAATGGCATGCGGTCTCAGCCACCTCTAACGCCAGGGCATCGCCTGCTTTGGCGCCGTCTAAGACGTCTTTGGCGGTTACCTCATCACCAAACTGACGCAGAACAGATGGACGGTCATCAGCTGCCATCTTCCGGCGTGCCTCTCTGGCGATTCCGGTCGCGGACGCCACCTGCTCCAGACAGCCTCTGCCTCCACAATTGCAGTACTCCTTCTCATCATCACGGGCATGGATATGGCCGATCTCACCGCCCAGACCATGTCTGCCTGCAATGATCTTCTCATTGATGATCACACCACCGCCAACGCCAGTTCCTAAAGTTACCATAACAATATCCGAGTAGCCCTCTCCGCCGCCTTTCCACATCTCGCCAAGAGCAGCTGCATTAGCGTCATTGCCGCACTCTGCAGGGATTCCGTCTAAACGGGCGCTTAACTCTTTTGCCGGATAGATATCTCTCCAGCCCAGGTTGACGCAAACCTCCACATAACCGTTCTTCTTTACCGGACCAGGTACATCAATACCAACACCAACGACATCTTCCATGGAGATGTTCTCGTCTTTTAAGGTCTCACGGATGCTTGCTGCGATATCATCCAGGACATACTTGCCCTGCTCTTCTTTTCTAGTCTGGATCTCCCATTTCTTTAACAGCACACCATCTACATCAAAAATACCCAGTTTCACGCTGGTTCCACCTACGTCAACTCCAATACATTTCTTCCCCATCACAATTCTCCTAAATCCTATCAAGATTTGTAACTGTTCACTAGCTTCGCAATTACAAAGATTTTACAGTTTCAACTACATGATCTACAGTAAATCCAAAATGCTCAAACAATACTGCAGCCGGACCGCTGGCGCCAAAGCCCTTCATAGTCACATACGCACCGTCAAGGCCAACGTATCTGCCCCAGCCAAAGTCGCTTAATGCCTCGATGGCAACACGCTTTCTCACTGCCTTTGGAAGAACGGACTCCTTGTACTCCTCAGACTGCTCCTCAAACAGATCCATACATGGCATGGAAACAACGCGGACTTTCTGTCCTTCTTTTTCTAACTCTGCCTTAGCCTTTACTGCCAGTTCTACTTCAGAACCGCTGGCCATCAGGATCACCTCCGGTGTTCCCTCGCAGTCATCAATCACGTAAGCACCCTTTAACGCATCACGGCTGGAGCCTGCCATCGGTGTCAGGTTCTGTCTGGTCAGTACCAGGGCAGTTGGTGTTCTCTGGCTGCTCACTGCGCTGTACCAGGCAGCTTCTGTCTCGGTCGCGTCACATGGACGGAATACATGGAAGTTTGGCATTGCGCGGAGCATCGCTAACTGCTCGATCGGCTCGTGGGTCGGGCCGTCCTCGCCAACACCAATGCTGTCATGGGTCAGCACAAAGGTCAACGGTACCTGCATTAAAGCAGACAGACGCGCCATCGGCTTCACGTAATCACTGAATACGAAGAAGGTTGCCACATAAGCCCGCAGACCACCGTGCAGCATCAGACCATTGCCAATAGCAGTCATAGCTAACTCGCGGACACCAAAATGTAAGTTTCTTCCCTCTGGTGTTGCCTTGGAGAAATCTCCTTCGCCGGACATATTGGTCTTATTCGATGGAGCTAAGTCCGCAGAACCGCCGATCAGGTTCGGCAGCTTGTCCTTCATGTAATTCAGGACTTTTCCGGATAACGCTCTGGTTGCCTCCGGCTTCTCGCCCTTTGCCCAGAAATCCGCATCTTCCGCAAATTTCTCTGCTGCGTGCTCGTCGTGATACTGGTTCCACAACGCTTCCATCTCCGGATATTCCTGGCAATAAGCAGCAAACATCACGTTCCATGCTGCTTCCACATCTGCCTTCTCCTCTGCGATCTTCGCAAAGTTCTCATATACCTCGTCCGGTACATAGAATGGCTCTTTGGAAGGCCACTGTAAGAACTCTTTCATGGCAGCCACATTTTCCTCGCCCAGAGGCTCTCCATGAGCGCTTGCAGAACCCTGTTTTGCAGGACAGCCATATCCGATCTGGGTTTTCACCGTAATGAAGGAAGGACGTGTGGTATCTGCCTTTGCCTCCTCGATGGCTGCACCGATGGCATCTAAGTCATTGCCATCTTCTACTGTGATTAACTGGAAGCCAAATGCCTCCATACGTTTCTGCACATTCTCGGTAAATGCGATATCGGTGCTTCCCTCGATGGAAATTCTGTTAGAATCATATAAAACGATCAATTTACCAAGTCCTAAGGTACCAGCCAGGGAAAATGCCTCAGAGGAAATGCCCTCCATCATACATCCATCGCCACCTAATACATAGGTATAATGGTCTACTACCGGATAATTTTCTTTGTTGAATACCGCTGCCAGATGTGCTTCTGCCATCGCCATACCAACTGCCATACCCATACCTGCGCCCAGAGGACCTGTGGTTGCCTCAACGCCTACGGTGTGGCGGTACTCCGGATGACCTGGTGTCAGAGAACCAAGCTGACGGAAATTCATCAGATCTTCTTTCTTTAAATCTCCGTATCCAAACAGATGAAGCAAAGAGTATAACAGCATGGAACCGTGTCCGCCGGATAAGATGAAACGGTCGCGGTTTGGCCACTGTGGATCTGCCGGGTTGTGGTTCATATGTCTGGTCCAAAGCTCATAAGCCATTGGAGCGGCTCCCAGTGGAAGTCCCGGATGTCCGGATTTTGCTTTCTGGATCGCGTCTGCTGAAAGCACACGGATCGCATTGACTGACATGGTATCAATCTTGTTCATTAGTAGTACCTCCCTAGTGTAATTTGATCTCTTTGATTGCCTGAGGCCCCGCCGCCAGAAACTGGTTCGGAAGACTTCCTTTAATCATCTTCGAAACCGAAAAATCAAGGGGTCCCTCATATTTTAGATTCCCATAACGGTTATAAACTCTACATGAATCTTCATTATACAGAAAGATCGTATCTCCGTCAATATCCGCATATGTATAGTCATAGGTAAATTCCTGGCTGAAAACCGCATCTCCATTGGGCTTATATACATCCATGCGCTGGCGGTACTCTCCGCCCTCCTGGGCTACGATCACTCCCACATAATTCTTACTATAGAACACACTCTGGATCTCCTCTGTCACCTGCACCTGCTTTAACAGGGCCGGAGACATCACATCCCTGGAAGAGAAGAAGGAAATGCTGTCCTGGGCAAATGCTACCGAATATACATCATCCAGATACTGGACCCGCGGCACAATGCTTTCTTTGTAAATATCATGAAAACCGCCGACAAAACGGTTTAAAGCATTTTTACCCACCTCGGAGAAATTATAAAATGCCACACGGCTCCGCAGTGTTCCATCTTCAATATACATATAGGAACCCGTCAGCATGGTTCCATCCGGTGACAGGCTGATATCCAGTGGATAGCCGATCTCACCGCTTAACACACCCTTCATGGAGATCTGCATCTCCGTTCCATCCTTGCGGAAGAAATAAATGTAGCTGGCCGTCTGGTCCTCCAGGATCGCCGCCACCACGCCCTTGGCGGAAATGGTGATCTTCACGATGGGAAGCACCGTAGTCGCAATGCCAAGGCAGCCGCTCTGGTCGCAGATATAGATGGAATTGCCCTGCTGGTCCGCAATGGCCGCATACCCGTCATTGACTGCAGCAATCGGGGATTTCATCTCATAGCTCTGGATCCAGATGTCCTTTCCATCACTTCCGATGTTGGACGCGCCATCTTTTGTATATTTTAAAAATCCATTGCCAAATTTTTTATAGCCTGTGAAACTTCCATCTCCACGGTCCAGGACACGCTCCCAGCCCACAGTCTGGTTCTCGAACTGGAAATACCGGTTATACCAGTACACACCGCCTGCCGCTCCGCCGATCAGGATCAAAAGCAGAATCAGAAGGACCAGATGACGTCGCTTTACCTTTTTATGGGCTTTTCTGACGATCTCTTCGCTGTCCTCTTCCGGTGTCCAGCCGCCGGAGAAACTGACATTTCTGACATTTCCGGTATTTCTCCCATTTTCTCCAGAAATAACCCGTTTTCTCAGCTGGTCTTTCTTCGATTCACGGCTCATGGAATCCATATCATTCATCCTCTGTTCTCCCAAACTCAATCGCAACTGTTCCGCGCTGTGCACCAAACAGCTGCTCTGATGATTTCGGTACCAGTATAGCACAGAACCTCTCATTGCGGAAGAATCAAATTCTGTCCGGCCATGATCTTATTTTCGTCCTCCAGGCCATTTAAACGGCAGATTTCCTCCAGACGGCCGCCATTTCCATATAGCTTCAAACAGATGCCATAAAGGGTCTCTCCAGGCTGGATCTGGTAAGTGCCGGAGGCCAGCGCAGCGGAGATGGCGGCACGATCAGACTCTGTAGTAGCCTGGGCTGGCGCGGTCTTTGTACCTGCTGGACCATGACTGGAGGGCTGGTCCGTGCCTGTCTGAGTTTCGGCCTCTGCCGGCCTTTCCCCGTCTGTCTGGCCATCCCCACTGACCCTGTTCTGCTCCTCAGCCTCCACCACCGTTTCATTCTGGCTCTGCCCGGCGGTTTCCGGATAAGTCTCCGACATAGTCTCATGAGCCAGTGTCGGATTCACTCCGCCAGATGCATGTTCTACCAGAAGGTTGTCCCCACCATTCTCCGTTCCACTCATCTGTCCCGTCTGGCTGTTTCGCAACGAACCTCCCTTTTTCTGGCTGTTCTCCACAGCAGACAGGCTGTTCTGCCAGGAAATTCCCTCCGGCAAAACGGAAGTCAGCACCGATTCCATTTTCTGCATCTTGTCATAATTGTTGACCATCACCACGCCTCCGGCCAGCACCACCATGGCAAGAGCACTGCACAGGCTTCCCAGCACCCGGATGCTGCCGCGTCTGGAGGTGATCTGACTCTTATTTTCCTCCATCCGCTGTCGGAAATCCCGCACCACCGGTTCTCCGGTGCCTGTTTCCACCCGGCGGACATCCTTACGCATGATCATATAATCCTGCATCATCTGGTTCCGCTCATAGTATATGTGATAACCTCTCAGCTTATAGAATCCGTCCTCTGATGTTATGTAAACTGCTTCCTCTCCCTCCAATCCGGAGTTCAGATACATCAGCTGGTTTTTCCCTGCAAAATACTGTCCATGCTGTTTCCAGTAATTTAAGGGACTTAAAGCCGCACCCGGCGCACCGCATAAAAACCAGCCAAGCACCGACCGTTTCGGAAACAGACGGTCCATGTCCTGATACACCTTCTTCCAGGCACTTTCTGTCAGCTCCACCTTCTCGCCCTGCTCCGCCACGTCCTCCATTTCCAGAGCGCCGTCCACAAACAGATACGGAACGCCGTCATGCTCCTCTGATGTTCCTAAGAGAACGCCAACCCGCAGATCTTGTCCGCCCTTTGGAAACAGGCGTTTCAGATACGTGTTCACATAGTCCTCTAAATACAGTCTGACTGACTGGTCTCTCTCCCCGATCTGCCGTGTATTCTTCGGCAGTTTTGGATATGGATTATATAATTCTCCCATCTGGTTCACCCCACTGTCATTTTCGTGCAGTCCACGCGCTCGCGCTAAGACTGCCAGGCACATGCTCGCAACTGTGATCTATCCGTTCCAGCTGCCTTCTTTCATGCTACTGCCCATCTTACCATGACAGGACTGCGAAATTTGTCAAACCAGGGACAGAGATTCCCATAACTTTTCGACAAGACAGATGCTGTCGCTGATGCACTCCGCCATATGCATCACCATCCCTAAGCGGATGCTCTGCAGCATCATGGGATCACGGCTGGAGCCGCCGCTGACCACACCGGTGATAAAGAGATCCCCTACTGCCTGCAGATTTTTACTGACTCCCAGACCTGGTCTTAAAGCTCCTCTTCCCAGGGTCACACACCCCACATGGCAGGTTTTTCCCACAGACGCATCCACGGCTACCACTAAATGATCTGGATACCGCTCCCGCACCAGGTATAAGGTATCCTCTAAATTCATGGCATGAACCGGGTACTCCAGCGTCCCTACCACCGTGATATGGCGCAGGCCTTTCCGGTAAAGCTGATGGCCGATCAGCGGTCCCAGGCTGTCTCCCGTAGACCGATCCGTGCCGATGCATAAAAACAGTACCTTCTCCTTCTGTGCCCTCTGCAGCTCCTCCTTTAACATGGAATAAAGCCGCGCTGCCAGTCTGGCCGCCTCAAATCCATCGGACGTATCATAATAATAAAGCTCCCGTCTGACGGCGGGAGCCTTCTGTTTCCATAACTCCATATCGTCTCACCTGTCTCGCCGGGCATTGCTCCATTTTCCTGCAATGCCCCTTTGTTACTGCTAGTATAGACCGATATCTATGGAATTATGCGTTATTCATTTTTTTATACTCTTGCATGGCCTCACTTAAATTGGCGGCAGTGCCATTGCTCATGATCCCCGCCAATGCGTCTAATTTGTCCGGTTCCAGGAACTCTCTGGACAAATATGCCCCATAATGCTCCGTAATAAAGAGATTTTTCTCTTTCAAAGCGTCCTGCAATTCCAAAAGCTCCCGCTCCTCATCACGACACTTCACTACCTGCTGTGCGATCTTCTCCTGGGTTCCTGCATGGATCTCGTCGGCAATGATATTTTTCGTGACCGTCTCAAAGGCATTTAACGCCTCTTTCTTCTTCGATACCGTCTGCGACAGCTCCTGCTCGATCTGGGCGATCTCATCATCATATTTCTGAAGATCATAAATGGTCTCATTGCGGTCCCGGCGGATGTTGCGGGTGATCGCCTTGATCCTGCGGGTGTTGGCATGGATCTCATCCCGCAGAAGCCTTCCCTCTTTCAAAACCTTCCCGTAACGGTCCCTGGTCTTATTGCCCCAGAGCACATAAGCACCGCCGAACACCAGGATAAATGCAAAATAAATGCCCACCAGATAGATCACGTCCGGTTTCTTTAAGACCCAGTAAATTCCATAAGGAAGAAGAAGAAATACCAGCACAATCGCTGCAAATAGCTTCAGGATCTCTCCAAAATGTCTTGGAAAATACAGGGTATAATAAAGATTCGTATCGCAGATCCCCGGCACGTGGTTCTGCTGGAAAATAGTCTTGATCTGAAGGCGGATTCTCCGGTTGTCATCCCGCAGATCCGATGTTTCATCGATGATCCGCTCCTTCACCCCCTGGTTTTTCGCCTTCTCCCGCTTGCTCCGCACTTTTTTTAACTGATCCTGGCCCTTGCCCAGTTCTTTATCGTAGCTGGCTGTGATCTCGCCCAGACGTTTTTTCGTGGTCTGGCTGATCCTGTCTTCCACTGCTTTTTTATCGGTTTCCAGCTGCTTCTGATCCTGTTTTAACCGTTTTAAAAGCTGCTGTTCCTGCTGCTGCATATCCCGAAGCTCTAAAACTGCCGTTTTGGCTTCTCTCAAAAATGTTCCGTAGTCTGTAATGACATCCATCAGCCATTTTCCTCCTTCGCAAGGTCTCATTTTATTATAACGCGGCTTCACAGGCATTACAAGGAAGTCATTTACATTTTCCCCAATGTCCGATATACTATGAGAAGATTTCGTTACTGTTTGCGCAACGCGTGAACAGTAACAAGATTTCGCTGCCCTCCGTGGCATCTGTGATGGCAGCTATTTTAGGAGGTGCATTTATTATGTTCCGTATGTGGGGAAAAATCATCAAAGACAACCATCTGGTCAAAGACACCACCATCTGCATCAGCGATTACAGTCTTTCCCGGACCCAGATGGTATTTCAGTCCCTTGATGACATCTGTTATGAATTTGATTTAAGCAAACCGATCTGGCTGGACTCTAATATCCATGATTTCCAGCTTCACGCCAAAACCCGTTTTGGACAGGATCAGTTTATTGAACATATCGAATTTGATTATCTGGAGATCCAGGTGATCGAGGAATGATCCTATTTTCCATCCTATGCAAATGATGATAAAAAAACCGCCCGCAGCCTTTTGAAGTGTCTTACTTCCATCAGCCACGGACGGTTTTGTGATTTACAGAATCCATTTAAAATACTACGTTTGGTACCTTTGGATCATCACCGTAACGGTTACTGCCTGCAGTACCTTCTTTACAGAAGAATACGATCAGAATGATAGAACCGATACATGGAATACAGTTTAACAGATACCACCAGCCGGATTTCTCGATATCATGAAGTCTGCGGACTGCCAGAGAAATCATCGGAATCAACGTTGCCAGACCATAGACAGAGATAACCACATTGGCCACAGCCCCCAGTGCAGAATCTCCTGCTGCTGTCCTAATCAGGCTGAATGCGGTAGAAATCAAAGTCTGCGCCAGGATTACCCACCAATACTCTGATCTTCTGGCTCTTCCTGAAAATTTTGCATAGTTCTTCCACATTGCTTTATAAGCATCGACCATACTCATAGCTTCTTCCTCCTAAGTTTTTGTAGAATCAAAATCTTCTTTCATTATAGCCCTTATTATCCATTCTGTCCATGCTTTTGCTTGAGTATTTTGCCAATTTTCAAAAAATTCACCCATTTATCACTCATTTATAGATTGGTGGCGATCAATGAGATTCCAGAAACAATCAGCAGAATGACGATCAGCCGCTTAATAATCCGGTCATCCATCTTTGAACTGCACTTCATCCCAATCCACAGACCCAGAAGGGAAAACGGAAACAGCATCAGTGTATGGCAGAAAATTTCCATCGTCAGGATCTTTAAAGCAATATAGAGACCGATCCGGAAGGTACTTTCCACCAGAAATACCATGCTGATATTGGCCTTAAATCCACTACCGTTATCCGTCACACGGCTTACATACGCCGCCAGCAGCGCACCAACACCAAACAATCCGCATAAAACACCTGCGATCACACCAATGACCGCCAGAACGATTTTAGAATTTTTCATCTTGCCCGGATGGCGTTCCCGCAGGTACATCTCGCTTCCCAGAAGAATGATCATAACTCCAAACACCACCTTGATGGCGCTGGCATCCACATTTTTTAATAGGAAGGAGCCAGGAATACTTCCCGCAAGTACCATAGCTGACAATGGGATAAATACCTTCGGATCCAGGCTTTTCCGGTTCTTCCAGGTCAGAATGGCATTGGCCGGATAACCAAGCAGCAGATCTACCGGAGAAATGTTGGCATTGACCGAACCAAAACTTAACATGGCCGTAAAAACCATGGTATTGGCAAAGCCGCATAATCCTTTGATGATGTACGACGTGAACGTCGCGAAAATCCATAAACCCATCGTGTTCCCCCCATTTTTCTTCTGAATATCAATCCATTCGTACCAGAAATATCCTCGTCCCGCATCCTGACACGGTAGTTCCAACACACACTCTCTGAACGAATTTTCATTTTCTGATATCCGTAAAATATAGGCGTTCCTAAAACACAGGAACGCCTATATTTATGCCTTATAATTGTTCACTACCATGATACCGTTCTATTGCATCCAAGTCAAACGTTCGTGAGACTTGACGCATGATTCTGATAAATGCTGTGGCTCATTGCACCTGAGACTGTCCGCCTGCTGCTTACAATCTCTTCATCAGCTCCTCGCGCTCTTTCTCATATCCCGGTTTGCCAAGCAGAGCAAACATATTTCTCTTGTAACTCTCAACACCTGGCTGGTTGAATGGGTTAACCCCCAGCAGATAACCGCTGATGCCGCATGCAAACTCGAAGAAATAGAACAGTTCGCCTAAGTAGAACTCGTTCTGCTCCGGAACATTGACCTTCAGGTTTGGTACCTGGCCGTCAGTGTGTGCCAGAATGGTTCCGTTCATAGCGCTCTTGTTGACAAAATCTACATTCTTGCCAGCCAGATAGTTCATACCGTCGGTATCGATCTCTTCCTCTTTCAGAACCACTTCTTCCGGAGACTCTTCTACATTGATCACTGTCTCAAACATGATCCGTGCACCGTCCTGGATAAACTGGCCCATGGAGTGCAGATCCGTTGTCAGATCTACGGCAGCCGGGAAAATACCCTTCTGGTCTTTGCCCTCGCTCTCGCCGAATAACTGTTTCCACCACTCAGATACATAGTGAAGGCTTGGCTCATAGTTTGCCACGATCTCCACATGTTTGCCTTTTCTTAATAAGATGTTGCGGATCGATGCATACAGAAGCGCCGGGTTCTCTTCATATGGGGTCTCCAGGGCTTTCTTTCTTCCGGAAGCTGCACCCTCCATCAGCTTGTCAATGTCTGCGCCGCTGACTGCGATCGGCAGAAGACCAACTGCGGTTAATACGGAGAAACGTCCGCCTACATCATCCGGAACCACGAAGCTCTCGTAACCTTCCTGATTTGCCAGGTTCTTTAATGCGCCCTTTGCCTTGTCAGTGGTTGCGTAGATACGCTTGTTAGCCTCTTCCTTACCATACTTCTCAATCAGCATCTCCTTGAATACACGGAATGCGATCGCCGGCTCCGTTGTGGTACCAGACTTGGAAATGATGTTGATGGAGAAATCCTTGTCTCTTACTACATCCTGCAGATCCTTGATGTACTTGCTGCTGATGCTGTTGCCCACAAAGAAGATCTGCGGGGTCTTTCTTGTACCTTTATCCAATACATTATAGAAACTATGGGTCAGAAACTCGATGGCTGCTCTGGCGCCCAGGTAGGAACCGCCGATACCGATGACTAACAGTACATCAGAATCAGACTGGATCTTCGCTGCTGCCTTTTTGATGCGGGCAAACTCATCCTTATCATAATCCACTGGAAGATCGATCCATCCAAGGAAATCATTACCAGCTCCGGTTCTGGAGGTCAGCACCTCTTTCGCGCACTCCACACCAGCCTTCATATTTTTCACTTCTTCTGCGGAAATAAATCCGGCAGTCTTAGAATAATCAAATGTAACTTCTTTTCCCATGATCATATTCTCCTTTATCATATAGTTTCTGCGGTAATTGCCACAAAACCTTACGCTTAGTATAGCACAGATTTGTCCGGTTTGCGATCCCTTATTTTAAGTCTATGCCAGATACTGCTTCAGAATCTCTCCCACCAGTTCCAGTTCATCTGGAGACAGATCCCGAATCCAGTCATTTTCACTACGGCTTCGCTCTCTGCTGGCGGCGATCTGTTCCAGGCTGTGTTTTAAATAATCCACATCCCGGCGCACCGGTTCCTGACCGTCTGGATTCTGGCTTCCCGGTGTCTGGCTTCCTGAATTCTGGCTTCCCGGGTTCTGACCTCCCAGGGTCCGACTCTCTGAGTTCTGGTTCCCCGGGTTCTGGTTCCCCGGGTTCTGGTTCTCCGGATCCTGGTTCCCCGGATTCTGGTTTCCCAGGGGCTGGCTTCCCGGATTCCGGCTTCCTAAGCTCCGCCCCCGGAGGCTGGTCTGACTATTTCCGGTCTGCTCTCCCCCGGACATCATGGTTTCCCGGAGATCACGGTCAGGCTCTGACACTGCATTTTCCCGGTTTCCAAGGCTGGTAAAACGGCCTTTCTGGTCCCTGGCTACCGTTTTCCGCTCCTCCACGAGCTGCGGCTCTGTTCCTTCTCCTCTGGATTTTCTTAAAAAGTGGACTCCTTTTTTGCTATTGATCTCCTTTACCGGAACGATATGGTCGGTTCCATTATCATCCGCACCACGGCTTCGCAGGTCACGGATATTCAAATCACGGACATTTAAATCACGGATGCTGCTGTTTTTTATGGCTGCATTCCGGAAACCTCCGCCCCGGGCGCCCCGGTAATCGTCCTCTGACGCTGAAGCAGCCTCACGGGCCAGACGGTTAAACAGCGAATTTTCCAGATAATCCTGTAGGCCATTCAGCAGCTGGTTTTTCCGCTCTGCCAGATTGATGCCACAGTCCAGAAACAAGGTCAGGAGGCCGCTGAGCAGACCAACCGTTCCATAAAGCACCACATAATAGCTGTCACAGCGATACCAATAAGCCCCAAAGGCCGCACTTCCTCCCAAAAGAAAGCAAAGGACAGTCAGCTGGGACGCCAGATTGCCCCACCCATTTAAAGTAAATCCCATAAAACGATAACCAGCCAGCTGCTTTTCTAAATATGCTTTTGTATTGTGGATTCCAAGATTCAGACGGTATGTATTTTCGGCTTTCTGTTTCAGATCCCGCAGACAGCGGTTCTTGGTAAGAGTCATGTTGTCAGTTTCACGGATCAGTCTTTTGTAAAGGTTACGGGCTGTCAGTCTGCTTAAAAGTCCAAGAATGCAGACAGCCGTCAGAACGTATAATGCTTTTCCTGTTTCTAAAAATTCCAGCATCATAAAAAGCTCCCCTTTCTTCTCCAGATTCCTTCCAGATGCCATTTATTATAGCGGTGGAAGTTTCATTTGGGAAGATTGGGGAGCCTAGAATCGTTCGTCAAATTCTCCTATAAATCGATTCTGATACCTGGTTGAGGTAGTTGAAACAATGGTTGAGACTGCATCACACATGCCGCCTCCCAACGCTGGTTTCCAAAGCAGTTGGCTATCTGTCGAATCCGACCAGTTCTTCTGCCATCGCCATGATCAGCTTCACGCTGTTGTCAATGGCCATTCTCTCGAACTCCGCATAATCCATCTCAGCACTGTCATCGGCCTTATCAGAAATGGCGCGGACGATCAGGAACGGAATGTTGTTCAGATATGCGGTCTGGGCAATGGAAGCGCCTTCCATCTCTGTACAGCAAGCCTGGAAATTCTTCACGATCCATGCTTTTTTCGCCTGATCAGAAACAAACTGGTCACCACTGACGATACGGCCTACATGAACGCCTACCTGTGGGATCACCTTGCGGCAGCACATATCTGCCATGTAGATCATGTTGCGGTCGCCTTTGAACACGGATTCCTCCATCTGCGGGATCTGACCAACCTTATAACCAAATCCAGTTGCGTCCATGTCATGCTGCATAGCATCCCTGGATAATACGATATCACCGATATCAATGCTGCTTCTCAAAGAACCTGCGATACCGGTATTGATAATGCGTCTTACATTGTACTGATCAATCAAAATCTGGGTACAGATCGCTGCATTTACCTTACCGATACCAGACCGTACCACGACCACGTCCAATCCTTTTAATCTTCCCTGGTAAAAATCCATGGTAGCAATGGTGCGGATCTCCACATCCTCCATCGCCTCTTTCAAATGAAGCACCTCTTCTGTCATGGCACCGATAATTCCTAACATGCAATTCCTCCTAGTGTATCTTATCAATCTCTCGAATTCTTTTTTGGACGCTCCCGTCCGTGCGGTGACTTTCGGGAGCTTTTACTTTCATATTACAGAGGTATTGTAACATGAAAAATGGGGTAAATGCAATACATGGGCGTGAAATTGTGAACATGAACTTTCCCGGTTGTTGCTGTTCACGCGTTGCGCAAAGACCCCGGTTTTATCTATGAAACATGAAAAACAGCCACTCCCCGGTGTGCGGGATGGCACATGAGGGGGTGGCTGTTGGGAATGTGGGTAAAATTGGTATTAGTTATTACTTGATATTGGTTAATAAGACACCATCGGTTTTGGTGGATTTAGCTTCGTACCAGCCGTTGTCGTATTCTAGCTCGTGGATGCAGCGAAGACGGTAGTAGTAGCCTACTGGCTGAGTACCTACGGAAATAGATAACGCAACACTTGTCAAATTCCCATCTGCTGCATCTTCTGGCGTAAATTCCTTTTCAAATGTTTCTACCGTATTCCACGTATTTTTTTCTTCATTCCATTGCTCAAGATAAATTGTCAGGCATGCCCAATCTACCGGAATAAACATGGCCGTTTCTGCATAAACACCTATAATTCCTCTTTCCGTATTAGTAATCGTACACAATGCATTGGCTAATGCTTTACTTCTTTCAACTTCAATTTCTTTGCCGACTGAATGTTTTACCGATTCTGGAAGTAAAACAGACTCTTCTTGGGTATTTTGAAGTTGAACTTTTGTACTTCTTGTCTTAGCTATCGCTGTACTCGGACAAAACATCGCCACTGTTAACGCTAAAAGTAATATTTTCTTTAATTGTTTTCTCATACTTTCCGTCTCCTTATTTTCTTAGTATATTAAGAAAGACGTTTTTTTCCCCTCTTTATAACTTATTTAAAACACAAATTTTTAATGATTTTTTGAAAAGTTTGTTCCTCCATTGTTCCAACTAAATAATAAAACGCATTTCCATCCAAAAAATATGCGCTATATTCTGTGTTTTTCTTATCTATCTCATTTTTATATACCTTTATCTTTTTATTTAAAAAACGATTTTTTACTTCCATGTATACTTCTCTATCCGAATTATATCCCGTTGAATTTGCCACTTCCTTTGATACCTGATAAAAATATATATCTCTATTCTTATACTCAAGATCTATTCTAGCTGTGCCATAATTTATAGATAAATTTTTATATCCCATTCCTTCTGGAACATAATACATTTCAACTGTTCTAATTCCTATTTGCTTTTCTATAGCTTCATACGCTTTTTCCAATGAATCTACATCAACTATCGCATCCACATTATTAAAAATAATCTGTCCATTCCCCGCATCCCTTTCCCAAAACTTATAATACCTCCTCCCACTAGCCATCATCCCAGTCCCCAGCAGGATCGCTCCCACTGTTGCCACCAGGATCATCGGCTTCATCACTTTCTTTAAACGGATTACCTTATGGACATCTTCTTTCTTATCCTGTGTTTCGTCCTGTGCGGCCATTGCCAGAATCTTCTCAAATTCTCCTTTTGGTGGAGTGAGGTTTAATTCTGGGTGGGCGGCGTATTCGGCGGCGGCTTGATCCAGCTGGGCTGCCAGCTGCTCATCGGTATATCCAAATGCTTCTTGTAATTTCTGCTGAATCAGCTTATCTTCTTCCTGGCTGACCTTACTGTTTCTCACGTTTTCCACCCCATTTTCTTTCTTTGTGATTCCGTAACTATTCAGTACCTTCATAGTTACGTGATTCCTATTTATTCCTTATTTTCCTCCTGGTTAAGGGTTGACTTTTCAGAACGTTCGTTTAGTATTATTACTATATCAACGATGGAGGCTCTTTTATGAAAAAGATCATTCTGACTGGCGGCGGAACTGCTGGCCATGTCACCCCGAACCTTGCCCTGATCCCATCTTTAAAGGATCATGGATTTGAAATTCGTTATATTGGTTCCTATGAAGGGATAGAAAAAAAATTAATCACAGATGCCGGTATCCCTTATGACGGCATCTCTTCAGGAAAACTCCGCAGATACTTTGATCTGAAGAATTTTTCTGATCCTTTCCGCGTATTAAAAGGCTATGCGGAAGCCTGTAAACTGATCAAAAATTATAAACCGGATGTGGTATTTTCCAAAGGCGGCTTTGTGTCCGTTCCTGTGGTTCTGGCTGCAAAACGCTACCATATTCCTACCATCATCCATGAGTCTGATATGACACCTGGCCTTGCCAATAAGATCTGTATCCCATCTGCGGCCAGAGTCTGCTGCAATTTCCCGGAAACTCTGCAGTATCTTCCGAAAGACAAAGCGGTTCTGACCGGTTCTCCGATCCGCCGGGAGCTTCTGACCGGAGATCGTCTCTCCGGCCTTCAGTATACCCATCTTTCCGCAGATAAACCAATTATTTTAGTGATCGGCGGCAGTCTTGGTTCCGTTACCGTCAATCAGGCTGTACGCAGTATCCTGCCACAGCTTCTTACAAATTTCCAGGTAATACATATCTGCGGCAAAGGCCATCTGGATGAATCCCTGATCGGCACACCGGGATATGTACAGTACGAATATGTCAATGCTCCGCTCCGCCACTTATTTGCAGCTGCAGACCTGATCATTTCCAGAGCCGGAGCAAACTCAATCTGTGAAATCCTTGCTTTGCGCAAGCCTAATATCCTGATCCCATTATCTGCCGCTGCCAGCAGAGGCGACCAGATTCTCAATGCCTCGTCCTTTGCGAAACAAGGCTTCAGTACTTTGTTAGAAGAAGAACAATTAACGGAACATTCTCTGTTCCAGGCAATTACGGATACCTATCAAAAACGTGCTGACTTCATTCACACCATGGAACAAAGCCATTTAAGCAATGCAGTTGACACCATTATTTCTCTGATTGAAGAGTGTGCTTCCAAATAATTATGTAACGAAAACCAGGCTCCTTTAGATTTTGTAAGGAAAATTCTTTTTCAAATATCTTCGGAGTCTGGTAAGTCTCATTCTGCAGGATGCTTCTTTAATCCCCAGAATCTGACTGACTTCCGAGATCGGGCGTTCTTCAATAAAATGAAGAATCGCCACATCACGCCATTCTGGTTTCATATCCTGCAAATACTTTGTTATGTAATTTACTTCATCTTCCTCTGCCACCTGGTCTAAAACATCTTTTCTAATCAATGATTCCGGAAGCGGTACTTCTTTGCCGTAATACCCTTCGTCAAGACTGATGCTCACACCTCTTCTGCTTTTGATTCTGAAATAATCCACACAACGATTTTTTAGAATTCTCATGATCGCGCCTTTTTGCCTTGCGATCTCCCACTGGTCTATCGTATCTCCATATGCTTTGATAAAAGCGCAGAAACTATCCTGGATTACATCATCCACATCGTCGCTATTCACACCTATCCTTGTTGCTGTATATCTGAGTGCACCCTGATATTCTTCATATAAAGTCTGCAGCAGTTCGACATTTTGCTGCTTCATAGACTAGGCTCCCCCTTATCTTATCCGCGCTATCAAAGCAGACAGCATCATCCTTAAAAGATTAACAGGCACTCGCCCTATCTCTCCATAACTCTCCATAAGCGTTACCCGTATTACCTTTTTGGGATTTCTACTTTCCCTAACTCGGCCTATCACTCCATAGCACTCCGTAAGTTTAGTATTACGATAGTATAAAGAAAAGCCTTAACCATTCATTCGTGGTCAAGGCTTTCGTTTTTACTGTATTTCTTCTACTTCGCCAGTATCTTTGTTTACATGGTATTCTTTAAGGAGCATACCGCTGAAAAGCAATTTTGCATCATGTTCTTCTTTGTCAACATATTCATACACAGACACATCGAGCAGATTTCCCATGACAGAGATTTTAGTTGTTGTCTTGTAATTGAAGTTGACTATTGCATGGATTTCATCATCGCTCTTGAAATACTCTTTGTAGTAGTCCAAAGCATAGTCCTGCATTTCAATGTTTTCTGCGATTGAGGCAATTCTCCAATTACCTGTCACATCATTAGGAACATTGGTAACCACAAAGGAAATATCATCTTTTGCTGTGCTTTCGTTTTGCTTTTCCTCTGTCTGCTGTTCTGCTGAACTGATAGTGTCCTTTGCTCCGTCCTCAACGCTGTCTTTTGTTCCAGTATTTCCGAAGATAGCGGCCAGAATAACGACAACGATTACCCAAAACCACCACTTCTTGAAAA
>ERZ809074.610-NODE-610-length-54990-cov-10.106071_pt1 | contig 54990 bp, 29 predicted proteins | sample MGYA00520795_ERZ809074 | MGnify/ENA primary metagenome ERZ809074 (study PRJEB31570, sample SAMEA3212989) | Homo sapiens | biome: human-gut; feature: human gut; material: fecal | place: Sweden | collected 2011 ...
GAAATATACACAATCAGTCACTTCTGCACGAAAGGAGGAGACAAACAATGTTGGAAAAGAATCTTTTGTTCAGGAAATATCACCGACGCATGGTGCGCGAAGGGGTGCTTGAAGCCATCTGCTTCGGTCTGATGATCGGTTCTGGCGCAATTTTTGCGTCGGCATTGGTTTGCTGGTTGCTGAATTTTACGCGGATCTGGGTGCCGCTTGCCATTGGAGGGGGCGCTTTCCTGATCGGCGCAATTTTGCTGTTTGTTCTGAAATTCCGCCCGACCGAGCAGACGGTTGCACGCCGGATTGACCGGATGGGGTTGGACGAACGGACGGTTACCATGCTGGAGCTGATGGGGGATGATTCCTACATCGCCCGGATGCAGCGCGAGGACACCCGTGAAAAGGTGAAGAGCGTGAAGCCGGAGCAGGTTCGCGCGGGCTTTCCGCTGCTCAATCTGAAGGCAGGCGCTGTGGTGGCGCTCTGCGTGGCGCTGCTGATGGGAGCAGGCATGACGACCGTTATGGGGCTGACCGGATCCGGTGTGATCCCATCCCCGGATATTCTCCCGTTGAATGACCGCAAGGATACCTTCTTCACCGTAACCTACCTCACCGAAGGGGAAGGGGACATTATGGGAGAGACGGATCAGACGGTTCTTGCCGGCGGTGATGCCCAGACTGTTGTGGCGGTGCCGCAGGACGGATGGATTTTCGTCAAATGGAGCGACGGAATCAAGAATCCGGAGCGCACGGACTGCGGTCTGAGCGATGACCTGGAGGTCAGTGCGATCTTTGAGGAGATCGGGGACGGAAGCGAAGACGACGACGATGGCTCTTCGGGCGACGACAAGGAAGCCGACACCAACCCGGATGTCCCGGATGACAGCAAGACCGATGGCTCCTCCTCTGCCGGTTCCAGCGGTGGAGAGGGCGGCGAAGGTCAGGGAGAAGGCGACAAGGGCGAAGGCAGCGGCTCCGGCAACGGCGGTCAGGAAGGCGGCGGAAAAGGAAACGGCCGCGGTGACGGCGCCGGCGGCGGATGGACCGAGGGCAACCAGGTTATCGACGGCAAAACCGATTACCGCGATGTGTACGATACCTATTACGACCAGGCTATGGAGATCATCCGCAACGGCGGCGAGCTGCCGGATTATCTGAAGGATTTCATCGAAAAATACTACGGTAGCATCTGAGCGCTTGCCGATGCCCGTAACACTGAGAAAAGGAAGACTATAACATGATCACAGAGGAAAGCATCCGGCAGTTCAGCGAGAACTGCGAGAATATTTTCACCCAGATCCGTTGCGACGTGATCGGTCAGCAGGAAGTTGTGGAGGGAACCGTGATTGCCATGATCGCAGGCGGCAACGTGCTGCTTGAGGGCGTTCCCGGCGTCGGAAAAACCCGTTTGGTCCGTACACTCGGCCGTGTGTTTGATATGCCGTTCTCCCGGATTCAGTTCACTCCGGACCTGATGCCTGCGGACGTGACCGGTACCAACATCATTGTCAAGGGGGATGACGGGAACTCGCAGTTCCGGTTCCAGCCCGGTCCGATCTTCAGCAACATCGTGCTTGCCGATGAAATCAACCGTGCCACCCCGAAGACGCAGTCCGCACTTCTGGAGGCGATGCAGGAGCACACGGTTACCGTGATGGGTGTTTCCCGGAAAATGAAGGAGCCGTTCTTCGTGCTTGCCACGCAGAACCCGATCGAGCAGGACGGCACCTATCCGCTGCCGGAAGCGCAGATGGACCGCTTCATGTTCAACCTGATCGTTCCGAACCCGGGGCTGGATGAGCTGATGGCAATTGTGGATATGACGCAGAAAACGATGGAAGAAGTCTCGGAGCCGGTCTGCAGCGGTGAGGAGCTGCTGAAAATGCGCGAGACCGCCAATCAGGTGCCGGTTGCCGAGGAAGTGATGCGGTATGCCATGACGCTCTGCTTGGCAACGCATCCGAACAGCGACTGTGCGTCCGAGGCTGCGAAAAAATACGTGCGTCTTGGAGCCAGCCCGCGTGCAGGTCAGGCACTGATCTCTGCGGCAAAGGTCAAGGCGCTGATGAACGGCCGGTTCAATGTGGCTTACAGCGATGTGAATGCGCTTGCCACCCCCGTTCTGCGGCACAGAATGAAGCTGAACTTTGAGGCAATTGCAGACCGCGTTGCGCCCGATGCCATCGTCAGGATGATCGTTGAGGAAGTTGGGACTCGGTTCGGCCTGAACCCGAAAAAAGAAGAAGCCGCTGCAAAGGCGGAGACCAAGAAGGGACTTTTCTCCGGCAAAAAAGCCTGACGGCTGCCGGAGAACGGTCAAACCCAAAGAAAGGATTTATTTGCCGTGGCATTTCTGCCAAGGACAAAAGCGGTAAACGATCAGAATGAAGACATCCTATCTGAATGATGCATTTTTCAGTCGGTTGGAAACCTGTGCGCTCAACCTGCGCTCGGATCTTTCGGGATTTTTCGGGGGAAAACACCTTGTAAAAACCTATGGGCAGACGGTGGAGTTTGCCGATTACCGGGAGTATATGCTCGGGGACGACATCAGGCGGATTGACTGGAATCTGTACAGTCGCTTTGAGAAATATTTTCTGAAGCTGTTCACCGACGAAAGACAGATGCACACGCAAATCTTCCTGGATTGTTCCGCATCAATGGGCAAGGTTCATCCGGGCAAAGCTGCCTACGCAATTGCGGCGGCAGCGGCGCTCGGGTTTCTGTCTGTCCATAACACCGACAAGGTCTCCTTCAAGCTGATGAAGGAGGACCGTGCGGAGGATCCCTACGGTGTGCTGGTCGGCAAGAAGGCGTTCTTCCGGGCGATCGCGTCGCTGGAGCAGACCGAATTTGACGGTGAGGCAGACATTGCCGCCGCCGTAACGGGCTGTGAAACCGGCACACGGGACGGTCTGACGGTGATTATTTCGGATTTTCTGACCGACAGCAACTGGAAGAAGGCGGTGGATTATCTGCGATATAAGAACCGCCAGGTCCTGCTGCTGCAGGTTCTGACGCCGGAGGAGCTGGATCCCGGCTACAGCGGAAACGTCAATCTGATGGACGCGGAGGCAACCGATCCGTTCGACAGCCGGAATATGCGTCTGAAGATTACATCCGGAATGCTCGCGGCGTACGATGAAGCCCTGCGGGATTTTCTTGCCGACATGAAGTCGTTCTGCTCGTCACGTGACACGGGCTATATTACGGTGAACAGCAAAGAGCCGATTGAGCGGGTGCTGTTCGGCGAGTTGCTGAAAGTAGGTATCATGCAATGAGTTTACTTGTCCCACTTGGTCTGCTGGGTCTGCTTGGATCGGGAATTCTGATCTTTATTTACCTGATCAAGCCGAACTATCAGCAAAAGCTGGTTTCCAGTACCTATATCTGGAAGCTGAGTCTGAAATATAAGAAAAAACGGGTGCCGATCAGTCGGCTGCGAAACATTCTGATCTTTCTGTGTCAGTTCCTCGCACTGACGGCATTCGGTTTGCTCCTGGCACAGCCGGTGATCCGGCATCTGACATCGACCACGAAAAACGAAAAGGTGGCGATCATTGATGCCTCTGCCGGCATGATGGTGGAGAGCAACGGAAAGACCCGGTTTGAGCGTGCGGTGGAACAGGTCAAGGCGCTGGCCGAGACAACGCTTTCCGCCGGGGACGGTGCCCTGAGCGTGATTGTGGCGGATTCGGATGCCTATCTGCTGGTGTCCCGTGCAACCGCCGACAGCCTTTCGGATGTCAACGCGAAGCTGGTTGCCCTGTGCAGCGGCGGTTCCTCCTGCGGATACGGGAGCGCCGATCTGGACGGTGCCGCCGAGCTGGCGGAAACCATTCTGACGCAGAATTCCGAATCCGAGGTGCTGCTTTATACCGCAACCGAGTATATGAATCAGAACGGCTACCGGGTTGTGAATGTTGCATCGGCAGATGACTGGAATGCCGCTGTCCTCAACTGCGTTCCGAATCTTCTGGAGCAGACCAATGCATATTCCTTTCTGGTGGATGTCGGATGCTACGGAAGGTCCAAAGCGGTGGCGGTTTCCTGCGAGCTGTTCGGTGTGAACAAAAAGACCGACAGCAACGGAACCGTGACCAGCCCCGGAGTGAACCTGAGTGCAACCAAAACCGAATACTTCAGCGATGCGGATTCCACCAAGACGATGGAATTCACCATGGAGGATTTTGCGGCGGATGCACCGATCGTCAGCTTCGAATATATGTATGTTCATATCGACGAGGATGACGGCTTTGAAAAGGACAACACGTTCAATGTTTACGGCGGAGAAAAACCGGTGCTGCGTATCCAGTATGCCAGCACGCAGTCGAACAACTTCTTCTCCGGCGTGCTGCGTTCCATGCGGCAGTCGCTGATGAACACCTATACGCTGGATATCAAAACGGTTGCGTTTGCGGACGCAAAAACAGAAGGGTTTGACCTGTATATTTTTGAACACCGGATGCCGGACGAAATGCCGACCGACGGTGTGGTCCTGCTGGCTGACCCGGACAAGGCACCCGGCGGCAGCGGCCTGAATTTCGGCGATTCGGTGGCGGTTGACAGCTCTTCCACGCTGGCTTCCGGTGTGACGCATCCGCTGACCGATCATGTCAATCCGGACCGGATTACCGTGGCGAAATACCGCCGCGTCAATTCGTCGGAAGGGTATGCGGAGCTGCTCTATTATCACGGTGATCCCATCCTGCTGGTGAAAAACGAGGAACGGGCAAAAACGGTTGTCCTGACGCTGGACCTGAACAACTCCAGCCTTGGTGTGATCCTCGATTTTCCGGTTATGATGTACAATCTGTTTTCGTATTTCTTCCCGGCGACCCTGACGGGGAATGCCTTTGAGGTCGGAGAGAGCGTTACCGTGAACGCAAGAGGCACGGACGTGATTCTGGACGGCCCCGGATACCAGAAAGCGGGCTTTGACAGCCTGCCGGCAACGGTTGTGCTGACGCAGCCCGGCGACTATACCGTGATGCAGACCAACATGAAGGGCGCAACCGAGCTGCAGCAGTTCTTTGTCCATATTCCGCAGAGCGAGAGCAACATCACCAAAACGGTTGATGAGCTGCCTGTGCTCCGTTCGGAGTCGACAACAGAAGAACACACGACCGATCTGCTGATGTGGATCGCTGCGGCGGCACTGTTCCTCCTGTTTGCGGAATGGTGGCTGCATTCCAGAGAATCGATATGAGAAAGGAGATTCCCGATGTCGGATTTCAAAATTGAATTGGAACACCCGTGGCTGCTTCTCCTTCTGATCCCGGTTCTGTTCTTCAGCTTTTTCCCGTTTTTCCGGCTGAGCAAAAAATACCGCCGGAACCGCAACCGCATCATTTCGGTTGTCACTCATACGCTGGCAATGGTGCTCTGCGTGGCGATGGTTGCCGGTATGACCTTTACCTATGAGCTGCCGAACCGCCAGAACGAGCTGATCGTTCTGGTTGACCGCTCGGACAGCGGAACGGAAAACGAGTCGCTGCGGGATGACTTCCTGCAGGACGTCATCAATGCCTGCGACAAAAACTATAAGCTGGGGGTGGTGACCTTCGGCTACGATACGGTCTATGCGGCGCCGCTCTCCTACGACAAGCGGGAGGCATACCGGCAGTATCTTGCCGCTGCCGAGCCGGACACCAGTGCCACCAACCTGGCGGGCGCAATCGCTTTTGCGGCAGAGCAGTTTGAAAACCCCAAAACCGCAAAGATTCTGATCCTGTCCGACGGCCTGCAAACCGACGGAAACGCGCTGTCAACCGTCAAGCTGGCGGCGGCAAAGGGGATCAAGGTTGACGCGGTGAATCTTGCCAACGCCGAACACAGCGAGATGCAGATTCTGGATGTGAAGATGCCGGAAAACCGGATCATCCCGGGTCAGGAGGCAAAGATCACCCTGACCGTGCAGACCAACCTCAAGGCTTCGGAAACGGCTACGCTGAATGTGACCGATATGGGTTACAAAAGCGGATCCCATGCCGTTTCGCTGGAGAAGGGGATTCAGACCGTGGAGATTTCGCACGTTTTCCAGTCAGCAGGTGTGCACGACCTGCAGTTTCAGCTGGTCGGATTGGATTCCTCCGATACGGTGGAGCAGAATAACGTCTACCATGCGTATCTGAATATTCCGCTGCTGGAAAACATTCTGATTCTGGAAAGCCGGAGCGGCGAAGCGGACACGCTGAAGTCGATTCTCGGTGAAGCGCATACGGTGCAGGTGCTCAACATTCACACCGATGCGGACCTGATCCCCGGAAACGTGCGGGAGCTGTCGGCTTACGAAGAGGTTTTTCTTGTGAACCTTTCCAACGCCGACCTGACTGCCGAAACGATGCCGGAGAATTTCGTGCAGACGCTGTATGACTATGTTTATAACATCGGCGGGGGACTGTTTACGGTCGGCGGAGAGAACGATACGCTGAACGGTTCGCTGGTTCCGCACGCCTACAACCGTCTGGACATGGAGGGCACCCTGTTTCAGCAGATGCTGCCGGTGCAGGTGGTCGAATACACCCCTCCGCTTGCGGTGATGCTTGTGATCGATGCCTCCGGCTCTATGAGCATGGGTAAATTCGAAGCGGCGCTGAAGGCTGCGGAAGAGATTCTCGATTCCCTCAGCCCGCGCGACTACTGCGGCGTGACGACCTTTGATTCCTCCTCGACCGAGGCGATCAACGTGCTTCCCGTTGCGCAGAAGGATAAGATTCTGGATGCGATCCGCGGGCTGAAGACAACCTCGGGCGGTTCGGGCGGCACGGTGTTCTCCGGGGCGATCGAGCTTGCCGGCAGAGCCGTTGCGCCGATTCCGGTGGAGCGGCGGCATATCGTTCTGGTGACCGACGGTAATCCCTCCGATCACCTGGACAAGCAGAGCGATAACGATAAGAACGCATACGGCAAATACATTCAGGACAACTACCGGCAGAACGGCACGACGATGTCGATCTTTGCGCTGGACATGACCAGCGGAAACCGGGAGGAACTGAAAAAAGCGGCTGAGGAATACGGTCACGGGCACTTCTACGACATTCCGTCCGGAGAGATGAACCGGGTGCAGGCGTATGCGAAGAGTGACATGGCAGAGGTGACGCTGAAGGAGTTTGAAGAAGGAATCACCTTCACGCCGAAGGTGCGGGATCAGTCCACGGCACTGAACGGGATTGACACGACCATGACCATTCCTTCTCTGACCGGATACTACGGAACGAAAATCAAGGACGGTGCAAAGGTGCCGCTGATGTATCAGTTTGTTCCGATCTATGCCGAATGGGATTTCGGCACCGGTCGGGTCGGCAGCTTTCTGTCCGATCTCGGCGGTGCATGGTCGGCGGATTTCGTAAAGGATCCGGTCGGGCAGATGATCATAGAGAACATCGCGGACAGCCTGTCTCCTTCCGATTCTCTGGAGCCGGACCGGCTGGAGCTGATCCTGCGGATGCTGGAGGAAAACTACTCCACGCGGCTGAATGTCTTTACGACACTCGGGGAAGGTGAGCGCGTAACGGTTACGGTCAAGCCGCTGTCCGATGCGGCGTCCCGCTTTTACGGCGGCAATGTGCCGGTTACGGAGCTGGGCGACCAGGTCGGCTTTGATTTCTCCATTACCTGCGGCGGCATCTACCGCATTACCGTCACCAAAATGAATGCAAACGGCGAAACACTTGCCGAGCGGACGGAGTACAGGTCCTTCTCATATTCGGAGGAATACCGGATGTTCCGGGATGCGGACGAAGGCTCCGAGCTGCTGGCGGAGCTGACTGCGAACGGCGGGGGAGAGATGATCACCGATGCCGTTGAAACCTACGCAACCTTTGCAAAGACCTACCCCAAGACCACGGATCCCCGCATGGTGTTCCTGATTCTTGCGATTCTGTGCGTCCTGATCGATGTTGCGGTGCGGAAGTTCAAGTTCAAGTGGCCGCATGAGATTCTTCGCGACCGCAAAAGCATGAAGCAGTTTGCCGAAGAAAAAGAGCCGAGGATCGGTAACGGCAAATGACTGAAACGGAAAAGACCGAAATGAAGGAGAACAGAATGAAAAAACAGATTCGGTGGATCCTGATCTGTCTTGCAGCCGGTCTTGCATTTCTGCTTGGCGGGTGTGGCGGAAACACGCTTTCCACGCCAGGCAGAGTGCAGATCGATCCGATTACGCTGACCCTTTCGTGGAAGGCGGTCGGCGGGGCGGCATACTATACCGTTGAGATTACCGGAAACGGAACAACGGTGGAAAAGGATTCCGGAAAGAACAGCTATTCCCTGGAACGTCTGGAGGAAGGCTCCTACAGCCTGCGCGTGCGGGCGGTTGCCGGAAGCGACGGGGAAAAGAAGGACTCCGGATGGTCACAGACGCTGAACTTTGTCCGGGAGCATGAAACCGGGCTGGTGTTTGCGCTGAACAGCCGGGGAACGGCGTTTGAGGTGACGGGACTCGGCTCGGCAACGGGTGAGGTGACCGTGCCGGATACCTATCGCGGGCTTCCGGTTACGGGAATTGCAGACCGTGCTTTCTACAATAAGAGTGCCGTGACCGGAGTTGCGCTGGGCGAGAACATTGTTTCAATCGGGGAACAGGCGTTTGCAAACTGCTCCTATCTCAACAGTGTCAACCTGCCCGTCAATCTGAAAACCATCGGAAAAATGGCATTTCAGAGCTGCCGGGTGCTGACAACGCCTGCGGTGATTCCCGCAGGTGTCCGGGAGATCGGCGAGCAGGCGTTCCAGTATTGCCGCAAGCTGCCGTCGGTCAGCTTCGGCGAAACGCTGACGGCAATCGGAGACAATGCGTTCGACGGCTGTGAGTCCCTGGAGAGTGTAACGGTTCCGAACAGCGTGGTATCCCTGGGAGACGGTGCCTTTGCACGGTGTACGTCGCTGAAACGTGCAACGCTCGGAACCGGGTTTCCCACGCTGGGGACCGATGTCTTCCGGCAGTGCACCGCTCTGACCGATATGACGGTCGGTGAAAATGTCCGCACGATCGGCAGCTATGCCTTTGCAGACTGCTCGGCGCTGACCTCGGTTGCAATGGGGGACAGCGTGAAGGAGATCGGCGATTCTGCATTTGCGGACTGCGCGGCACTCGGGCAGCTCCCGCATCTGAGCATGGCGCTGGAGCGGATCGGGAAATCGGCATTTGCCGGTACCCCGCTCTTTACCGGAGCGGGCGCGGATGTGGTATATGTCGGCAACTGGCTCCTGGGCTGTGTGAGCAAGACCATGCAGGGAAAAACGGTTGCGGACGGAACGGTCGGCATTGCGGATTTCGCACTGGCAGGCTGTGAAACCTTTGATGATGTTCTGACCCTGCCGAATAGTGTGAAATACATCGGTGCATCCGCGTTTGCGGATTGCAAAAAGCTGACCGGCGTCATCCTCGGGAGCGGCGTTGTACGGCTCGGGCAGGATGCGTTCAACGGCTGTGCGGCACTCACGGGTGTTTACCTTGGGGAATATGACCGGATTAGCGGCGGGCTTGGCAGAAGCAGCCTGACGGAAATCGGCAAGTATGCGTTCAGCAACTGCACTTCGCTTGCCGCCGCGGAAATTCCGGGAAGCGTGAAGCAGATCGGAATGCGTGCGTTCCGCAATACGGCAATTTACAACAATGCCGAGCGGGAGGCCTACGCGGGCAACTGGCTGGTTGACTGCAAGAACAACGGCTCATACGGAACGGTTTCCGTCAAGGACGGCACGGTCGGCATTGCGGACGCTGCGTTCTATGAATGCAAAGGAATTACCGCAGTTGTGATCCCCGACAGCGTCCGGGCGATCGGGGTCAGCGCGTTCTCCGGCTGCAAGGCGCTGGAAAGCGTTGTGCTTCCGACGGAGCTGACGGAAATTCAGGATTACACCTTCTATCATTGCGATGAACTGGCACTGCCGGAACTGCCGGTTACACTGATCAGAATCGGAAAAAGTGCCTTCTACAAATGCCGCCTGGTGTCGGAAACCGATGAGGGCGAAGAAAACCGGCTGGTTATTCCCGCCGGTGTCAGAGAAATCGGTCCCTTTGCCTTTTACGGCTGCACCTACACCTATACAGACCGTGCAACGGCAGAGCAGAAGGACGGCGGAATAGACATTCTGATCCTTGGCAACGGGGTTGTAACCGTAGGAGAACGTGCGTTTTCCGGTATTGTGACGCTGCGGCAGGTGACGATCGGCTCCGGTGTGCGCTCGCTGGGCGACAAGGCCTTCTACAAATGCACCGGTCTTCGTGCGGTGACCTTCGGCGAGAGTCTGCAGACCATCGGGAGCAAGGCGTTTTACGGCTGCTCCGCGCTGGAAGCGGTCAGCCTGCCTGCCACCGTTACCGAAATCGGGTCCTACGCGTTCTACCGCTGCATCGCGATTGCGTCGCTGGAACTCGGCGGCACGGTTCGCGTGGGAGATTCCGCATTTCTGGGATGTGTCGGAATCCGTCAGTTGATCCTGCCGGACAGTCTGCGGGGCATCGGAAAGCAGAGCTTCCGCGGCTGTGTCGGTCTGAGCTCGCTGGTGATTCCCGCAACGGTTGAGTCTGTTGGGGCACACGCGTTTTACGGCTGCCCGAATCTGACGCTGTTCCTGGAGGCAGAGGAAACACCGGACGGCTTTGACGAACGGTGGAATTCCGCTTACCGTCCGGCGGTCTTTGGTGTCACGGCGGAGAACGGGACGGTTCTCTCGCTGGTCTGGACCTCCGAGCGGGTGCGCAATCTCAATGACAGTAACCGGTTGTCCGATCCGCTGCGGGCGGGATTCCGTTTTGCCGGATGGAGCACGACCGAGAACGGTGCTGTGGAATACTCAGCGGAGACCCTTTCAAAGGCTCCGGAGGGCAGTACCCTGTTTGCACGATACGATACTGAAAGCTGACCGGTCTGCCGGCAGTTGATATCCGGGAACAGATTCCCGATTGGTGAGAAAGGATATGAATCGATGAGGAAACAGTTTTCTGCGCTTGCGCTGGTCTTTCTGATGCTCCTGGTGACCCTGCTTGGTACCTCCTGCGGGATCAAGGAGCTGAAGATCGAAAAGAATCCGCAGCTTGTGTTCGTAAAAGGAAACGAACTGGATCTTTCTGCCGGAACCCTTTCGGCAGACGGAAAAACCGTTGCTCTGAACGCTGAAGGCGTTGAGGTGAGCGGTTACAACAAGGATCAGCTTGGGGAACAGAAGCTGACTGTAACCTACAAGAAAAAGACTGTGGAGCTGACTGTCACCGTTGTGCCGCGGATTCAGGCATCTGAATCCTATGTGTATTTTGTCGGTGAATCGATCGACGCGGTCGGTCTCCGGCTCCGCGTTACCAAGGATGACGGAACCTATATTTCGGTGTCGGGCGATGACGCAAACGTAACGGTTTCTGGCTTTTCCTCCGAAACACCTAATGATGCACTCGAGCTGAACGTCACCTGCCGGGACGGCGGTGTCGATTACAGCGGCAGCATCACCGTTTCGGTGGTCACACCGGGGGTCACGTTCAAAAAGCCCCGCAAACTCGAATACGGCAGCCATGAGACCGAACTGGATATGACCGGTATTTCCCTGACGCTGAAGAATGCGGACGGAAAAACGGTCCGGAACATCAACAACAATGACCTGACGCTGGAGGGCTTTGATCCTGCGGCTGCAACCGCAGACAAGCAGTCGGTCACCGAAACGATCCGCGTGTTCTTTGGCGGACGTGAGATGGCAAGCTTTGATGTGACGGTGAATTACAGCAATGTTTCGCGGATCCGCGACTCCGCCAAGGCGTTCCAGACGCTGGACTGGTCGCATTATGAGCGCCCCGAGAGCGGAATGTATCTCCCTGCAGGCGCGACCGACGAAATGGGCAAGGATGCCATGGCAACGCTGGAGCGCTATTACAACCTGACCGATAAGGATGCGGCGCTGATCAGCCAGAACGAGCTGGATGCAACCGCGCGGCTGGCGGTTATTTACGGCTACAATCAGTGGACCGCGGCAATCAACCGTGCGTATGAAAATGTATTCCAGATGGACCTGGGTGAGATCACTTACACCTGCGTGAAGCTGGCTGATGCAAAGGCAGGGCTGGAGAAGCTCCGTGCGGCAAGTGACGATGACACGAAGCTGATCCTTTCCTACGGGTCGATTCTGAAGAACGCCAAGCTGACGGAAAAGTGCGGCGAAACGGTGATCTATGACGGCGCGGAAGAGGACGGCGTGAAGGTGGAGCTGGGGATCGGTCATCTGCTGACCATCATCTATGATTCCGGATACTTCACGAACAAGGTCGCGAACGTGCTGGACAAAATGATTTCCCTGCCCGATATTCTCAATGTGCCGGCAAACTGGACGGCAGATTCGCTGGATTCCTACAAGGATGCGATTGAAACCGCGTATGGCAAGATTCTGGAAATCAGCCTGAGCGACGCGGAGGAGATCGGCGTATTCGAGATCGTCAACAACTGGAGAGATCAGAAGGATTTCTTTGAGATCCTGTACCGGTACTTCTTCCGGGAATATCAGGCTGCGGACAAAACGGTGTCCGAAACCGCAAGCGGAAAGATTGACAAGCTGACGGAGCTGTTCCTGCCCGGAAAGTTGCAGGATATCTACCACATTGTCGTGCTGGCTGAGGTGTGGCGCGAAACCATGGCGGATAACAAATCGCAGTACAGCGGTATGGAAAACGGCTATCCCGCTCTGATGGAAAGCACCTACTTCTTCAATGCCTACCGGCAGCTTGTGCGGGAAAGCAACGCGCTGACCGATCTGAATGATCCGATGTACAATGAGCTTTACAACCGGAAGATTGCAAAGTGGGCTCTGACGCTGCAGTGGGGCGATTGCGGGTACTACGATCTGCTCAGCTCCTCCGGACTGGATTCCGCCTGTGTGAACGTTCTGGAGCAGTATCTTGACATCTGGGAAGCGGTTCAGAAAGACCTTTCGTATATGAACTCCGCAGACTTCGGAACGGGCGTTTCCGCGATGTTCCGTGCGTTTGTCGGGCTGGAGCCGAACCAGCAGTACAATCTGCTTGGTGCCATCAACTACCTCTACAGCGAGAACCGGATGCCGACCATGGCGCTTTACCCGAACGACGGCGCGCTGTTCTCGGAGTTTGCAACGTATATCTACGCCTACTATCTGGAGCTGCTCGGTGTGGATCTGTCGAAGGACAATGAAAACAACCCGGCATACAACACCTTTACCGATCTGATGATCGCGCTGGAATGCTATGCGAACGGGGACTGGACGAACTTCGGCAGCTACATGGCGAAGGCACAGGAAGCTTATGCATTGGTAACCGGAGACACGAAAACCGTGTTTGATGCAAATCTTTCCTTCCTCTATACGGACTGCAACGAAAAATTCAGCCGGTTTGAGCTGACGACCGACGCGGACGGCAAACAGACCTATGTTTACAAGGCCGTCGATCTGGGCAGCTTTGAAGCGACGTTTGAAAAGCTTTCCAACGAGCTCTCCCGTGTACAGCTTGCGAATTTCTTCATTGAGGATCTGGCTAAGCTGACCGGCACGTCGGTTGATCTTTATCTGGCATATATCGCATCCTATGAACGGGTACGCTACTATGTGGAGGACATTCTGACTAACGGGAGCGAGGAGATCCAGCTCGCCTTCCGGATGCAGCCTTATGGCGACGACGGTACACCGCTTTACCGCGCTTACTACGATGCACGCGGCTACTATCAGCTTTACCTGCTGATGCTCAATGTGGGTGAGGATGTGTACGACAATGAAAACACGGTGGATCTGCGTGCCTTCCTGCGCGAATATGCGGATTACTTCTGGAGAAGCGCTTCGCAGATGTATCAGGTTCCGGACGGACTGGATAAGGATTTCGAACTCAGCGTGGAAAGCCTGAAGAAGATGATGGCTGATTTCCGTCAGCTCAGCGGAGACGAAAAATACCTGCTCTACGGTCTGGATTCCCTGCAGCTCTACTATGGCGGAATCGTGACCTACCTGACCAACACCTACGGCGAAAAATCGCCGGTTCCGGGTCTTGCTTATACGCTGATGCTGGTGGAGGTTTACCATTACACCTATGAGTCGGATCCGGATAAGACCTTTACGATGACAGACGGAACCGTGAAAACCGCCAAGGAGCTCTTGCTGGAGGCATGGAACCTCTTCTACACGGAAGGCGACGACTGTTATGCGCTGCTGTCGGCAAGCGACAAAGCGATCTTTGACACCTATTTTGCGGAAATGATGGACTACTACAGAACCGTCTGCGAGGCTTTGCAGGACGAAGCCTGAGCGGAATCCGACAGTCCGCGGGAAGCCTTTGGGAGGCCCTTTGCAGGACGCTCCCGGGGCTTGCCGCCGCTGCTTCCACCCCTGGCGGAAGCAGAAAAATGCAAGAAAATTTTCCGATAAAACGTTAAAATATAACAAAAAATATCTTGCTTTGTAACAATATATTGAAATCAAACAAAAAGAAGATGATTTGACTGAAAAAGTTCATTTTGTTTGTTGAATTGCAGTTGAAGCGCATCTGCTGTATAATAAGATGTTAGCGTAAAAATGCGAAAAAAGGCGGTTTCTGCGGGGCGCAGAACGCCAGATTCTGATTCTTGATATCGGAGGAAAGCGATGAAAAAACGCAGTTATCGTATATGGATATCCGCATTCCTGTCCCTGCTCCTGCTGGTCGGGATTGTCGGCGGAACCATTGCGAACATTCTTGCTGACAACGGCGTCATTCCCGGAAACCGGGGACTGACACAGGTTGGAAATCTCGACCTGGACCAGCTCCGGAAGCAGTATCTTTCGGCAGCCGTTCAGGAATATCAACGGTATAATTATTCGGGAGAGCGCTGGGTCATTGTCGAGTTGGAAGGCGATAATCTTTACGATCTCTATCAGAAAAGCACCGGATATGACAGCTTTCAGGCGTTCTGCGCATCTTCAACCGGCTTGAAATACCGGGAGGAAATTGCAGAAAAGCAGAAGTCCTTTCTGAAAAAGCTGGAAGGAACCGGACTGAAATATACCTATAAATACTCTTATTCCACGCTGAATAACGGTATTGCGATCCGCATCGGCGGAGACGACTGCCGCACCGTATCCGGAATGTCCGGCGTCAGGGGAGTCTACTTCTCTGAGAGCTATGCGGTTCCGAAGGTGGCTGTCACCAATAATGCGAATGTTTATACAACCGGTATTTACAACGCAACCGGAATCAACTACAAGGGTGAAGGAATGGTTGTCGCCATTCTGGATACCGGTCTGGACTATACGCACGAAGCGTTTCAGATGACGCTGAAGAATCCGGCGTGGGACAAGAATTATGTCGCACAGCGGATGGCGGCGGCAGGAAGCGGTTTCTATGCAAAAGCATCGGTTGACGATGTGTTCTACAACACGAAGGTTCCGTTTGCCTATGACTACGCGGATGATGACGCAGATGTCTTTCCGCAGTACAGCTCGCACGGCACGCACGTTGCGGGTATCGTGGCAGGCAAGAGCAACTATGTGGTAGCAACCGGCGAAACCTTCCTCGGTGTTGCACCCGAAGCACAGCTTGTGATCGGAAAGGTCTTTACCGACAGCCTGGACAACGAGGGGCTGGGCGGCGCGAACTCGATCGATATTCTTGCGGCGATCAGTGACTGCGTGGAGCTGGGCGTTGATATCATCAACATGAGCCTTGGTTCGAGCGCAGGCTTCTCGGATACCAAGAGCGACACCTTTACCAACAGTGTTTACGAAAAGGTCCGCGCTGCCGGCATCAATCTGGTTGTTGCGGCAAGTAATGACTACAGCTCCGGCTTCGGCGGCGGAAACGGTACCAACCTTTCCAGCAACCCGGACAGCGGAACCGTCGGTTCTCCTTCTACCTATGATGCGGCGCTGTCGGTTGCCTCCATCAACGGGCAGAAGGCAAGCTACATCTTTGCCAACGGCGACACCAGTCAGGTGGCGTTCATCACCGAGTCCAGTGATGCCAACGGCAATAAATTTGACTTCGTGGAGCAGTTGTATCAGCTTGCGAAAAAACCGAAAACCGAAACCCTGAATTTCAAGTACGTTGTTGTCAACGGCGTCGGCAGACCCGGCAACTATACCACTGCAGTCAAACGTGAGTTGCGGGACAAGACCGGCTATGACGGCGTGATTGCGCTGGTGCAGCGCGGTGACATCACCTTTGCGGAAAAGGTACAGAATGCAATGGATAACGGTGCGGATGCCGTTATCATCTACAACAACCTCTCCGGTACGATTTCCATGTCGCTGGGTGAGGTGGAGAATCCGGTTCCGACCTGCTCCATCCAGATGGATGCCGGCAAGGTGCTGCTGGAAAACGCCACCAAGGGCACCGGCTATGTCACCATCGGCGCAACCCTGAAGGCGGGACCGTTTATGTCGGATTTCTCCAGCTGGGGACCGACACCGGACCTGCACCTGCGCCCGGAGATCACCGCACACGGCGGCGAAATCACGTCTGCAGTTGCGGGCGGCTATGACATCTACAGCGGAACCAGTATGGCGGCGCCGAATATGGCGGGTGCGATTGCGCTGCTCCGCCAGCATCTCAAGACCAAGGGGACGCTCTCCGGAACGGAGCTGACTGCACGGATCAATCAGGTGCTGATGAGCACTGCCACCATCGCGCTGAACGAGGAGGGCAATCCGTATTCTCCGAGAAAGCAGGGCGCGGGTCTTGCCGGCATCAAGGATGCCATTGAATCCGAAGGATATATCACCGTTCGCGATCAGAACGGCAACGTGATGGACAAGACCAAGGTGGAGCTGTTTGACGACAAGCAGCGCACCGGTGTTTATGAATTTACCTTCACTGTCTGGAACATCACCGACAAAGCAACAACCTATCAGCCCACGACCTATGTCATGACCGAAACGCTGGCATCGGACGGAAAGACCGTTGCGGAGAAGGCGTATATGCTGAACAGCAACAGCACCGTGGTGTATACGGTAAACGGGGCGGAGCTGAACGGCTCGCTCACGGTTCCTGCGAACGGGAGCGTGGATGTCAAGGTCCGCATTACCCTGAACGACACTGCGAAAAAGTATCTCGATGACAGTTTCCAGAACGGGATGTACGTGGAAGGCTTTGTTTCTCTGAAGGCAGAGGGCGAAACCAAGATCACGCTCGGCGTTCCGTACCTGGCATTCTACGGAAGCTGGGTGGATGCGCCGCTGTTCGACTACAGCGAATACGAACTGGCAGAAAGCCAGAAGGACACCTCGGTTCCGGCTGAGGACAAGCTGGTTGCCAGTGCGGTAAGCACCCGCGTGATCGGGCGTTACTACGGCAACAAGTATATCCTGCCGATGGGTTCCTACATCTACACGATGGAGGAGAGCGACGTCAAGATCTATCCGGAAAAGGAAAAGATCGCGGTTTCCAGATTCGATGCCGAGGGGCAGCACACCATTTACGAAGTGTATATGGTCTATGCGGGACTGCTGCGCGGCGCGGCTTATATGCACGTTGAGGTGACCGATGCGGTCACAGGCGATGTCATTTTCTCCAAGGTGCAGGAGAATGTCAGCAAGTCCTATGCGGCGGGCGGCTCGGCTCGTCCGGCGGCGGTGATGCTGGAAATCAGCCCGGCAGAGTGGAACCTGGTGAACAACGGCACCTATCTGGTTTCCCTCAAGGGCGAGCTTGACTACGAGGGCGGCGAAAATCCGGACCGCAACAGCTTCGACTTCCAGTTCACCGTGGACTACGAAGCTCCGCAGGTCAACGATTACCGGATCCGGTACGAATCCTACACGGAAAACAAGCAGACCAAATACCGCATTTACATGGATGTCGATGTTTACGACAACCAGTATGTGCAGGACGTGATGCCTTGTTATATCCGGGAGGAAGCGGACGGAACCCGGTCGCTGACGCTGCTGACACAGTATCCGATCCCGGTTTACGGCGAACAGGGCAAGCAGTCGACGGTCAGCTTTGAAATTACCGATATTTATGACGACTATGTCAAAACCGGAAAGCTGTATCTGGCGGTTGAAGACTACGCAATGAACCAGACCACCTATCTGGTTTCCTCCGACAAGGGTCTCGGCGATGCGGGCAGCATTTCGCTGACGCCGGATGAGTTCCTGGTAAAGACCGGAAAGGTCGGCAACAACACCGACGAAGCCAAGACTCCCTATAACATCTACGAACTGACGCTGGCTCCCAACCAGCTGTACAAGCCCACCCTGGAAGCGGATGCTGCCAGCGGCGTGGCGCACAATCTGACGTGGAAGATCAAGAGCGGCAGTGCCGACGACATCATGACCAGGAACGAGGAAATCTTTGCCAAGGCGGGCTGCGCAGGCAAGGATGTGGTCATGCAGCTGGTCTATGACAACGGCGACAGTGACTCGACACCGATGATCTATGCCGAGGTCACACTGAAAATCCGCGGCGACGAAAAAACATTGCAGGATCCGGAGAAAATCGTTCTGGAGCCGGCACTGAATGCGGAATACCGCGCCGTCAGCATCGACAGTACCGGCGCAATTACGCTGAATCCGAACATGACCGTTGCCATGCGGGCTGGCTTTACACCCTGGTATCGGTCCGACATTCCGCTGAAATGGTCGTCGTCGAATGAGTCGGTCGTCCGGGTGGATGAAAACGGCAACGTGACCTCGCTTGCAAAGGGCTCGGCGTACATTACCGTGGAAGCGGTGGGGTATGCGCGCCTGAAGAAGTCGGTCCGGGTAACCGTGAACGGCGAATTCCGTGTGACGAATTACACGCTGTACAACTACTACGGCGGAGAGAATTGCGTGGTTCCCGACAATCTCAATATCTCCTATCTGGATGAGGATTGCTTCAAGAACAACAAGACCGTGAAGCGGATCGTTTTGCCGAAAACGCTGACCGAGATTCCGGCAGGCTCCTTTGAAGGTTGTGACAACCTGGAGGAGATTGTCATTGGCAGCCAGTGCACAACGGTTGGAAATTACGCGTTCCGCAACTGTAAAAAGCTGAAATCCATTGAGTTTGCACCGTTTGCAGACCGGAACGGCAAGGTGTCCGAACTTTTTGCGGGTACCATTACCATCGGCAGAGAGGCGTTTGCAAATTGCGTGTCGCTGACTACGATCATCAACGAAAAGCGGATGACCGCGATTCATGACAGTGCGTTCTCGGGCTGCACGTCCCTGACCTCGATCAATCTGGAAAATCTGCGCTATGCGGGCAAGAATGCCTTTGAAAAGTGTACGGCGCTGACGACCGTTGTAACGACAGAAAACACCGTGTTCAGCGAGGGGATGTTTTCCGGCTGCACCGGCCTGACCTCGTTTGATTTCAAGGGAGACATCCTGCCGGGCTCGATCTTCAACGGCTGCCGGAAGCTGGCATCCATCACCTTTACCTCCGAGAACTTCCGCGGAATCGGTGAGCGCGCCCTCCTGGGCACTGCCATTACAAGCATCCGTCTGCCGAACGGAACCTATTCTATCGGCAAGAATGCCTTCCCGAGCAGACTGCAGAAGGTGATCCTCTCTGAGGGCACCGTTCTGGAAGGGCTCTCCGAATCTCCGTTCGGTACCTGCTACCGTTTCACCGCTTTTGAGGTTGACTCCGGAAACACGCACTACAGCGTCGTGGACGGGCTCCTCCTGAACAAGGATCAGACCGAGCTGATTTCGGTTCCCTACGGAAAGACCGGGATCACACAGGCAACCATTCCCGCAACCGTCAAATCGCTTGCCTCCGGCGTTTTCGCCGGCATCAGCGACATCGGAGCGTGGGATCTGACCGGCTATACCTCGGTCGGTGCTTATGCGTTTGCAGGCTCCGGCATCACGGAGGTGAAGCTGACCGGTCTGACCGAACTGCCGGACGGAATTTTCTCCGGCTGCACCAAGCTGACGTCCGTCACCGGAACGGACAGCCTGACCTCGGTCGGCAGCTACGCGTTTGCGTCCTGCCTGGGTCTGACGGACATTTCGCTTCCGGAGGTCCGGACGGTTGGCTCTTATGCGTTCAACGCAGCGGCTGTCGCAACGATCGATGCGCCGAAGGTAACCTCGGTCGGCATCCGCGCCTTTGAAGGTGCAAGGCTGACGGAGATCCGTTTCCCGGCGTTGTCCGAGATCGGCTATATGGCATTCTCCGGAATGCCGGTGCTCCGCACGGCAACCGTCGGAGCGGTGACCTACATGGGCGAGAAGGCGTTTGCCGGCTCCGCCAAGCTGACGGCAGTGACCTTCGGCGAGGGAACGACACAGATCGGCGCTTACGCTTTCTATGACGGCAGCACGACCATGACCCTGACCGATGTCACGCTTCCGGACAGCGTGCAGCAGATCGGAATGTTTGCGTTTGCGAACACCGGTATTTCGCGGATCAATCTCTCCGGCGTTACCGGAATCGGCAGCTATGCGTTTGCACAGTGCCAGTCGCTGGTTGAAGCCGACCTGAGCCGGGTAAAAACCGTTGGCAACTATGCATTCCTTGCAACAAAGCTGGCAACGGCGAACCTGACCGAAGCCGAGACCGTTGGCGAACGCGCGTTCTACAGCGTTCCGCTGACATCCGTGACGTTCGGCAAGCTCCGCATTCTGGGAAGCTATGCATTTGCGGGCACCAAACTGACCGATGTCACACTTCCAGCAAGCTTTGCGGACGTTTACTACGACTACAAATGGACGGTCTTTGACGAAAAGGGCAGAGTGGAGGAAGAAAAATCCCGTAAGCTGCCCTGCTACGGCGACGGTGCCTTCGCGGGCATTGCAACACTGACGGAAATCAAGGTGGCATCGGACGGGAATTACCGTTCGATCGACGGTGTTCTCTATGTCAGGACCGAAAACAGCATGACTCTGCTGCAGTATCCGCTTGCTCGGGGCTCCGCAAGCTACCGCGTTGCGGACGGTACCGTGATGATCGGAACCAGCGCATTCGAGTGCCCGGATCAGTACAAGAGCGAGACTGCCCTGACGACGATTGAGTTCCCGTATACGCTGAAGCGGATCGGTGCGTATGCGTTCTACAAATCCAAGGTGGTCAACTACACCTTCAACAGTGTGGAAGCGCCTGTGCTGCTTGCCGATTATGTTGATCCGAATCAGTCCTTCTCGGAGCAGATTCTGTCTGCCATCTTCGGGGACAGCTCCTCCGGCAACGCGCTCGGCTCCACGCTCTACTATGCAAACTTTGCCGACTTCGTTGCAAAGCGGGTTTATAAGGATCTGTTCGATCCGCAGTTCTTTGAATCGGTTGACTTCGGGCTGCACCTGGTTATCCCGAAAAACGGGACCGGCTACGACACCGTGATCTGGACTTCCTTCTTCGGTGACATTCAGAAAACCGAGCAGATTCTGCCGGATGATACGACCCACGCGGCGTTTGATGCCATCGACCGGATTCTGAAGACTCCGCTGGAGAGCATCGGCAATGCTGCAAGCCTTGCGGATCTGGATGCCATTTCGGCAGAGGTTCTGGCGGCAAGACGCGCCTACAATCGGGTGACGCTGAGCGATCAGCTGGCACTTTGCACCGATCGGTACGAAAGCCTGGTCCGGTATGAAAAAGCCATCCGTGACGCAAAGGAGCGCCTCGGCTCTCCTGTTGTGATTGACCGGCTGGTGCTTGCCGCCGTCCCGGATAAGATCCGTTACCAGGCGGGCGAGAGCTTTGATCCCGCCGGCATGGTGCTCAAGGCAATCTATGCCGATGAATCCGAAGTGATTCTGACGGCTGACAACTACACGCTGGATAAGACCGTTCTCCACGCCGGAGACGAATCGGTAACGCTTTCCTATACCGACCGCGGAAAAACCTATACGATCATCGTCAAGGTCAACGTAGAAGGCAGCGAAACGAAGAACCCCGAGGTGCTGACGACCCCGAGCGTTACGGTTTCGGACAGCGGCATGGCTTCCTGGCAGGCAGTTCCGAATGCAACGGGCTACCGTTACCGCATCAACGGCGGCGAGGAGATGACCACAACGGCAACCGAGCTTCAGCTTGCCGACGGCCAGACCCTGACCGTGCAGGCAATCGGCGACGGTACGGCATATGCGGACAGTGCCTACAGCGAGGCTGTCACATGGACGACTCCGCAGACGAACGAACAGAAGCCCGGAAAACGCGGGTGTTCCTCAGCTCTGTCGACGGGCAATATGGCAGTGATGCTTTGCATGGCTGTGATGTCCCTGGGTGTTACGACCCTGACCCAAAAAAAGAAAGGAAGATGACTTTCGTGAAAAGAAGAACCTTTTTTCCTCTGCTTTGCGGCATTCTGTTCCTTGCAACCCTTCTTCTTCTCCCCTCGTGCGGGGAGAAGAAGGCCGGGAAGCCCTATGACTTTCTTGTGACCTTCAATTACAATGTCGGAACGCTGGATGTCAGCTGCCCCGACCAGTACCTGGGCGTGAAATCCGGCGGACTTGTCGGCATTCAGCCCGGCTTCAACGATGATTTCAAGCTTCGCCCGGTCTCCAATTACTACATCGAGGGCTGGTATACCGCCAAGTGCGCTCCGGACGGAACGCCGGAAAAGGATGCGGAAACCGGACGCGTGCTTCTGGACCGGAAGTGGAACTTCGAATCGGACACCGTGACGGCGGATACCGTGCTGTATGCCAACCTGATCCGGCAGTCGACGCTGTCCTTCGTGGACATTGCGACGGGGGAAGTGGTCAAAACGCTGACCGGCACGCCCGGCAGCAGACAGAATGAGCTGATCTCGGTTCTGGCGCCGAAAAAGGACGGTTACACGCTGGTCGGGTACTATACCGATGCGGCTAAGACCTCCCGCTTCCAGTGGCCCTTTACCTTCGCGGAAGAAGACACCACTGCTTATGTGGAGTTCCTGGAGGGGACCTGGTCGATCGCCGATTCTGCCGATGCCTTCAAGCGCGGAATTTCCGGAAACAAGAACATCTATGTAACGGCGGATATCGATTTTACCGGCAAAACCTGGGTAACGACCGCCTATAACGGAACCATTGAAGGAAACGGACACAAGCTGACCGGTCTGACGCTGACCAAGGAAGGCAGTAAAACCGCAACCGGCGGATTCGGTCTGTTTACCACGCTCGGCGCGAACGCGCAGATCCGTGATCTGACCGTTGAGAATCTGACCGTTCGCTTCTCGGCAAGCCTTGCAGGCAGCTATCAGGTTGCTCCGCTGGCAGATGAGATCAAGGCAGGTGCGCGGTTTGAGCGTGTCTGCGTGACCGGAACGCTGACCTATGACTTTTCCAAGGTTCCCGCCTCCACTGTTTACAGCCTTGCGGTGAAGAACGGCGCTGCGGAGTCGGACATGACCGACTGCACGTTCAATATCTCCCTCGTAAATGCAAACGAGTGAATGATAAAAAAAGTGAATGATAAAAAACAGGAGAAAAGAAAATGAAGATGAAAAAACGCATGGTTTCCGCGTTTCTTTCTGCGCTGATGGCAGGATGTGTTCTTTTGAGTGCAGTCGGTTGCAGCAAGAACGGGGATTCGACCGTGACCCCCGGTCCGGATGACGGTTCCAAAACCCCGACCTACAACACCGAAACACGTCCGTTCTCGATGAGCATTCAGACTCCGGACGGTGTGTTCAACCCCTTCTTCTCAACCTCTGCATATGACTCTGCCATCATCGGCAACACCCAGATCGGAATGCTCAGCACCGACCCCAAGGGCAATATCGTCTGCGGCGAGAATGAGCCGACCGTTACGCTGGATTACACCGTGAAGGAATCCTCCGAAAACGGCAAGAACTACACGACCTACGAGTTTCTGATCAAGAACGGCATCCTGTTCTCGGACGGGAAGCCGCTGACCATCAAGGACGTGCTCTTCAACCTCTATGTCTACCTCGATCCGGCTTATACCGGTTCGGCAACCATCTATTCGACCGATATCGCCGGCTTGCAGAATTACCGTCAGCAGAGACTGGGCGACATTTCCGACGGTTCGTCCTCTTCCTTTGACGATACGTTTGTCGGCGAGGCGAACATCCGCATTCAGAACCTGATTGACTATGTAAAGCTCAAGGGGAAGGGTGTGAAGCAGGAGGACAAGCCCTCCATGCCCGCCGGATTTGATGAAGCGGCTGCACTGGTTGACTACAAAACCGTTGCCGATACCTTCCGCAAGGAGCTGGAGACCGACTACAACGCGATTGACAAGGAATCCTACAAGGATTGGCAGTTCACCGAGATCTGGCAGATCTTCCTTTACAACGACGGCGGACGCAGCGAACTGCTTCTGAAGGATGCATCCGGCAAACTGGTTAAGGATAAGGACGGCAATCCGCAGTTGGATCCTGCCGCTGCAAAGCAGGTCTGGGATGATGAAATCAAGCCGTACATTGATGAGCACCCGGAAATGTCGCAGGAGGACGCGATCAAGGCCTACTGCATCGAGTCGGTCTATGAATCGTATTTCCCGGGCACCGTGCTGACCGATACTTTTGCCAGCCAGTTCGAAACCGTTCTGCGCGCATGGGGCACTTCGAGCACGATTCTCGATCTCTTTACTGCTGAGGCAAAGAGCAACTACTTCTCCAGCAGTGAGAGGCTGGTTCCGAACATCAGCGGTATCACCACCAGATCCAACGTGACCGAGTTTAACGGCAAGACCTACGATGACGGACACGACGTGCTCTCCATCAAGATTCATGACGTTGACCCCAAGGCGATCTACAACTTCTCCTTCACCGTTTCTCCGATGCATTACTACTCCACCACGAACTGGAACGGCAAGGACTACATTGCTGCGTTTGACGGCGTGGAGAACTTCGGTCTGGAATTCGGTAATATCACCTTCATGAACGAGGTCATCAACGCGCCCGAGAAGGTTGGTCTTCCAGTCGGTGCCGGCCCCTACATGGCATCCAATGCGTCCGGCTCCGGCAAGGTGACAAGCGACAACTTCTTTAACAACAACTTCGTTTACTACGAAAGAAACCCCTATTTCTACACCCTCGGCTCCGGCATTTCCAACGCCAAGATCAAGTATATGCGTTATAAGGTGGTCGATTCCGATCAGATCATCAACGCGCTGGCAAACGGCGATATCGACTTCGGTGATCCGAGTGCAACGCAGGAGAACATTGCGGCGGTTGAAGTGGCAGGTCTGGGACACGTGGAGATCAAAACCTCCGGTTACGGTTATGTCGGAGTCAACCCGCGCTTCATTCCGAGCAAGTCGGTCCGTCAGGCCATCATGATGGCGATGAACACCGTGCTGATTGCGGAGAACTACTACAAGGGCGGTCTGTGCGAGCTGATTTACCGTCCGATGTCCACCACCTCGTGGGCTTATCCGACGGATGCAACCTCGCCGTATTACAAGTACGACAGCACCGGTGAAGAAATCAAGCGTATTCTCGAGGCAGACGGCTACGAAAAGGGCTCCGACGGCATCTATCAGAAGACCATCGACGGCTTCGGCGTGGACCGCCTGGGCGGGCAGAACTACCGTATGACCATTGCCGGCGGCTCGACCGATCACCCGGCGTATGCGATGTTCCTCAAGGCGGCAGAAATCCTCAACAGCGCAGGGATGGAGGTCAAGGTTGTGACCTCGCAGACCGCACTGTCCGACCTCTCCTCCGGCAAGCTTGCCATCTGGGCAGCTGCATGGTCCTCGACCATCGACCCGGATATGTATCAGATTTACCATATGGATTCGCAGGCAAGCTCGACCAGCAACTGGGGCTACAAGCAGATCAAAGCAGGAAAGAACTCCGAGGCGTATTCCGATGAGTACGCGCTCATTCAGGAACTGAGTGAACTGATCGATGCGGGCCGTTCGACGACCAATCAGGAAACACGGAAAGCGATTTACAAGGAAGCGCTGGACAAGATCATGGAGCTGGCGGTTGAAATGCCGACCTACCAGAGAAAGGATATGTCGGCTTACAACAAGAAGATTCTGGACGAGTCGACCATGACCCCCGAAAAAGACCGGTCGCCCTATAACGGATTGATCTCCCGTATCTGGGAACTGTCCTACAACTGATCGCGACCCCCACTTCAGGGGATCCACACCCCGGTCATGCCGCCGGAACCTCCGGCAGGCTCGCGGGGGTGTGGATCGCCCCAGCAACCGCCCTCGGGCGGAAGGAATGACAGACGGCAGAGCGCTCTGCCGTCTGTGTTCCGGAATAGGAGACAAAACAGACTTATGGATATGGTGAAATATATCGTCAAGCGACTGTTGCTGTCGGTTCTGATTCTGTTCGGTGTGTCGGTCATCATTTACGCTCTGGCGCGGATGATGCCGACGGACTATGTGGATCAGCAGTATTCCTCTGCTGTATCGCAGGGTACGATGCGGCAGGAGGATGTTGACCGGATCAAGGATCTGTACGGCCTGTCGATGCCGGATGCGTATCTTTCCATCAAGGCGGGCGAGGGCAGTCAGTTCAGCGGAACGACCTTCACGAAGAATGCAAAAAGCGAAAAGCGGGATGTGGACCTGGAGCTGCTCCTGAAGGAGGATGCCCGTGTGTCGGCACAGCTTGCCCGCACCGATCTGACGGACGCGGAGCGCACGGAGTTTGAGCGGCAGAAAGCGGAAAACGATGCGTCTCTGACTGCGTTCTATCTGGATTGGTATATCGGAAAATATGACCGCGGCTCCAACCGGATCGAGCTTTCCCGGCAGACCGACTCCGCAACCGGCGCTTATCGGTACATCTACCGGATCGGTACGGTGACCGAGAAGGGTGCCAGAGTGGACGGAACCGAAAGCAGCGAGGACGGGAAGGACGATTCCTACATCGCGCTGGACGAAGTCTTTACCGAAAAGGAATCCGGCACTTGGACGCTGGGGGAGACCGATGCGAACGGGATCCGTCAGATTGTGCTGACGGCAGAGAACGGAACGGCGGTTGCATCTGATACCGTTTACCGGGTTGCCGGCTTCTGGGATAAGGTCGGCGCAATTCTGAAGGGCTACCTCGGCTGGCTCTTCAATATGCTGCAGGGCGATTTCGGAATGTCCTTCAAGTACAAAAAGCCGGTCAAGGACGTTATCTTCCAGAACATGGGCATTTCCTTTGCCATCGCATTTGTGGCAACGATCCTGCAGTTTGCCATTGCGATCCCGCTCGGTATCAAGGCGGCAACGCACCAGTACGGCGTGATCGACTACGGCGTGACGGTGACCTCTATGATCGGAATCAGTCTTCCGACCTTCTTCCTCGCGGCGCTGGTCATCCGGCTGTTTGCGGTTCAGCTCGGCTGGTTTGAGGTTGGCGGCATCGCATCGTCGTCGCTGCCGATGGATGCAAGCTGGATCCGGCGGCTGGGCGACACTCTGTGGCACATGGTGCTGCCGATGTTTGTACTGGTGGTGCTTTCCATCGGTTCGCTGATGCGGTATACCCGTACCAACACCCTGGAAGCGCTGAATGCCGACTATGTCCGCACTGCCCGTGCAAAAGGACTGCCGGAGAAAAAGGTCATCAACAAGCACGCGTTCCGCAACACCATGATTCCGCTGGTTACGCTGATGGCAGGTATCCTGCCAAGCCTCTTCGGCGGTGCCATGATTACCGAAACGGTGTTCAGCATTCCCGGTATCGGGAAGCTGGCATATGACGCGCTGATCGTTGCGGACGTACCGTTTATCATGGGCTACAATGTATTTATTGCAGTTCTGACGGTGATCGGCACTCTGCTGAGTGACCTGATGTATGCGATCGTTGACCCGCGTGTCAAGCTTGGAAGATAAGGAGGTTCGCCGATGAAACACGAGAATGAGACGCAAAATCTGAACGACGGACTTCCGACGGATGAAGTCTTTGACCTTTCCGAAACCAAAATCATGGAAGAAGAAAAGAAAGCCCGCCTGGAAGCGGAATTTGAAGAGGAAGCCCGCGAGGAGGAAGAGATCTCCGGGCGCACCATCAGCCCTACGGGCATGGTGCTCAAACGCTTTTTCCGCTCCAAGCTTTCGATGACAGGATTGATCATTCTTCTGGTGCTGTTTGCTTTTTCCTTCCTCGGCCCGATCTTCAAGTTCCTGCCGTTCGTGTGGGGAGAAAAGGAATCGGACGAAAGCCATGCGGTGACAGAGGAATACAGCACCGAGGTCTCGGATCCGACGTACGGTGGCGATTCCGTTTACATTGTCATTTACTCCTACCCGACTAACTATCTCCAGCCGTCTGCCACCCACTTTCTGGGAACAGACGACAAGGGCTTTGACGTGTTCTCCCGGCTGATGTACGGCGGCAGAGTGTCACTGACGGTCGGCTTCGTTGTGGTGATTCTCGAAACGCTGTTCGGCGTCCTGCTGGGCGGACTTGCCGGCTATTTCGGCGGCTGGGTCGACCAGGTCGTCATGCGCGTGGTGGATATTTTCAACTGCGTGCCAACCCTGCCGATGATGATGATCGTCGGTGTGGCACTGGAGGCGAAGAACATTTCGGGACCTGCAAAGCTATATATCATGATGGCAATGCTGACGCTGTTCGGCTGGGCGGGCATCGCGCGCCTGGTAAGAGGGCAGATCCTGTCTCTGCGTGAGCAGGACTTTATGCTCAGTGCGGAAGCAAGCGGTCTGACCACCTCGCGTAAAATTTTCCGGCATTTGGTGCCGAACGTGCTGCCGCAGCTGATTGTTTCCATGACGCTGGGCCTTGGCGGCATCATTCTGACCGAGGCTACCCTGGGGTACCTGGGCATCGGTCTGCCGGCGGAATATGCGACATGGGGCAACATGATTAACGCTGCTGCGAACAATACGGCGCTGCGCCTGTATCCGAACCTGTGGGTATCCCCGGGTATTTGCATCGTGCTTGCCGTGCTTGCCTTCAACTTCGTCGGCGACGGACTGCGTGACGCGGTTGACCCGAAAGCAAGGAGATAAGCCATGAAGAAAAAGACAGAATCAAAAGGGCTTTACATCGACGCGAAGGAGTCCCGCAATATTGCGAAGGAAAATCACCGCGCGATCAGGGAGCTGAAAAAGAAGCGTGCCGCTTACAAGCCGTCGGATTACATCACCGAAATGCGGGATCCGGCGAACATTGTCGAATTCGATGACCTGCATACCTTCTTCTACACCGACAACGGTGTGGTCAAGGCGGTCAACGGCGTGTCGTTTGACATTCCGCAGGGGTCAACGGTCGGTGTGGTCGGCGAATCCGGCTGCGGCAAATCGGTTACCAGCCTGTCTCTGATGCAGCTGGTACAGGAGCCGATGGGGCAGGTTGTGAGCGGGAGTATCCGGTTCCGCTCGATGGCAAGAAAGCAGATCGGCACCGAGCCGCTGCTCGCCCCCGAAAAGGATGCGGACGGCAACCCGGTTCTGGATGCGGACGGCAACCCCGTTCTTTCCCCGGTAAAGGGGCGGTTCGGCAAGCCCCGCATGAAGCCGGTTTATGAAGAGCATGAGGAGGTCGTGGACATTGCAAAGCTCCCGACATCCGAGATGGCAGCCATCCGCGGCAGAGAGATTGCCATGATCTTTCAGGAGCCGATGACCAGCCTGAATCCGGTTTTCACCATCGGCAATCAGCTGGACGAAATGACGCTGCTCCATGTTCCGGGCGCAACCAAGGAAATGGCGCAGGACCGGAGCATTGAAATGCTGAAAATGGTTGGCATTGCCATGCCGGAGCGGGTATACACCTATTTCCCGCATCAGCTGTCGGGCGGTATGCGGCAGCGCGTGATGATTGCGATGGCGCTTTGCTGCAATCCGCGTCTGATCATTGCCGATGAGCCGACAACCGCGCTGGACGTGACCATTCAGGCACAGATCCTTGATCTTTTGCGCGAGGTCAAGGGTAAAATCAGCGGCAGCATTCTGCTGATTACGCACGACCTCGGTGTGATTGCCGAAATGGCGGATTACGTTGTGGTCATGTATTCGGGACGCGTGGTTGAGAAGGGGACGGTGCAGGAGATTTTCAAAAATCCGCTTCACCCGTACACGGTCGGTCTGCAAAAGAGCAAGCCGGCGGTCGGGAAAAAGGTGGACCGCCTTTACAGCATCCCCGGCAATGTTCCGAACCCGATCAATATGCGCGATCATTGCTATTTCCGCAACCGCTGTGACAGGCGTTGCGAAGCCTGCCTCGGCGAATATCCGCCGATGATCCAGGTCTCTCCAACCCATTTTGTGGCTTGCTACCGCGCAATGGAATACCGGCAGGAGGAGGAAAAAAAGGAGCAGTAACGACCGTGTCTGTTCCCTTGAAACGCTATGGAAGAAAAAGAAAAAAACAGCATGAGCGAACAGTCTGAGTACCTGCTGGAGGTTCGGAATCTTAAGAAGTACTTCCCGGTCAAAAAGGCGTTCCGCGAGGAAAACTCGGTCTACCTGAAGGCGGTTGACGGCGTTTCGTTCCGCCTCAAGCAGGGAAAAACCATCGGCATCGTAGGGGAGTCCGGCTGTGGCAAAAGCACACTCGGCAGAACCATCCTGCGGCTTTATGAGCCGGACGGCGGCGAGATCATTTTTGACGGAAAGCACATAGAAGGTCTGAAGGGAGAAGCGCTGCGTCGGATGCGCCCGCAGTTCCAGATGATCTTCCAGGATCCGTATTCCTCGCTTTCTCCGCGTATGACGGTCGGTGAAATCGTCGGAGAGGCGGTTAAGCTGCACAAGATCGTTCCGCCTGATGAATATGACGACTATATCCGCGACCTGATGCAGAAATGCGGTTTGCGCCCCCATCACATCGGGCGGTATCCGCACGAATTCTCCGGCGGACAGCGGCAGCGGATCTGCATCGTCAAGGCTCTGGCGCTGAAGCCGAAGCTGGTCATCTGCGATGAGCCTGTTTCCGCGCTGGACGTGTCGATTCAGGCACAGGTCATTAACCTGCTTAAGGATCTGCAGGACGAGAACGGGCAGGCGTACATCTTCATTTCGCACGACCTCTCGGTTGTGGAGCACATCTCGGACGAAGTCGGCGTGATGTATCTCGGCAACATGGTGGAGTACGGGCAGAAGGAAGATCTGTTCCGCGAACCGCTGCATCCCTATACCAAGGCATTGTTTTCTGCGGTTCCGATCCCGGATCCGGATGTCAAGCTCAACCGCGTGATTCTGCAGGGGGATATTCCGTCTCCTGCCAATCCGCCAAAGGGCTGCAAGTTCCATACCCGCTGCAGCGAATGCCGGGAGATCTGCCGGGAGGTGGCTCCTGAATTCCGCGATCTTGGCGGTGGACACTGCGTTGCCTGCCATCTTTATGACGATGCGCCGACAGCAGCAGAGACACCGGAAAAGACCGAAACAAAGTCATGACAACACCGTGCAGCTCCGGCGGCGCATTTGCACCGCCGGAGCTGCACGGTGTTGCTTCAGAGTCAATTCTGACAGTGCCGTTCGGCTTACTTACAGACAGACAGCACCGGTCTCCTGATAACGGGACCGGTGCTGTCTGTCTGTTTTTTCGGTTCGGGGCAGGCGGGTTACCGTTTCAGCCGAACGGCAAGGCTGCCGTCCCTCGGCTGCAGGATCATCGGGGTGAGTGCTGTCTGAAGGCTGCCCTGCGTGATTCTGACCGCATAGGGGAACCCTTCATGGCAGAAATCCAATCCGTTCCCGCTGACGGCAACCGGATCGTTTCCGCTCCCGAATTCCAGCGTCAGTTCCGGCGCGTTCTGCGCGGAGAAGCCCTCCTCACTGAAGGTCAGAGTCCAGGTGGCTCCGTCGGCCGCGGAAACCGTTACGGTCAGCGTGCCGGCAGCTTCGTCCTGTGCAAGCGAGATGCTGTCGACCGTTCCGGCAAAGCTCCACGCACAGTTCTTCTCCGGCGTGATGCAGCGGCGGCGGTCCAGTACCGGCAGGTTGTCGTAAATCGCGCTCCATGCCGTGCAGGGCGTTTCCAGATACCGCTCGCGGTAGCGGTCGTCGAAAACGAACAGATCGCGGAAGAAGAGAACGCCGTCCCGCAGGAACAGATTGCCGCGCCAGTAGCGGCAGCTGAACCAGACTGACCGGATCCCGTTTCCGGACCAGTCGGTCAGTGCCGAAAGAGCCGCGGGCGGGGTGTCGCGGAAGGCTTTCCGGAACCGTCTGCCGGTTTCTCCCAACGTTTCAACGGTCAGCTTTCCTTCGGACATCCATTTTTGAGCAAGCTCCAGCTGGAGGCGGTAGCCGTCTGCAATTCCTTCCCAGCCGAAGCTGTTTTCCTGCCCGGTTGTGGCGTGGCTGCCTGCCAGAGACGGATTTTCATAGTATTCACGGAAATACCATTCCATCACCTCGCGGTCCTTCCCGCAGTCCCAGTAAGGCTCCATTGTGAAGCATCCGTTCAGGCGCGGGTGATTCTCGCTGTCTTTGTTTTCATCGTAGCCGTAGATCGGATCGATGCCAAGCATCCGGAAAACCGGCGTGGCAATGCGGTTTTCGTCATTTTGTGCCGGGCAGAGCATATTGTTTTTCGACGGATAGTAGGCGCCGCTGTAATAACCGCCCCAAAGCGTGTAGGCATCAACTGCCAGCTGCTCGCGGCAGATGCAGAAGGCGTCCATGTGGTATTTCTCGCTCATATATTGCATGGAGTACCATTCGCCGGTCTGAGGAAAGACATACGGTTTCCTTTGATGCTATGGATTATGAGGGAGACTTTTTCGCTTCCTATGATTCCTATGAGTTGGATGATGAAAAGACAGAGTTGTCCCGTGAAGAAAAGGTTCGCGCGGTGCTGAAAGCCATGAAGCCGAGACAGGCGGAGCTTTTGAGACTGGTTTATCTTTCGCATTACACACATGAGCGGATTGCGGCGGAAAAAGGTGTGTCAAGACCGGCAGTTACACAGCAAATCCGGACGGTGGAAGCGGCTTTCAAAAAAATATTTGAAAAACTTTTCTGAAAAACCTTACAATTGCCCCTTGTTTTGTCGGTATAGTGAGGGAACGAAAATTCCCCAAAAGAAAAACTGAAAACTGAATACTCATTTCATCAGCACATTACCTGCCCCGAACTGCGATGAGCGGTTCAGCCAAGTCCGAAAGGCGCGCCATGATCTCCCTTGAAAGCGGAGGGAGCGATTCAGCGATACTTCGGGTGAAACGGAGCTGCACTCCGTGGAGGGCGATGACCGGGGCGAGGGATAATGATACTTTTGTAGCCGAAAGGCGCAACCGGCGGAGTACCCGGCGGAGGTGAGATTCCTATGGAGCAGGTTCGCAACCTGCCGCTGATGAACTTCCCAATATCGGCTTTGCCGACCGCACCTGGGGTGTCGAGGACAAATAAGGTGTGTAAACGATTCCCGGAACAAAAGGAACACCTCGCAGAGACATAGAGGAAACCTTCCGGGAATCCGGATACATACCGGAAGTGCCGATACGGGAAGTCCGCAAGGATGGGGATTCGGAATCAGAAAAAAGAAAGGGAAGTACATATGGAAAAGAAACTGTTTCACTATGAAGTCCGCCTCAGTAAACCCGAGAGTCGGATGCTTCACAATAACGCACATCTGGCAGGGATGCTATGCTCGGAATATCTGCGCACCCTGATCAAAGGTTTTGTGCCGAAGCAGATGCCGAACAAAGACTTTCACGATGTTCTTCAGCGGCTGAACAAAATCTGTTTGAAACTGTCGGAAGAACAGAATCCGAGACTTGTCAGAGAGATCCGCAAAACGGTAAAGCAGCTTCAGGAGTTGTATTTCAACATGGATTCCGTTTGTACGATTCAGTTTGAGAAGGGAGGGAATGCGGAATGACGAAACCGATGAGTCTTACCGGTTTTGCACGGCGTGTGGAATATATCAAAGCCCACCGCAAGGACAACAAACATTCTGAAAGTGCGGCGGTGGCACGAAAACTGAGCAGACAGCTTCGGGAAGTGCTTTGCGATGAGCAGGACAACCTGAACCGTTGGCTGGAACGCCGTCCCTGCATTATCCGTTCTCCCTGGGAAGAAGGCAGGGAACAGGATGTTATGATCCGCAACGATACGGAAGCGCTCTACTATTTCCTGCTGTATTGCCGGAAGGTCAATAGGATCAGCGAGGAATTCGCCGATTATGTGGCGTATATCCTGAGCGTCTGCTACTGATCGGAGGCGGTGCGAACCTCTCCGGAACCCGCACGGCGGGTTCCTACATAGCCGATGAGAATCGGCGAATATTTCCTTGGAGGAAACACATGAAAGGATTTGTAAAAAGGGGAGAGGTTTACTACGCCGACTTCGATCCGACCGTCGGTTTCGAGCAGGGCGGTGTACGACCGCTGCTGATTATCCAGAACGATGTCGGCAACAAGTACAGCCCCACAACCGTAGTCGTACCGATTACCAGTAAGGTCGGAAAGAAATCGCACCAACCGACCCATGTTCCGGTTCGGTGCGAGGGGCTTTCGATGAACTCCATGGCGTTGTTGGAACAGATCCGCACATTGGATAAATCCTGCCTGAAAAGTCGCGTCGGGGAACTGGATGCCGAAACGATGAAACGGATTGAAACCGCCCTGCTGATCAGCGTGGGGATGAAGGAGGAGAGTCATGGAGGATAAAAGCAAGCTGAAACTGATTTATGAGGACGGCAAGCCCGTAATGAAAATGGAAAGCGACGGTGTGCGTATGACCTTCCGTTTTGCCGAGCAGGAGCCGGAAACGGATGTCAAAGAGAATATTGTCAATATCCTGACTTCTCAGTTCATACGGCGCACGGTTTCGGCACCGTAATAGAAAAGCGGCTATCGTTTTGATAGCCGCAGGGAGGTTGTTAATTTACCCCGGTTATGTCTTTCGCCGTGACAAGAATCACATGATCGTGATTCTCCGCATAGGCAGATACCGCTTCTGTAAATCCGGAGAGAGAGAACAGATAAAACCAAATGGCACCGTCGACAAACACCTTTCCTTGCAGGTTACGGAACTGTTGCATATCAAACGCTTCGTTCCGGAATTTGCACTCTCCGAAAATGAAGGATTTTTTCTTGGTATCCGGTGCTAAAATGTCAATCTCCAGATTCACGGATTGCTTCTTTCCGTCAATCGTCCGCATGGTTTTTCCCCAGTAGCGGGACGCATTGTGAATTCGGAACGGCAGTTTCTTTTCCCGATTCAGAAGATACAGATATTCCAGACAAACCTTTTCAAAGGGCTGGGAGGCGAAGTCATGGAGGCTTTTCACGATGTTGCTTTCCCACACACCGTCTATATCGTCATTTTCCAGATCGGTCAGGTTGCGGTAAGCAAAAGCGTACCAGAAACGGAAGAAGTTATCGGTCAGAATATAGTTGCCCTTGGTGCTGCTGTTTTTTTCCTTGTCGCTTGCAAGGGCAGGGGATTCCTTTTCCACAATGGAAATCTCGATCAGATTCTTCAGATAGACGCTTAGTTTGCTCTTTTCCAATTGCGTTTTGCTTAAGATCTCGCTGAAAGAATTGCATCCGAGTGCAATGGCTTCCACAATCGTATTGTAAACGGCGGTCTCCCGAAGCTCCTGCTTCAGCAAAAACTCCACCTCATTATACAGCGCACAGCCTTTCCGCAGAATGTTCCGTTTCACATTCTGCTCCAGAGAAAGATTCCGGTCAAACTGGCTCAGGTAATGCGGAATGCCTCCGAGGATTGCATAGGCGAGCAGTTTATCCTCATCGGAATAGTTCGGGAAGAATCGGATGGCATCGGTATAGGGCAGCGGTTTCATCTTGTAAATGCCGGTTGTTCTGCCGTACAGGGGATTCTTCTCGGCAAGTAATTCCTTTTCAATAAAACTCATAGCACTGCCGCAGAGAATGATCATCACATTCTCATGCCGCAATTTTTCATCCCATAACACCTGAAGAATGGACGGAATGCTTTCGTTGACCTTGCAGGCATACGGAAACTCGTCGATAATCAACAGCTTTTTGCCGGAAGTCGGAACATGAAGGACAGCAGAGAACGCCTTTTCCCAACCGGAAAAGCAATCGACATATTCAAAGGCAGGGATGTTGTAGCTATGCACTTTATCGGTGAAGGATTGAAGCTGCTTTGCGTCGGTGTATTCGCGGCAGGTGTAAAAGATAGCGGTTTTATCTTTGCAGAACTCGTTGAGCAGTTCGGTTTTTCCAACCCGCCGTCTGCCGTACAGAACGATGAACTCGGCTTTGTCAGAACGGTAGGCGTCATTGAGGTATTGCAACTCACTTTCGCGTCCGATAAACATAAGGTATCTCCTTTTATAGAATAATTAAAATTAGACAAATCGTGATTTGACATAATCATTATATCACACGAAATCCGTTTTGTCAAGGCGTTTGCAAGAACATTCCGAAAAACCATCTGCACATTTGTCAAAACGGGCAAAGGGCATTATACTGATAGGCACAGAGATTCCCGTACCGGAAAGGTCGGGCGAGAGGAGACATAGAAAATGAAAAGAGTTTATTGTTTGTATCGGGTTTCTACCGCACAGCAGGTCGATGTGGTCAAAGACGACATTCCGATGCAACGGATTGCCTGCCACGATTTCGCCGCCAGAATGGGATGGACTATTCTGGTTGAAAAGGAGGAGAAGGGTATCTCCGGCTTCAAAGTACCCAAGCAAGTACTATTGTGTAGATACCGGACTGCGGAATGCTCGACTGAATTTCCGGCAACTGGAAGAAACGCATCTGATGGAAAATGTGATCTTCAACGAGCTTTCCGGTCGGGGGCATTCGGTGGATGTCGGCGTGGTGGAAACAATTGATCAATTGGGCGAAAAGAGAATGCGCAGGACCTACGAGATCGATTTTGTCGTCAATGCGGAAACCGCAGGGGAGAAATATTATATCCAGTCTGCGCTGAATCTCGACACGCCGGAAAAGACGGCGCAGGAGATTCGCCCGTTTCTGAAAATCCGGAATGATTTTACGCGCCGGATCGTCATTACGAAATCAACCATGCCTGCGTGGACAGACGAATACGGGATTCTGCATCTCGGAATTTACGATTTTCTGCTGCGGGAAACATTTTGAGCATGACACCGACGCACAACTAAGCTCATGAACTATATTCGCTTCTGGCAGGCATCGGGAGAATCAGAAAAGACGGCAATCCGTGTCCGGACAAGACTGCAACAGATGACAGCCGAGGGTGTTTACACGGGCGGACCGGTTCCATTCGGGTATCGGCTTGTAGACAATGGGAGAAAGAACAAAAAAGGAAAGTGTGCGCTGGATCTTGCGATAGATCCGGTGACAGCCCCGTTTGTCTTGAAACTGTTTACGATGGTTGCGGACGAAGGATATGGGTCTCACCAGCTTGCCGAATGGCTAAACCGACAGGGATTCAAGACATCGACCGGTTCAAGGTTCCATTCCAGCAATGTCCTCAGAATCCTGAAAAATGAGATTTATCGCGGATTTATGGTAGGAAGGCTTAATCCCGATTCCCACTTTTGCACCGATTGGCGCGTGACGTTCAGTTTTTCGGCAAAAACTTCTTGTGAGAAACCGCTTTTCATACGCAATTTGTAAATTTTCTCGGAAATAGTCATAACAAAAGCTCCTTAATTTGTTTTGAGATAATTATAAAACAAAAAGTAGTGCATTGCAACCAACATTGCGTTGCTATTTTTGCAACCGTTGGTTGCGCGAAAGGCTCAAACGAATTGGTGCGCCGATTGTTTGTTGTCGAGCGGAAGAAAGTGTGTTTGCGGCTGAAGTGGAAATATTGGTCCGTCCGTGTCCTTCGGCGGTAAGTGTAGTGCAACGGAACGCTACGTCATTTCATTCTCCCAAAACAAAAGAGATAAGTCGGCGAGAGTCCAAGGCAGCATAAGAAAAAGGCTTGACTGTACTTGTCAAACCTTTTCTTGTGCAACTCAAGCCGAGCCGCTGTCGTGGTGTGCGTGACAGGATTTGTCTCCGCGAAGCGGAGTAAGCGGAGAGAGAGACGAAGTCGGAGCGGAGCGCTAACGGCAGGCACAAAAGAAGGAAAAGTCTTTGACAAATGGACTTGCGAAACGGCGGGCGTAACCATCGAGTTTGCAAGCGCGACAAGTTCTACGACAACCTTTGTAATGCCTGCATGCGAAATCACCCCACCTGCTAAAAAGGACGGGCTTTCGGGCGGACAGATTGCAGGTATCGTAATCGGAACGTTGCTACTTGCAGGAATCGGCGGATTTGCAATCTTCTGGTTTGCTGTCAAGAAAAAGACGTTTGCAGATTTAATCGCAGCAATCAAAGCATTGTTCACCAAAAAGAAATAAGATGAACTAAATAGGACAAGACCATCACTCAAAAAAACGGGTGGTGGTCTTTTTTTGCTATTAACAAAAACAGTGAGAAAAGCTCAAAAATATGGTGTCGCTTAACTTGTACACCTTACTCTTTACATTCGTATAGATTTATGCTGTAATATGGTTAACTAAAATGGGAGAGGTATAGGAGTCGGTCGATGGAGCAAGAGAAAGCGTACAAAATAAAACTCATAAAAATCCTTGAGATACTGCGCCAAGATTCGGACGAAGACCATTACATAGAGTCCACGGAAATATTGTCCAAACTTGCTGCTATGGGCATAGAGTGCGACAGACGAACGCTATACGGAGATATTGACGTTCTCAATGATTTTGGGTACGAAGTATTGTGCGAGAAGAACCCCGGCAAGCCTAATAAGTATTGTGTGGTGGACCGCAGCTTTGACGTCCCGGAACTTCGCATTCTTATGGACGCAGTGCAGGCATCGAGTTTTATTACACCGAGCAAAACCGAGGTCCTATTGGATAAAATAGCCGACCTTGGCGGTAGCCACCGTGCGGAACTCTTGCGGAGCAATATCGTAAAATTCAATACTACGAAGAGCGCAAACGAAAGCATCTTCTATTCGATAAGCGAAATCAACTTGGCGATAGAGAACAACAAGAAAGTGTCGTTTGAATACTTTGACTTCAACTCAAAGCATGGGCAGGTTTACAGACGAAACGGGAAACGGTATTTCGTCAATCCGCTTGCCACGATTTATGATGATGACAACTACTACCTGATATGCTACTACGGAAGATTTGAGGGTGTGGTGTATTATCGCATAGACCGAACGGACCGGGTCGAAATGGTTGTTACCGGACTCATTCAAAAGCAATTTAATATTTAATTTTTGTCTAAACTTTTGGGAGCACTTTAGGCACGACAGCCTTTATTTTTTATTCGTTTTGATCTCCGTAAAGGATCCAGTCGGGATCATAGCCGTATTTCAGCCCGATCAGTTGGGCAAGTGACGGTGAGAGCTTGGAGTCACGCGCGGATGAGGAAATATCGCTTGTGAGAATGCAGATGTAATTCCGCGTCACACCGATGCTTTTGGCAAATGCAGTCTTGGTCAGACCCTGTTCCGAAATAATCTTATTCAGTCTTTGTGCCAGTGTCACCGTCATTTCCTCCGTTCTTCGATTGGTTCATCAGAGAGATATAGATGAGAAGTTCCTTGCGGGATTTGACATTGAGCTTTTCGTAGATGTGGGAATTGTGGTATTTCAGCGTGCTTTCCTTGATATTCGCCGATTCCAGAATTTCCTTTGTGGACAGCCCCGAAACATAGTAATCAAAAATTTCACGTTCGGTTTTGGAGAGGTCGGGAATTCTTTCTAAGAAGAAGCTGTACGCCTCCGGATCAACCGTATCTTTTGTATGTTCTGCCAGCTTATCAATCTCCGCTTGTGCACGATCGTATGCTTCTTTTGCCGTGTTTCGTTCCTCAATCAGCGAGGCGAGGTAGTCGGCACTTTCCTGTTCTTTGGAAGAGAGAAAGTCCAGCACGTTGTTGATTTCCACAATGTCGGTTCGTTTACGCTGGCTGCTCTCGGCTTTGATCTGTTCCAGACCCTTCAATACAGGAGAGAGGTAGCGGTGGCTGACGTAGACACAGCAGAACACCGAAAGCGCTACTAAGAGAAAAACGAGAAATCCTATACTCAGCGCATTTTTGAAAGTCGCCTTTGCAAAGTCGGCTTCAGGCGTCATGACGATCGCAGAAAATCCGGGTAAAGTGCCATCGCCCGTATAGTTGCGGACAACACCGACAAAAGTCTCATTCCCGCATCGGAATTCTGTCAGCCCGCCTCCGATATCGTGCGCAGTCAGTGCTTCCTCAGGGGTATAGTAATAGTCGTTTGACGCCCCGCAGGCAAGAAAATTGATGTATGTATCGCTCTCACTGACCTCCGCCATCAGACAGGTAGGGTGACTCAGCTTCGACACCTGACTGTGCAAAAGGGCAAAGTAGCTCTCCGAAATTTCAAAGCCGCAGATGCCAATCAGTGAACCGCTCATATCACGGATCGGCAAGGTGATCAGCATTGCACGTTCTGACATCCCTGACAGGGTAAACAGCCCCGTGAAGCGGTAGGATTGTTCCAGAGAAAGTCCTGTGTCGGCTGTCGCCGCTTCCCAATCGGGAAAGGAATCACAGCGGGTTTCCAACCGCCATTTTCTGTGCGGCATTACGCCGTTTTCCCGGCTCACCGAGGCGATTCCGCGATACAGCACGGCGTCTCGGCGGTCGCGCTCATAGCCGTTGACCTGCAGATACAGTCCGCTTTTTGTGACCTCTGCGGAATCGTGGTTCACCGTGGCATCGAGAATGACGAAAGCGCCAGAACAGTCAGTCTGGAAAAGATACTGCCGCAGGGGATCAAAAATCAACTTCTGAAGCTCAAGGAGCGCGTCGCTGTTGCCGTCAAGTTCGGCAAAGGTCATATTGTGTTCGGACAGGTAATGTTCTATGAGTTCTGATGTGTCCTCCGAGAGATTTACTCCCATCATGGCGAGAGTATTTCTGTGGGTTAGAATCTCTCTCTCAAAGACCTGCGCCTGCATATCGCTTTTTTCAAAGAGTTCATCTTTGGGTGTCCGGAATCTGCCGAGCAGTATCAGCATGGTTGCAAGAAGCGCCAGGAGCAGAATTGCCATGGCAAAGGTGTAAAGAAACAGTTTGCGGCGCATGGTCTGCTTCGGCATTTTCAGATGTAATTTGCTTCTGTTCATAAAGGTACCCCGTTATTTTGAAGCACGAAACAGCTCCCAGAGCTCATTTGCGAGCTTTTCCGCACTCTCGCCGTTCTTCACCCGCTCCGGCATGGTTGTCTGCGCACGGCGAAGCTCGTCATAGAGCGTATTGACCTTATTATAATAGCCCACAAAGTTCGGCTCACGCAGAAATGTCTGCGTGTTTTTGATTTCCGTGAGTGCCGAATACAGCTCCTTATAGGATTCTTTCGGGAAAGAATAGGATTCAAGGGCTTTGTATGCGTCATTGCGCACGGGCATATATCCGGTTTCGGCAACGAAGGCAAGATTGCGCTCTCCCTCGGTCAGCCAGTGCGCGAAAACCGAGGCGGCTTCCGCTTTCCGGTTTGTTGTCTTGTAGGCACAAAGTCCAACGCCCGCCTGAGTTGCGTATTTCTGGCAGTTTTCGTTCTGCGGAAGCGGCAGGATTTTCAATTCCATCGGCTCCGAGGTGTTGTCGGGGTAGGTAACGGTATCGTTATAATACATCACAGCCGCGGAAGAGCCTGCGCCACACGGAACATCACCTGTCATCACATGGGTGTTGGAATACAGTTCGGCAATCATAATATGTCCCTTGGCAAGTGTCTCGGCGAACTGCATATAAGAAGCCTTCAGCATAGTGTTGTTAAAATCATAGTATCCGTCTTTATAAAGGTCATCGGGCTTCGCCCCTTTTTCAATTGCATTCAGTTCGACTGCGCGTTGTACATAATCAAAGGCACAGAATGGCTTGCCGGAATACTCGTAATACTTTTCGGCAGTACGGAAAAATCCGTCCCACGTAGCAAGGTCGCCGTAGGTCGCGCCGGTTGCCGCGGAGAAGCGCGAGAATTCGCGGTCGCTGATATACAGAACATGTGTTGATTTTGACACAGGGAAAATAACGAGCCGCTCATCAATCATGCCGTCAGCAAGAAAATCCGAAATGAAGCCGGCACGTTCCTCATCTGTAAAGTAATCATTCCAATTGAGAAGATTTTCCGCACCGAGTTTTGCGGCATCACTGTTGTGGCAGAAAAAGAGGTCGGGCATGTCAAGTGCGCCGGGTGCACCGCTTTGCGCTTCAGCGAGCTGATCTCCGATCTTTCCCGCACTGGACATGAGTTTGACGCTGATAACGATGCCTTTTTCTTTTCCGATCGTTTTGTTGAATTCGGAAACCAAACGGTTCATCGGAGAGTCCGCCTGCTCACCGTAGGTATGCCACAGTGTCAGCGTTACCGGATTTTTGGGATTCAGGAGCGATTTTTCCGAGCATCCCGAGAAGCAGAAAAGAGCAAATGTGAGTGCGAGCAGCAGCGCAAGTGTTTTTTTCATAAAGAACCCTCCGTACGGGTCAAAACCTGTACTTTTCCCGCAAAAGTATAGGTTTTGACCCGGGAAAATAAAAATATTTTTTTGAAAACCTCGACTTTTGACCGAAAAGTATGGGGACAAATCCGGATAAATCCGTATAATAAAACCATAGAAAACGGTTACTGTACCCCAAAGGGAAAGCAAAGGCTTCACGTATCGTTTTTATTATATCATACTTCGTTGATTTAGTCAATTGTTTTCGGTGAGCTTATTACACAGAAAAAGGAGGACAACAAATGCACAAAAATGACTACAGAATGTTCGACGGGTTTTATATCCCTGTGATTCCGGATGCGGATTACCATTTCGACACCGACAACAGGGGATGCAATTTTCTGTTTATCGACGACCGTCAGAAGCGGTATGTAATCAGCTTTGAGAGTTGCCTTGATGTCTACGAAAAGTGCGTGAACTTTCCGCAGTACAAAAAATCCGAATACCGCGAGAACGGACGCACCATGCACACACTGCTGATGGAACGTGAGGCGGACAATGAACGCGGAAATTACGGCTTCTTTATTCTGGATACGCCATACGGCAAACTGGAAGGACAGGTATCTGTTCCGAAGATCGGCGCATGGAGGGAAACGGTACTGCCGCGACTGATCTTTCTCATGAACGGACTCACTGCAGAAGAAAAGCCGAATGCCTGAAGATAATCAACAATAACTGATATGACAGAGAGGAACAAAGCAATGAGTAAAAAAGCAACAAAACTGATCAGCCTGCTGCTCAGCGTTATCATGCTGCTCGGCATGCTGCCGATGCAGGTTATAGCAGAGGGGATCGACAGATCCTCGTCAACAGTCAGCTATCCGACAGGGGACAGTGACGGACTGATCCTTGAATTTTCAAGTGCAGGTGCGCTGGAGGTATTCAGGGCAGTATACGGCGGGCGGAAGCTCGGCGGCAATATGCTGCTGGTGGACGGCTCCTATGAGGAAGCCGTACGCTATGAAAAAATGCCGAACATTGAGTCTGTAACCTATAACTATACACTTGAGGCGGCGGGAATTGCCGAGGATTTCGGAACCGCACCCACCGATCCGAGAATCAGTGATACTTACGTATCGGCGCCGTTTCTCGATACTTTGGGAAAAATGGCGGACGAGGCGGGACTCACCTCCCTTTACACGGTGCGCGTTGCCGTGCTGGATACCGGCATAGACGCGACGCATGAGGATCTTGTCAATCGCGTGGTTGCGGGCTATGACGCAATAAATGATGCGGCAATCGCCAAGGGCATAAATTCCGATATCGGTGCGGGTGGGCACGGCACAAAAGTAGCCGGACTTATCGGAGCCGAGGCGGACAACGGCGTTGGCTTTTGCGGAATGGCAGGTAAATATCCCCTCGAGCTGATTCCCGTGCGCGTGCTCGGCGAGGACGGCAAGGGCAAGATTGCCGATGTCGTGCGCGGAATTTATTGGGCGATAGATAACGGCGCGGATATTCTGAATATGTCCTTCGGCGCAAACATGTCATATTATCCGACGGCGCTTGCCAATGCGATCCGCGATGCGCGTCGGCAAAATGTTTTCTCAATCTGCGCCGGCGGAAACGACACCGGTTACAACAGCAGTACGACTTACTCCGGATTTTATCCTGCGGATCTTCAGGATGCTTATCCTGTTCTCGCCGGATATTATTCGAGCGCAAATATTCAGTCGTTCTCTTACTGCGCAAAATATAGCGATGTTCCCGGATATGACTATGTCGGACACGATGGAAGCAGTCTTTTGACCACCGAGCCCGGCGGCGGATATGCACGTTTTACCGGCACGTCCGCATCCTGCGCGGCAATCTCCGGCTATACGGCGGTCATGTTCTCGCTTCTCGGGGGCAGAACCAACCCCGAAGCCATCACCGCCGCCAAGCGCATGTTTGCATACGGTCACGGCGGAGTGTCATATTACAACAAAAACTATCATGTCTACAATTTCAGGAATATGACGGACATGGATGACAGCGTCAGACAGGCGTTCATCAGCTCCGTGAAAGCGACACGCGTCACTATTCAGGGCGGAATTGAGTGCCGCAATGTGCTGACCGGTACGGTGGAGATTACAGGAAGGCTCACCGTCGGTGCGGCGCTTGTAAAGGACGCGACGCTTGCTGTTTATAATGAAGAAGGAACTGCGCTGTATACTTCCGAGCCTGTTTTGAAAACGGCAACGGAGCAGACGGAGTACATTTTTACCCTTGACACCTCAGCCTTTGAGGACGGCAACATTACGTTGAAAATTTTCTATCGCACGGCGGCGGAAGCGGAAGCGAACAAGGATGCAACGACAGTGCAAAACTTTTCTGAATATGCAACGATCATCCGCAACAGCCTTGTGGTGACGAAAGCGAACCTATACATTTACGATCCCGCAGGAAGCGCCATTGCCGGACAGATTTCCGTATACAACGCCGATACGGGGAAGTTTTTACAGAAAGTCGGAGGTGCTTCTTCGTCCGAAATTGAGGTTGACAAAAAACTTTTTGATGAAAACGGCGGAAGGCTGACCTTCAGCTTTGTGGCAGACGATATGATTTTCACCAAAACGAGTGTTTTTGCCCCGGAAATCTCTCTCGGCGGCGACGAAGCGCAGAAAACCACGCTTCATTTCAGCGGCAGTGCGGTGACGCTTTCCTATGCCGATATAAAGCTTTGCTACGGAAGCGACAGCCTCGACATCGGCAGTACCGATAGCGCGGGCGATATAACCTTCTACCTTTCGGATGGCGAGCATCGCTTCTTTGTCAAAGATGAGAAAAATCGATATCTCATATTTGCGACCGCCGTTCAGGACGGAAGCAAAACCGAAATCTCTCTCGCTGAGGATATCGACGCGGCTCGCGAGATAACGATTTCCGCGGTGGATTCTCTCGGCAACGGCGACCTCTGGACGGTCGTCGCATCAAACGGCAGTATTCTCTCTGCCAGCGACGGTATGTCGCTGAATCTGTACGGGACAGATATCAAAACGGTATATCTCTCGCCTGTAACGCAGAATCTTGCCGTCGGCATATATGATGTCATTCGCTATAAATACGTTACATCCAGCGGAACGGAAAGTACAATAAGAAGATATTGTCATGTGACGCATATTCTCGGAGAGGTCGATGTCAATACGATGAATTCCATCGACTTCGATCCCACAAAAATAATCACACAATTTGACATAGGCACCGATACGCTTTGCTATGGAGAAAACACTACGATTGTTCATAAAGCCGTAGACGATAAAGGCAATATCCTTGTCGGCGGTGAGATTCTGGAAAGCGCTTACTCCACCACCTCAACGAATCAGTATTTTAACAGTACAGCCAACGAATTCAGCATGAAAAGCGCAAATGAGGAAGATACGGCGGACTATTATTCCGGCATGGTTGAGGACTATCCCGGCACGCTGTATGCAGGCGGTATCAACCGCTGGCCGAAAATGCCGATTGCCGAATGTGACTACATTCTGAATGTCCGCTATGCGCTGAAAACCGATTTGTCCTATGATGGTACGCCCTATGTTGACTTTCTGCCGTATCAGTTCAATACGGTGACGAAAACGCTCCATGTGAAGCTCGATAAAATGATGACGCTCCGCCTGGAGGTTCCCGAGGGCTATACGTCCGCTTATGCTTCGGTTGAGCAGGGCAATATCTACATTGTCCGCAACGGAAAAGCAGAAGCTCCGACAGCCATCGGCTATAAAGCGGAAGAAGACGGGACCTACATCGTTTATCTCGACGCGAAAGATTGGGATGACGTCACGGATGTGTTTGTGGCAGTCAGACTCAGCAATAACAGCGGATCTTCCGACGAGAGCATCATGTTCTTTGATTATTTCCCATATGACCCCGCAAATCCCAACCGTACCGTAACAAAACCGGATGCGGAATTCGGCGAGCTGAAGGTTTATCTGGGTCAAAACGGAAGACAGGTTTACTCTCCTCTGCTGTTTGTAAACTGCGGAGGGCATACCTTTACAACAAGTGCCCATGACAAAATCCCTGTCGGCTCCTACTATGTCGGCGGCGTGGATTCGGTATATGGCAGTGACAAGACGGAAACCTACTATGTTTTCTACCGCGGTGTCAATGTTGCGGCAGAGGGAACCAATGTAGTCCTTGCGGAAGAAGAATTCCGGGAATACAGCATATCCAATAATGACAGCAGCAACTCCTCACTTTGCCTGATTCCGGAGCTGGGCGGCATTGTCATGGATAACTCCGACGGGAACAGTATGTATGTTTACAGCACTCAGAAGTTCATGCTTGACAGCGGCGTCACGGGCATGCATGCAAAGCTTGCGGAGCGCAGCTTCCAGTGGGAAGGCAGCGGCACGGTATTCATGCTGACGCTTCCTCTGAATCAGACAGAATTTACTGTAGGCGGGCGGGGGATAGACTCCTTCGTCGGCTCACCCGCGCAGAGCGAATTTACCACAGAGCAGGATGTTCTCATCGATCTTAACGCGACCGTCACGGGCGGATTGCGCATAACAGATATACGCCACGTGACGGGAAGCAATCCCAAGATGGGCATAACCGGTGAGGTCAGGCTGCTACCCCTTGAAATAAAATACCGCAAAGCAGGCGGCGACTGGCAGAAAAAAGAGTTCTTTGACTGGACGGGAATCAACCTCGGAAAGCTCGAAGACGGCGAATATGAAGCAGTCATCTCCTTTGCGGGCGACACGGAAAGTGCACTTGCCCCCAAGGAAACAACTTTTGCCTTTCAGGTATCCGGCGCACCGAGCGCACACTTTGTCACTCTGTCTGCCCCGGATGCGGCGGCTGATGACGTAATTCTGACGATAAGCGGTAAGGCCGGTGCAATTGTGAGCGTTTCCTACACGACACCGGGCGGCGCCGCAAAGACGCTGAGTCCCGTAACGCTTCCCGCAAACGGCATATACAGACTGAGTGTGCCGCTTACCGAATACGGAAGCTACACCTTCTCGGCAGTTTCAAAGCTGACGGGAGAGTCGGACGCAACAGCAGAAACAAGTGTCGAGAGCGTACCCTCTTATGTCAGCCCGATCACCGGCTTCAAGGTGACAAACGGTGAAGCAGGCGAGCTGAAGCTCGCATGGGATGCTCCCGTCGGCACGGGAAAACTGTGGATTACCCGCGACGGAGTAACACTCGGCTGTCTCACAGAGGAATACACTTCCTATAATGACACAAATCTTGACAGCAACAGAATTTATACCTATGAGATCGTCTTTGAAAATGCGGCAGGCATGCGTAGCAGTGCCGCTTCCGCAATGGGTAAGCCGACTGGGGCGCCCGATACGGAAAAGCCTACGGTTCCCGCCGTCGTGACGGCACAGGTAAGCGGAACAAGCATCACTCTCAGCTGGACGCGGGCAAAGGATAACGTCCGCGTGTCGGGCTATCGCATATATCGCGACGGTGTGCTGATCAGAGACACGACAAAGCGGACCTTCACCGACGAAGGGCTTGCGATCGATACGGAATATTCCTATTATATAAAAGCCTATGACGGAGCGGGCAATGAATCCGATGCGAGCATGACCGTCACGGCAAAAACACCGGACGGCTGGAGTATCGATAAGCTTGATGCTTCACTGGAGCGCAATCGTGACGGCTATATCATCGGAAGCACGCTCAATATACGCGCTTCGATCGGAGCGGGCGTTGACAGTGCCGTAGCAACTGTCGTTTACAGAACGATGGACGATAAAGACACACTGCAAACCGATACAATCGACCTCGGCAATGCCGGCACGGCGTGGAACGGTGTATGGAAGCTCAGCCGCATCTATGAGATCGTGTCTGTGACCGTAACGGCATATAAGAACGGTGCCGCGGTCGCAGAAAAAGCGGCAGAGGACTACCCCTGCTCCATGACCGCGAAGGTGTCTGTGGAAATGACAGTAAACAACGCCACCTACGCCAAGAGCACGGTAGAAAAAATGCTGCTCGTGCTGAGAAACAACACGCAGAAATCGACCTTCACGCTTGCCGTGAATACGGATGCCGAAACCAACTTTTATACCTTCGGCGACCTTTCCGAAGGAACCTACACGCTCTCCCTGCTGCTGGACGGCAGAGAGGTTTACAAAAGCAGTAGCTTTTATGTAGGGGAAGGCATCAACAAAGTTCTGACGCCGATCACCTTTGACAAAATCGTACGCTTCAAAGTACCGAAGGGTATCATCCTGTTCCTGCCGTACCGCTGTGACGGCAGTACCGACGAGAACGGCTACCTGATGAAGGACGGCGAAAGTGCTTTCCTTGTCTCCGGCAGCAGCATGACGCTCGGCAGAGTTGTAGAGCGGTATGCGGAGGAAGACGGCAAGATCTATGACATCCCGTCGTCGTATACCGTCGCCCTGGACGGCAGTAAGGAATATACTCTCCCTCTGCCCTCTGCTTTTACCAAAATGGAAAGCTATCCCGTCAAGCTGAAATTCAATGCGGCAAGCGGCAGCAGCCTTGCCGGAGTGAAGGTAAGTATAATCTGCGGAAATTTCAGAAACGAAGCCGTGCTTGACAGGAACGGCGAGGCGACAGTGGCGGTCATGCCGCTCAATTCGGAACGGATATACGCCACCATCGAAGATGTCACGCTTTATAATGAAGCGGGCGAGCGCACGACAAAAATACCTTATCAGACCTTCACCTTCATGCTGATGAAGCCCGAAACCTCCTTTGAAGCGACGCTGGAGGAGGCGACAAGGGAAGAGGTACACCTGAAATTTACCTCCGAAGGCTCTCTGGACGGCGTAACAGGCGTTCTCAGCGGCAAGGGCGACAGGCTGAAATTCAAGCTGGATGCAAGCGGCGAGGTCACCCTGCCCATGCAGACACTCACAGCCGGAAGCTATTCTGTCACCATCGATGCCGCATACAAGGACGGCAGATATATTTCTCCTCAAAGCTTCAGCTTCAGCGGCACGGAATTTACGGGGCAAATCAAATCTCAAAAAGCGGTAGTGAAGAGAGTCAAACTGCACTTCACCGACCCATTGGGATATTCCACAGAGGGGGCTATCGTTGAAACATTGACGACCTTTGGAAACGATAGGTACATGCTCGGCGCAGACGGCATTCTGGAAACAGACATCGTATTTTCCGACAAAAACGAAGAGCAGCTTTCGGTATTCCTGAGCGGAGCCAACGGAAATCTGAACTGGAACATATCCGACAATAACTTCTGGCAGTTGGATTGCTCCGAGAAAAGCGAATACACGCTGTCTGTTACTTCTATTATAAAAATCCGTATGGATTATCAGGGTAGAAATCATTTGATCTTTGTTTATTATTTGAAGGACGGAGAGCCGCAATTCAAAGAGGTCTATGGAGAAGTTACTTCCGATAGTGTGGCATCCGGAGCAGAGCTGCTCGCATTGCCTATGGGATCGGTAGCATTTTCTTGGAAGAAAGCAACCGCACAGGAAAGCTATGAGTTTCTGAAATCGCTTCCCGCGGTTCAGACCTTCGCTCTGAATAAGGAAACCGTAGAAACGGTGTTTAAAATCGACGATTCAAAAACCGAGTACTACACGGTAAATTGTCCAACCGACCTTGTCGGAACGAAGATCCCGTACTACGATGTTTATCTGCAGATCGGAGACACATTGCTTTCACATAGATCTACCTGGCAAAAATCGATTACCCTGCCGAAGCTGGCAGACGGACAGCGCGTGATCGTTCGCCCAAGTTCGACAAAGGATATTTCCGAATCATTGAAATATCTCGGCACATACTGCGCGGAATGGATCCTTGATGACCTTTCTCCACACGAAAAATCCTTCCAATTCGCATATCAATACAAATTTGAGTTCATTCTGAAGGATAAAGACGGAAATGAACATGACGGCGCAAGGATGTCTTTATTCGACGAAGTCAAACAGTTTCGCGGGACCGGCTTGAAAAGCTATACCATAAAGGATCCCCTTTCCTTCCATTACCATACGTTTACGGTGTTCGGTGCGTGGGTGGGAAGCGCTGATGATACATTGTCCAGAATGTATTCTTACTGGAATGGCATTTCAGAAGAAAAGAACGTTGCAAGATATGAGTTTGACACCACCGTTGTGCATCCCGAGCCGATTGTTCTTACGGCGGAATACGAGCCGATCTACCGTATTTCGAGGATAACCGGCGAACTGGATACCAATATCAAATCAGTAAAGCAGCAAGCAGACGGAAGCTATCTCGTCCGATTCACCCAGAATGGAGCATACGATTATCAAAGCCTGATCGGGCTGCCTGCCGGAGCGTATGATATTATGCTCGACGGTGAAAATCAGGCATCGGGTGAGCTCAGCCTTGCAGAAGGAAAGAATACGCACAACATATCCTTCCGCATCTCCGAGGCGGATCTGAAGGCGGATAATCGCATCCTGTGCCATATCATCACGCCGCAGGGCAACCGAAGCCTGCAGTTTATCCGCGAGATTGAAAACACGGTGTTCACCTACAGCATGCCTACGCAGGTAAGCTCCAATGAGGTGATGTTCAGCAAGCGGCTGACAGAGAGCGGCAGCGCATATCTGCTCGGATACGGAACTACCCAGCCGGCGCACAGCATCTTCTATTACACTCTCGGCACAACCTTCGGCGCATACTGGGGGCTGGAGCGTCACGTATATACAGACCCCTTCAGCCGTAAAACGACCTCCACGGAGTATGACAGGCTCGACCCGACAAAATCCTATTACAAGCCGGACTATTCGGCAGAGGACTACAAAAATGCCGAGTACACCGCCTTCTCAAGCGGCAGCTCCTACAAGTCATTTGAATGTAAATGGGTCACCTTCAAATCGACCACAAACGATTTTGCCGTTGCCCTGAATGTGGATGGTGCCGTGACATATCTCGATACACAGTATATCAAGGTAGTGTATTTAAACCGCAGCTTACGAATGAGAACAAAATCCAAATCGGTCGGCTTCACCTGCTCGTTTGGTTCAACATACGATGCGGAAAATCAATGCTATTGGCTCTCCTCCGAATTCCTTGCCGAGTACGGCTTGTATGACAAATCCACGGGCATAGGCTTTTTGCCCATCCCGATGAGCGAGCCGGAAAGCTACCCGCATACCTATAAGGCAGAGCTGAAATACAAATACAAAAACGGCGCAGGCGAGACGGTGATGCAGGAAGTGAGCCACGATATACGCCTGTATTACGATGCGCCCGTTCTGCAGAAATGGAATTATGAACATTTCGAAAATCACTATGTCCAAACCTCTCCGATGCACTATGTGACTATCACAAACCGCAAGGACAGGATTGCATACGCAAATCAGACAAACCGATATTTCGCGCTTGACTGGAACGGCACGGACATTTTCACCTTCCGCGCATGGTTTGATAAGCCGAAAGAGGTTTACAACGTATATGCGGTGGCGGATGTTCCCGAAAACTGCAAAAACTTCGCCATCAAGCTGGAATACGACGAGGAGCTGGGCTGTTACACCGGAACGGGATTGCTCGGCGACGCGCTCAACCCGCCAAAGGAATTTAACATAGTTTATGAGCTTGTCGCGGCGCGTCCTTATGACGGAATGCCCACGATGCAGATCAAGGATCTGGCTAAAACCTATGCTTCCTCCAAAGACAGGGCAGACAAGGGCGACAACGGACTTCCCGAGGGCTGGACAATGGAAACCGTGGCTCCCACCAACGGCTGGACGCTTGAGGAAACCTACCGCATCTGGACGGAATATGAAAAGCTCGTCCTTAGCGGCAATAAAATCACCGATGATGACCTGAAGGCTCTGCTCGGCGACGAAATGAAGCTCTACTACCCCGCGTACAATGTCTACAATGAAAAAGGCGAATTTTTGGGAACCGTACAAAACTACTTTATCTTCGGCGGAGTCCAAAATACCGACGGCGAATATTCCATTGCCATCATGAACGGCAATGAATATCTCGGCAAGGTGACAAACGGATTTGCAGTGAATAAAGACAAGGGCATCATCTCAATGTACACAACCTCCGATAATTACGAGCTGTTGCTTCCCGAATTCGGGGAAGAAAGCGTATCGGCGGCGGGCATACCGGCGGTTGTTTCCAAGGCGGCATCCGCCATCGGCGGTGCCATAGGCAATGTGGGACAGCTTGCCGCTTCTTCTCCGGTGGTATCGGCTGCAAGCGACTTCTTCACCGTGAAGGGCACGGCTGATGTTCTCAACGCGGCACACGGCGACTATATAGGCAACAAGGACTGGATGAAATACCTGACAAACGAACAGCGGCAGGATTACCTTGATATGAAGTCGGATTCCTATTTGCACACGGCAATCGAAACCGTCGCCGGAATGGCACACCCTCTGGCAGGCGTTGCCTTCGGATTGTTTGACATCTGGCGCGGCAATATGGAATCGGATATCGAAGCCAAGTACAAGGAAATCGCCAGACTGAACCGCGAAAACATACGGCTTAAAGAAAAACTCGAATGGGAAGAATTTAAGGAGCGCTGGAGAATTGAGAGTGAAGAACACAGGAAGGCGCTTGTGCTCATCATAACGTATGGCTGGGACGGCACCACCTTCCCGCGCAACGCAGAATTGCCGTATGAGCTATGCTATCATATCGACCCCTCGGGATATATTTTCGAGGGTATAGAGGGAAATCTCCTCGAGGGCGTGAAAGCAACGGTCTACTACCTTGATACGGAAAGCGGCGAGTGGGTTCAGTGGGATTCCGAGGCGCACGGAGAAGGTCCGAACCCGAATATTTCGGGCGCGGACGGCAAATACGGCTGGGACGTTCTCATCGGCAAGTGGAAGGTCGTCTTTGAAAAGGACGGCTACTACACGGTCGAGAGCATCGAGCTGGATGTTCCTCCGGCGCATCTGGATGTCAATATGAGCATGGTCTCCACCTCCCCCGCAATGCTGAAAGAGGTCAAGGCGGGCGCCCGTGGCGCATACATTGACTTTACCTTCGACCGTCCCGTGCTGGTGGACGACGCGAAGCGTCTTGTTTCCGTCATGCTCGGCGGCGACGCGTTGGAAGGCAATGTGGAAGCACTCAACGCAGCGCTTACCGCTTTCGGAAACAAGCAGAAGGTGGGAGAGAACGATGTGACCGTCGGCTTGAATGTGGCAACCAAATTCCGCTTTACCCCCGAAGATCCCATCGAAGTCGGCGCATCGGTCAAGATTGTCGGCGAAAAGGGCATTCTCACCTACAACGGCATCGAAATGGCGGCGTTTGAGAGCGTGTATGTGTCCGTTCCCGACACGGTCGCCGACCCGATTACCGCACTCTCCTACACCGGCATAAAAGAAATTGAAATCGGCGCAACGCTTGATCTCAAGGCTGATCTTACAATCACGGGAAGCGAAGGCACACTGACCTTCAAGGCAAAAACCCCGACAGTCGCAACGGTTGACGAAAACGGCGTTGTCACGGCGGTTTCCGGCGGCATTGCATACTTTGAAATCTCCTGCGGCACGGTCAGAACCATGGCGGCGGTTTCCGTGAAGGAAGCACCGCATGCGCACAGCTTCACAGAAGAGTATCCTCTCATGGAATATCTCGCGAGCGAGGCAACCTGCACGGAGCCGGCGAAATATTACCGCTTCTGCTCTTGCGGCATGGTCGGCACGGAAACCTACTCCCGCGGCGAGGCAAAGGGTCACAGCTTCGGCGAATGGACGCTGAACCTTGCGGATAATACCTGCGAGAGAACCTGCTCCGTATGCGGCGAGGTTGAAAAGGATAACAGCATGTCGCTTCTGTCGGTGTCCGGAAGGACGGCAAAGGCAGGAGGCACCGTAAGCGTGACGATATCGCTTGCAAACAATCCCGGCATTGCGGCGCTTGCCTTCCGCGTTTCCTATCCCAAGGGCGCGATGACGCTTGAGAGCGCCGTCGCAGGCGGACTGTTCGGCAGTGCCACACTCAATACGTCGACAGGAATGTTCCTCTTTGATAACGCGACCGACGTCACGGAAAACGGCACTCTTCTGACCCTGACCTTCAAAGTATCCGACATGGCGGCACTTGGTGAATACCGCATATCGGTTGAGATGATTTCCTGCAACAACGCCGCCGAGGAACGGGTTGTCATCTGCGGCGGGCAGGCGAATATCGAGGTCATAGACATTCTGCCCGGCGACGTAAACGGCGACGGTGTTGTCGATACGCTTGATATCACAAGACTCCGCAGATACCTCGCGGAGGAAAGCGTAGATCTGTTCCCCGGCGCGGATATGAACGGGGACGGGGTCGTTGATATCGAGGATCTGGCGCGTCTGCGCAGATATCTTGTCGAAGTCGGCATGGGTCTCGGCGAATAACCGATTGAATCAAAAAATATTACCGACACTTATATTTATCATCGCCTGGGGCGTAGGCGGTCAGTCCCGACAGTGCCGCAGATGCAGCGGATGCTGTATCGGGACTCCGCCGAGGCAGGCGAAAAGAGAACAAATGAAGAAAGGGGTGAAGCCGAAAGCAAAGCTATCTTTTCTTCACTGAATGCGATGAAACTCCCGAAAAAAACGTTTCCGTCGATGGGAAACGGTATCTTTCGCGGCACATGGGGTGCCCGAAATGTCGTTCGGTGACGGAGGACGCGATCTTTTATCTCTATGATTCCACCGGCAAAAACGGAAAGATATTCTTCGGTCAGCCGATATATGGCACACGCGCGAAAGTCAAGTGCCATTTGCAACAACAGTCAAAATATCGAACATAACAAAACGGATTCAAAAGGAGATACGATTATGACACACAACAAGGCGAACAAATCAAAGATATTATCACTTGTACTCG
>ERZ809074.613-NODE-613-length-54654-cov-21.331361_pt1 | contig 54654 bp, 51 predicted proteins | sample MGYA00520795_ERZ809074 | MGnify/ENA primary metagenome ERZ809074 (study PRJEB31570, sample SAMEA3212989) | Homo sapiens | biome: human-gut; feature: human gut; material: fecal | place: Sweden | collected 2011 ...
GTCGCTAAAGCGACCCGCCGCAGGCGGAGAATCCTGCAAGCAGGATTCTTTTTCACTTCACAGGAAATGTTCAGGTAACGAATATTGGTGCAGCGGATTGATGGTCAAATGACCTGGTGTTCCATCCATTTTCCATTGATGAAACGGATGGTGAACAGTAAGCTGCGGAAGAACCAGTCTACGAACATACCGCACCAGACGCCTAACAGTCCCATGTGAAGACTGTTAACAAAGTAATAGCATAAAAAGATACGGAAGGTCCACATGCTGAACATACTGACCGTCATCGTGTACTTGGAATCGCCGCCGGAACGGAGAATGTTGGGCATCATGAAACTGGATGGCCATAGGAATAAATCTACGGTACAATAGGTCCGGATCACAGTGACTGCAATGACCTGTGCTTCTGCGGAGATGTTGAAAATCTTGACTATATAAGGAGCGGTCAGGATCAGGATTGGGCTGGTAAGCCATGCGGCAGCATAGGCCAGGGCGATCAGCTTGCGGGCATATTGATTGGCCTGCTTCTTCTCATTGGCGCCCAGGCAATGACCGATGATCGGGATCGTTGCCAGGCTGATGGCATTGCCTGGAATGTTGATCATGGAACTTAAGGTGTTGCAGACAGCTGAAGCCGCGATGGAGGCAGTTCCCAGGGTACTGATCAGATGGCTGACCAGCAGTTTGCCAATCTGGAACATGCCGTTTTCGATGCCGGCCGGAATTCCGATGGCCAGGATCCGGTGGGCGATGGAAAAATTGGGCTTTAAGTCTGCCAGAGAAGCGATCCGCAGCGGATTGTCATGGCGCTGCAGCTGGGCAGTGACCCAGATGGCTGCCAGAATCCGTCCGGTCAAGGTAGCGATCGCGGCGCCCAGGACTTCCAGGTGAAAAACGTAGATCAGAACTGCGTTACCGACGATGTTGACTACATTCATGACCAGGCTGGCTTTCATGCTGATCTTACTGTCTCCCTTAGCGCGGAAAAGTGCGGCACCGGCATTATAAAGACCGATAAAGGGATAAGAAACGGCGCTGATGTAAAAATAAATCTCCGCATAGTGCATAACGTGAGCTTCAATAGAGCCAAACACGGTCCGTAAGATCAGGCGGCATAAGAGAATACAGAGCAGTCCGAAGGAAACCGTCAGCATGATGAGAACGGAAAACAGCTGGGCTGCGCTTAGCTGGGCATTTTTCTCATCCTTCCGTCCAAGATACTGGCTGGCAACCACAGCACCGCCGGTAGCCAGAGCAGATAATATCTGGATGATCAGGACATTTAGGCTGTCTACCAGACTGACGCTGGACACAGCCGCTTCTCCCACTCCCGATACCATAACGGTATCGGCAAGTCCCATGGAAACACTTAAAAACTGTTCCAGGAGCAGGGGAAGAAGCAGTGCTTTCAGCTGGGCGTTGGTGAACATGGGAGGCGATGCAGGGGAGCTGTCTTTTTGGGAAGTTGAATAAATCATATGATGTAAGCCCTTTCATAATGAATGATACTTACTAATTTATCCCTTAATGCCTGAACTGGCAATACCTTCTGTAAAATATTTTTGCAAAACGATAAATATAAGAACAGCGGGTAATAAAGACAGAGTTGCCATTGCAAACATTGCACCATAATCGGAGGAAGAACTTGGATCACAGAATAGCTTTAATGCCAGACTGACTGGATATTTTTCAGTTGAGTTGACATACAGGAGTGCCCCAAGAAATTCATCCCATCTCCATATGAAAGAAAAAATACATGCTGTAATCAGTGCAGGCTTCATTAATGGAAGAATAATCTGGAAAAAGATTCCAAGGTATGTACATCCATCAATTTTGGCAGATTCATCTAGTTCTCTGGGAAGTCCTTCAATAAAGTTTTTCATTAAATAAACGAAAAATCCCTGAACAGCAAAACAATAAGGTACAATTAATGGCAAATAACTATTAACCCAGTGTAGTTTCTGATACCATAGATATTGAGGTATCATTAAGATCTGTGAAGGCAGCATCATGGAAGCCAGCATTGCAGAAAAAAGCAGGTTTTTCCCTGGAAAATGACATCGTGCGAATGCATAGGCAACAATGGAAGAGGAAGCCAGTGTTCCAATCGTAGCCAGGATGGAGATGAACAGGGAGTTTTTGAAGAAAATTGCAAAACTCACCTGGGCAAATCCCTTCCAGCCATTTACATAATTGTCTAATGTGAATGTACTGGGAATCAGCTGGGTTGCAGTTGTAAAGATTGTAGATGATTCTTTAAATGAACTCATTACCATCCAGGCTAAAGGATAGATCATAATCAAACTAAAGGAGCCGACAAGCAAGTGGTAAAGGATGGTCGTGAGTTTTTTCTTTGCAGTCATTCCCATAATTACATTCCTCCGTCATAAACCCACATTTTTTTTGTTGCAAACAGAATGATAGTCATGATTGAGATGATGACCAACATAACCCAGGCGAGTGCTGTTCCGTAACCAGTTGCGTTATAGTCGAAGGACTGCTGGTACATGTAAACGGCGTAAAAAAGTGTAGAATTCATAGGTTTTCCCTGGGTAATGATCAGACACTGGGTAAAAGCTAAAAATCCATTGATCATCTGGATGATCAGGTTGAAATGGATATTGGGTGTGATCAGACGGAGTGTGATTTTCCAAAATTGCTGCCAGGAATTGGCTCCGTCAACCCGTGCAGCTTCATAAAGGCTGGTTGGAATCTGTTTTAAAGCGGCTAGAAAGATCAACATGGAAGAACCAAATTGCCAGATCGCCAGGAGAATCAGTGTCCATAGAGCAGTTTTGCTATTGCCCAGCCACATAATACTATCGTCAATAATACCAAGCGTAAGCAACACTTTATTGATTAGGCCATCAGAAGCAAATAGCCGTTTCCAAAGAATGGATACCGCTACAGAACCGCCAATGATTGAGGGGAGATAGTAGAGTGCTCTGTAAATACCTGTGGCTTTTGTTCCGCGAAACAGAACCAGTGCGACGATCAAGGCGAAGGTTAAACGGAGCGGAACAGAGATCAGGGCAAAGGTTAAGGTGACCTTTAAAGCCTTGAAAAAGGTTTCATCTGTTAACATTCGCTTGAAATTGGCAAGTCCAATAAATTTAGCTGGAGATAAAATGTTATACTCACAGAAAGCATAATAAAGAGAAATGGCCATGGGTACGAGCAAAAACATAAAAAATCCAAAAATAAATGGAGAAACACAAAGCAAGCCAGTTATTTTTTCGTTATTTATTTTTTCGCTTAAAGATTTTTTGGCATGCATATAATGCCTCCTTGTTAACGTTTCTTTAGATTTCTACATTTTTCTAATATTTCAGCCTGGAGTTCTGGAATAGCAGTATCATTTTGTACGATAGAAATGGTTCTTGCCATGGCATGAACCAGAATATCCAGTGCCCGTTCTCCTTTTTCGAGAGATGCCAGAGAAGGACTACCAGTAACGCCTTCTGACCAGTCAGCATTAAAATAATATCCGGTATAAATCCCTTTTAGACCGTCCATGCGACCGAGTGGTTTGATGGGTTCTGGAAATATCTGACGTGACAGATCAACACATCCAGGCATGGAGGCCATGCAGATACTGGTTTCTTTTTCGCCAGCATGACCGTCATTGGTTTCAAAAATGGCTTGGAAACGTTCTTTTTCTTCTTCTGTTAGTACACTTTTAGAGTTGACCATATAAAGACAATAATCCCGTTCATAATTAATCAGTGTTTTTTCAAGAAACTCGAGCCAGGTTTTGTTTCCACCGTGTCCACGGACAATTAGTATTTTTTTAAATCCATTGTAGGAAATCTGGTCTAACAACATTCGCATATGGGTAATCAGCATTTCAGCAGGAAAGTTAATAGCACCACGGTGCATGGAGGCTTCGTGGACTTGTCCAAAATAGTAGGTAGGAAATACCACTGCCGGTGTGATTTTTGCTGCCTCTATAGCGATTTTTTCAGCAGTTCCGCCATCACATCCATAGGGAATATGTTCACCATGACGTTCTAATACACCAACGGGTAAAATGCAGATCTGTCCTTCTGCGATAGCTTGATTAAATTGATAGGGAAGCATTTTTCTCCATTCCATAGATTTGAGTACTCCTTTCAGAAAAAAATAAGTTAACGATTAAAAATAGCAGTTGCGCCGTCAAAAAATTGTGCAGAGGCTTCTTTGGCAGTTAATTCTCCATATAAAACCTTTTCTATGAGTTCATTTGCTAATGCATAAATTTCTGTACCTTCTTCAGGATCTGGAGGTGTAATTTCAGAAGAATTTGGGATTATTACGTCATTAATAAATGCGATCTCTTTCCGGCTTTCTTCTGACAATGCATCCTCAATACCAGTTGAAACAGCGGACGGGGCAGGAATTCCTCGCTCGGCTAATAAAACTTTATTGCAGTCTAAGTCATTGATCAGATAGTTTAATACTTTAACAGATTCTTCCAAATTTTTACTGTTGGCAGAAACACAGAAATACATGCTTGGGTGCAGATAATTTGATTTGACCAGGTTGTTGGATGGCCAGGTAGCATAGGCAAGTTCTGTGCCTTCTGGTGCTGCTTTCTGCAATGCCTGAAGCTGGTTAGACCAGTAGCATGCACACCAGGACTGGGCTGCAGGCGATGAATAATATACTAAAGGACATTGTTCAACGGAATTTAAGATTAATTCAGCATAGGTAGCGGCATCGATCATCCAACCTTCTGTTTTGCCCATTTCATAAATTTTAAAATAAGGTTCAAATGCTTCGCTACTGGTAGCGGCCAAGGCATCTCCGTCAAATACACCACCGGCAGCTTCACCGCGCATGATAAATTCCATCATACCTGATGGGCTACCATAGGCAAGATCGGTTTTAATTCCTGTTTTTTCATAAATTTCCCTAGAAATTTCGATAAATCGATCCATGGTCAAACTGGCATCTACCTCAATTCCTAATTCATCTGTTAAGGTTTTATTATAGATCAGGGCTGGCACATTGAGACCAGCGCATATACCATATAGTTTGCCATCCATGGAACTAGCAGCCAGGACACTTTCATCAATGGTGCTGACATCCAGCATACCATTCTCCACATATGGAGTAAGGTCAGCTAGAAGACCGTTGGATTCATATTGTCCCATGTATGTTGTATTCATCTGGATGAGATCAGGGAGTGTGCTTCCAGCTGCAGCGGTTGATAATTTCGTGAAATAATCGGAAAACTGTGATGGTTGGGAATCAAACACAACACCTGGATTGGCAGCAGAATACATATTTAGAACTTCCTGCGTACGATCATTACGCGTCTGATTGCCCCACCATGCAAAGGTAATTTTTACATTTTTGGTGTCACCCTGATTGCCAGAAGAAGTTTCTGAAACACTGGCGGTCGTTTCAGCATTAGCAGCAGTTGTGCTTTCTGTGCTGTTTCCATTGCTGCAGCCTACCAGATTAAGACACATGGCAGCAGCCATTCCTAATGCAAATACGTGTTTTTTCATAAGATACCCTCCTCGATTGAGATTTGTTGTTTGTGTTTTTAGTATAGCGTTTTCCAGAATAAGAAGGAATGAATAAAAATGGTCAAGTCTGCTAAAAAAGTTACTTTTTTTTACGAATTACTTTTTTTAAAAGAGGTATTTGCTATAATAAAACCAACCAGACAATAATGTGGGCAGCAGGGAGAAAGATGCGTATGAAATGGTGGGAAAAATATAAGAATTCACTTACCTTGGAAAAGCGTTTTATATTAGTTATTGGAAGCATTGTGGTGATTGTATTAAGCGTTTTTGGAACATCTGCATATTCATTTTTAAGGGTACGATATGAAGCGTTGCTTTATAAATCCATGGCATCTTCTGCGGATCTGAATACGAAAAATCTTCAGGAATCTTTGAAGTCTGCAGTGCAGCTTACAGATATTATTCGGACAGATACGGTGATTCAAAATCATTTAAATTTGATTTATCACGAATCAAATTATCGTACAGAACGGTCTTACGAACAGATTTATTGGGCATTGGAAAATAAGTATCAGGCATATAAGAAGGATTACATGGTATATGCTGCGATTGTGAATCCTAGATTTATCTCGTATACTTATGGACATCAATATACGAAGCTGGACACAGCAGAGATCCAAAAAATGATAGCTTACGCAAAAAAGGAAAAAGGATATCCGGTATGGTATTCTGAAAGAGACGGGGATGGATATTTGTATTTGGTCCGTGAAATACGAAAAAATGATATCCGCGATTTGAAAAATCTTGGCACTTTAATAGTAGCAATTGACTTGAATCTGTTGTCCGAACACATCCAGCATGAGAATCATATGGCAGAAACGGTAGATTGGATGCTTTATGATCAGGAGAATCTGGTATATCGGTCAGAAACACTGGGAGATGTAAAAGAAATGCAGGATATCAGATTGTCAGAATCTCCATATGGGATTATGAAAATAGGTGGAAAACGATATTTCTATTTAAAAGGACGACTGGAGGAACCGGCATGGGATTATTATCAAGTGTTGTCCTATGATGAGGTGTTTCAAACCCAACAGTATTTATTATATCTATTTTTATTGTTATTGGGAATCAGTATTGTGGTCTCCATTATCGCAGTACATGTTTCCATACGGGAAAGTATGAAGGATATTAATCACCTTCATCAAAAAATCCGTCTATTCTCAGGAAATAATGCACATACAGTATTAAATACCTATGATTATTCTAACCGGAAAGATGAAATTGCGATGCTACATCAGAATTTTGACCGGATGGCACAAAAGATAGAAACTTTGATCAAACAGGATTATGAATTGAATATGGCTTTGAAAAATATGCAGTTGAAGACATTAAAGGCACAAATTAATCCCCATTTTTTATATAATACTCTGGATTCAATCAACTGGAGAGCGAAGGTATCTGGAAACGAAGAAATTTCTAAAATGGTAGAGGCATTGGCTGCGCTTTTGAGAACATCCTTAAATACAAAACAATCATTGGTTCCATTGAGCGAGGAATTAAGGTTAGTGCAATATTATTTGACGATACAAAAAATACGATATGAGGAAGAATTGATCTACAGATTTGAAGTGGATCCGTCATTAAAGGATTGTCTGCTTCCGCCGCTTAGTATCCAGCCGCTTGTAGAAAATGCAATTAAATATGGTTTGGAACAGATGTTAAATTCCTGTCATATCCTTATTACAGCAGAAAGATTAGACGAAACAACATTTCGGGTTGCAATAAAAAATGATGGTTCCTTTTTCGAAGATGGACTTTTAGAAAACTTGCAGAAAAAAGAAGGTCAGAATCAGATACATGGGCTTGGAATTGGTCTTTTGAATATTAATCAACGCATTCAGCTGATTTTTGGATCAGAATATGGTTTGCAATTATACAATGAAGAAAATTTTGCGGTGGCTGCTATTACAATTCCGTGTTCGCAAGTGCAAGGGAGGTTAAACACAGAATGCTGAAGATAATCATTGTGGATGATGAACGTTTTACCAGAGAAACGCTTGCTCATATCATTAATTGGGAGGAATATCATATAAAAGTAATTGGTCTTTGCAAGAATGGACTGGAAGCATATGATATGATTTTAGATGAGTCCCCGGATATTGTATTGACGGATATTAAGATGCCAGGCTTGGATGGTCTGGAATTGATTGCAAAAGTACATGAAACAGGGATAAAAACGCAATTTATTTTATTATCAGGGTATGGAGAGTTCGAATATGCCAAAAAGGCCATGAGTTATGGTGTAAAGTATTATTTATTGAAGCCATGTAATGAAGAACAGATTTTGGAAAGTGTACAAGGAGTAGTCCGCGATTGTCAGGAGCTGATGGATAGTCAGGAACTGACGCAGAACCAGTTTACAGTTTTAAGTAATTTACAACACCATGTATTGTTCAGTATGATCAATGATTATGTATATCAAAACTATGAATTGAGTATGGCGGTTTCCAGATATGAGCCTTATATGGATTTTTATGACACACCATATCAGATTATTTATATTTATTATCTGGAAGAAAAGGAATTATCAAAATTTCTTGAACAATTAAAAAAACGAACCGTGAAAGAACTCTCTAAAATGACGATTCATGGAACTTATACAGTAAATACATTAACTTTGTTTTTTCAAAAAACTCATGGAAAGTCAGAATTGTTCAAGCTGGAAATAGAACAAATTTTAAAAGAATTAAATTTAGATGAGAAAACAGACATTCGTATAGAAATGTATAGCAGTCTTTTGCTGCTGTTGCAGAAATTAATGCCTAAGATTAAGCGCTATAGCATGATTTATTATCTGAACCAGTTTCGTACATTATCTTATTGTAATTATGACTATATATTAAGAGAATGTGATGCCGCCTGTTTACAGGACGATCATTTTCAGACGTTAAAAAATCTTCTTGCTGGAATTAATGAACCGAAATTTTTAAAATTGATGATTTCCCATGTTTTGTTGAAAATTCCAATTCATAATGAGTTTTCAAATACTCATTTGGATCAAGTGTTAGAGGAATTAAATGGGAAAAATACAATCGAAGAATTAAAAGAATATGTTTACCGTATATTAGAAAATCAATCTTTAAGGGATTCGGGAAGGCATACGGTAAGTCTGATCACAGAACAGATTTTTGATTATGTAGAGACGCATATTTCGGATCAGGACCTGACATTAAAAAATATTTGTGAGCAGTATTTGTTTTTGAATAGAAATTACGTTTGCAAAAAATTTCAAAAAGATACAGGAATAAAATTTTCGGCATATCTTACCAATGTACGGATAGAAAAAGCGAAAGAGTATTTATCATGCAGTCATCCAGAACCAATTCAGACCATTGCAGAGCTGGTGGGATGTGGGAAAAACCCTCAGTATTTTTCTCAGTTGTTTAAAAGAAAAACAGGAATGAGTCCAAGTCAGTATATTGCAAAAAATGAACAAAGAGATCAATAAAAATACCGCTTCACCATCAAAACAGATGGTTTGAAGCGGTATTTTTAAATGTATATCATTTGTTATAATGGATGTATGGAGAATTACTCTGCCTCTGCGATCTTCCTGGCTACATACACACCACTCGCGGATGCATGGGACAGGGAGTGGGTCACGCCACTGCCGTCGCCAATGATGTAAAGACCTTTGTAGCGGGTCTCCAGATTCTTATCGATGTCAACTTCCATGTTGTAGAATTTGACCTCAACGCCATAAAGCAGGGTGTCGTCATTGGCAGTACCAGGAGCGATCTTATCCAGGGCATAGATCATCTCGATGATGCCGTCCAAGATACGTTTTGGAAGAACCAGGCTTAAGTCGCCAGGAGTTGCTGCCAGAGTTGGTGTTACAGTGCTCTCTTCGATACGGTTGACCGTACTGCGGCGTCCACGGATCAGGTCGCCAAAACGCTGTACGATGACACCGCCGCCTAACATATTGGAAAGACGGGCAATGCTCTCACCGTAGCCGTTGCTGTCCTTAAATGGCTCGGAGAAATGTTTTGCGACCAGAAGAGCAAAGTTGGTGTTCTCTGTCTGTTTCTTCGGATCCTCGTAGCTGTGGCCGTTTACGGTCACGATACCGTTGGTGTTCTCGTTTACCACGATACCGTTCGGGTTCATACAGAAGGTACGGACATTATCCTCAAATTTCTCTGTGCGGTATACGATTTTGCTCTCGTATAACTCGTCGGTCAGATGGGAGAAGATCACAGCAGGAATCTCCACACGGACGCCGATGTCTACACGGTTGGACTTGGTTGGGATGTCCAGTTCATTACAGATGGTTTCCATCCATTTGCTTCCGCTGCGGCCGACAGATACGATACACTGTTTGCAGTCTGCGTACTGGTCATTGCCATATAATACACGATAGCCATCGTCCAGAACTTCAATGTGGGTTACCGGAGTGTGGAAGAAGAAGTGAACCTTCTCTTTCATCTCATTATAAAGGTTTTCCAGAACCACGTAGTTAATGTCAGTTCCTAAATGACGTACAGAAGCATCCAGAAGTTTTAATTTATTCTGCATACACAACTTTTTGAATTTGGTGCCTGCGGTAGAGAACATACGGGTCTCCTCACCGCCATGGGTCACGTTGATGTGATCCACATATTTCATTAAATCGATGGCTTCTTTTTTGCCGATATATTCGTATAAAGTTCCGCCAAAGTCATTGGTGATGTTATATTTTCCGTCAGAGAATGCACCTGCACCGCCGAAACCGTTCATGATCGCACAGGTCGGACATTTGATACAGGATTTAACTTTCACGCCATCGATCGGGCAGTGGCGTTTCTCCAGAGAGTAACCGCTCTCAAACACTGCTACCTTTAATTCCGGCTTTTTCTGCATCAGCTCATATGCGGAGAAAATACCGCCAGGGCCGGCGCCGATAATGATGACGTCAAACTGGTTATTAGAATTCATGTAGAAGCTCCCTCCATGTCTACCAAAGGCTTGGTAAATGAAATTTGTTATCATTGCCAACACATGATTTTATCATAAATAGTAAGAGGTTTCAAGGAAAAAGTTAAGCCTTTGCAAGAAAAGTATGAACCTTTGCAGGAAAAGTTGAGCCTTTACAAGAAAGTTTGGAACTGTTATGCTAAAGGAAATGCTTGCGGAGGTAGTTTTTCCGTTACTGTACACGGGTAGGCATTTTCTGAACTGAAAATGCCGTATGATACAGTGGTGGTAACAGATTTTGCCGATTTAGAATGCGGGAATGCAGGGATAAGACGGTGGCAGGCTGGCACATAAAATGGAATTGAGGCCGGACGGGCGCAGGAAAACGAATGAAAAACTGGTCTGGATGGTCTGGAAAGGATAAGATACATGTATATTATAGTAGGTTTAGGAAATCCGGGAAAGGAATACGCGCATACCCGTCATAACGTGGGTTTTGAGACGATTGATATTCTGGCGGACCGGATGGGGATCGAAGTAGAAGAGAAAAAACACAAGGGACTGTGCGGGAAAGGAATATTAGCAGGTCAGAAAGTGATCCTGTTAAAACCGCAGACATATATGAATTTAAGCGGTGAGAGTGTCCGGGCAGCGGCTGATTTTTATAAGGTAGATCCGGAAGATATTCTGGTGATCTATGATGACATCAGTTTAGAACCGGGACAGTTACGGCTCCGTGGAAAAGGAAGCGCAGGCGGTCACAATGGGATCAAAAATATCATTGCCCATCTGGGAACCCAGGAATTTCCACGGATCAAGGTCGGCGTTGGCGATAAGCCGAAGGGCATGGATTTAGCAGATTATGTGCTGGGGCATTTCTCCAAAGAAGACCAGGCGAAGATGGATGAGGCATTTAAGGACGCGGCGGATGCGGCAGAGATGATCTTAGACAAGGGCATGGACGCAGCCATGAATCATTATAATATGAAGAAAAAGGGCGAGTAGAAATTATGAGCAGGGTATTTGTGAATCCGCTGACAGAACTGGCGGAGTATGAAGAACTGAATCGGGATCTCAACCGGGGAAAAGGGCCGGTTCAGATCAGCGGGTGCATGGATTCCCAGAAGGTTCATCTGATGTGGGAGGCCGGGGAGACATTGCCCTGGAAGTTAGTGGTAACTTACGACGACTCCAGAGCGAAGGAAATCTACGAGGATTTCCGGTGCTTTACAGACGCAGTCTGGCTGTATCCGGCCAAGGACCTTCTTTTTTATAATGCGGATATCCACGGCAACCTGATCACCAGGGAGCGGATGCAGGTGCTGAGGCATCTGATCGAGGAAAAAAGCGGCGTGGTGGTGACTACCATTGATGGCCTTATGGATCATTTGCTGCCACTTTCCATGGTAGAGAGCCAGATCCTGACGGTGAGCCAGGGAGAGGTGATCGATATTGAGGAATGGAGAAAGCGGCTGGTGTCCTTAGGCTACGAGCGCATGGCACAGGTAGACGGTATGGGACAGTTCTCCATCCGCGGTGGCATTGTGGATATTTTCCCGCTGACGGAGGAGCTTCCAGTCAGGATCGAGCTGTGGGGCGATGAGGTGGATTCCATCCGCAGCTTTGATCCGGAGAGCCAGCGGTCGGTAGAGCAGCTGGAAGAAGTGGTACTGTACCCGGCCACGGAAATCGTGCTGACACCGGAGCAGGTGGAGATGGGGCTGGAGCGGATCACGAAATCGGAAAAATCTTATGAAAAGACCTTGCGGGAGCAGTTTCAGACAGAAGAAGCCCATAGGATTCGTTCGATCATCGAAGAATTCAAGGAAAATCTGAAGGATGGCATGGCAGCCGGGTCTCTGGACAGTTATCTCACCTATTTTTGTCAGGATACGGTGTCATTTGCTGAATATTTTCCTGCGGAAGAGACAGCGGTGTTCTTAGACGAGCCTATCCGCTTAAAGGAGCGGGGAGAAGCGGTGGAGACGGAATTCCGGGAAAGCATGATGAACCGGCTGGAAAAGGGTTATCTTCTGCCGGAGCAGACCTCTCTTCTCTATTCGATACGGGAGACATTGGCGAAGCTGGAAACGCCTCATACGGTCTGTGTCACCGGATTGGAACAGAAGCTTCCGGGACAGGAGATCAAGAACCGTTACAGCATCCAGATGAGAAATATCAACTCCTATCAGAACAGCTTTGAGATGCTGATCGGAGATTTAAAGCGGTGGAAAAAGGAGAAATACCGGGTGGTCCTGCTGTCCGGCTCCAGGACCCGTGCAAGCCGTCTGGCGGGGGATTTGAGAGAGTATGAACTGAGCGCTTTCTGTACGGATGATCCGGAGCGGAGTGTGCAGCCTGGAGAGATCCTGGTGACTTATGGTGTGCTGCACCGGGGCTTTGAGTATCCGCAGATCAAGTTTGTGGTGATCACTGAGGGCGATATGTTCGGCGGCAGCAAAAAGAAGCGGAGAAAGAAAAAGACCTCCTATGAGGGCAAGAAGATCCAGAGTTTCACGGAGCTTTCCATCGGTGATTACGTGGTCCATGAGGACCATGGACTGGGCATTTACCGGGGCATCGAGAAGATCGAGCAGGATAAGGTGATCAAGGACTATCTGAAGATCGAGTACGCGGACGGCGGAAACCTGTATTTGCCAGCCACTCGCTTAGACGGCATCCAGAAATACGCCGGAAGCGACGCCAAAGCGCCGAAGCTGAATAAATTAGGCGGTGAACAGTGGAAGAAAACTAAGGCCAGGGTGAAGGGGGCGGTCAAGGAGATCGCAAAAGACCTGGTGGAGCTTTACGCCGCCAGACAGGATTCCAATGGTTTCCAGTACAGCGAGGACACCGTGTGGCAGCGGGAGTTTGAGGAGCTGTTCCCATATGATGAGACGGACGACCAGTTAGATGCCATTGACGCCACCAAGAAAGACATGGAGAGCCGGAAGATCATGGACCGTCTGATCTGCGGTGACGTAGGCTATGGTAAGACGGAGATCGCGCTTCGGGCGGCTTTTAAGGCACTGCAGGACGGAAAACAGGTGGTGTATCTGGTGCCGACCACCATTCTGGCCCAGCAGCATTACAATACCTTCGTCCAGCGAATGAAGGATTTCCCGGTGCGGGTGGACCTGCTATCCCGTTTCCGCACGCCGTCGCAGGTGAAAAAGACCCTGGAAGACTTAAAAAAGGGTCTGGTGGATGTGGTCATTGGAACACATCGGGTATTGTCAAAGGATGTGCATTTTAAAGATCTGGGACTGCTGATCATCGATGAGGAGCAGCGGTTTGGCGTATCAGATAAGGAAAAGATCAAGAAATTAAGGGAAAATGTGGATGTTCTGACGTTGACGGCAACTCCGATTCCGCGAACGCTTCACATGAGCCTGGTGGGAATCCGGGATATGAGTGTGCTGGAGGAACCGCCGGTGGACCGTGTACCGATCCAGACCTATGTGATGGAATATAATGATGAGATGGTCCGGGAAGGTATAAAACGGGAGCTGGCCAGAGGGGGACAGGTGTATTATGTATACAACCGGGTGAAGGATATTGAAGAGGTGGCGAACCATGTGGCACAATTAGTGCCGGATGCCAATGTGGTGTTCGCCCACGGGCAGATGCATGAGCACCAGTTAGAGAAGATCATGCTGGATTTCATCAACGGCGACATCGATGTGCTGGTGTCTACTACCATCATCGAGACCGGACTGGACATTTCTAACGCGAATACCATGATCATTCAGGACGCAGACCATATGGGTCTGTCCCAGCTTTACCAGTTAAGGGGCCGTGTGGGCCGTTCCAGCAGGACTTCTTATGCGTTTTTGATGTATAAGCGGGATAAGGTGTTAAAAGAAGTGGCGGAAAAGCGGCTTCAGGCCATCCGTGAATTTACAGAATTAGGCTCCGGCATCAAGATTGCCATGCGTGATCTGGAGATCCGCGGCGCCGGAAATGTGCTGGGCGCGGAGCAGCATGGGCATATGGAGGCGGTTGGTTATGACCTGTACTGCAAGCTGTTAAATCAGGCGGTGGAAGCCCTGCGGGGAAAAAGGGACGAGGAAGAGGATTTCCAGACGGTGGTAGACTGTGATATCGATGCGTACATTCCGGTTTCTTATATTAAGAATGAATATCAGAAGCTGGATGTGTATAAGCGGATCTCTGCCATCGAGTCTGAGGAAGAATATATGGATATGCAGGATGAGCTGATCGACCGGTTCGGGGATATTCCAAAGGCCGTGGACAATCTGCTGCGGATCGCACTCATCAAGGCGTTAGCGCATCAGGCATACGTGACCGAGGTGGGGATCAACCGCCAGGAGGTGCGGATCTCCATGTTCCCGAAGGCGAAGTTAAACACCGAGGGCATTCCGGCGCTGGTGGCAGAGTACAAAGGGGCGTTAAAGATGCAGATGGGTGAGACACCGGGATTTCTGTATCAGGAACGGAATAAGAAAAACCAGGATTGTTTGTCTATGGCAGACAAGGCGCAGGAAATATTGAAACGGCTGCAGGAATTGTGCGTGAAGAAATAAAATGCTTGACATTTCCCTCCATAACAGATACGTTTTATAAGACGAATTGTATTATGGAGGGATTTTTTATTATGTATGCAACATTCTGGTCTCTGGTGCCGCCGGTTGTGGCAATCGTACTGGCGCTGATCACCAAGGAGGTGTATAGTTCGCTGTTTGTTGGAATTGCCACGGCAGCGTTATTTTATGCACAGTTTCATATTGTTGACGCATATACCACGATGTTCCGGGATGGTTTTATCGCGTCGCTTTCAGATAGTTCCCATGTGGGAATTCTGATCTTTTTAGTGGTTCTGGGAACCATCGTGGTGCTGATGAACAGAGCCGGCGGTTCGGCGGCTTATGGAAAATGGGCGCAGAAGCGGATCAAGACAAGAAAAGGAACGTTGTTTGCTACCTTTGCGCTGGGCGTCCTGATCTTCGTGGATGATTATTTTAACTGTCTAACCGTAGGAAGCATCATGCGTCCGGTGACGGATAAACACAATGTTTCCAGGGCAAAGCTGGCGTATATTATTGACGCCACGGCAGCTCCGGTGTGCATGATCGCACCGATCTCTTCCTGGGCAGCGGCAGTGGCTGGTGTGACGGCGGATACGGATGGACTGGATCTGTTTATGAGATCTATTCCTTATAACCTGTATTCTCTGCTTACCATCGCCATGATTATTCTTATTATTGCTTTTGATATTGATTTTGGATCGATGAAAAAGCATGAGGACAATGCGGCAAAGGGCGATCTGTTTACCTGCGGAAATCGTGTGGCGGATGACGGTTCCATGAGAGCGATTTCTACCAAGGGAACTGTGGTGGATCTGGCGGTTCCGGTGGTGGCGCTGATCGTATGCTGCGTGACAGGAATGATCTATACCGGTGGATTTTTTGAAGGTGAAAGCTTTGTCAAGGCGTTTGCAGGATGTGACGCTTCTTTGAGCCTTTCCATGGGTTCTGCGGCGGCATTGCTGTTTACCATTATATTTTACCTGGTGAGACGGGTTCTTACCTTCCAGGACTGTATGAATGCGTTTCCAGAAGGATTTAAAGCCATGATCAGTCCGGTGCTGATCCTGACATTTGCATGGACCTTGTCTAATATGACCAGCTTATTGGGCGCAAGAGAGTATGTCAGCGCGATTTTTGCGGGAAGCGCCAGTCATATGACGGCGATGCTTCCGGCTATCGTGTTCTTAGTAGCGATCTTCCTGGCATTTTCCACGGGAACTTCCTGGGGAACCTTCGGTATTCTGCTTCCGATCATAGCAGGAATCAACCTGCCGTCGGAGCTATTGGTGATCACCGTATCCGCCTGTCTGGCAGGTGCAGTTTGCGGCGATCATTGTTCTCCGATTTCCGATACCACGATCATGTCCTCAGCAGGCGCGCAGTGTGACCATATGAACCATGTCACCACCCAGATTCCGTATGTGGCAGTGGCGGCAACCGTGTCATTTATCGGCTACTGTATCGCTGGCGTGGTGCAGAATCCGGTGATCGTGCTGGCGGTGTCCTTCGTGATCATGGCGGCGGTACTGGCAGGCGTGAAGAAATTTGCAAAATAAAGAGGGAAATTTATGAAACCTGTTGTACTTTCTCTTCAAGGCTGCATGGCGACAGGGAAAACAACCGCCGTTCAGTATTTACAAATACAGGAACCACGTATTTCTGTTAGCTTTGAATCGAACCGCCATGTGATTGAAGAGGTAAAACGAAGAAAATTGGATAAGAATCAATATGAGGATTATTTGGAAATCCAGAAACTATGGCTGAAAAATGAAATTGCCAGGTATGAGGAAGCTATCACACATCCGGTCAGTATTATGGATTTTGGGGCAGAGGAAATTGAATTTTACACGCTGAATTATCCCAAAAGTATGGGAAAAAATTGGGAGATTGCGAGTGCATTAAAATCGGAATTGGAAGCGGTACGGGCGTGTATGCCAGCGAGAATTCTATTTTTAGATGCTTCGGAAGAAACGTTAAGGGCGCATAAAGAAGCGGATTCCACGCGAAGCCGGGAATTTTTCGAGTATTATCTGAAACATCTGATGCCATTGAAGAAAGCCTGGTTCCGGGAACGCAAGGATACCGACTGGTTCTGTGTGGATGGACTCACAGCGGAAGAAGTAGGAGAACAGGTAAAGAAATGGGTTTCCCAAATGGTAGTTTTCTAGTATACTAAAAGACAATGTATGAGTTATTAATAAAATATGGGTGTCAAAAGTTTTGCCACCTAGAAGACGGAGGAATCAATCACATGGATACAATTACAGGACGTAATGTAGGCAAGACCTGCCGCACCCATTACAAGGGAACTTTTAACGATGGAACACAGTTCGACTCTTCTTACGACCGCGGCGAGCCGTTAGAGTTCGTATGCGGCGCAGGCCAGATGATCAAGGGCTTTGACGCGGCAGTGGCAGATATGGAAGTGGGCGAGGTAAAAGAGATCCACTTAATGCCAGAAGAGGCATATGGCCAGCCAGATCCACAGGCTATTTTCGAACTGGAGATCGCGCAGCTGCCAGGTTCCGAGAATCTGGAGGTTGGACAGCAGGTATATTTAAGTAATCAGTATGGCCAGCCATTCCCGGTGAAAGTGATTGCAAAAGAGGAGAAAACGATTACCTTTGATGCGAACCATGAGATGGCGGGAAAAGAGCTGAATTTTAAGATCGAGTTAGTGGAAGTAAAATAGGAACTTGAGAGGTGATTAGAAAGCAGTCGTGTATATTTCCCCCCGCATTTCCACATACTACCCATAAGACACACAATATGGAAACCATGGAAATGGATATGCAGGAGGAATAAACATTATGAAAGCTACGGGAATTGTAAGAAGAATTGATGATCTTGGCAGAGTTGTCATTCCGAAGGAGATACGAAGGACATTGAGGCTGCGTGAGGGAACGCCTCTGGAGATCTTTACAGACCGGGAAGGAGAGATTATTTTAAAGAAATATTCTCCAATGATGGAACTGACAGCATTTTCCGGTCAGTATGCGGAGGCTATGGCGCAGAGTTCGGGGCTGATGGTGTGTATCACGGACCGGGACCAGGTGGTGGCGGTGGCAGGCGGGCCGAAGAAGGAGCTGCTGTCCAAGACCATCAGCCGGGAGTTAGAGCGGGTGATCATGGAGCGTGAAACGGTTCAGGCGGCAGCCGGGGACAAACGTTTTTTGTATCTGGTGCCGGATGAGGTGGAAGGGCTCTATGCGGAGGTGATCGTGCCGATCATCTGCGAAGGGGATGCCATCGGGAGCGTGGCATTATTTTCCAGGGACCAGCGGACGAAAATGGGTGATACGGAGCTGAAGCTGGCCCAGACAGCAGCAGGTTTTCTGGGGCGTCAGATGGAAAATTGAAAGCACTTTCAGAAAGCGGCCTAAAACAGGAAACAAAAGCCCGAAAAAAGCCCGCAAAACGTGGAAATACCTTGACAAACAAGGGCAAAAAAGATATAAATGATAGAGTATCGGTGAACCGGGTTTAGGAATACTGATGTTAGACAGAAGTTTTAGGAGGAAGATAATACAATGAACAAGACAGAATTAATCGCAGCAGTAGCTGAGAAGGCAGAGATTTCCAAAAAAGACGCAGAGAAGGCAGTAAAGGCTTTTACAGATGTTGTATCTGAGGAATTAGTAAACGGTGGTAAGATCCAGTTAGTTGGTTTCGGTACTTTCGAAGTATCTGAGAGACCAGCAAGAGAGGGCCGCAACCCAAGAACTGGCGAGACTATGACTATCGCTGCTACTAAGACTCCAAAATTCAAAGTTGGTAAAGCATTAAAGGATATGGTAAACGCTTAATCAGCGGTTACTTTGATTCACGAAACGTGGAATAAGCTGCCCCTTGTGATGGTTCATCATAAGGGGCTTTTTCTTACACGGATTCTTTTCATAACGCACGAATAAGAAAGGGCAGACATATGAGATTAGATAAGTATTTAAAAGTGTCCAGAATCATCAAAAGAAGAACCGTAGCCAACGAAGCATGCGACAGTGGCCGCGTCATGCTCAATGACAAAGTAGCCAGAGCCAGTGCTGAGGTAAAGGCTGGTGACGTGATCGAAATCGCATTTGGCAACAAATCCGTGAAAGTGCGGGTAACCAGTGTACAGGAGACCATCCGCAAGGAAGACGCAAAGGAAATGTTTGAATATCTGTAAGCTTATCCGCATATAGTAAAACAGTGTAACTGAAACGAGTACGGAGCAGTTGCAGACCATCATGAGTATGCGGGGAGGTCCAGATATGGCGATGGAAGAGAAGATCCAGATGGGCAGTCACAAATTGACGCTGCAGAACCGGGGCAGTGTGATGTTGACTGGTGTGAAAGATGTTGTTGTATTTGATGAAAACCAGGTGGTGCTGGACACGGAGCTGGGGCTTCTGACCATCAAGGGGAAGAATCTGCATATGAACCGTCTGACCCTGGAGAAGGGAGAGGCAGATCTGGAGGGGCAGATCGACAGCCTGGCGTATTCTTCCAATGAATCTCTGCATAAATCGGGCGAGTCGCTGTTTAACCGCCTGTTCCGTTGAGAAAAGACGGGAATGGTGGGAATAGATGGAATGCTGTTGTGGAAGTCGGTGGACGGTAATGCGACAGGGACAGGAACGGTGATGGAAATGTGGATGCAGACGGCGACAGGGATGTGGAGTCAGCTTACAGAAGAGACGCGATTATTTGGAGTCAGTCTGACCATGGGCGTGTGGCTGATGATCCTCTATGACATGCTCCGGGTGTTCCGGGCGGCGCTGCCTCATGGAACACTGGCGGTGAATCTGGAAGATCTGTTGTATTTTGTATACTGTGGGTTTCAGACCTTTGATATGCTCTATGTGTACCAGAATGGCACCATCCGTTTTTATGCCATCGGCGCAGTTGGTCTGGGAATGATCTTATATGAGCGAATTGTGGGAAGAAAATTGAGAAATTACTTGAAAAAGATATGTAAATCTCTTAGAATGAAATAGGAAATCCAGGAAATTTAGAAAGTTTACAAGTTTACATAAAAGGTGATGGATCATGAAAGAAACGAGAAGGCCGAAACGCAGGAAGCGGGATCGTCAGGGCAACCGCATGGCTTTGATTGGCATCGTTTTTGTAATATTTAGTATGGCGCTGGTGGTCAACGCCAGATCGTCTTCCCTTCGGGCTAAGGATCTGGAATACCAGGTGCGTGAGGAGAATCTCCGGGCGCAGGTGGAAGAAGAGAAGAAACGGGCGGAAGACTTAGAAGAAAAACGGGTCTATGTCCAGACAAAGCAGTATATTGAGAAAGTTGCCAAAGAGAAGCTGGGATTAGTAAACCCGGACGAGATCATTTTAAAAGCCGCCAATTAGGAATATTTTCCCTTTTGACCGAGTATAATGCAGACGAGAGGCTGTGCCCGTAAGGGGCTGCAGCGGGGAGCAGGATACGAAGGTCAGGAGGGATTTTTGTGTTAAAAAGGAAAGAATGTCATGGGGACATGGCAGATATCCATGTATATACGGCGAAAAAACTGGAGGGGATGGCGGATTCTCTGGAAAATCTGGCCCGGACCTTTGACGGGGATGGACAGATGGGGCAGAATTTAAGCCGGGAGGACGGATTGGCGGCGCTCCAGATGGCAAGTGCCATGGTCTGTGGGGATTGTGCCAAATGTAATTTGTATTCGGACAGCCAGAGGGAGGACAGCTATTACCTCTATTATCTGCTCCGCGCCTTTGAGCAGAATGGAAGCGTGGGACAGGAGGACATGCCCAGGCTTTTCCAGGAAACCTGCCGGAAACAGGCCGATTATGTGGGACAGTTAAACCGGAATCTGGGGCGGGCTACCATGAATCTGTCCTGGAAGAATCGATTCCTGGAGAGCCGGGATGTGGTGATCTCCCAGTTTCGGGAGCTGGCGGCGGTGCTGGATGAATTTGCAAGGCAGCTTCTGTGCGCCACGGATCAGACACCGGTGTGGGAGAAAATGGTGCGGAGGGCATTTGCCAGACGGCATATGGCAGTTGAACAGATGCTGATCCTGGAGTATGATAACAAGCGGAAAGAGGCATTTCTCACGGTGCGGACCACCAATGGGCGGTGTATGCTGTCCAAAGACGCGGCACAGATCTTAAATCAGGTCTTCGGAACGTCTTCCTGGATGGCGGCCAGGGACAGCCGCAATATCATTGCCCGGAACCGGGCCACTGTGCGGTTTGTGGAGGACGGCAGTTACAGTGCGGTCTATGGAGCCGCCAGAGCCCCGAAAACCGGAGAAATGGTTTCCGGTGATAATTATACCTTCTGCCAGTGCGGACCGGGACAGGTGGTCATGAGCCTGTCAGACGGCATGGGAACTGGTATGCAGGCAGAGCGGGAGAGCCGTCAGGTGGTGGAACTGGCAGAGCAGTTGATCGGTGCGGGGTATTCTCCCAGATCGGCCTTAAAGCTGATCAATACAGTGCTTTTGCTGGCTGGTGAGGAACAGCACCCGGCGACGCTGGATCTGTGCTGCATCGACTTATACAGCGGTGTGCTGGAGGCTATGAAGCTGGGGGCGGCGGCGACATTTCTTATAGGAGATGACGGAGTAGAGCGGCTGGAGGCAGGCAATGTGCCTGCGGGAATTGTGGAGCAGGCGGAGCCTGTCTTATTATCGAAGAAGCTGTGGGAAGATTCCAGGGTCATTATGGTCAGTGACGGGGTGCTGGATGCCCTTCCGGGCGAGGACAAGGAAGAAACCATGAAAGAATATCTGGAAAATCTGGAGCGGAAAAATCCGCAGGATATGGCGGAGGAGATCCTTCGTCTGGTGATGGAAACAGGTGGCGCAGGACGGGATGATATGACCGTTTTAGTGACTGGAATATGGAGGAAATAGAGTTGACGGCAGTACAGAAGAAGATGGAGGAGTTCATCCGGCGGGAGCGGCTTCTGGAAATGGGAGACCGGGTGGTATTAGGAGTGTCCGGCGGAGCGGATTCGGTATGTATGATGGAGCTTTTTGCGGCGATCCGCGAGGTGTGGCAGCTGGAGCTTCTGGTGGTCCATGTGCATCACGGACTGAGAGGCGCGGAAGCAGACCGGGACGCATCATTTGTTCAGGCAGAGGCGGAAAAATTAGGAATTGACTGTGTGGTGGAACGGAGAGCGGTGCGGAGCCTGGCAGCGGAGAGGGGACTGTCACTGGAGGAAGCCGGACGGGATGTGCGGTATGAGATCCTGCGGGAGTATGCCAAAAACTGGACAAGCCAGAAAGACGGCTTGCGTGATGGCTGCGGGAGTGAAACCTTGGAATTGGCAGGTTGCCGTCCGGCGAAGATTGCCGTGGCCCACCATCAGGAAGATCAGGCAGAAACCATTCTCCACAACCTGCTCCGGGGCAGTGGATTGAAGGGACTGGGTGGAATGTCTGCAAAACGTGGACAGATCATCCGGCCGCTTTTGTGTCTGGAAAAAAAGGAGATCCTGGAATATCTGGAAAAACGGCATATCGCTTATTGTGAGGATTCCACCAACCGGGAAAATGAGTATACCAGAAACCGTCTGAGAAATGAGCTGATCCCACAGATCCGCCGGGAGATCAATGAGAAAGCGGTGGAGCATATTGTGGAGGCGGGAGAGCGGCTGCGGCAGGCAGACGCGTATTTTGAGGAACAGGCGGAAAAGATCTGGAGAGAGTGCGGGGTAACGAAGAAGTGTCATGCGGAAGGCGATGTGACAGGTCTGGTAGATGGAACGAAATCGGGGGCAGAGAGCCAGGTGGAGACTGCAGACGAGATCATTTATGGTATGGAAAGGTCTGTGCTTTTGAAAGAACCGCCTATTGTCCGGACCTATGTGCTGCGCCACATGATCTCCATGGCTACGCAGTCCCTAAAAGACATCACCTCCGATCACATTGATCAGGTAACCTCCCTTTTGGAGAAGGAGACAGGCAAGCGCATAAACCTTCCTTACGGTCTGACTGCGTGGACAGAATACGATTTTTTGTGGATTTCCAAGTGGAATCCGGCTGGTCATGTGGACAACCAGCCATCCATTTCCCTTATAATGAAGAAAATTCCCTACGAAAAAGCGCAGGAAATTCCCCAAAATCGGTATACGAAATGGTTTGACTATGATAGAATAAAGGGTACGTTAACTGTCCGGACCCGCCAGACCGGAGATTATATCACATTGAAGGATGGCAGAAAAAAGACGGTGAAGGCATATATGATCGATGAGAAAATCCCACGGGAGCTGCGTGACAGGGTCACTCTTCTGGCAGAAGATCATCATGTGCTCTGGATCGTCGGGTGGCGGATCAGTGAGTATTATAAAGTGACAGAAGACACAGACTATGTATTAGAAGTACAAGCAGATGGAGGAAGAGAAAATGGCTGATAAGATCCGGGTTCTTCTTGGAGAGGAAGAGGTTAACAAAAGAATCAATGAAGTAGCAGAACAGATCAACAAAGATTACGCAGGTAAGGATATACACCTGATCTGCATTTTAAAGGGCGGCGTATTTTTCACCTGTGAACTGGCCAAGAGACTGACCGTTCCGGTATCCATGGATTTTATGTCCGTATCCAGCTACGGTGCAGGTACTGTATCCAGCGGTGTGGTAAAAATCATTAAGGATTTAGACGAGCCGTTAGAGGGGAAAGACGTGCTGATCGTGGAGGATATCATTGATTCCGGCAGAACCCTGGCATATCTGATCGAGATCTTAAAACAGAGAGGACCAAAGAGCATCCACTTGTGTACCCTTCTTGACAAGCCGGAGCGCAGGGTGAAGAAACAGGTACATGTGGATTATACCTGCTTTACCATTCCGGATGAATTCGTGGTTGGCTATGGCCTGGATTATGATCAGAAATACAGAAATCTGCCATATATTGGAGTAGTGGAATCTGCTCAGGAATAGCTACATGCAGTGGAGCAAGAATAAGGAGGCAGCAACAAAGTGAAACAACGACGACAGATTACGATCAATGGCTTTGGTCTGATCATGGTGGCGTGTCTGATCTTTTTCCTGGCGACCAGTCTTACTGGACAGGGGACCGCAGATACCTTAACCAGACAGGAGTACATGGAGGCAGTGGATGCTGGAAATGTCACATCAGCTATTGTAAAACAGAATAAAGAAACCCCGACAGGACAGCTCATTCTCCTGATGAAGGACAACAGCCACCGCCAGATGTATGTGTCTGATGTGACGGCAGAGCAGGACTTCCTGATGGAGAAGAATGTTCCATTTACCACCCAGGATGTTCCGCATGAGAGCTATATGATGACTATGATCCTTCCGATGGTGCTTTCCACTGGTATGGTAGTTCTGGTGATCATGTTCATGAACGCCAGGGCAGCAGGCGGCGGTTCCAATGCGAAAATGATGAATTTCGGCAAGAGCCGCGCGAAATTAAGCAAGGACGCCAATAAATTTAATTTTAAGAAGGTGGCTGGTCTTCATGAAGAGAAAGCAGACCTGGAGGAGCTGGTGGATTTCTTGAGAGATCCTCAGAAATACACTTCCTTAGGCGCCAGAATCCCGAAAGGTGTCCTGTTAGTAGGCCCTCCTGGAACCGGTAAGACCTTACTGGCAAAAGCGGTAGCTGGTGAGTCCGGCGTTCCATTTTTCAGCATTTCCGGTTCAGATTTTGTGGAAATGTTCGTGGGTGTCGGCGCATCCAGAGTTCGTGACCTTTTTGAAGAGGCGAAGCAGAATGCACCTTGTATCGTGTTCATCGATGAGATCGACGCCGTGGCAAGACAGCGTGGTACCGGTCTTGGCGGCGGACATGATGAGAGAGAGCAGACATTGAACCAGTTACTGGTAGAGATGGATGGTTTTGGCGTCAACGAAGGTATCATCGTCATGGCAGCGACCAACCGTGTAGATATCCTGGACCCGGCGATCCTGCGCCCAGGCCGTTTTGACCGGAAGATCGTGGTGGGAAGACCAGATGTGATGGGCAGAGAAGAGATCTTGCAGGTCCATGCCAAAGATAAACCGATGGGGGATGATGTGGATCTGCACCGGGTAGCGCAGACCACTGCAGGATTTACAGGAGCAGATCTGGAGAATCTGTTAAATGAGGCTGCGATTTTAGCGGCAAGAGAGAACCGTAAATTTGTGAAACAGTCTGATATTGACCGCTCTTTCATCAAAGTTGGTATAGGTGCGGAGAAGCACAGCAGAGTCATCTCTGAGAAGGAGAAACGGATCACCGCTTACCATGAGTCCGGTCACGCGATCCTGTTCCATCTTCTTCCGGACGTTGGACCGGTGCATACGATATCTATTATCCCGACCGGTTCTGGTGCAGCAGGCTACACCATGCCGCTTCCGGAGAAGGATGAGATGTTTAACACGAAGGGCAGGATGCTGCAGAATATCATGGTTTCTTTAGGCGGACGGATCGCGGAGGAGCTGATCTTTGACGATATCACCACGGGTGCGTCCCAGGATATCAAACAGGCAACTGCCATTGCCAGATCCATGGTGGTCAAATATGGTATGTCTGAGAAAGTCGGCATGATCAACTATGAGAATGAAGACGAAGAAGTGTTCATCGGACGCGACATTGGTCATGCGAAAAATTATGGCGAGGGCGTAGCGTCTGTGATCGACAGTGAGGTAAAACGAATCATTGACGAGTGCTATGCGAAAGCCAAGGCAATGATCGAGGAACATATTGATGTTCTTCATAAGTGCAGTGACCTTCTGATTCAGAAAGAGAAGATCGGACAGGAGGAATTCGAACAATTGTTCGAATAAATATACAAGTTGCACAAAAACTTGTGAGCAATTTTGTGATATTTGTGAATTGTAAGGGTTTTCATTTTTTGACGTTCATGATACTATAATTAACGTAAACCCCCCCCAATACATTATATAGTTTTTGCTACACCCCATAAGAAACGAAATACCTTCTCCTAAAAGAGCCAGCTACCCCGCTGGCTCTTTTGCTATCCAAAAATAAGGTGAAAATCCGACATAAAAACGGTTGTAATGGGGAATTATGCTTGTATTCAAGGCAGAAATTCGATAGAATGTAAATGATGGCACGATGTGTCAGAAATGTGAAATAAAAAGTAAGGGTGAACATGAAATGAAACCAGAAGTATTGAAAATGATAAACCGGGCGGCGCTGTTTGCAGATGAGAACGAGGATTTCCGGATTCCGCCAGAGCCAGATGCGGACCAGCAGGTGACACTGCGTTTTCGGACGGCCAGAGGCGATGTAGACGGCGTCTATTATGTGGAAAATGGCCAGAAGACGGAGAAACCGCTGTGGAAGGTGTCCAGTGATCAGCAGTTTGATTACTACGAGCGTCGGATATTGGTGGATACAGTGCCGGTCGGTTATTATTTCCACGTGGTAAAGGGAAGAGATTTCTGCTATTACAACCGCTTAGGAGCTGTGGATATGGTGCAGGATTGCTTCAATTTCCGGATTACACCTGGTTTTCATGTACCGGACTGGGCCAAAGGCGCGGTGATCTATCAGATTTTCGTGGACCGGTTCTGCAATGGAGATCCGGCCAATGATGTGGAGACAGACGAGTATATCTACATCGGGCAGCCGGTGACAAAGATCGCCAACTGGAATCAGAATCCGTCAGCTATGGATGTGCGCTGTTTCTATGGCGGCGATCTGCGGGGCGTGTGGGAGAAGCTGGATTATCTCCAGAACCTGGGCGTGGAGGTGCTGTATTTTAATCCGATGTTCGTCTCTCCATCCAATCATAAGTATGATACCCAGGATTATGACCATATCGATCCGCATTATGGAAGAATCGTGAAGGATGGAGGGAAGCTGGCGGATCCTCATGCGAAAGATAATGTGGCATCAACGAAATACCAGCTCAGGTCAGCAGGCAGGGAGAATCTGGAGGCCAGTGACTTATTTTTCGCCCAGTTTATAGAAGAGGTGCATCGCCGGGGCATGAAGGTGATCATCGATGGTGTGTTCAATCACTGTGGTTCTTTTAATAAATGGCTGGACCGGGAGCGGATCTATGAAAGCATGGATGGTTATGAGGCAGGTGCCTATGTGTCCAGAGACAGCGAGTATCATAGCTTTTTTAAGTTCCATGATGAGAAAAAATGGCCATATAATGGCAGCTATGACGGCTGGTGGGGGCATGATACCCTTCCGAAGCTGAATTACGAGGATTCTCCGAAGCTTCATGATTATATTATGGAGATCGCGGGGAAATGGGTTTCTGCGCCTTATAACGCGGATGGCTGGCGTCTGGATGTGGCGGCAGATTTAGGTCACAGCCCGGAATATAACCACAGATTCTGGAAGGACTTCCGCCGGGCAGTGAAAAAGGCGAACCCGGAGGCCGTGATCTTAGCGGAACATTATGGTGACCCGTGGGAGTGGCTGAAGGGCGACCAGTGGGATACTATCATGAATTATGATGCATTTATGGAGCCGCTTACCTGGTTCCTGACAGGAATGGAAAAGCACAGCGACAGCTATAATGCTTCGCTTTATGGGGATGGTGAGAGCTTCTTCCGTTCCATGTTCTATCACATGAGCCGGATGCAGACCCAGTCTGCGCTGATCTCCATGAATGAGCTGTCCAACCATGACCATTCTCGTTTTATGACCCGTACCAACCGGACCGTGGGCCGGCTGGCTTCTATGGGAGCTGCAGCCGCATCAGAGGGCATTCATCCAGAGGTATACCGGGAGGCAGTGCTGGTGCAGATGACCTGGCCGGGTGCGCCGACCTTGTATTATGGTGATGAGACCGGAGTCTGCGGCTGGACTGATCCAGACAACCGGAGAACTTATCCGTGGGGCAGAGAGGATTATGAACTGATCGAGTTCCACCGGTATATGATCGATCTGCATAAGCGGTATAAGGCGCTTCGCAGAGGTTCCTTGAAACAGCTGGCGGCAGGGCGGCAGATGATCGCCTATGGGCGTTTCTGCGGTGAGAACCGCTGTGTGGTGGTGGTCAATAACAGCGCTTCAGCACAGGCTGTGCAGATCCCGGTATGGCAGCTTGGCATCCGGGATAAGGACCGGCTGACCAGGGTGATGATGACCACGCTTGAGGGCTACAATGTGGGTGCATTGGATTATGAGGTGGTTGACGGCGTGTTAGAATTGGAATTGTCCGGAACCTGCGGAATGTTACTGGTGTCCAATAAGGTCAGCGATAATCGGGCGAGAGTGCTGTAAGGACTAAAAAAATAGAAATAAAAATTTCAAAGAAAAAGTCAGAGAAAAATCAAAAAAAATCATAGAAAAATTTTCTGTAAAAAACTTGATTTTTTCGGGATGCTATGATAATATATTTCTTGCTTGTCAGAGCCAACATGGATGGGTTCCCGAGTGGCCAAAGGGGGCAGACTGTAAATCTGTTGCGACTCGCTTCGATGGTTCGAATCCATCTCCATCCACTTAGCCGTAGTGGCGGAACTGGCAGACGCACAGGACTTAAAATCCTGCGGGACTAATCTCCCGTGCCGGTTCGATTCCGGCCTACGGCATATTAGAACGGCTTTACAGGCGACAGAGAGGACTGCGGAAGTTTCCGCAGTCCTTTTTGTATGCCCTATATTGACAATTACACATTATTTTTATAAAATATAATGTGTAATTGTCAATATAGGCGGTGAGAACATGGGTAACAAAGAGAAACTAGAACAATTGTTGAATGAGTCGGAGAATGGCATAATTACTACAGCGCAGATAACAGAAGCCGGAATCCATCGCGGTGTTTTACAGGAACTTGTCAAGAAAGGTGAAATCTACCAGTTTGGACGTGGTTTATATGTGCGGAGTGATGCATGGGAGGATGATTTTTATTTATTACAGCTCAGATATGCCAGCGGAATCTATTCTCATGATACTGCGCTATATCTGCTTGGCTATTCAGACCGCACGCCTGCGAAATATACGATGACTTTTCGTAAAGGGTACAATACGCCGTCTTTAAAACAAGAAAATTTGATAGCGAGACGGGTTGTTCCAGATAACTATGAATTTGGAAAAATTGAAATAAAATCTCCGTGTGGCAATCCAATTTATGTTTTTGATCTGGAACGGACGTTATGTGATATCGTGCGCGGTAGCGGCAGTGATGTTCAAATTGTTGGTGAAGCGATGAAGCGGTATGCAGGGGCTAGGGATAAGAATATTGGTAAACTGATGGAGTATGCAGAACGGCTTCGTGTGAAGCCCAAGGTTCTACGTTACATGGAGGTTTTGTTATGATAACCAGAAATCCGATGCAATTAAAGGCGTTTATCAAAAACAAAGCAGCAGAGAAGCACATTTCAGCGCAGCTTGTTATGCAAAATTATATGTTGGAACGGCTATTGGAGCGAATTGCACTTTCTCCGTATAGGAATAATTTCATTCTCAAGGGTGGATTCCTGATTTCTGCTATTGTGGGATTGGATACACGGGCAACCATGGATCTGGATACCACGATTAGAGGGCTCACCTTGACACATGAAGCGATTCAGACAATGTTTACGGAGATTTGTGCGATTATAGTTGCTGATGATGTGCAGTTTGAGCTTGTTGGTATTTCTGACATTCGGGAAAACGATGATTATCCTGGTATTCGTGTTGCTTTGAAAGCAAGTTATCCACCGATAGGTGTTCCATTGACAGTGGATGTCACAACCGGGGATATGATAACGCCTCATGAAGTGGAATATACATTTCCTTTACTATTTGATGACCGCACGATCTGTATTTTTGCCTACAACATGGAAACGGTGTTTGCAGAAAAATTAGAAACAGTTCTGTCACGTAATATTGCCAATACACGTCCAAGAGATTATTATGATATACATATTTTGTATGTGCTGCGCTATGCGGAGTGCGACAAAGCGGTGTTACGCAAGGCGTTGGAACGAACGACTCAGAAGCGAGGCAGCAGTATGATTCTGACAGAGTATCCTGAAATTATGGAAAAGATCTGTGAAAGTGATACGCTTCACAGGCGGTGGGAGAAATATAGACGTGAGTATGATTATGCAAAGGATATATCTTTTGATGATACTTGCAATAGCATTCAGACGATTATGAATGAAATTATGGTATAAATGAGGGGGCACATGTTCATGCCCCCCAAATGATGTATTTATCTCTCTGTTTCCGTCCCAGCAACTCCTTCCGGCGCTACCGCGATACTGATCCCATTCACTTCCACATGTTCATTAATCGCGATCACCAGGCACTGTCGTCCGTCGATGATCCGTGTTTCTACCAGATCGGCGGCTTCTGGATTGACTTTTACCACTACATCCGGTGTCTCGATGTTGAATTTTCTGGAGCTTGCGATATTCGTAGCTAAGAACGTGGTCTGCTCACCGACCTCCTCGTCATAACACTGGTCAAAATCTTCCATGCGGGAGTCCGGTACACCGCTGTCCTCGAAGAGGCGGCGGACATCCTGCTTGCCAAGCTCTAATGGCTCCGGGCTGTCTTTGAATTCCTCAATCTTTTCATTTAAAATCTCATGGATATTTTTCACCACACTGTAATCGCAGTCTGTTCCCAGGGTATCTGCGATCAGGCAGTTGAAGGTCTCCTTCTGGCTGTCAGCGTCCAGTGGGATACGGGTGCAGCCGAACATATTTTTCAGGAAATCTTCCTGTAAGTCGGTGGCGTTTTTGGTGTAATAGAGCATACTGTGGATATCGGTGTAGCGGTCATTGAAGGCTGGGAATAAAAAGCCCTTCATTGGCTGGTCCACGATCCAGTCCTGAATCCGGTTTTCGATGCAGTTTTTGGCTTCATTATAGCCAAGTCCAGGTTTGGACAGATGCACTGGACAGAGACTGCATAACAGGTATTCAAATACATTGTCGGAAGCGTCGTACATCTCGGTGCCGTCCGTTGCTTTTCCAGGTACATCGTAGGCAACATGGATCAGGATGATGTAATAATTTTCTCCAAATGGGAAGGTGTCAATGATCCGGTTGTAGAACTCCTCCACCAATGCGTCGTCCTTTAACTTGCTGTTGCGCAGTTTTAATAAGAACTCCTGGTGGCCGCCCTCATGTTCCTCTTCCAGCGGGAAATCCAGATTCACCAGGTTGCGTCCCACAGTACCGGACAGAGTTTTTTTGAAAATGGTAAAATATTTAAACGCATCGTCTTCTGGGAGAGAGAGAAATGCCTCTTTCATCGTTGTTTTGATATTTTTCTCTGCATCCACATAGCATCCGCAGATCCGGGAAATGGTACACCGCTCCGGAACGTACTGGCGGCGGATCTCCGCTACTTCTTTTTTATTCATAAATGTTCAGTCCTTTCATTGAATATGCTTAGTTTACCACACAAAAATTAGGTTGACAATCAAGAAAAAATAGAGTAAACTATCTAAGTCTGAAGTCGCGAAAGCGACAGCATGACGGGCCTTGGTAGCTCAGTTGGTAGAGCAGAGGACTGAAAATCCTCGTGTCACTGGTTCGATTCCGGTCCAAGGCATTACGCGGGTGTAGTTCAATGGTAGAACACCAGCCTTCCAAGCTGGATACGTGGGTTCGATTCCCATCACCCGCTCTATTTTTTTGCTTAAAATTAGGTTGTTGGGTGATGTGAATCGAACCTGCGGTTCGGTCTCCGCTCCGCTCCGGTCGGTGCTAAACAGGCGCCACTGGCGCCTAGCACCCCATCACCCGCTTTTTTTGTTGCTCAAAATCAGGCTATGAGGTGATGCGAATCGAACCTGTGGTATAGAAGGAGTTGAACAAATATGGCAAATATTTTACCAGTGTCTGATTTGAGAAATTATAATGAAGTTTTGAAAAACTGTCACAGAGGAGAACCGGTATATTTGACTAAAAATGGCAGAGGACGTTTTGTAGTTATGGATATTGAAGATTATGAGCGTGATCGTGCAGAGAAAAAACTTCTGATGAAATTGCAGGAAGCCGAAGAAGCAGTGAAAGATGGTGAAGGCTGGCTGAATTTGGATGAACTGAAAACACTCATGGGGGAATAAGATGTTAAGCCTGCGGATCAGCCGCAATAATTTGATTTCCATGGGATATGGTACTGGTTTTCTCTGTAAAAATGTGGTAAACTTGCTCATAGCAAGAAAGTTATAAATGACATCATTTTGGGGGAGGGTATTTACCATGAAAAGAGCAGCGGTGATCGGACTGGGAGATATATCAGGAATCCATCTGGCGGCCATTGCAAAGAATCCAGAGATTACACTGGCGGCAGTCTGTGACATTGATGAGAGCAAGAGAGAGGGCGCTCCGGCGGGTGTTCCATTTTATACAGATTATCAGGAGATGGTGGAGAAGGAGAAACCAGATGTAGTTCATGTATGCCTGCCACATTATCTTCATGTGCCGGTATCTGAGTACTGCGCAGCGCAGGGATGCAACGTGTTCTGTGAGAAGCCAGTGGCATTGAATACCAGACAGGGACAGGAATTTGTGGAGTTTGAGGCGGCACACCCGGACGTACATATGGGAATCTGCCTTCAGAACCGTTTTAATGAATCAGTGGAGATGTTAAAAGACATCATTGACAGCGGTGAGTACGGCAAAGTAACCGGAGCCAAGGGTATCGTTCCGTGGGCAAGACCGAAGTCTTATTATGATGTGAAGCCCTGGAGAGGTAAATGGGAGACCGCAGGCGGCGGCTGTATGATCAACCAGTCTGTCCATACCCTGGATCTGTTGTATTTCTTATGTGGACCGATCAAGGCTTTGAGAGCGACCGTTGGTCAGGTGCTGGACTATGGGATTGAGGTAGAAGATTCCGTAACTGCCAGCCTGGACTTTGCAAATGGTGCCCGCGGTTTATTTGTGGCAACTGTGGCAAACTATAAGAATGAGAGCGTGCAGATCTCTGTTCAGATGGAAAAGGCCGAGTATGCCATCATTGAGAATATCCTGTATAAGCTGAATGAGGATGGCACCAGGGAGCGTCTGGTAGAGGATGCCAAGATGCCGGGAACTAAGTTTTATTACGGAGCAAGCCATGGCAAGCTGATCGATAAGTTTTATAAGGCACTGGAAGAAAATACCCAGGATTATGTGCATATCAAAGATGCGTTTATGAGCATCCGGTTGATCGATTCCATTCAGGAAGCGGGACGGACTCATGGAACGGTAGAAGTGTAAAGGAATATTTGGGCAGGAACCGCATTCGACGATGATGTGGGGACTGTATAACGGAGAACGCCGCAGGATTGGAAAATAGATCCTGCGGCGTTTTTCGTTAGTGCAGTTTCTCAGCACGAGTACCAATTTTACTTTCCCTGCACATCAATCAATACTTTCATGGTTGTTTCCCGGTTGTTATCAATATATTGATATGCTTTCAGATAATCTTGAAATACAAAGGTCTTGGAGATCAATGGGCGCAGATGGACTTTGCCCTCATTGACCAGACGGATGGCGTCCACGTAATCATCGTGGCGGTACATCATGGTGCTCTTGATGTCCAGCTCGTGGTCGTTTGCCACGGCCAGATCTACAGTAGCCATATCTGCGAAAACTGCTACCAGGACGATGACGCTTCCTTTTCGGGCATATTTGATGGCCTGTCCCATGGTGATGTTATTGCCGGCGCAGTCATAGATCACATCCGCTTTATCCGGGCCGAAAGCATCGATCATGGCTTCTCCGAAATCCTTATTTTTCGTATTCACGCACACGTCAATGCCGCATTCCTTTGCTTTTTCCAGACGCAGGTCGCTGACGTCAGTGATCATGACCTTGGCGGCGCCCATTCCCTTGGCAGTCTGCGCCACCAGGTTGCCGATAGGGCCTGCGCCGATGACTACGATATTCATACCGGTCACATCGCCCATCTGTTTTACCCCATGTACAGCCACTGCCAGAGGTTCGATCATGGCTCCCTCGTCATAGGACATCTCTTCCGGGATCGGTGTCACCTTGGAAGCGTCCACGGCGAAATATTCTGAAGCTGTTCCTGTGGTCTGGAAGCCCATAACCTTCAGCTCTTCGCAGAGGTTGTATTTGCCATGACGGCACGGATAGCAGTGCCCACAGTAAACCTGAGGCTCGATGGTGATTTTCTGGCCTTCATGGAACTCGGTCACGTTAGCCCCACATTTCACGATCTGGCCGGATACCTCGTGCCCCTGTGTCACCGGATATTTGGTAAATGGGTGTTTGCCGTGGTAAACATGGATGTCCGATCCACAGATACCGATTTTCATGATCTTTACAAGCACCTGGCTATCGCCGATTTCCGGGACAGGTACTTCCTGAAAAATGATCTCTCCTGGTTTTGTCATTACCTGCTGAAGCATAGTTGGAATCTCCTTTCAAACTTATAAAATAACTTTTATAAAATATTTTATGTAAGTAACTTTATTATGATGCAAAGAGGCAGATTTGTCAATAAAAAAGAATCCAGCATGGAAAGTTACATGCGGGATTCTTAAGTGGTGATTCCAAAAAGGATTCGTCAGCAAAAACCAGCAGAGCTTAACAGATTTCTGCGAAAAAGTGTTTGGCGGCTCCGATGGCGGATGCTTCTTTTTTATAGGAACAGGTGCGTAGATAGGAGGTGTCCGGATCAAAACGGTTATCAAGCATCAGCTTTTCCGACAGTGCCATCAGCTGTTCTGGGTATTCCGCAAAAATTCCGCCTACGTCTCCACCAAGAATGATATCCATATCATAAGCCATCCGCAGATTGGACACCAGAACCGCCAGATGATCCAGATATCGCTCCCAGAGACAGAGGGAGTCTGGTTCTTTGGACAACAGATGCGTCAGAAATTCCTCCAGGGAAATGCGGCCGCCATCGGTCAAAGCACTGGCAGCGCAATAGGCATCTGCACAGCCGGATTTGCCGCAGTAGCAGGTCTTGCCACCTGGGATCAGGATCATGTGACCGAATTCTCCGGCTTTCTGGCTCTGTCCCCGGAATATTTTTCCGTCCATGCAGAAAGCACCGCCTAATGTATGGTTAAGGGACAGATAGACGGCGTTCTGATGTTTCTGCGGATCTTCTGCCAGCATGGCTGCATTGGCGTCATTTTCAAAGTAGGCAGGCAGAGGGAGCGCCTGTGACAGAAACTGGAGGCTGTAGTTGTTGAGGTCAAGCGCATGAGATTTCGTCACCAGCTGTTTTTGCGGATCGATGATCCCGGGAATGGCGACACCGATGCCAAGAACCGGAATATCACCGGAACAATCAGCCAGAAATTGACGGACCTGGCTGGAGACCTCGGCGCAGTAAGACAGATTCCTGGAAAATTTCAGGCGGGTCCGTCTGGAGCTTTGGATTTCAAATTTCAGGTTGACCAGGACCATTTCCAGGTGATTGGCTGTGATGACCAGCCCCATAGACTGACAGTAAGAAGGATTGAGTCCAATGCTTTTTGCCTTCCTTCCGCCGGTGGATGCGTACTCGCCGATCTCCGCGATCATGCCGTCCTGCAGCAGCTCTCCGATGTGGGAGAGAACCGTAGGCATACTTAAATCCAGATCTCTGGCCAGTTCTGATTTTGAAGTGGCAGGATGGTGGAACAGGTACTGGATGATCTTCGTTCTTGTAAGATTTCGTTTTTCCATGATATCTATGCTGCAGCCTTTCATAAAATATTCGATAAAAGAAGTATAGCCTGTGAATAGTGGTTTGTAAAGCGTGGAGAAATGTGATATACTGTAGTATCAATGTTATTGTACGAATAAGTTGGAATGAAACTGCCCAGTAGATCTGCGCGCCTGCTGCGTTGACCGGGACGGTACTGGCCAGTTATGTTAGAAGGATGTTGGGGGAAGTGCATGTATAAAGTAGTGATTGCAGATGATGAGGTTTTGATTCGGATGTATATTCGGGAGATTCTGGAGAATAACGGATTTGAGGTAGTGGGAGAGGCAGAGGATGGACTGGACGCCATCACGGTCTGCAAGCAGAAGCATCCGGATTTTGTGATCATGGATGTGAATATGCCGGTGATGACCGGGCTTGAGGCAGCGCGGGTGATCCATGAGGATAAGCTGGCAGGCTTTGTGATGATCCTGACGGCTTACCGGGACAAGGAGATCGCGGATCAGGCGGTGGACATGGACGTGATGGGGTATATTGTAAAACCGGTGGACGAGGATACGCTGATGTCGGCGGTGAAGATCGCCCTGAATAATTACCGCCATCGGGAAGAGATGAAGCGGGAATTCAGCCGCACCCGTGAGGCATTGGATGACCGGAAGTATCTGGACCGGGCTAAGGGTATGATCATGGATCAGAGACAGATGTCAGAGCAGGATGCGTATGCCTATCTGCGCCATCTGTCCATGGATAAGGGGATTTCCATGACAGAATTGGCTAAAATGCTGTTAAAAGCCTATGAAAAGTGAGGCGTGATCAATGGAGAAGGAGTTTACGTTGAAATCGGAGCTGGTTCGTGACGATGTTGACATGCAGATGGTTTATCTGGTCAGACGATTTACGGATCTTAGTGATGAGGATATGGGGATTTTGCTGGAGATGGCGCACTCCCTGCCATTTGTGGGGAATCTGGAAAGCGGAGATACCTATATTAATGTGTTGACGAGAAATGGGGAGTCCATGGTGGTGGCCCAGTACCGCCATCCGGACTGCGACCTTTATAAACGGAGTATCATTGGGGACATTGAGAAGAAAGAGGATGAACCGGCGGTGTACCGGGCTTTGGAAAAAGGTATTTCCGGAAGGGGGCTGATCGGTATTATTGATGATGGACGGCTGCTGGTGCGCCATACGGTCAGTCCGATCCTGAGTAAAGACGGGCGTGTGATCGGTTCCTTGACATATGAATACCCCAATGCGGCGATGGATACGGAGCCTATCCGTATTAAGAACAAAGAGGGAGAGACCCGTCTGTTCCGCAATCAGCTAAGTAGGGCGGTAAGCTGCCTTCAGGACGCACTGTTATTCTATGATAAGGCTGGGATCTGTGTGTTTGCCAACACCAAGGCGGAGGAGCTGTATCAGGAGGCTGGTTATTCGATGCCTTTGGTGGGACGGAATGTAATAGATCTGCAGCTGACGGATGCCAGCAGGGCAGAAATCCTGGGACAGAAAGGGACGATCAAAAAAGAGGTGGAGATCGCCGGACACATCTTGGAAGCAACGCTTAGCGGCATCTGGGAAGAGGAGATCTGCCATGGCTTTGCGGCGGTGTACCGGGATAAGACCAGGGTACGTCAGCTAGAGGATGAGGTTGCCTCCCGTGTGGCCCTGATCCATGAGGTCCATCATCGGGTGAAGAATAATCTCCAGACGATCATCAGCCTGGTGGGATTAGAATCCGCCCATTCGAAAGACGCCAGGGTAAAGGCATTTGCCAGGACGATCACGGCTCATGTGCGGAGCATGAACGTGACCTATGAGCTGTTATCCCGCACAGGAAGCGACCATGTCAGCTTGAAGTTTTTGCTGGAGAAAATTTGTGACAATATGCAGGAAAACCGAAGCCAGGAGGAGTGCCGGATCGTGACACAGATTGCCGGAGATGATGTGTGGCTGATGGAAACGACGGCATCTACGGTGGCGTTGATCGTGAATGAGCTGATACAGAACAGCTTAAAATATGCATTTCCTGACAGGGAGGAAGGACAGATCCAGATGCAGATTGAGCGGGGACCCAGATATTCCTGGGTGACTGTCCGTGACGATGGATGCGGCTTTGATAATAAAAAAGTGTCCACGAGCAGTTCGGGTCTTGGCCTTCGCCTGATTAACAGTCTGGTCCGATCCAGCCTTCACGGTGAGATTTTTACCGATTCAGAGCATGGAGGAACCCGCGTGAGGTTCTCATTCCGCAATCAGGAAGAAACGTCTCAAGTTACTGTACACGGGTAGGCATTTTCTGAACTGAAAATGCCGTATGATACAGTGGTGGTAACAGATTTTGCCGATTTAGAATGCGAAGCATCGGCAAAATCCGTTGCTGTTTGCGCAACGCGTGAACAGTAACCGTCTCAATAGGGGCTTGCAAATGTTCGGAAAGTTTTGTATACTGTTTATCAATGTGTGAATTGGGGGCACCACTCTTCACAGGATCGTTCAGGCGCCGGATGACATACGAGTTATGTCTTCCGGTGCCTTTTTTGTGTCATAGGAAACTTCGCCCTATGACACAAAAAACGCTCCGCTAAGGATCGCACTGCGGCGGAGTGGAAGAATGTCGCTAAAGCGCCCCGCCGCAGGCGGAGAATCCTGCAAGCAGGATTCTTTTTATGTCATAGGAAACGATGTCCGGGGATTCAGGTGTCAGATCAGAGGAAGGAGCATGAAACCATGGTGAAGATAAATGGAGAAGAGAAGGCGCTTGCAGGGCAAAATCTTCTTGCATATCTGCAGGAAGCCGGATTTGAACCGGAGCGTGTGGTAGTGGAGCGCAATCTTGAGATCGTTCCGAAGGAGCAGCTCGCTCAGGTGGTCATTCAGGATGAGGATGTGATCGAGGTTCTGCGGTTTGTCGGAGGAGGCTGATCAGGATGACAGAAATACAGAGAGAGATGCAAAATCGGATCTCGCAGGAGGAGCTGGACCGGGCATTTGATGCGAGATTTCCGAAGAAAATGCAGGAAAAACTGCGAAATGCCAAAGTTGCAGTGGCTGGTCTTGGCGGTCTTGGATCCCATATTGCGGTGATGCTTGCCAGAAGTGGGATCGGAAAACTGCGGTTGGTGGATTTTGATGTGGTGGATGTGACGAATCTGAACCGTCAGATGTATCTGATCCCGCAACTGGGGAAACCGAAGCCAGAGGCACTTTTGGAGATTTTATACCAGATCAACCCGTATGCAGTGTATGAGCCGGTCTGTGTCAGGGTAACACCAGAGAATGTAAAGGAACTATTTGAAGATTATCCGATCGTGTGTGAAGCCTTTGATCGTCCAGATCAGAAGGCAATGCTGGTCCGGGAGGTCCTGTCCAAGTGTCCGGAGACCACAGTCATATCGGGCAATGGGATGGCTGGTTATGCGGACATCAACGAGATCCGGACACAGCGGGTGATGCAGAGACTGTATGTGTGCGGTGATCAGAAAACAGATGTCGGTGACGGAATCGGACTGATCGCACCGAGAGTGTCGGCATGTGCAGCACATGAAGCCAACCAGGTACTGCAGTTGATCATGCAGAATAGAAAAACAGAGGTTGCTGTTTGCGCAACGCGTGAACAGTAACAAACAGAAAACATGGAAGAAAAGAGGAGTGGACATGGAAGATAAATTTGTATTAGGCGGAAAAGAATTTAAGAGTCGTTTTATCCTTGGATCAGGAAAATATAACCTGAACCTGATCAAAGCAGCAGTAGAGCAGGGCGGTGCAGAGATCATCACACTGGCACTGAGACGCGCGAACACCCAGGAGAGTGAAAATATCCTCGATTTCATCCCGGAAGGCGTGACACTGCTTCCAAACACATCTGGAGCGCGCAATGCAGAGGAGGCTGTCCGGATCGCAAGACTGAGCAGAGCAATGGGTTGCGGTGATTTTGTGAAGGTTGAGATCATGCGTGATGCGAAATACCTGTTCCCGGACAATTACGAGACGATCAAGGCGACAGAGATCCTGGCAAAGGAGGGCTTTGTGGTACTGCCGTATATGAATCCGGATCTGAATGTGGCAAGAGATCTGCAGAATGCAGGTGCAGCAGCCGTGATGCCGCTTGCAGCGCCGATCGGAAGCAATAAAGGACTCGCAACAAAGGCGATGATCCAGGTGCTGATCGATGAGATCGATCTGCCGGTCATCGTGGATGCGGGAATTGGCAAACCATCTCAGGCGTGTGAGGCGATGGAGATGGGAGCAGCAGCGATCATGGCCAATACAGCGATCGCCACTGCAGGAGATGTGCCGGAGATGGCTGCAGCCTTTAAACTGGCGATCGAGGCAGGAAGAAAAGCATATCTGACCGGAATGGGAAGAGTACTTGCCAGAGGTGGAAGCGCATCCGATCCGCTGACCGGATTTTTACGCTAGGAGGGAGCAGGAGCATGAATGAAGAAAATCAGGTTTATTTTGTAGACAGTGATCAGCTGCCGCCTGCCGCCTTAGAGCGCAAGCACAGACTGGAACAGGATCCGTCCTTCCGCACGAACCATATGGAATATATGAAGGGAATGCAGATCATTGGATCGGATATCAAGGAAAAGGTGCTCAAAGCCATGGATGCATACGATTATGATGTCTACACAGCTGCCGATGTGGAGCGGGCGCTTTCCAATGAGTCCTGCTCGATCGAGGATTTTAAAGCTCTTCTCTCTCCTGCAGCAGCACCATATCTGGAGCAGATGGCGAGAAAAGCGGAGGAGATCACGAAAAATCATTTTGGAAATACGGTATATATTTTTACACCACTCTACATCGCCAATTATTGTCAGAACTACTGCATTTACTGTGGATTTAACTGTTACAACAACATCCGCCGCAAGAAACTGAGTTTCGAGGAGATCGAGCATGAGATGCAGGTGATCGCCAAAACCGGTATGGAGGAGATCCTGATGTTGACGGGTGAGAGCCGGGCCTACTCCGATGTTCAGTATATTGGCGAGGCGGTAAAGATCGCCAAAAAGTATTTTAAAAATATCGGGATTGAGATCTATCCGGTCAATGTCGATGAGTACCGGTATCTGCATGAGTGTGGTGTGGACTATGTGACAGTCTTCCAGGAGACCTACAACACAGATAAGTACGAGACGCTTCACCTGATGGGACACAAGCGTGTCTGGCCGTACCGTTTCGATTCCCAGGAGCGCGCTCTGATGGGAGGTATGAGAGGAGCAGGATTTTCTGCGCTTCTCGGACTGGATGACTTCAGAAAGGATGCACTCGCAACAGCGCTGCATGTCTATTATATCAACCGGAAATATCCGCATGCAGAGTTGTCCTTAAGCTGTCCGCGCCTTCGACCGATCGTGAACAATGACAAGATCAATCCACGTGACGTTGGAGAGAAGGAACTCTGCCAGGTGCTTTGCGCGTACCGTATCTTCCTTCCATTTGCGGGGATTACGGTATCCAGCCGCGAGAGTGCGGACTTCCGAAATGGAATCACAAAAATCTGTGCGACGAAGGTCTCCGCAGGAGTTTCTACTGGCATCGGAGATCACGAGGAGAAATATGAAGGGAAGCAGGAGGAAGATGTCGGAGATGAACAGTTTGAGATCAATGATTCCCGTTCCTTCAAGACGATGTATGACGATATGGAGCAGGGCGGTCTTCAGCCGGTCCTGAATGATTATATCTATGTATAGGGACTATGAACATACGATTGTGATCACGAACCGTGGGCTGGTGCAGGGAGATTTTTTCGAACAGATGGAGCGGGTCATCTCTCTGCACCCGCACGCAGTGATCTTAAGAGAAAAGGATCTGACGGACGAAGCCTATGAGGAGCTGGCAAAAAGACTTCTGGAATTGTGCCAGAGAGAAGGCGTGAGCTGTTTTCTGCATTCGAGGGTGTCTGTCGCACGGCACTTAGACTGCAGGAAGATCCATCTCTCCATCCCGGCGCTCGCAGCTATGGAACCGTCAGTGCGCGGGAATCTCAGAGCATATTTTCAGGAGATCAGCGTGTCCTGTCACAGTATGGAGGACATGGAGATCGCTGTGAAGTATGGAGCGACACAGATCATCCTGGGAACGATCTTTGAGACGGAGTGTAAAAAGGGCTTAAAGGGCAGAGGTCTTGCATTTGTCCGGGAGATCTGCCATGCCTGTCCGGTTCCGGTATATGCGATCGGAGGCATTAATATGGAACGCCTGCCGCTTGTGATCGAGGCGGGAGCAGCAGGAGGCTGCATGATGTCTGGATTTATGCGATATACACAAACGGTCGAGTAAATCGGGCGTGCAAAAAGATTGTTAAACGCTTGACAAAAAGTGTAAAGGATGCTATTATGGTAACGCTTAAAGCGATATCTCTTTAATTTTGAAAATTTAATAATAGCCGGTATGCAACGGCGTATACTGGTAATTATAGTGACATCGAAGTCCAAAAACTTTTTAGGGGGGTTTTTGGACTTTTTTTGATGCGCTAACCTGTTTTGCAGGGATTTTCATGGGTTACAGGCTGGCAGGCTGCAGACTGCTTCAGCAGATCAAGAGATCAAGGGAAAAGGAGCTGTTTGATATGGAAAACAAGCAAGAAAAAGGCGGTTTAAATAAAAGTCTGAAGCTGATTTTTGTTTATACAGTTGCCACGGGTTCTATTTTTACGTTCGTGAATTATTGGGATTCCGTATTCTATGGATATTGCGGAAGCGGAACGTTTCTGGCATTCGCACTGATGACGGTTGCGATCCTTCCGATCGCACTGGTATACAGTGAATTAGCGTCACTGTTTCATACATCTGGTGGTGAGTTGATCTACAACTCGGTTGGAATCAACAAACATGTGGGATTTTTTGCAGCATGGCTGATCATGGCAGCATGGATCTCTGTTCCACCGGCTGTTGTTATGGCAATTATGACATGGGTAAATAAGACCCTGAATCTGAACTTAGGCACCTGGCCAATGGTAGGCTGCGCTGCAGTTTTACTGGTTCTGTACTTCCTCATGAGTATCCAGAACGTACAGCTGTTAGTAAAAGCACAGGCTGGTATGCTGTTCTGCAACATTACTGTTACAATTTTAACAGGATTTATTTTACTGTTCTCTGGACACTGGCATTTATCCAATTTTGGTAATATCTTCGAGTCCGGTCTGAGCGCTGTCAATGGAATTCCAGGATGGATCATCGGTATGGCACTGTTGATCACTCCTTACTTTGGATTTGAGACTGTACCTCAGATGGTTGAGGAGGGTGACTTCCCGATCAAGAACTCCAAGAAGGCAATTTGTGGTTCTATTTTAACCTGTGGATGTATTTATGTATTCTACTATTTCTGCGTTGCTGGTCTGGACGGTTTAAGAGATGTGTATACCAACTATGCACAGGACGGTTTCTTAACCATCGCTACTATGCAGAATGTATTAGGCTGGACCTTCTGGCCGATCATCGTAGGAATCCTGTCCTGTCTGTTAGGTATGGGTGCTTCCCTGTTAGGATTCTGGATGTCTACCGTGCGTATGCTGTACTCCATGGCAAATAAGAACTTCTTACCAAAGGTATTTGCAAAAGTGAATAAGAATCAGCAGCCGATGCTTCCAAACATCTTCCTGCTGGCATTATCCTTAATCTTTATCGTGCTTCAGAACTCTTCTGATTTCATGAGCGCATTCTTTAACCTGATGAGCTTTGGCTGTGCATGTGCATATGCACTGACCATGATCTCTGCAGTCTGCATCCATCGGAAACATCCGAACTGGAAGAGCAGCAACACCGTTAAGGGTGGAGATGCATTCCGTATCTTCGCGATGCTGATCGCAGTTGCTATCGCATTCTTCTGTACCTTAGGTCAGGGAATCGATTCCTGGATCTGCTTTGGTGTATATCTGGGCGTTGGTGTTGTGATCTGGCTGTGGATGGTATGTGTGAACTGGAAGAAACATCCGGTAGAGATCGAAACTCCAGATGGCATTCAGAAATTTTAATGGTATAATTTAGAGAGTGGGGAATGAGGTAGGATGGCTGATTCAAAATCCAAAGAGAAAGAGCCCAGCGGACTGAAAAAAAGTCTTCGACTGATCTATGTCTATGCAATCGCGGCTGGTGCGATTTTTACCTTCATCGGATATTGGGATACGATTTTTTATGAATACTGCGGGGCAGGTACATTTTTTGGCTTCATTTTGATGACGCTTCTGATCCTGCCGATCGCAATGGTTTACTGTGAACTGGCACCGCTGTTTCCAAAGGCGGGCGGTGAGCTGATCTACAACACCGTCGGAATCAACAGGCATGTGGGATTCTTTTCATCCTGGCTGATCATGGCGGCCTGGATCGCGGTTCCGCCGTCTGCGGTCATGGCTATCGTCCAGTGGATGTTCCATGTGTTGCATGTCAATAGCAGCTTCTTCCTGATCGAGGGTGTGGCGCTGGTGGCACTGGTTGGATATTGTTGTTTAAGTCTCCAGAATGTAGAGATCGCCGGTAAGATCCAGCTTTATATGCTGATCTTCGCCATCGGCGGATGTATCGTGGCAACGGTTGCATTTTTATTCTCTGGCGTGTGGAGCCTGGATAACTTTAAGAATTTCTTTTATTCACAGGTGGGAAGCCAGTTTGGAATCCCGTCCTGGTTTATCGGAATGGCACTGTTGATCACACCGTTCTTTGGATTCGAGACGGTTCCGCAGATGGTGGAGGAGGGAGACTTCCCGATCAAGGATTCCAATAAGGCGATCCTTGGATCGATCGTTTCCTGTGGTCTGGTGTATGCACTGTTCTTCTTCGGACTGGGCGGTATGCCGGTACAGTCTCTGGTAGAAGAGGGCGGCGCTGCAGTGAACGGATTCCTGGCCATCACGATGATGGAGCAGTTAGGCGGAGGCTGGAGTATTTTTGCAGTTATATTCGGAGTCGCAGCAATTCTGTGTGCGATCGGAACCTGCTTATTAGGCTTCTGGCTGTCTACAGTACGTCTGATGTATGCCATGGGAGAGAACAACTTCCTTCCAAAGGCATTTACGAAATTAAACCGTCATCAGCAGCCGGTGCTTCCGAATATTTTATTGCTGATCATATCTTTGATCTTTTTACTTTTACAGAACGCTACCACATTTATGAATGACTTCTTTAACCTGATGAGCTTTGGATGTGCCTGCGCATATGCACTGACCATGATCTCAGCCATGCGGATCCGCAAGAAATATCCGCAGTGGGTATCTCCGTACAAATTAAAGGGCGGCAATATCACAAGGATTCTGGCTCTGCTGATCGCGATCATGATCGCATTCTTCTGTACACTGGGACAGAGCGCCGGTTCATGGAAGGCATTTGGAATCTATCTGGGTGTCGGAGTTGTGCTGTGGCTGTGGATGGTTCTGGTAAACTGGAAGAAACATCCGGTAGAAATCGAAACTCCAGACGGAGTGGAGAAGTTTTAGGTTTCAATCTATTCAAAACCCATGCGGGCAGTACCGCTTGGCATAAACTATTTCAATGTAAAGGAGAAATGTAAAATGGCTAAATTGGATGGAAAAGTAGCATTAATTACAGGAGCAGCAGCAGGACTTGGAGAAGGTATCTCTACCGCATATGCAAAATATGGCGCAAAACTGATCATGGTTGACTTATCCCCAGCTGTTGAGGAGACTGCTGAGAAATTAAGAAAAGAGTACAACGCAGAGATCATCACAGTGATCGCTAACGTTGCTGATCGTGAGCAGATGGATGCAGCAGCAGCAAAGGGCGTTGAGAAATTCGGCGAGATCAACGTAGCATGCTGTAACGCAGGTGTATGCCGTCTGGCTCCATTTGAGGAGATGGATGACAAGACTCGTGATTTCCATATCGATGTTAACATCAAGGGTGTATGGAATACCTGTAAAGCAGTGATCCCTTACATGTTAAAACAGGGCGGCGGCAACATCGTGATCGCTTCTTCCGTAACTGGTGATATCGTAGCTGACGCAGGTGAGGCTGCATATGCAATGACTAAGGCTGCATTAGTTGGTCTGACCAAGTGTCTGGCTGTTGAGTACGCAGACCGCAACATCCGTGTAAACTGCTCTCAGTTAGGTTACGCACGTACACCAATGGTTGAGAAGATGGCATTAGAGTCCAACCCAGAGAATCCAGAGGCAGCAATCGCAGATATCGCTGTAGGCGTTCCGATGAAACGTCTGGCAAAACCGATCGAGGTTGGCGAGCTGTTCGCATTCTTAGGAAGCGACGAGTCCAGCTATCTGACAGGTTCCCAGATCGTTATCGATGGCGGAAGCACATTACCAGAGACCATGTCTATCGGTACAAACTAAATTTTGTAAAAAACTGAATCAACCCAATATAGAAAAGACTGCTGCTTTTATAGTGGCAGTCTTTTTTAAGTTCCAAATTGACTTTGGAAAATGGAAACGTTACTATAAAATTATCAATGAAATGCTCAAATAAGAAAGGAACCAGAAAAATATGGAAAAAACAATAAAAGTACTGATGATCAATGGAAGTCCAAGAGCGGAGGGCAACACGGCATTGGCTCTTCATGAGATGGAGCGGGTATTTGCAGAGCAGGGAATCCAGGTGGAAACAGTTCAGATTGGCGGTCAGGCGATCCGTGGCTGTGTGGCATGCAATGGCTGTGCAAAGCTTGGAAAATGCGTGTATGACGATATCGTGAATGAACTGGTGGTCAAATTTGAGAAGGCAGATGGCTTAGTGGTTGCCAGCCCGGTGTACTATGCCTCTGCCAATGCGACGCTGATCGCCTGCCTAGACCGGTTATTCTACAGCAGCCATTTTGACAAGACCATGAAGGTGGGAGCCAGTGTGGTCTGCGCCAGAAGAGGCGGATGCTCTGCGACCTTTGATGAGTTAAACAAATATTTCACAATCTCCGGCATGCCGGTGGCATCAAGCCAGTACTGGAACAGCATTCACGGAAGAACTCCGGGCGAGGCAGAGGGAGATGGAGAGGGCAGACAGACCATGAGAACCCTTGCAAGAAATATGGCATTTTTGATGAAGAGCATTGCTCTTGGAAAAGAGCAGTTTGGACTGCCAGAGAAAGAGGAGCGGATCTCAACACATTTTATCCGGTAAGAGGATAGTAAGAAATAAAAAGAGCTTTCTATTTGCAAAGAGAATGATCTTTTGCGGATGGAAGGCTCTTTTTGTATACATTAATAAAAGAATAAGACGATAAAAAACAGCAAAAATATGTATTCAAACATGTGAATACAAAAGGTGTGATAAATATTAATAGGGTATACGACGGGAAAGAAACTGTATACAGTAAAAAACTTCGAAAATGGACGAAGCAAAGGAATAAATGCATAAAAAAGGAGAATAAATCACAAAAAATATGACAAAAACGATAAAAACATCTTGACATATGGAAAAACAAGGACTATTATGTATACATAAAAGATGGTGAAATTCAAAAATATAAAATAAAAATGTATACATAATAAGGAGGTAACATTTATGACACACAAAGTAAATCATTTCAAGGACTCAACAGCAGTAGCATTTGAGGAGCCAAAGAGAACATCCTTTGTTCAGCTGACAACAAAAGATGGCGTACCATTTGGATGCGGTGGCTGTGAGATTCCACCTCATTGCAGCAATCAGAATCATGTTCATGATGCGGATGAGATCATTCATGTAACAGAGGGTGAGTTAGAGTTTGTATTTCCAAGTGGTACAGAGGTTCTGGGGCCGAGAGATGTGATTTATATTCCAGCAGGCGAGTGGCATCAGATTTTTAACAGAACAGACAAACCGGCATATCACACATATGTATTTTCTGATCCGGCATGTACTGATCTGATTATTGCCCGTTACAATCAGGACAAATAAGCAATAAAGGAAACAAGGGGAAAAGGTTTACTACAAGAACGTGAATATAGGAGAACGCTATGAAAAAAAGAAGATTAGTAGCATGGGGGTTAGCATTAACTATGGGACTTTTAGCAGGATGTAGTGGTCAGACGAAAACTGAGACTACCACAGCAGTCGCTGCAAAGGAAGAAAAAGCAGAAACCGCAGAAACTACGGCAGCCGCAGCTGCAGATGTGACACCAGATGTCACTCTGATCGGCGCTCATGTAAACTCTGATGATAGCTCTTTCAATATCGGTATGGTAGCTTTCGCAGATGCATTAAAAGATGTATCTGGTGGTAAGATGGTCATGGAAGTTCATGGTAATGGTGAGCTTGGTGGTGATGAGACAGAGCTGGTTCAGAAGATGGCGACAGGAACCATTGACGTGGTTGCTACATCACCAAGCTTCTTGGCGTCGGTAGTTCCAGAGATGGATCTGTTCTCCATGCCATTCCTATATAAGGATATTGATCATTGGAAAGCAGTTACCACTGGAGAAGTAGGACAGTCTATGGCACAGATCCTGGAAGATAAGTCTGATTTTAAGATCACATCTTACTGGATGTGTGGTATCCGCAGCATCTTCAGTACCAAAGAAATCCACAATCTGGATGATTTGAAGGGTGTAAAGATCCGTGTTCATAGCAGTGAGAACGTACAGGCGATCTGGCGTGCATTAGGTGCGCAGCCAACATCCTTAGCTTATAACGAACTGTACTCTGGTTTACAGAACAAAGTTATTGATGCAGCAGAAAATGACCTGGGCAACATTCTTCTTCAGAAGTTCTATGAAGCTGGTCCTTACATCGCATTAAGCCAGCATGATATTGCAACACGTATGTGCATTATCAGTAAAGGCAAATACAATTCTCTGACTGATGAGCAGAAAGCATGGGTTGATGAAGCTGCTAAGATTTCCCAGGAGAAACAGTGGGAATATGATCTTTCCCTGACTGAGACTGCTCAGAAAGAGATCGAAGAAAAAGGCGGTACATTTATTGAAGTAGAAGATATCGATAAATGGATCGAGACAGTAACTCCTGTTATTGAGTCTGTAGCAGAAAAACTTGGTGTATCTGAACAGTATCAGAAACTGGTTGAGTTAAAGAAATAATCACGATGCTGCGAAAGGGACTGTACGGAAGCGGCGGTCCCTTTTGATATGAGGAGTTTCGCTGAAAGGTGGAAGCGGGTATGATTCTTACGAAAATTAATAACGTGCTGGCGAAAATACAGACGGCAATTGCGGTAGCGGCGCTATTTATCTTCTTCTTTGGAGTTACCTGGCAGGTGATTTCCAGAATTTTTGGAATTGCAGCAAACTTTACAGAAGAGGTATCCAACTATGCTTTTGTGTGGGTAACCTTTATGGGAACGGCGTTAATGTTAAGGGAAAACCGTCATTTCCGTTTTACAGCTTTTGTAGCAAAATTTAAAGGAAAATTATTCTTTGTCAATGAACTTGTTTGTCTGTTGATCCTTCTTGGAATTAGTGGACTGATGCTGGTTCATGGTACTCAGCTGACAATAAAATTCTGGCCATGGCATTTTACATCTCTGTCATCTGTGAGTCTTGGATGGGCGTGGCTGTGTATGCCAGTTTGCGGATTTACAACATGTATGTACACTATCGAAGCAATTGTGAAATTTATCAAAGATCCTTCTTCCAGAAAGATCATCGATGAGTCCACCGCGGCGCTTATGGAAGCAGAAGAGGCAGAGCGGAAAGCGGCGGAAATTGAGAAAAGAAAAGGAGGAAAAGGCTGATGTTGCTTGTGCTTTTGTTCGTACTTCTTTTGGTTATGGGCCTGCCGATTGCTTATGTACTGGCGGCAGTGGCTATCGTAGGCATCATGAGCCTGGGAAATGTTCCACTGATCACAGTTGTCCAGCGAATGTTCAATGGCCTGAATTCCTTTACTTTACTGGCTGTTCCGTTGTTTATCATGGCAGCAAACTTAATGAACCGTGGTAAGATTTCTGAAAAACTGATTGAGTTCTGCGCGTCTTTGGTAGGACATATCAGTGGTGGACTTGGATACGCCAACGTTTTGGTGTCTATGCTTTTTGCAGGTATTTCTGGATCTTCCCAGGCAGATACTGCCGGAATTGGTAAAATTCTGATTCCTGGAATGATTGAAGAGGGATTTTCAGAGGAGACTTCGGTAGGTGTTACGGCAGCCTCTAGTACCATTGGTATCATCATTCCTCCGTCAATTCCAATGGTAGTTTACAGCAGCGTAGCTAATGCTTCTATCGGAGCATTGTTCTTAGGCGGTGTTGTACCTGGAATTTTAATTGGATGTGGACAGATGGCAATCGTGTATATTGCGTCCAGAATTCATCATTATCCAAAGAGGCCAAGGGCAACATTAAAACAGATCCTTCATCTGGCATTTGTAAATTTCCCATCACTGTTTGCACCGGTTATCATCGTAGGCGGTGTTTTGGCAGGTATCTGTACTGCAACAGAGGCGGCTTGTGTGGCTTGTATCTATGCGGGATTTTTAGGAATTGTTGTATTTAAGACCATTCGTTTTAGCGATATTTTCGATATTTTCGTAGATTCCGCAAAAACCAGTGCAATTTCTCTGTTTGCACTTGCGTCTGCAAATGCGTTAGGACAGCTGTTAGGTTATTATAAGGTTTCTACAATTATCGCGGCATTCTTCAGCAATGGATTTGTAAATAACCGTATCGTATTTATGGCAATTGTTGTTTTATTCTTCCTGTTTATTGGAACGTTTATGGATGCCAATCCAGCTATGATCCTGTTTGTTCCAATGCTTCTTCCGATTGCGGAGACATTTGGAGTTACTGCAGTACAGATGGGTATTGTAATCGTTATCACATTGGCAGTTGGGCAGGTAACCCCACCATATGGATTGTGTCTGTTAATAGCGGGAGATATAGCCAATATGCCAATTCATAAAGCGTTTAAAGCGGTTCTTCCGTACATTGCGGTAACAGCAACTGTGGCAGTTCTGGTGGCATTTTTCCCGGATATTGCGTTTGCGATTCCGCGACTACTTAAACCAGGCTGGACATTCTGATTTCCCTTGACGAAGAACGAAGAAAAGGCTTAAAATAAAGGAAAAAGAGGAATTAAAGAGGAACGGGATAGCATGAAAAAAAACAGTGGCACAATGAATTATCAGGCATATACCACAATTAAAAATATGATACTTCGGTTTGAACTTGCGCCGGGGCAGAATGTATCAGATTTTACGCTGGCGAATCAGCTGGGAATCAGCAGGACTCCCGTTCGGGAAGCGATTAATTTTCTGGTTCGTGATGGACTGATTCTGGTAACAGAAACTGGACAGGTGGTAAGCCCGATTGATGAGGCGGATCTGGTGGATCTGTGTGAGACCAGAGAGGCCTTAGAGACCATGATGGTTCGTTTGATTATTGAAAAGAAATGTCTTGTGCCAGAAGATATCGCATACATGCATTCTTTGAACGAAGATATCTCAAAGAAGAATATCAGCAATCAGATTCATCTGACATTTGATCCAGATGAAGGTTTTCATAATTTTATTGCAACGAAGGCAGGCAACCGACGGATTCAGGAGCAGTTCAAAATCCTTCAGCTGCAGATGAGAAGATACCGGTATCTGACTTTGATTGACGCAAGAAGAACGGAACTTACAGTTCAGGAGCATGAGCGGGTGATCGCCGCACTGGAACGTGAAGATATTACGGCGGCGGAAACTGCTATTAGAGATCATTTGAGGATCACGGTAGATCGCTATAAGAGCGCACTTAGCCGGGTTGCGGTCAATGATTGGATTAATCTGATTCGGAATATTAATTTTATGCAGTCTTTTCAAGGTTCCAATGAAATAAGAGAGGACGAAACATGACTTATATGAAGAAGAAGGATCCGAACCAGTTTACTACCCCACATGGTTCGGTGAATTATCCGATTTTTACTTATGACGACGCGCCGATCAAAGGAGTATGCGCGTCGGATGCAGAGTATCTGAATGACGAATATCCCAATCCAGGAATCCATGAGGATCATGAAGGGTTCTATGTTTATGAAGGAACCGGTTGGGCGAAAGTGGGAGAAGAAGAATTTGAACTTTCGGCAGGCACTTGTTTTTATGCGCCAGCGGGGGTGTATCATCAGATAAAGAAATCCCAGAAATGTGATAAACTTCGGATTTTTCTATTCCATTTTCAATAAAAATCTGAATAAAATATCAGTGCGTACTGCAAATTTTTGTGGCACTGATATTTTTATACCCAAAATCAGGCAAAGGAGGGGGGAAATGATGATGTTTCCGTATAAATATCCACTTTGTATTCAACTTCCGCCCATAGATGATCTTAAGGCGGAAAACACAAAAAGACTGTTTGAATTTCTTCAAAAGATGGGATTTTATGGAGTAGAATTGAATCTGTTGGATTTTGAGGCTATAGCACCGGAAGAATTGGTATCTTATCTGGCGGAATTTGATTTGAAAGTGACGATGATCGCATCTGGTGGTTATGCGAAAAAATGCGGACTATCGTTATCAACGGGAAATGAAGAAATACGCATGAAAACCGTTGCTCAGGTAACGAAAATGTTACACTATGCCGAGAAACTGCAGGCTGGTGTTATCTGCGGCTTCATAAAAGGAAATTCTGAAGGGCAGAAAAATATTTGTATCCAACAGATGGAAAAGTCATTGGCGCAGCTGGAACAAAATGGAGCGTTAGAGGATGCCAAGCTTTATCTGGAAGCTACGAACCATTATGAGGCGCTGCTGGTAAATACCATGGAAGAAGGAAACCGATTCTTCCAACTGGCCGATGCTAAGATTGCAGTACTTCCAGATACTTATCATATGAACATCGAGGAAAAAGACATGGCGGCGGCATTGGTGAAATACAGAAATATTTATAAAAACCTGCATATTTCGGATAATAACCGCTATTATCCCGGTTTTGGTTCCCTGGCATTTGAACGGATTCTCCGGATTTTGGATGCCTTTGGATATGAGGGAACGATTTCCATAGAAGGAAGAAATATGGGAACGCTGGAAGAGGATATCCGGCATAGTTGCAATTATCTGCGAAGCGTGGCAGAAATTGCGTAGATAGGAATGGGTAAGAAACGTCGTCTGGTAGATCTGTTTACAGATTGCCGGATGGCGTTTTTGATGGTTCGGGGGCAATACACCGATGAGTTTCAAATTGACTTTGGAACTCGGAAACATTACTATAAAAATATCAATACATTGACCAATAAAATGTTCAAATAAGAAAGAAATCAGAAAAGTATATCAAAGCGCATGGTTGTACGGTATGGGAATGGGCAGGTGAAAGAGAAAATGTCAGATATTGAGAAAAAATGGATGGATCAGTTGGTCAAGCATAAGGATCTTCTGTTTTTTGTGATCATAAGTATTCTGGGTATGGTGATGCGGCAGCAGGGACGGGATTTTATCTCTGCAGATATGCGTGATTTCCTGATTCCGTGGTATGACAGCATCAAGGCGCAGGGCGGTCTGCGCTCATTGAAAGAACAGGTGGGAGATTACAACCTTTTGTATCAGACTCTGGTCGCGTTTATGACGTATCTGCCGGGAAGTTGTGTTCAGTATTATAAAGCACTGTCGATCGTGTTTGATTATTGGCTGGCATTTGCATCCGCGCTTTTAGTTGCCAGACTGTCCGGCGAAGCATGTTTCCACAGGAAATTCCAGATGACCTATGCGGTGGTGCTGCTGTTGCCGACAGTTGTTCTCAATTCCGTCTACTGGGGGCAGTGTGACTCTATCTACACAACATTTCTAGTGCTGACACTGTTGTTTTTCTACGAAGAAAAATATATTTCCGGGTTTGTAATGCTGGGAATGGGTTTTGCATGTAAGCTGCAGACGATATTTATTCTTCCATTTCTGGTGGGTCTCTATTTTTATAAAAAGAACTTCAGCCTGTCTGGATTTCTGGTGTCTCTTGCAGTATTCTGGGGTTCTGGTATTGTGGCATTTCTGTGCGGAAGATCCGTGACGGCGCCGTTTACTATCTATCTTGATCAGACCGGTCTTTACCAGAAAATGTATCTAAATGTATCCAGCTTCTGGACCATTCTAAATGGGGTGGATTACGCAGAGCTTGGAACTTTTGCAGTGATTCTGGCAGTGGCTTTGTGCGGTATGGAGCTTTAACAGGTGATGTTGGGGAAGGTTCGTATTGATACGGGCGAAGCATTTATAAAAACAGCCGCAGGTTTTTTGTGGACCTGCATCTTGTTTTTGCCGGCTATGCACGAGCGCTACACATATCCGTTAGATATTTTGCTGATCCTGCTGGCCTTTCTTGACCGCAGATATTGGAAATACGCAGCTGTCTCGGAACTTCTAAGTCTTACGACATATGGGAATTATCTGTTTGGAAGTGGCAGCGTGAATCGATGGAACGGTGTGATCTATGTGATTGCATGGATGAGTTTTATGTTAACTATTGATACATCTTGTGTCAAAAAATGACATCTTGTGCAAACTATCTTGAAATTATATAAAAATTTATATATATCAGATATAAGGCAACAGCAGAATAAAGGAGGAAGCAGAATGAAAAAGAAATTCATGAAGGCAGGGGCGTGCGTCCTCAGTGCAGCTATGATCATGGGCCTGTATGCCGGACCTGCATTTGCAGATTGGGTTGAGAATCAGAACGGTGCAAGAATGTGGGTTCAGGATGGCAAGGCTCAGACCGGCTGGCAGCAGATCAATGGGAAATGGTATTATTTTGATGAAAGCGGTACGATGCTGACAGGCTGGCACAAAATTGATGGAAAGTGGTATTATCTGGATCCGAATGGAATTATGTTAACCGGATGGCTGAAGGACGACAGTTCCGGAGACTGGTATTATCTCTCCCCTAACGGAGATATGGTCAGCGGCGTGATGGAGCTGGATGGCCGGATCTATTATCTGGGTTCTCCCGACAGCGGAAGGATGGAGACCGGCACGATCCGGGTCAACGGAAGAAACTACACATTTGGTGAGAATGGAGAGGCGACAGATTATAAGAAGCCTTCTGCAGAAAGAACCTTCCAAACCGTGAGAAATGCAGATGGAACCTTGTCGGTCAGCGAAACGACATCTCAAAAATACTATATAGATAAAGACGGCGATGACGATTCGGATGATACTTACCAGCTTCCGGCAACTACGGCAGCACCGAGCGAGACACCGACTGAGACACCGAGTGAGGCACCGACTGAAACACCGAGCGAGGCACCGAGTGAGACACCGGTCCAACCGACCACAGGCGAGACAACGACTCCACCGACCACAGGCGAGACAACGACTCCA
>ERZ809074.624-NODE-624-length-54111-cov-18.750111_pt1 | contig 54111 bp, 41 predicted proteins | sample MGYA00520795_ERZ809074 | MGnify/ENA primary metagenome ERZ809074 (study PRJEB31570, sample SAMEA3212989) | Homo sapiens | biome: human-gut; feature: human gut; material: fecal | place: Sweden | collected 2011 ...
TTTATGGGTTACGATTATGGTTTTGATTTTTTGCTCCATTACTTCATCTAATAACCCTCGCATAAATAACTACTTGACGTTGGTCATTTTCGGTATTTATGCCTTTAAATTGAAGATATTGGTCGTAAGTGTAATAACGCCTGTCAGTTGGAGTTCGATTTGCTTTTAGAGTTCCTTCCCTATCCCAGCGTTGCAATGTTTTAACAGACACGCCTAACAATTCAGCAAAATCTTTTGGCTTGTAATTTGTGATATTTCTTAACATTTCCTCCTTATTGGGAATTGATCAAAATTTTCAAACTTCTCCCCAACCTAACTCTATTATAATGAAAAAAGCCCAGGCAATCAAGCCTGAGCTTTTCATGGAAACAATATTTTTCATGCACTGCACGTTATGTTAAAAACTCCCAGCTCCCAGATTCTCCAGATAATTCTTCGCTGTTTTCAGACTTCCCTTCACAGTCGCGTCATTTTTCTCAAACGCCCTGTCCTCGATCTCCACACAGCCACATCCTGCATATCCGATATCCGATAAAGCGGATATAAATTTGCTCCAGTCAATATCTCCCAGTCCCGGAATCTTCGGCGCCATATACTCTAACGGATACGCCATGATTCCAACCTGGTCTAATTTATCCTGATAGATCTTAACATCCTTAAAATGGATGTGAAACAGCTTATCCTTAAATTCATAAATCGGTTTTACATAGTCCATCTGCTGCCATATAAAATGCGATGGATCATAATTTAATCCAAAATTATCAAATGGAAGCATCTGGAATATCTTTTTCCAGATCGCCGGTGTGGTCATCAGATTTTCCCCACCCGGCCACTGCTCTTTTCCAAACAGCATTGGGCAGTTTTCGATTCCGATCCTGATCTGTCTGTCCGCTGCATACTGTAAAATTTCCGGCCAGACTTTCTGTACCGTTTCCAGATTTTCCTCCACAGTTTTTGTACGGTCTCTTCCAATAAATGTATTTACCAGCCCTACTCCCAGCATTTTCGCTGCATCGATCACACGATATAAATGCGCTTTTCTCCTGGCATCCATCTCTCTATCTCCGCTGAGAATGTTCGGATAATAAGCTAAGGCTGAAATTCCGACATTCTTTTCCCTGCAATAATTTTTGATAGAAACACTGTCCGCTTCCGTCAATGTCTCCACATCAATATGGCACACACCCGCATATCTCCGCTCCGCACCTTCCTTTGGCCAGCACGCAACCTCGATACAGGAAAACCCCTGTTCTGATGCATAGTCCACAACTTCCTCAAACGTTTTATCTGCCATAATCGCCGTTAAAAATCCCAGTTTCAAAATCTGCACCCCTTTTCTTATACCATCACTTTAATACGTAATTGGTTGGACTGAATCGCCGCAAAAACACCTTTCATGGAATTCACGATCTGTTTTCCATCTAATACAGAAGCTGTGTCTTCTTCTATGGAACGGATAAACTCTGTGATCACACCAGAACTGGTCTGATCTGCATTTGTCTGGATTTTATCAATCTCATAAAGAATATGTTCTCCGTCCTTTTTCTCGATCTGCAGGGAATACCTGGGATCACAATAAATCTTCATGACGCCATCACTTCCATAAATAATCGTAGAATTATCCTCCTGCCCATAGCAGACCCAGCTGGCACGCATGGTTCCAACTGCTCCATGCTTCATCTGATAAATGCAGAGCGCCTGATCTTCCACATCAATCTTCTCTCCATTTTCATAACACTTATCCAATGTGGAAAATTCAGCCGTTACTTCCACGATCTGATCATCTAACAGGTACTGGATCAAATCCGTCTTATGAATCCCAAGATCCCCCATCACGCCCATTGCTGCCGCTTTCTTTTGAAAGAACCACGTATTTTTTCCTGCATCAACACTCCAGCTCTCCGGCCCCCTGTGCTGAAATGAGGTCTGGAACGATAATACATTACCAATCTCACCATCTGCGATCAGCTTTCTGGCTATCTGATGGGTCCTGGTCAGCCTCTGGTTCTGGCCAATCAGCAGTTTTCTATGATTTTCCTCTGCACACTCCACCATTCTCTGACATTCTTCCAACGTGATCGCCATAGGCTTTTCACAAAGGACATGTTTCCCGGCCTTTAACGCCTTGATCGTCAATTCCGCATGGGTATGATTGGCCGTACAGATACTGACTGCATCAATCTGAGGATCTGCCAGCAGTTCTTCCACCGATCCATAAGCCTTTCCACCATACTTTTCCGCTAATTCTTCTGCTCTTTTTTCATTCAGATCATAAAAACCAACCAGGTTTACCGCCTGATGCTCCAGATACTCCGGAATATGCCTGACCTGTGCGATCTTTCCACATCCAATTATCGCCGCTTTCACCATGCTATTGCCTCCTACTCATAGAGTATTGTCTCCATTTTCTGACTCTTGGCGGAATGGATTGCCGCCTCTAAAATCGCTGCTACCTCCATATTACGCCTGAATTCCAGCATAGGCAATAGGTTTTTTCCTGTATCTATTTATTTATCGTACTCCAGATAAGCCCCCTTCATCGGACTTGCTGCCAGCATACTGAACAGTCTCAGTACACCTTTTTTATACTTTGGCGCTCTTGGCTGCCAGTTTTTACGGCGTTCTTTCAAGATCTCATCGATCTCTTCCGGTGTTTTCTTCTCACCGGCTACACCGATGATGTTTAATTTCCGCTCCATCACATCGATCTCGATCAGATCTCCCTCTTCAACCAGGGCGATCGGACCTCCATCCACTGCTTCTGGACTGCAGTGACCGATCACAGGACCGGTGGATGCGCCGGAAAAACGACCATCTGTGATCAGGGCAATGCTTCTGCCCAGCTCTTTATCACTGCTGATAGCCTCAGAGGTGTAGAACATCTCCGGCATTCCGCTTCCCTTTGGACCTTCATAGCGGATAAATACTGCGTCACCTTTCTGGACCTTATGCTTCAGAACCGCATCCAGACATTCTTCCTCACTGTCAAATGGTCTCGCTCTCAGGACTGCCTTGAACATCTCCTTCGGACAAGCCGTATGTTTGATGACTGCGCCCTCTGGTGCTAAGTTGCCCTTTAAGATAGCGATGCTTCCATCGGTTCCGATGGCTTTATCATACGGACGGATGATATCCTCTCTGGTCAGATGGATATTGTAACGTTTATTAAACTCCTCCAGCCATTTCTGACATTTCTCATAAAAGCCATTCTTCTTTAATTCTTCCAGGTTCTCGCCCAGGGTCTTACCGGTAACAGTCATCACATCCAGGTGCAGATGCTCCTTGATCTCTTCCATGATGGCCGGAACACCGCCAGCGTAGTAGAACACCTCAGCCGGCCATTTACCTGCCGGACGGATATCCAGAAGATAATGGGCTCCTCTGTGGAGGCGGTCAAAGGTATCGCCGGTGATCTCAAAGCCGAACTCATGGGCGATCGCAGGGATATGTAAGAGACAGTTGGTGCTTCCTGAGATTGCTGCATGAACCATGATGGCATTCTCAAAGCTCTCCATCGTCACAATGTCGCTTGGACGCATATGCTCCATAGTCGCCATCTTCACAACCTGCTCACCGGCCTGACGGGCATAGGCAAGCAGATCCGGGCTGGTAGCCGGCATCAGGGCACTTCCCGGAAGAGCCAGTCCCAGGGCCTCTGCCATGATCTGCATGGTGGAAGCCGTTCCGATAAAGGAGCAGGCGCCACAGCTAGGACATGCATTGCACTTTGCCCAGTCCAGTTTTTCTTCTGTAATCTCGCCTCTCTGGAATTTGGCACTGTACATGCCGAGCTGCTCTAAGGTCAGCATCTCTGGTCCAGCGTTCATGGTACCGCCTGGAACCACGATGGACGGGATATTCACACGGGCAAGACCCATCAGATTGCCCGGCATTCCTTTATCACAGCTGGATAAATACACGCCGCCGTCAAATGGTGTGGCATTCGCATGGATCTCGATCATGTTGGCGATCATCTCACGGCTTGCCAGACTGAAATTGATGCCGTCTGTTCCCTGGCTCTCACCGTCACAGATATCGGTTGCAAAGTATCTTGCTCCGTATCCGCCTGCTGCGTCAACACCTTTACGCACCTCTTCCACCAGGATATCCAGATGACCACTGCCCGGATGACTGTCGCCAAACGTACTCTCGATGATGATCTGAGGCTTACCCAGATCCTCTTTCTTCCAACCGGTTCCGATCCGGAGCGGATCCAGCTCCGGAGCTAATTTACGCATTTCCTGACTTGCTAACTTCATTTTGCCACCTTTGTCCTTTCTGTGAATATCGTTCACTGCTTCAAACATTCGTTTTTGATAACTTTTCTTTTTATACAAAGAACGAGATTACAAGCGCTACTAAAAATCCCGTTCCGCCGCCTGCTACTGCTGCAACTACACATGCCAGATACATCTGATGTATTTCGAGAAAAACCTCTTTTTTTTATAAAAAAACAAGGGGATACACTTCTTTTCCCCTTGTTTTTTGTGCATTATTCACAGGGCTGTTCCTGTTTTAGCTTCAGAATCATCTGACGATTTTCAAATTCATTAGGGATCTTGTCCCCCACATTCACCGGTTCCTGCAGAATATAATCCATCAGTTCTTCTTCCACCTGGGAAGCCAGTAATTTCCGGTTCATCTTAACTTTTACTCTTCTTCCTGCTCACTAACTTCGATTCCCAGTTCCTCTAACTGCTTTGGATCAACCGGTGTCGGAGCCTCAGTCATCAGACAGGAAGCGTCTTTTACCTTCGGGAATGCGATCACGTCACGGATGCTGTCACAGCCGCCCATGAGCATAACCACACGGTCAAGGCCATATGCCAGACCAGCGTGAGGTGGAACTCCATACTTAAATGCGTCTAACAGGAATCCGAACTGATCCTGGGCTTTCTCTGGTGTGAAGCCAAGAACCTCAAACATCTTGGACTGGATATCACTCTGGTGGATTCTGACAGAACCACCGCCGATCTCAGTACCATTTAATACGATATCATATGCCTTTGCACGGACAGCGCCCGGATCACTGTCGATCAGATGCCAGTCCTCGTCCATCGGCATGGTAAATGGATGGTGCATTGCCACGAAGCGGTCCTGCTCCTCGGAGTACTCTAATAACGGGAACTCGGTTACCCATAAGAACCGGTAGTCATCCTTCTTTAACAGGTCAAGCTGACGTGCGATCTCCAGACGCAGACTGCCCAATACATCCCATACGATCTTATTCTTATCAGCAGCAAATAACAGCAGGTCGCCTGGCTTACCATCCATAGCAGCAACTAAAGCAGCCATCTGCTCATCCGTCATGAATTTTGCGAAGGAGGATTTTAATGTGCCGTCCTCCTGGATCGCTACATAAGCCAGACCCTTTGCACCGTAGCCTTTTGCAAACTCAACCAGTGCATCGATCTTCTTACGAGGCATATGGCCCTGTCCCTCTGCATTGATACCGCGGACAGTACCACCATTTTCCAGAGCGTTCTTAAATACTACAAACTCGCAGTCCTTCACCACATCGGATACATTCTTTAACTCCATGCCAAAACGCAGATCCGGCTTATCAGAACCAAAGCGGTCCATAGCTTCCTGCCATGTCATACGCTGGATCGGAAGCGGAACCTCTACACCTAAAATCTCTTTAAATAATTTATGCAGCAGTCTCTCATTGACATCAATAACATCATCTACATCCACGAAGGACAGCTCCATATCAATCTGAGTGAACTCCGGCTGACGGTCTGCGCGCAGATCCTCGTCACGGTAGCATCTTGCCAGCTGGAAATAACGGTCATAACCAGAGCACATCAGTAACTGCTTAAATAACTGCGGAGACTGTGGAAGCGCATAGAAAGAGCCTGGATGTACACGGCTTGGTACCAGGTAGTCACGTGCGCCCTCTGGAGTACTCTTGATCAGCGTTGGAGTCTCGATCTCTAAGAAGCCTTCCTCTGCCAGGAACTGTCTGGTCAGGATCGCAACCTTACTTCTAAGCAGCAGGTTTCTCTGCATATCCGGTCTTCTTAAATCCAGATAACGGTATTTTAAACGCAGATCCTCTTTGGTCTTGGAGTTTTCCTCGATCGGGAAAGGAGGTGTCTCAGACTCAGAAAGGATTCTTAAGGAATTGGCGCGGACCTCGATGGCGCCAGTTGCCAGGTTCTCATTGACTGCGCCGGAACGTGCCTCTACGCGGCCGGTAACTGCAACGACAAACTCACTTCTTAATTTCTCAGCCTTCTCAAAGCTCTCAGTACCACAGTCACTCTCCTCGAAAATGATCTGTAAAATACCGGAACGGTCTCTTAAATCAACGAAAATAATTCCGCCTTTATTTCTGCTTTTCTGCACCCATCCCATGACGGTAACGTCCTGACCGATGTTGGCGGTGCCCAGCTCTGTGCATCGGTGGGAACGTTTCAGTCCCATCATTGACTCTGCCATAATCTTTCTCCTCCTATTTTAACGCCTCGCGGTAGAACTCTACAAAATCAGTGTAGCCTTCTTTGTTCAGCTGTTCTTTCTGGAATTTCTTATTCTTATTCATCTGGGAAACCAGAACCTGTACGCCACCACGGCGCTCTTCCATAGCCTGTTTCATGATCTGGCACATTCTGGAAGCATCCATGCCTTTCTCAATGAGATAAGCCTTCTTCGGAATGCTGCTCTGGATGTGGTTCTCCTGATCCAGTAAAATGGTAACGATACGCTCGAAGCCGATGGAAAATCCACAGGCCGGGGTGTCCACACCGGTAAATTTACCGATCATCTTATCATAACGTCCACCGCCTGCCACAGAACCACCGAAGCCTTCCATGGAAACCTCGAAAATGGTTCCGGTGTAGTAGGACATACCACGAACCAGGGTCGGATCAAATACCAGGCCAAACTTGGTTTCTGCCACATCAGTTACCGTATCCATGATGTATGCCAGGTTATCGGTAACGCTCTTCGGAAGGGTATCTGCCAGCTTCTCGCCAAGCATACGGACGCCTGCTGCATCCTTCGTCACGGTATCCATCAGCTCCAGATAGGTCTTTACGCTGTTTTCGTCATATCCAAGCTCTAAAAGCTCTGCTTCCACACCATCTAAACCGATCTTGTCCATCTTATCCAGGGTGATAAATACCTGGTCTAAGGACTCCTCCGGGAATCCGCAGTGCAGTGCCATGCCCTTCAGGATCTCACGGTCATTGATACGCACCGTAAATGCATTATCCGGGCAGATCTTACCAAGCGCTGTTGTGGTTGCCAGGATCAGCTCGATCTCTGCCATGGAGGTCGGATCACCTAAAATATCGATATCGCACTGGGTAAACTGACGGAAACGTCCTTTTTGTGGACGGTCTGCTCTCCATACGCTGCCCATCTGCAGTGCCTTAAATGGGCTTGGAAGCTGTGCCGCGTTGTTGGAATAGTAACGGGACAGCGGTAAGGTCAGGTCATATCGTAAACCGCCGTCTACCAGATCGTTCTCTGTCTCGGCAGTCTCCAGATTCAGCTTCTCGCCTCTCTTTAAAATCTTAAAGATCAGCTTCTCGTTATCTCCACCCTGCTTACTGGTCAGATTCTCGATGTGCTCCACACATGGAGTCTCGATCTGGGAAAATCCAAATCCACGGTAAGTCTCTTTGATCTGATTGGTGACAAACTCACGGATCTGCATCTCAGCAGGCAGAATGTCTTTCATGCCGGTTACCGGCTTTTTCTTTAATGCCATAGGTTTTTCTCCATTTTCTTTCTATCGTAAATCCCACATAGTCGTTACGATTATACTATCGCACGCGATAAATTGCAATATTTTCTCTCTGGTATCCTCTTATTCGGCTGAAACAAAGTCTGTATTACGGATAATATGGATCTATCTATCACTCAAAAGCTTCTCTTTCCTCTCGATCATCTCATCGATCCGGCTGATGTACTGTTCCACGTCCTTGACATTCTCCGCTCTCTCCAGACGATTCTCTTCCGGATAGGTGATTTTCGTCGTCGTTCCGGCTCCACAAGCCAATATATCGCCACGCTCCTCCATAATTAAACAGTTGTAAAGGCAGGCTTTTCCGGGCTTGGCATATCCCACATTTTCAAAATTCCCCGCCATATTTTTCTGACGGTACAGATAATACGGCTCTAATCCCATGCCTCTGGCATACTCTGCGGTCAGGTCGATCATTTCCTGGGTATTGGTGATCTTTAAGTCCTTATAGACCTCTTTCATGGTGTTCAGTCTGGCGGCGCGTTTGATAGCCAGGGAATGAACCGTTAAGCTGTCCGGGCCTAACTCCTTCACCTGTTCCATGGTGGACCGCACATCATCTAAATCTTCCTCCGGAAGTCCAATGATCAGATCCATGTTAATGTTGTCAAAGCCTAATTCTCTTGCCATGTGGAAACGGTCTTTCACGTCCTCCACCGTATGACGGCGGCCAATGATCTTTAAAGTCTCCTGCTTCATGGTCTGCGGATTGATGGAAATACGGGTGACACCGTGCTTTTTTAACACCTCCAGCTTCTCCCTGGTGATACTGTCCGGTCTTCCTGCTTCCACAGTAAATTCCTGGACAGTGGAGAAATCAAAAGTATTTTTCAGCTTTGTGATCAGGGTGTCCAGGTCCTCCGGTGACAGAGACGTCGGTGTGCCACCTCCAAAATAAACCGTATCCAGCGTACAGCCTTTCTTTTTCTCCGCCACGTAGTCCATTTCCTTAAATAATGCATGGAAATACTCCCCGGTCCTTCCCTGCCAGCGGCCAATCGGATAGGAGGTGAAGGAACAATATAAGCAGGTAGTCGGGCAGAATGGGATTCCGATGTAGAGGCTGTAGCCATTCCGGTAATCAATGGCGGAAAGCAGCTTTTCCTCTCTCTGGGCGATCTCAATGCACAGATTGATCTTCTCGTTGCTGGTAAAATACGTCTGCTTCATGTAGTGGAACACCTGCTCCGGTGTATCCCCTTCCGCCAGCTTCGTCATGGCGATCTTGGTCGGACGGATTCCGGTCAGAGTCCCCCACGGAAGGGTCTTTCCTGTCTGTTCCATAAGAAGCACATATAACCTCCGTTTGATCTGGTTCTTAGTCTCAAAACGGTCCTCGTAGTTGACCTTCAGCACATTGCTTTCCCATGCTGCGCGGCACTCTGCCTGGATCTCCGGCTCCAGTGCTTCCATAGCAAGCGCCCGGAAGCTGGAACCTCCCTCAAATACCAGACAAAGTTCAAACTCTGTCCGGTCCTCGCTTAAGATCCCCTCCACGCAGAACCGCAAGCTTGGATGTGCCTCATGGACGATCTCCTCTCCCGGACAGAATGCCATCAGAAGTTCCCGGATATCCTGCTCATACGCATTATCATTTAATACAATTCCTACCATTTTTTCTCCTCTATCTTCCTGCATAATGGGCAACCGGATTATGCAGCTTTTCATACCCAATGCTGGTCTCATCGCCATGTCCCGGATATACCATCACATCATCCGGCAGCGCAAATAATACTCTGGTCACTGAATCAACGATCGCCCTGCCGCTTCCCGTAGGCAGATCCGTTCTTCCCACAGACTGGTCAAACAGTGTGTCCCCGCTGAACAGTATCTTCTGTTCCTTTAAATAGTAGCAGACGCCGCCGCCTGTGTGTCCAGGGGTAAATAATACCTTCCATTCTTCTCCCAGGAAATCCAGTGTCTCCCCATCCCGCAGAAGCCTGTCCACGTTCAGGCTGACGCACTCGCCGCCCAACTTGCTGACATTCATATCCGGGTCTGCCAGCAGCTCCACCTCTTTTTCCCCTGCATAAATGGGGATCTGGAATGTTCTCCGCAGCTCATCCGCTGCCATCATATGATCGAAATGACCATGGGTCAGCAGGATCGCCTCTGGTTTCAGCTTCTCATCCCGGCATAATTTCGCCAGATATGAGGCATTATCGCCTGGATCGATGATAATGCAGGGATTCTCCTCTCCCTGTGGTGCTTTGTATACAATATAACAGTTAGTGCTGATCATGCCGACCACACACCGTTTGATCTTTAACTCTGCCATGTAACCTCCTATCCAGACAGGTGATTCTCCCACCTGTATTTTACCTCTGATACCGGATTGCTGCGTGCTTCGCACCCTCCTGTCAAACGTTTGACCCTGGAATCCTGGTATCAGCACTAGAACACGAAAAGAGCCCCGTACCCCGGAACTCTTTTCCTGGCGGCTCCTTAGCCTGCCGTTCTCTCTATATCCAGAACCCCCTCGATCTGACGCAGCTTATCGGTCAGTCGGTTCAGTTCCTCGATTCCATGAATATCAAAGGTCATCACGATGGTCGCTTTGCCCTGCTTGCTGGTACGGACATTCATGGAAGTAATGTCGATCTGCCGCTCGGTAAATACCTTGGAAATATCCACAAACATACCGATCCGGTTATTTGCAAAGATCTGGATCTCTGTGGAATACCGCTCTTTGCTGTCTCCGCCCTCTGGCTGCTGCCACTCTGCATCGATCAGACGGCTCCGCTCGGACTCCGGAAGATTGATGATATTGATACAATCTGTCCGGTGGATGGACACACCGCGCCCTCTGGTGACAAAACCAACGATCTCGTCTCCCGGAACCGGGCTGCAGCACCGGGAGAACCGGACTGCCACATCGTGGATTCCCTTCACCATGATGCCATTCTTGGATTTCTTGGTTTCAGGCGCTTTTCCGTTCATATCGCCGATGCCATCTAAGATGGTCGCGTCGGTGACCTCCCGTTTGATCTTCTTGACCCGCTCCTCCATCATCTTATTGATGACCTGGCCCTCTTTCAGACCGCCGTGTCCGATGGACGCCAGAACAGAATCCCAGTCCTTAAAGGCATAACGCTTCATCACCTTGTCCATGAATTCCGGCTTGTTCAGATCCGGCCAGTTGATTCCTTTCGCCTTGCAATAGCGGTCGATCAGATCCTTACCGCGGACAATATTATCCTCTTTTAATTCATTCTTGAACCACTGGTTGATCTTATTCTTCGCCTGGGTACTCTTCACCAGGGATAACCAGTCACGGCTCGGTCCCTTACAGTTCTGGGACGTGATGATCTCGATCTGGTCACCGTTCTGGATCACATAATCGATATTCACCAGTTTTCCATTGACTCTGGCTCCTACCATCTTATTGCCTACCGCACTGTGGATGGCATAGGCAAAATCGATCGGCGTGGAACCGCTTGGCAGTGTCTTGACATCGCCGGACGGGGTGAAGCAGTACACGCTGTCCGAGAACAGGTCCAAGTCGCCCTTTACCATGCTTAAGAATTCCTTGGAGTCATCCGTATCTCTCTGCCACTCCAGGATCTGGCGCAGCCAGCTCAACTTAGCCTCGGCGCTTCCCTCAGCGATCGCTCCGCTTCCGCTCTCTTTGTATTTCCAATGGGCAGCGATACCATACTCTGCGGTGCGGTGCATCTCATAGGTACGGATCTGAATCTCAAATGGCTGTCCGTTGTTGCCGATCAGGGTCGTATGCAGGGACTGATACATATTCTGCTTCGGCATGGCAATATAATCTTTAAAACGGCCTGGGATCGGCTTATACATCTCATGGATCACACCCAAGGCCGCATAACAGTCCTTTACGCTGTCAACCATGATCCGGACCGCAAACAGATCATAAATCTGCTCTAAGGTCTTATTCTGGTTGATCATCTTCTTATAAATACTGAAATAATGCTTCACACGTCCATAGACTGTGGCTTCGATTCCAGCCTCTTTCATGTGGTTCTGGACTTCTGTCACGATCTCCTGGACAAATTCATCTCTGGAATCCTTCCGCAGGTTAACCTTTTCCACCAGATCATAATAAACATCCGGTTTTAAGAAACGAAGGGAGAGATCATCCAGTTCGATCTTGATCTTGGAAATACCGAGACGGTCCGCAATCGGTGCGTAGATCTCCAGGGTCTCTCTGGCCTTCTCCTTCTGCTTCTCCGGCTTCCAGAACTGACCGGTCCGCATGTTATGAAGACGGTCCGCTAATTTAATAATGATCACACGGATATCCTTGGCCATGGCTAAGAACATCTTGCGCAGGTTCTCTGCCTGGATCTCTACTTTATCCTTATCCCAGGACAGCTGGGTCAGCTTGGTAACTCCGTCAACCAGGAAAGATACCTCTGTTCCAAATTCCTTAGACAGCTCATCTAACGTCATACCGGTGTCTTCCACCACGTCATGAAGCAGTCCTGCCGCGATCGTCTCTTTATCCATCTCCAGATCTGCCAGAATGATCGCCACACATAAGGGGTGAATGATATAGGGTTCTCCTGATTTCCGCTTCTGATCCTTGTGACATTCATTGGCTACACGGTAAGCCTTCTCCACCATGCTGATATCATCAGACGGATGATACTGATGAATGGTTCTGATCAGATCCTGATATAACACATCCGGGCTGGTAAAGGACGCCGGTGCTTCCAGTTCTTTTTCATTTAATTTTTTTGAGGGCTCCTGTGCCATAAATACCACCTTCTCCAATGTATTCATAATTCGTGCTGATCACGGTATGGGTATTATTATAAATTTAATTATAGAAAAATGCAAGATTTTATTCCTGCAGAAGCCTTTCCACGTCTAAAAAGCCCCATCCCTGCTGGTTTTTTGGCAATTTTAAGTCGATCGCCCGCTCTTTTAAACGCAGCTTCACATCCCGGTTGCTCAGATCCGGGTATTTTTCTAATAATAAGGCAATGGCCCCTGCTGCCACTGGAGTTGCCATGGAAGTGCCGCTTTTCATGGAATATTGGCCGTCCCTGTTGGTACAGCTGACTACTTTGGCGCCCGGAGCGATGATCTCCGGCTTACAGATACAGGCAGCTGTAGGACCGCGTCCGGAATAATCCACCATTACATTCCCCCGGACCAGCACCTTTTTATGATCATCGGAACAGCCCACAGTGATCACCTTCCGGCTGATTCCCGGCGTGGTCACGCTCATATTGGCCGGCCCATGATTGCCTGCCGCCACCACTACCACCAGGCCGTCATCCCACGCTGCCTCCACGCCCCGCACCAGAGCCGAGTCTTCACTCATGTATTTCCCTGCGTATGACCCTACGGAAATATTAACGATCCGGATTCCCAGCCGTTCTTTCTGCCTCCGGATCCAGCTAAGACCTGCCAGTACATCAGAAGCATATCCATTTCCGGAGGAATCTAATACTTTTACTGCGATCATGTGGCTTCCTGGCGCGATTCCTGCGTATTTCCCTCCAGATTGTCTGCCGTTTCCGCCAATAATGGCAGCAATATGGGTGCCGTGGCCGTTATCATCGTAGGGAGCACGGCGGTGGTTGACTGCATCATAAAATCCGGCAATGCGGTCTTCGAAATCTATATGAGGAAAAATCCCCGTGTCAAGCACTGCAACGCCTACACCTTTGCCGGTGATGCCGCGCGAGGCAGGGCCGCCGCAGTGGATCAGGTTTCTGACATAGTCCACTTGAAATGCCTTTCTTGTGGGGTATTCTTATCATATTTTATGTATTCTCTCTTATTTGGGGTCCAGATTCCTTTCATTTTTCTTAATCGCATACAACCAAAATGTTCAAATCTTAAGATTTTCTTCATAATTACTTTAATGAATCTACAATCTTTTCTGAGGGAGGTATGCTATACTTAGACCATAAGAAATCGCACAATCACAATCCTTTATCCTTTAACAAAATCCTAAATCCTAAAGAAAAACAATCACAAGAATATGCCCCGTATCGGTTGATACGGGGTTTTTCTTTTGGGAAAAAAGGGGCGGCTTCCTTGTTGGAAGCGCCCCTTTGGTGTTTACAGGTATTTCTTCATAATATCGCAAAAATCAAATGTCGCGAAGTAATCCTTTGGTGTCTCGGCACGGCGGATCATCTGGACGGAGCCGTCTTCTTTTAAAAGCAGCTCGGCAGATTTTAATTTACCGTTATAGTTATAGCCCATGGAGAAGCCGTGTGCTCCGGTGTCGTGGATCACCAGGTAATCGCCCATGTCGATCTGTGGAAGCATGCGGTCAATGGCGAATTTATCATTGTTTTCGCACAGAGAACCGGTGATATCGTATTTGTGGTCGCATGGGGCGTTTTCTTTGCCCAGAACGGTGATATGATGATATGCGCCGTACATAGCCGGACGCATTAAGTTTACGGCACAGGCATCAACACCAATGTACTCTTTATGGGTATGCTTCTCATGGATGGCTTTGGTAACCAGACATCCGTAAGGCGCCAGCATGAAACGGCCCAGCTCGGTGTAGAGAGCCACATCGCCCATGCCTGCAGGAACTAAAACCTCCTCGTATACCTTTCTTACGCCTTCACCGATAGCAAAAATGTCATTAGGCTCCTGCTCCGGGCGGTAAGGGATACCGATTCCGCCGGAAAGGTTGATGAATTTAATGTCCGCACCTGTCTCTTCGTGAAGCTTGACTGCCACTTCAAAAAGGACTTTCGCTAACATCGGATAGTATTCGTTGGTCACGGTGTTGCTCGCTAAGAACGCGTGGATACCGAAGTTTTTTGCGCCCTTCGCTTTCAGGATCTTGAATGCCTCAAAGATCTGCTCGGTGGTCATGCCGTATTTGGCATCACCTGGGTTATCCATGATGTCATTGCTGATCTTGAACAGTCCGCCTGGATTATAACGGCAGCTGATGGTCTCCGGAATATAACCGATCGTGTCCTCCACGCACTGGATATGGGTGATATCGTCTAAGTTGATGATGGCGCCCAGGTCGTTGGCAAACTGAAACTCCTCTGGCGGAGTATCATTGGAGGAGAACATGATCTCATGACCATGGAACCCACAGGCATCGGACATCATCAGCTCTGTTAAAGAAGAACAGTCCGTTCCGCAGCCGTAATCTTTTAAAATATTTAAAATAAATGGATTTGGAGTCGCTTTTACCGCAAAATACTCGCGGAAGCCCTTGTTCCATGCAAATGCCTCTTTCAGACGCTTTGCGTTTTCCCGGATTCCTTTCTCGTCATACAGATGGAATGGCGTCGGATAAGTCCCTGCCATCTCCTGAACCTGTTCCATGGTCACAAATGGTTTTTTTTCCATAATCATTTTCTCCTCATATTTGTAGTTTTATCGTACCTGTGTTTCAATAAAAAAGAATCCTGCTTGCAGGATTCTCCGCCTGCGGCGGGTCGCTTTAGCGACATTCTTCCACTCCGCCGCAGTGCGATCCTTAGCGGAGCGTTTTTTGTGTCATAGGTCGAAGTTTCCTATGACACGAAAAAAGGCCCACTTAAGGTGCCAATACTCTGTTAGCATTGTAACCTAAGCGGACCCCATTGTCCAGTTACTTCAAATTTATTGCTCCTGAAAATTACAGGATCTTTACGATTCTCATGATATTGGTATGCTGTGCCGGCTCATGGCGTTTCTCATGATTTACCACACCTGCAGTAACCACTGCCACATCACCAGATTTCAGTACACCCTTATTCTTTAACAGATCCACGGAAGAAGCGATCAGGATATCTGTAGACTCTGCGCGTTTTGCCATAAATGGAGTCACACCCCAGTAAATCTGCATCTGACGTACTGCGCTGGCGCTTGGGGATAAACCGATGATCCGCACGCTTGGACGGTACTTAGATAACAGTCTTGCGGTAAATCCACTGATGGACGGAGCGATGATCGCCTGTGCCTCCAGATCATGGGCAGTGGATACGGAAGAGAAGCATACCGCATTGGAAATGCTCTTGCGGTTATCTGCAGAGATCCGTCTCTCACGATACGCACTGCAATCCAGATGGGACTCTGTCTCCTTTGCGATCTGAACCATCATCCTTAATGCCTCTACCGGATATTTACCCATAGCAGTCTCACCAGATAACATGATGGCATCTGTTCCGTCATAAACAGCATTGGCAACGTCCGTCACCTCTGCTCTGGTTGGACGCGGATTGCGGATCATGGAATCCAGCATCTGGGTTGCAGTGATAACCGGCTTACATGCCTCGTTACATTTGCGGATGATCGTCTTCTGGATGAACGGAACCTGCTCTGCAGGAATCTCCACACCCATATCGCCACGGGCTACCATAATGCCGTCGCTGGCCTCAATGATGGCATCCAGATTCTCGATACCCTCTTCATTTTCAATCTTCGCGATGACTTTAATATTGGAACCGGCCACCTCTAACATCTGTTTGATCTCAACGATCGCATCTGCGTTACGGACAAAGGAAGCTGCGATAAAATCGAAGCCCTGCTCGATACCGAACCAGATATCCTCTTTATCCTTCTCCGTCAGCGCCGGAAGCTTTACCTTTACTTTTGGAACGTTCACACCTTTTCTCTGACCCAGCTCACCGCCATTTACAACGGTACAATGGATCTCAGTGTCTTCTACACTGGTGACCAGCAGCTCGATCAGACCGTCATCGATCAGGATCTTATTGCCTGCTGCCACATCCTCTGGAAGACCTGCATAGTTGATATGACCGATATTCTCATCACCTACGATCTGTCTTGTCGTTAAGGTGTATTCCTGTCCCTCAACCAGAGTAACCTTCTTCTCATCCTTTAACATACCGGTACGGATCTCCGGACCCTTGGTATCTAACAGAGCTGCGATCGGAAGACCTAACTCGTCACGGACGCTCTTCAACTGATCCAGACGTGTCTTCTGCTCCTCATGGCTGCCATGGGAAAAGTTAAATCTGGCAATGTCCATGCCATTCTTTGCCAGCTCCACCATAATCTCCCGGTTATCCTCATTTGGACCCATCGTACAAATAATTTTGGTTTTTTTCATACATTTCCTCCAGAAAATAAAACGAATCATTACAACTAGTCATTGCTTATTGGGGGTTTTCTCCTTCGATTGTTACATGCTTATGCGTATATAAATGATCCTGGCAATATTCCAGGTTTCCCGCACATTTCGAACAATAACGGAATTCTAAATTCTCGCCATCCGCCTCTGTTCTGCCACATACCGCACATTTATGTCTTGGCTGTCCCGGCATGCGGATCTTTGTCTGCTGCTTAAACTGCTTCTTTCTGTGGATCTCCTTTGGATTGATCCGGCTGTAATTCCTGGTCATCAGGAAAAACAGGATCACATTGGCTAAAGAAAGCACGATCTCGCAGCGGGTGCTGGCTGAGCCAACCAGAAAACTATACACGTAAACTGCAGATTCTGCAATAGCCATCCACTTTGCCTTCACCGGAATTACCATAAATAAGTAAAACTGCACATCCGGAAAACAGATGGCAAAGGCCAGAAACAGGGAAAAATTCAAAAATCCGGTGGTCACATACAGATTCTGATGGAACACAAAATAGCTGACCAGAGCCGCTAAGATCTCTCCCACCATTCCCATCAGGAAAAATACATTAAACCGAAAGGCGCCCCAGACCCTCTCCAGCGTCACTCCCAGACTGTAATACAGAAACAGGGAAATGATCCCGAAGAAAACGCTGTCAAATACAAAGGTGCCCATGGTCGGCGGATAGATGATAAAGGTCACCAACCTCCAGATCTGTCCATGCATCAGCGCTCCGATATCCAGGGATAAAAAACGCCAGTATGCCATCGGTGCAAACAGCTGGATCACCAGACCTGCTCCATAAAGCATCACGATGTAATACATCAGATTCGGAATCGCATATTTGCGGTATTTCTTTTCCAGTTTGTTCAAAAAATTCATTTCATCATTCCTTTTATTATCAGCTCATAACCCATTGTTTTCCACTAAAACAGATCCTTCTTGGAAAATATGATAGCGACCAGCAGAGAAATGATCACTGCGATCACGATCACGATCCAGAATCCATTGGGGCAATCCGCAAATGGCAGTCCTCTCACGTTCATGCCATAAAAGCTGGATACCATCGTTGGAATGGAAAGTACAATTGTCATGGTGGTCAGAAGCTTCATGACGATGTTTAGGTTGTTTGAGATCACAGAAGCCACGGCCTCTGTGGTTCCACTTAAGACTCCGCTGTAAATGCCTGCCATCTCGATCGCCTGCTTATTCTCAATAATGACGTCCTCCAGAAGCTCTGTATCCTCCGGATATTTTTTGATCTTTTCATTTCTCAGCAGTTTCTCAAACACAACCTCATTAGAACGGAGAGAGGTACTAAAATAAAGAAGGCTCTTCTCAAGCTCCATAAGCTCCATCAATTCCTGATTTTTCTGGGCCTGGTGAAGCTTCCGTTCTACCAGATCGCTTTTCTTGTCGATAATACGCAGATACTGCAAAAAGAGGGAGGCGTTCTTGTAAAGGATCTGAAGGATGAACCGGGTTTTCATATACGTATGGAAATCCTTCACTCTTCCGTCCATAAATGCCGCCAGAATCGGGGTCTCTTCCAGACATACGGTGATGATGGCCTCCTCCGTGGTGATGATTCCAAGAGGAATGGTCACATACCAGTCCTTTCCACTGCGCTCCTCGATCGAAGGAATATCCACCAGAATCAGGGTGTAATCATCTTCCACCTCGATACGGGACCGTTCTTCCTCATCCAGAGGTGCCCGAACATGATCAGGATCAATTCCGCAGGTCTCAGAAATTTCCAGAATTTCTGTGGCAGTTGGATTGGTTAACGCAATCCACGCACCGCTTTGCATCTCATCTTTTTGATGGATCGCCCCATCCTCTGTCATAAAAATCTGAATCATTATCCCTCACCTCTTATCTGCCTATTTCCCACAAGCATGAATCTTTGACGCTACCATTATAGATTCTGGGCTGTTGTTTGTCAAACAAATCAGCACATTCACAAATATTTTACAATCCGTTCATGTTTTTTTAACACCCTCTTCTAATTGTATTCTTCCCGTTTTTGTGTTAAACTTTGTTAGTTACGATAGGATCATTTGCCTATGCGTATCGTTTTTTGCAAAGGAGGCAGGGGAAATCCCCGCATATATGAGTAAACAATATTCACTGGGAATCGACATCGGTTCCACAACCGTAAAAATTGCCATTACAGACAGTACATACAGCTCTGACCGTGCATCCTGGGATCAGGAAGCCGCACCTCAGGGCATGGTTTTTTCTGATTATGAGCGTCACTATGCCAATATTCAGGAGACTCTGGCTGCTTTGCTGCACCGCGCCCTGGAAAAATTAGGGCCTATCGAGCTTCATCCGGTCATTACCGGTTCCGGCGGCCTGACACTGTCCAAACACCTGGAGGTTCCATTTGTCCAGGAGGTCGTAGCTGTAGCTACTTCCTTAAAAGATTATGCGCCGAAAACGGACGTTGCCATCGAGCTTGGCGGCGAGGACGCAAAAATTATTTATTTCACCGGAGGCATCGACCAGCGTATGAATGGTATCTGCGCAGGCGGCACCGGTTCCTTTATCGACCAGATGGCGTCTCTTCTTCAGACAGATGCCGCTGGATTAAATGAATATGCCAAAAATTACCAGATGATCTACCCCATCGCGGCCCGCTGCGGCGTATTTGCCAAGACGGATATCCAGCCGCTGATCAACGAGGGGGCTACCAGAGAAGACTTATCTGCTTCTATTTTCCAGGCGGTTGTCAACCAGACCATCAGTGGCCTGGCCTGCGGCAAACCGATCCGGGGAAATGTCGCCTTCCTTGGCGGTCCGCTTCATTTCTTATCCGAGCTTCGGGAGGCGTTTATCCGCACCCTGCATCTGACGGATGACCAGATCATCGCACCGGCTCACTCCCACCTGTTCGCAGCTCTTGGCGCTGCCATGAACAGTAAGGAAGATGTGACGATTTCCATAGAAGACATGATCCATAAGCTGGAACACGGCATCAAGATGGATTTTGAAGTCAAACGTATGGCGCCATTATTTGCCACCCACGAGGATTATGACGCGTTTCTGACCCGTCACAGTGAACACTGTGTAAAGAAAGGTTCCCTGTCAGATTACGAGGGCAACTGCTATCTTGGTATCGATGCCGGTTCTACCACCACCAAGATTGCTCTGGTCGGTGAGGACGGCTCCCTGTTATACAGCTTTTACAGCAGCAATAATGGAAGCCCTTTAGCTACCGCCATCCGCTCCATGCGGGAGATCCGGGCACTTCTTCCTGAGAAAGCCCGCATTGCCTGGTCCTGTTCCACCGGATATGGCGAGGCGCTGTTAAAATCCGCGTTTATGCTGGATGAAGGCGAAGTCGAGACCATCTCCCATTTCTACGCGGCAAAATTCTTTGAGCCGGACGTAGACTGTATCCTGGATATCGGCGGACAGGACATGAAATGCATCAAGATCAAGGACAACAGCGTAGACAGTGTCCAGTTAAATGAGGCCTGCTCCTCCGGATGTGGCTCCTTTATCGAGACATTTGCCAAATCCCTGAATTATTCTGTGGAAGATTTTGCGAAAGAAGCTCTGTTTGCACAGAACCCGACTGATTTAGGTTCCCGCTGTACCGTATTTATGAACTCCAACGTTAAGCAGGCCCAGAAGGAAGGCGCAACGGTGGCTGATATTTCCGCAGGTCTGGCTTACTCCGTCATCAAGAACGCATTATATAAGGTAATTAAAATTACAAGCCCAGCTGATCTGGGTACCCATGTGGTAGTCCAGGGTGGAACTTTCTACAATGACGCCGTTTTAAGGAGCTTCGAACAGATCTCCGGTTGTGAGGCAGTCCGTCCGGATATCGCCGGTATCATGGGTGCGTTCGGCGCTGCCCTGATCGCAAGAGAACGGTATGAGAAGGACAAAGAGACCTCCATGCTGCCATTAGACAAGATCATTGGCTTACAGTATGAGACCTCCATGGCCCGCTGCAAGGGCTGTACCAACCGCTGTGTTCTGACCATCAACCGCTTTGAGGGCGGACGCCAGTTTATCAGCGGCAACCGTTGTGAACGTGGTCTTGGCAAAGAAAAAACAAGAAAAGAGATTCCAAACCTCTTTGATTATAAGTATCACCGGATCTTTGACTACGAGGCTCTGACAGCTGACCAGGCTCCAAGAGGCACCATCGGTATCCCGAGAGTCTTAAATTTCTATGAGAACTTCCCATTCTGGGCAACGTTCTTTAAGGAACTGGGCTTCCGCACCGTATTGTCCCCGCAGTCTACCAGAAAGATCTATGAGCTGGGCATTGAGTCCATCCCCAGTGAGTCTGAGTGCTATCCGGCAAAGATCGCCCACGGACATGTGTCCTGGCTCATTGCCCAGGGCATCAAAACCATTTTCTATCCCTGTATTCCGTATGAGCGGAATGAACAGCCGGAGGCAGGCAACCACTATAACTGCCCGATGGTCACCTCTTACGCGGAGAATATCAAGAATAACGTGGAAGAGCTGGACGAGCAGAATATCCGCTTCTTAAATCCTTTTATGGCATTTACCAATGAGGAAATCCTGGCAAAACAGCTGGTAACAGAGTTCCAGAAGGAATTCCAGATCCCGGAAGCAGAGGTGAGAAATGCCGTCCATAAAGCTTGGGAAGAGTTAGACGCAGCCCACAGGGATATCGAGAAAAAGGGCGAGGAGACCATCGCCTGGTTAAAGGAGCACAACCGCAGAGGTATCGTCCTGGCGGGACGTCCTTACCACATCGACCCGGAGATCCATCATGGTATCCCGGAGATGATCACTTCCTACGGCATGGCAGTTCTGACTGAGGATTCTGTGGCTCATTTAGGCAAGGTGGAGCGGCCTCTGATCGTCACAGACCAGTGGATGTACCACTCCCGTCTGTATGCAGCTGCTTCTTATGTAAAGACCAGCGACTGTCTGGACTTGATCCAGTTAAACTCCTTCGGATGTGGCCTGGATGCCGTTACCACCGATCAGGTCCATGACATTTTAGCTTCCGCAGGAAAAATCTATACCGTATTAAAGATCGACGAGGTCAACAACTTAGGCGCAGCCCGGATCCGTGTCCGTTCCCTGATCGCAGCATTAAAGGTACGTGACCGGAATCATTACCAGAAAAAAGTGGTTTCCAGCGCTTATAACCGTGTGATGTTCACCAAGGACATGAAAAAGGACTACACGATCCTTTGTCCACAGATGTCACCGATCCACTTTGACCTTCTGGAACCGGCCATCCGCTCCTTCGGTTATCACATTGAAGTACTGCAGAACCACAATCGTTCTGCAGTGGATGTAGGACTCCAGTATGTGAATAATGACGCTTGTTATCCGTCCCTGATCGTTATTGGTCAGATCATGGACGCCCTGTTATCAGGTAAATACGACTTAGATCACACCGCTATCTTCATGAGCCAGACCGGCGGAGGCTGCCGTGCATCCAACTACATCGGATTTATCCGCCGCGCCTTAGAGAAGGCCGGTATGCCGCAGATCCCGGTTATCTCCATCAACGCTAACGGCATGGAGACCAACCCGGGCTTCTCCTTCACGCCGCTTATGTTAACCAAGGCCATGCAGGCAGTGGTTTACGGCGATATCTTCATGCGGGTGCTTTATGCCACCCGTCCTTACGAGAAGGAGCCGGGCTCTGCCAACGCCCTTCATGAAAAATGGAAAAAACGCTGTATCAGGGCAGTTTCCAAGAAAGCTCCGGCTATGATGGAATTCAGTAAGATTATCCGCGGCATCATCCACGACTTTGACAACCTGCCAAGAGTCGATGTGAAGAAGCCAAAGGTCGGCATCGTTGGAGAGATTTTAGTAAAATTCTCCCCTCTGGCCAACAACCATATCGTAGAGCTTCTGGAATCTGAAGGTGCTGAGGCCGTGATGCCGGATCTGATGGATTTCCTGCTCTACTGCTTCTACAACAGCAATTTCAAGGCAGAAAACTTAGGCGGCAAGTCTTCTACCGCCCGTTTATGCAACATGGGCATTTCCCTGCTGGAATACTTCCGCAAAGTAGCCCGCAGGGAACTGGAAGCCAGCAGCCACTTCACCCCGCCAGCCCGGATCCAGAATCTGGCCAATATGGCCAAGGATTTCGTCTCCTTGGGCAATCAGACCGGTGAAGGCTGGTTCCTGACCGGAGAGATGTTAGAGCTGATCCACAGTGGCGTCAACAACATCGTCTGCACCCAGCCATTTGGATGTCTGCCGAACCACATCGTAGGAAAAGGTGTCATCAAAGAGCTGCGCCGGGCTTATCCGGAATCCAATATTATCGCAGTCGATTACGACCCAGGCGCAAGCGAGGTTAACCAGTTGAACCGTATTAAATTAATGTTAGCAACGGCTCAAAAGAATTTATAGCAGCGGACTCTTTAAAAAGCAAAAAGAGAAACAGATCACTCTCACCATGAATGATCTGTTTCTCTTTTTTATATACCAGCATTCTGGCATATCTACGTATTCATAAGCCTTCCAATCTTCTTCCGGTAATAGATGGCAATACACAGACTGCACACCAGCCATCCCATAGGATACCCCATCGCCACCGGGATCACCGATGAAGTCAGATGCGACACGATCATCAGGTAAATCTGCCGGAACACTACGAACGAACCCAGCATAATGATCATCGGGGCTTTGGAATCCCCCAGTCCCCGCAAGGTACTGGCTAAGATCTGGTTCACGCAGCACAAAACATAAAACGGGCTTAAAAGCCGTAAAAACAGGCTTCCATACCGTACCACCTCTGAATAGCTGTTAAACAGCTTCACCATCACCGGTGCAAAGGACAGAATCGGAATCATAACAGCTATCGATATCACCATAGAAAGGCCAAGAGCCGTCCTGGTGCCTTTTTTTACACGGTCTTCTCGTCTGGCTCCATGATTCTGTCCTACAAAGGTGGTAGCCGCCAGAGCCACACTCTGCATCGGCAGCATCATAAACTGGTCGATCTTTCCATAAGCACTCCAGCCTGCCATGGCATTGGAGCCGAAGGAATTGATATAAGACTGGACAAACACATTGGAAAATGCTGTCACCGTCTGCTGGACTGCAGACGGAAAGCCGATCCGGACAATCTCCTGAAGAGCGCCACGGTCTGTCTTCATTTTAGAAAGAACCAGGCGGTAAGCGCCATTTGCCCGGAATAGCACGACTAAGATCAGCACCGCCGACAATCCCTGGGCAATCACCGTAGCCCAGGCCACGCCTGCGATTCCCCAATGAAGCTTTACTACAAATACCAGATCCAGGACGGTGTTCACACAAGCTGAAAATACCAGAAAGTACAGTGGCCGCTTGGAATCTCCCACCGCACGAAGTACACCAGCCCCCATGTTATAGATCATCAGGCCGGAAACACCGGAGAAATAGATCATCAGATATTCCGTGGCTTCCCCGATCACATCATCAGGCATGCTCATAAAACGCAGCAAAAATGGTGTTGCCGAGATCCCCACAATAGTAAACACCACACACAGGACCAATGTCATGCAAAAGGTGGTATGGACTGCAATACTGACCTTTCCATCATTTTTCGCCCCATAGCTCTGGGCGATGACAACACTGGCACCAGTTGCCAGGCCGCCAAAAAAACCGATGACAGAGTTGATGATGGAACCCACAGATCCCACCGCCGCCAATGCTTCCTTTCCCACAAAGTTGCCTACCACAATACTATCTACGGTGTTGTAGAACTGTTGGAATACGTTGCCCACCATCAGCGGCAGCGCAAACCACAACAGCTGCTTCCAGATGACCCCCTCCGTCATGTCGGTGTCTTTCTTTTTCTGTCTCTCCATGTCCTGATCTCCCCCTGATCATTCTTCCTATCAAGACAGGGAGCAATCTTCTCCAGACTGCTCCCTTGTGTAAATAGTCTCTCTACTCGGTCACCAGCTCATGTTCCGCCGATTCTGTCTTCGTTTCCTCTTTCCGGTTTAAAATTTCCATAAACTCATCACCGGTAATGGTCTCTTTCTCCAGCAGATAAGCTGCGATTTCATGCAACTTTCCTTCATTCTGAGCCAAAATCTCCATGGCCTTTTTGTAAGCCTCTTTTACCAGCTTGATCACCTCTTCGTCTACGACTCTGGCAGTCTCAGGAGAACATGCTAAGGAAGTATCTCCCCCTAAATACTGGTTATTAACTGTTTCCAGAGCCACCATGCCAAACTGGTCATTCATACCATAACGGGTCACCATGGCTCTTGCCAGCTTGGTTGCCTGCTCAATGTCGTTAGAAGCGCCTGTAGTAATGGAGTGGAAGATCAGCTCCTCTGCTGCACGGCCGCCAGTTAAAGTAGCGATCTTATTAAATACCTCATCCTTGCTCATCAGATACTTCTCTGCCTGATCTACCTGCATGGTATAGCCTAAAGCGCCGGAGGTTCTCGGAATAATGGTGATCTTGTGCACCGGAGCCGAATGACTCTGGCAGGCTGCCACCAGCGCGTGTCCAACTTCATGATAAGAAACGATCTTCTTCTCGTCCTCACTGACCGCGGAATCCTTCTTCTGGTATCCGGCAATGACCACTTCCACACTCTCCTCCAGATCCTGCTGGCTTACCACCTTTCTGCCCATGCGGACAGCTCTTAACGCGCCCTCATTGATGATATTAGCAAGCTCTGCGCCGCTGGCTCCGGAGGTTGCCCTGGCGATCGCTGTAAAATCAACCGTATCATCCATCTTCACATCCTTGGCATGAACCCGCAAGATAGATTCACGTCCCTTGATATCCGGCAGTTCCACCGGAATACGGCGGTCAAAACGTCCCGGACGCAATAATGCCGGGTCCAGAGATTCCGGACGGTTAGTCGCTGCCAGGATCACAACACCCTTCTTGCCGTCAAAGCCATCCATCTCCGTCAATAACTGGTTCAGGGTCTGCTCCCGCTCGTCATTGCCGCCCATGCCGCTTCCATCACGTTTCTTACCAATGGTATCAATCTCATCAATAAATACAATACATGGTGCTTTTTCATTGGCCTGTTTAAATAAATCTCTTACCTTTGCCGCACCCATGCCGACAAACATTTCTACAAATTCCGAACCGGAAATAGAGAAAAATGGCACCTTTGCCTCTCCTGCCACTGCCTTGGCGAGCAATGTTTTACCAGTTCCTGGAGGGCCTACAAGCAGAGCGCCCTTCGGCAGCGTTGCTCCGATATCTGCATATTTCTGCGGATCATGAAGGAAATCCACGATTTCCTTTAACGCATCTTTCGCTTCCTCTTCTCCTGCCACATCCGCAAATGTCTTGCCAGTCTCAGATTCTGCGTAGATTTTGGCATTGGATTTGCCAAAGGTCATGGCGTTAGGGCCTCCCATCCGCTTCTGCAGCTGCTTACCCATAAACTGTCCGACCGCTACAAATAACAGGATCGGAACGACCCACTGGACCAGAATAGTCATCAATGCAGATGGCTGTTCAATGATCGGTGTGGTAAACTGCACCTTGTGAGACCGCAACGTATCTTCCAGATTATTATCAGGCCACGGACCGGTTTTATACTGGGCAATCTCATCGTCGCCAAACACCGTCTTATTGCCCGTTTTCACTAAAAAAACGATTTCATCATCACTTCGTTCCACAGAAGTAACGACTCCCTGATCTACCATATCCAGAAACGTGCTATACGGAACCTCTGTCACCTGACTTGAACGGTACATCGGCATCAGAAACAGGTTCAACGCCATCAGCACTATCATCATAATAGTATAATAATAAATAAATGGTTTCTTTGGGGTATTCGGCTTGTCTTCTTTTACTCCCATACTCATGTCCCCTCTCTATTTTTATTCTCTTTCGTCTGTCTACGCTTTCTGCAGCTTTTCCAGTACTTCCCTGGTAAACCGTGCTGCCCTGTCAAGATCAGCCTCATCCGGATGGAGCATCCCTTCTTCATAGATCTGGATCATCTTCCTGATCCGCGGCGAATCCTCCACCTCCTGCATCATCTTATAACGTTCCAGCACCTGTCCCGGCATTTTCCCACAGCATAGGAAAGCTCCAAGATATTCGTTATCATCCGGGATCAATGCCTCTACTCTGTGAGCAACCTGATCAAAGTATTCCCTGCTTCCACCCATTCCACAGGTTCCAAACAAAGCAACCTTCCTGCCATGAAGGTCAGAAAGATAATCCATGATGCTTCCAGAACAGGTTCCTTTATCATTCCAAAAACCCACAAAATAGACATCTGCTTCCTTTCCCGCTTCTTCTACTTTCTGGATATCCTTCGAAGTTCCCGGAAGTGTCTCAAATATCTTTGCCGCAACTTTTTGTGTATTTCCTGTTCTGCTGGCATATACCACCTGATATTTCAACACTGTATTCTCCTTTCCATTGATGTATTTCCATTGGTGTCTTTCTATTGGTGTGATATATACGATGTTGGGGTCAAAAGCTTTTGACCCCTCTGATACCGGATTGCTCTGCACTGCGTGCTCCCGCAATCCTCAAAAACATTCGTAATTCGCTCATTTTTCTTTGAAAAATGGCTGCTTACTCATGTTTTTGGCGGGTCCCAAGGTCAAAAATTCTCCTGCAAGCAAGCTTGCGTCGAACTTCTGACCTTTTGACCCTGGTATCATATATACTAAAATATACCCAATTGGAATACATTTCAAGGTATCTTATGAATTCTTTAGATTAGTTAAGCTTTTATTTATAAAGTTTGTTTCCTTTTCAGATTCTATTGCTCCTTTTTTGCAGTGTTTCCTGAGCGTTCTTCCCAACGCTTCTCCCACTTTTTCGTCATCATCCAGGATCAGGACCGAATACTGGGCAAATGTATGCAGATCTGATGTCCTCTTTTCTTCCTCCTGGATCAGATCCTGTACTACAGAAAGCCCCAGTCCAGTGCCTTCTCCCTGTTTCTTTGTGGTGAAAAATGGAGTAAAGATCTGTTTCTGGATCTCCGGGGACATGCCCGGACCATTATCGGATACCGTCACTGCATATTTCATGCTGTCTCCGTCCATGATCAGGCTTCCCTTTACCATGATACAGCCACCCCTTTCCTTCATCGCCTGCACCGCATTGTTGCACAGGTTGATGATGATCTGGTTCACCATTCCGGCGCTGCCCATAATCCCATATCCCGTATCCGGTTCCATCGATTGTTCCAACGTAATATTGGACGGAACGGTCTTTATGAAGTCCGCGATCTCAACAGGTCCGTGACCCAGAATCAGCGCGGCAACTGCCGGAATAACAGTTAATACAACGATTGGTGACATCTTGCCTTTTAAAAGCAGCGCCACAATACAAATGATCATAGCAAATCCAACGACTGCGACCATAATGTACCCCCTTTTCCCTTATGCTTTTGTTTTTTGATATCTTAATGATACTCGACCAGTCTGAACAGAATCTGACCGGATTCTTACAAACTGTTAAGATTCAAAGAGGGGACGCCTGCTACAGATCAATCTGTACTTTTCCCGCACTTCCCCGCATCACCCCAATCGGAAGTTCTGCATGAATAAAACCGCTACTTCTGCCCTGCTTATCCTCCAGGGAAATCGTAAGGCTGTCAATCTCCCGGTTATGACACGGATCACTAAAGGAAATGGAAAAATGCTCTGGCTCGCTCTGTTTCACCATCACCACACTCGGCCTGGAAACCTGCAATGTATAATCGTTCCAGCTAATTTTTGCCGGTTCATAACACACCGCCATCATCGTTCCATCCACAAAGCAGACTGCCTGCACCTTGCTTGTATTCTGAATGACGGAAAACTCCTGTTCCAGTTCTGAAGGCTTTTTCTCCGGATCCGTGCAGATCCAGTAAGCATAGCCGCCATCCACTGGATGTTCCCCATGGTCGATCATCAGTTCCAACACCTGGATTTCTTCATCTGGAACCTGTCTATTCTGAAAATTCAGATACGCCCAATGGGTCCGTTTTCCCCCTGCCATCACTGAAAGACGATTCCGTGACGATGGCAGAATTCCATACAACATACCGTCATTGCGGATATAACGCATCTGTCCATCATAAGTTCCAGAAACCAGTTCTCCCATCTTCTTTCCAGCTGCATCCACAAAACTGCCAGCAAGAAGCCGCACATTATTAACCGTGGTGATCACATGTCTGCCGTACTCTGGATGGTAGTCCTCGATCCCAGCACCTAAAAATACCAGCAGATTTCCACATACAAACACGGATTTGCAGGCTTTTATCCCCATCATTTCCCGTGTATACGCATTTCTCACGATTCCCGCGCCGTCTGGATAACGGGTTTCATTCTTTTCATACACAAAACCTGCCACTCCAAGGTCCTGATCTCCCAGACCTCCCGCAAAGTTGTGGCTGCTATTGTATCCGTTCCAGTTTGTCTCCGGAAGAATCTCCTCCTCTGTCAGATCCCGCTCCGTTGTTCCTGGAAAATGGCAGGGATTATAAGTTCCTTTCACCGTCTCGAAACTTTCCGGATCTGTCAGAAGGATATAGCTTCCGTCCCGGATATAAAAGTTGCGGGTATCCGCCATCTCGTGGGCGCACTCCACTCCTTTGCAGCGAGAAGAAGCGCTGTTAAAATAGAAATAACGGTCCTGATTCTTCGATATCAGGGTATCATTGTTAAAGAAATAACGAGTTCCGTGATACTCATTTTTTTGATCCGGTATCTCACAGAGATCCATTTCTTCTGCCTGTTTTAACTTCACTAACTGCTTCGGACTCACATACTCCGCAAATTCCGTAAGAATCTCCCTGCAGAATCCCTTCATCATCTCCGTGGTCGATTCCTGCTTTTCATTTCTTGCGAAACAAACTCTTCCCATCATCGGCGGAATGTAGGTTCCGTAAGAACTCCAGCTGATTCCATTGATATAAGAAATGAGGTTGTTCCAATCCATTTCTTTTAATATATATTCATAAGAAGTATGTTTGAATTGTTTCGCAATCTGTAAGATCTCTCTCAAGGAATCCGTGGGATAACCATGATTATACGCCTGGGCTCCATGTCCCCAACCAAATCCGTCAGCGCAGATCCCCTCTGTCCAGAATGCCGGTTCTCCATCGGTAGCACAGGAAGCAGAAGCCTCCTTGATCACTTCCCCCAGAACATCCAGCAGGCGGCTATCACCAAAGCACAGAGCTGTCTGGAACACTGGGCGGTACGCCAGGGCATTGCCGCCCATCCACCACACATGATCCTGGAACCGCTCCTTAGAAAATGGTCTCTGATCTGTCTCATCTCCCCTCTCTGGAAGAGTCCAAGCCTGCAGCATCAGCGCACACAGCACCTGATGCACCTGGAGCCACAATTCACTCTGGCTCTGGATCTCTCTCATGATTGGAAGCATCACATAATACAGATTGACTGCACACACAGGTAACGCAAAGCAGGAATCATGAAACCGTACCGGCCCCCGGTCTTTCCATGTAGTCTCTAGAGTTCCATAGTAAACCAGTCCCCGCAGCAGACGTTCTGGAATCCTGGATACCACTTCTTCTGTGTTTCCACCAAAATCCGTCACAATCATGCAGGTCAGCCGTTTAAAAGCGGTACTCCAGTCGTTTCTGTCTTCCTTCAAATCCGCGAAACAGCCTTCTTCCGACAGCTGATCATAAAACTGCGCCAGATCCGTTTCTGATTTCATCACGGACCGGAAGGTATTGGGGCGAAGCGGACTTTTAGAGATTCGTTCCAGCATCCCAGCCATATCCCGTTCTTTCTGTTCTTTCTGTTCTTCCTTTTTCTCCCCGTGGTCTGCCGATACTCCGCCAAAGAACTGCTCCGGTAATTGGAATTGTTTTCCATAATAGCGATGAATGGTCTGGTCAAAAGCATTTTTCTCATGGCACCACAGCAGCTGTCCACCTCCAGTGACTGGATACTGGATTCCGCTGTTTTTCTCATCGGAATAGCGCTCAAAAAACTGCGTCATCCGCTTTCTCAGACCTGCAATGATGACCTGATACCTGGGTTCTCCAATCTGGTTCGTGGTCTCATCAGGATCTTCCCGCAGATCGTAGAAGATTTCCTTCCTGGTGTCATAATATTTGATGAATTTATAGTAGGCAGAACGGATCATCCGCACTTTTCCATATTCATCGCAGATTACCACTGCCTCCTCTTCTTCCAGTTCTGGCTGTCCGGCAAACAGCTTCATACTTCTGCCAAACTGTTTTTCATTTAACTCATAAGGAATTCCCACCAGATCCAAAAGCGATGGGAACAGATCACAGTGTCCTGTCATCCGATGAATAACCTGGCTCCCTGTGAAATACTCCGGATCATAGATCAAAAATGGAACTTTCACGGAAGAATCATACATATTGGCCGGATAGGTTCCATTTCCTTTCCCCCAGATACCGTGATGACCCATGTTCATACCATTGTCCGCAGTAAAAATTACTAACGTGTGATCCAACTGCCCAGCCGATTCCAGTTTGTCTAAAATTTTACCAATTCCAGCGTCCATGGCAGTGATGGCCGCATAATATCCCGTCAGGTTTTCCCGGCGGTGCTCCGGCGTATCGCCTACGGGGCAGTCGGTGATCTGGTCTGGATGAACTGTCATGTCCGGTGTTGCACGAAAATCGCAGTGATCATATAGTTTCAAAAACTCTTCCTTGTGCTGTTCTCTCCCCCATGGCGCATGAGGAGCCGTATAATGGACGCTGAGATAATAGGGCTCTTCTTTTCCAATGTATTCTTCCAGATATTCCAAGGCTTTTTCCGTGATCAGATCGGTCACATACCGTTTTTCATGATAGAATCTTCCATTTTCCACAATATCCGGATGAAAATACTGACATCCGCCAGTCCCGATGGTGTACCATTTCTCAAATCCCTCTTTCGGATGAACCGAATCCCCCAGATGCCATTTTCCACTGAGGGCACAGTGATAACCAGCCTGACTTAAATGCTTCACATAAGTATCATGGCCTTCCAGATAATCGATGGCTTGATCCTCCGTCTGGAAATGCTCATGATCTTTCATATACGGATAATCTTTCGTGTTCATATTGCCGCCAGAAAGCCAGTCCAGAACGCCGTGACTGGAAGGCATTTCTCCCGTCATGATGGAAGCTCTTGCCGGGGAACAGACCGGGGACGCACAGAAAAAATTGGTAAATCTTGCTCCCATCTTTGCTAATCGGTCCAGATTCGGTGTGATCAGATCCTCATTTCCGGCACAGTGCATGGCCCATGCGCCCTGGTCATCTGAGAGGATCAATACGATATTCTTCTTCATATGCGCTTACTTCCCTTCCTAAATGAAAACTCAAAAGAGACCAAATGTCTGAAATCCAAACATTTCCAGACATTCGATCTCTTTGGGTTGATTTCCCTTAATTTACTTTACTTCTGGATGCGATTTCAGAGTACATCTCAACAAATTTGTCTACATCCAGCTTATCTAAGCCGCTCAGATACTCGTCCCAACGGGCATCAATATTGCCATTGGTGATGAAATCAGCAGTTCGCTGATCCACATAGTCTTTTAACGGCTGTTTCAGAATGCTATCCTGTTTTGCCTCTTCCTCAGACATTAACGCATAGGTGTATGCGTGGTTCGGATTCAGATATTTCTTATATAATTCGTTGGCAGCAGCCTTGGAACCTGGAGTTACTTCCTGTTTGATGGTACAATCGCCAGCAGCGATACCATACATGCCATCATCTAAGGTTACGAATTCAGATTTCTCCGCAGAAGTATAAGCAGAACCGTCCTCTTTCTTCAGTTCCTCATAGACACGATCACCAACTTCCTGGATGTAGGTACCGATCAGACCCTTGGAATTCTGGATACTGGTGTCCAGATCATAGTGTAAATCAGCCCATCTTACCAGTTCTTCTGCGTACTTGGTATCAGCACTTACTACGAAGCAGAAAGATCTGTTATAAGGAGTATATCTTGGAATCCATACTGGGTCAACGCCGTTGTCACCGGATAATGGAAGCACGTACTGGTATACACCCTCTTTTTCCGGATCATTTCCTGGAATTGGAGCATTGACTCCTGCTGCGCTCCAGATGGAGATTACACCGCAGGTCGGCTCAGAAGTCTGTACTTTCGCGTTGTAAGCAGCCTGAGTCATGGTAAATACTTCTGGGTCTACCAGACCTTCACTGTATAACTTATTCATATAAGTTAAAAACTCTTTGTACTCTTCCTGCTGTGGAACATAAACGATCTGGCCGTCTTTGTAGCAGATTCTCTCATGCTGGTTGTTGTATGCCAGACCGGTAAAGCCCATGAAGCTCATCTGGCCGTTATTTCCGCCATTGTAAAGGAAGGTAAATGGGATCTCATCTGCCTTGCCATTGCCGTTTAAGTCACCAGCTTCTTTGAATGCTTTCAGAACCTGATAAAACTCCTCGGTGGTTGTCGGCATATCCATACCAACTTTCTCCAGCCATTCGGTGTTGATGATCAAGGTTTCATTTGTCACATCCGGAATGGAATAATCAAACTGCGGAAGGCCATAGATATTACCGTCAGCTGCGGTAATGGACTCTAACAGGCCCGGCGCTCTCTGGCATAACGCATAGAAATTCGGCATATATTCCTCATTGATGTAATCGTTCCAGGTCATCAGCCAGCCCTCTGCGCCATATTTTACCAGGCTTGCGGTGTCCAGAATAAAGTTACCCATCATAGCATCTGGAAGTTCTCCACCTGCAAATGCCAGGTTTCTCTTCTCTACTACCTGTGACTGTGGCCAGTCGATCCAGTCTACTTTCAGGTTGGTCTTTTCTTCCATATCCTTAAAGAACTGTCTGTCTCCAAGCGGAGTCTCGGAATCATCTCTGGCTCCTGCGATAGTAACGGTCACAGAATCACTTAATGGGAAAACGTCCTTTGTCTCCCCGCCGGCTGTACTTTTTCCAGCTGCTGCCTGTTCCGTTGCCGTTGCCGCTGCAGCTTCCGCTTTTGTCTCCTCTTTTGTCTGTCCCCCACAAGCTGAAAGCGCCAACGCCACCGTCACTGCTAAACCACCTGCTGCCAATGTCTGTCTTTTCATCATACCTCTCCTTTCGTCTCTCATAACCATTCAGTCCTATATTTTCACTGAACCGTTAAATTACTGCCTGTCTATATAAAATCTACGCTTCCTGTTCATAGATCTCATATCATGTATTAACCTTTAATGGATCCGATCATGACGCCCTTTTCAAAATATTTCTGGACAATCGGGTATAAAATCAATGGCGGGATAATCGCCACAACAATGGTTCCATATTTCATAGATTCTGCCAGTTTCATCTTCGCCTCGATCTGGCTGACATCGGCAAAATCATTGGCCAGAGACTGTGTCTCGATCAGAATACCTCTCAGCACGATCTGAAGTGGATATAAGGAACTCTTATCAATATAGAGCAAGCCCTTCATATAGTCGTTCCAGTACGCAACTGCGTAATACAAAGTCAATACTGCAAGGATTGCTTTGGACAACTGCGGCACAAAGTAGAAGAAAAACTTTCCCTTAGAACACCCATCGATCTCCGCCGCCTCTTCCAGCTCTGTTGGAATATTGGACTCAAAAAATGTTCTTGCAATAATTACGTTATAAGCACTGACCACACCAACCAGGATAATGCTCCAAATGGTATTGCGAAGTCCCAGCTTACTTACCAAAATGTAAGTCGGAACCATACCGCCACTGAAATACATGGTGATCAGCACAATGAGAGAAATAGGCTTTCGCAGGCAGAAATATTTTCTGGACAGCGGATAAGCCAGACATACCGTTAAAGTAACACTTAAAAATGTTCCGATCACTGTATACTTAATACTGTTGGCATAACCGATCCAGATATCCGCATTGGCAAATATCTTCTTATAAGAATCAAAGGTGATTCCTTTCGGCAGCCAGGTCACATCGCCCCTCAGCACCATATATGGATCCGATACAGACGCGATCAATACAAAATACAGCGGATACAGCACCACGATCAGAGCCAGGATCAAAAATCCATACACAAATACGTTAAATAGAAAATTATCTTTTGATTTTTTTATTTTTGTAGCAGCCACGATCTCATTTCTCCTTCCTTTGTCTTCCGTATCTTAGAACAGGCTTGTTTCGTTTAACTTTTTACAGATCTGGTTCACTGTGATCAGTAAAATGATATTTACCACGTTGTTAAACAGACCGATGGCCGTTGAGAAGTCGAACTGCTGCTGCAGCATACCCATACGGTAGACATAGGTTGCAATGATCTCGGATTTCTGCAGGTTCATGGAGTTTTGCAGAAGGAATGCTTTCTGGAATCCCACGTTCATGAAACGTCCCACATTCATGATCAGCATGATCACAATGGTTGGAAGAATCTGCGGAATCTCAATGTGCCGGATCAGCTTGATATTGTTTGCGCCATCGATTCTCGCTGCTTCATAGAGAGACGGATCAATGGAGGTCAATGCCGCCAAATAAATGATCATACCCCAGCCGGAGTTCTGCCAGATACCCGACCAAACGAAGATATCGTCAAACAGATCCGCTTTTCCCAGAAAATAGATCCGTTCCATTCCAAATGCCGCCAGCATATTGTTGATGATACCGGTAGATGGACTTAAAAATACATGCAGCATACCACAAAGAACTACTACAGAAATAAAATGCGGTGCGTATAAAATTGTCTGCACGGTTTTCTTAAATTTCTCATGTGTCAGCTGGTTTACAATTAATGCCAGAAAAATTGGAAATGGGAACGATGCGATTAAAGTGTAGAAGCTGATCGTCAGCGTATTCTTTAACAGTGCCCAGAAGTTAGGGGAACGGAAGAACCGTTCAAAATGTTCAAATCCCACCCAATGGCTTCCCCAGATTCCCAGTCTGGAGTTGTAATCTTTAAATGCGATCTGGATTCCATACATCGGACCATAATCGAAGATAAAGATAAAAATCAGTGCTGGTACACATAATAGAATCAGATGATAGTCTCGCTTCAACATCTTTTTCCAGCGCTGAACCCAAGTCTTCTGTTTGGTGACAGTACCCTCTTTCATAATTTTCCTACCTTTTCCTTTCGTCATTGAAAATCATCGTAAGGTCACTGTAGCACACGTTCCCATGAAAAGATATAAGTCAGTTTATTTGAGATGTGCCATTTTATTTTGCATAGAATGTGCGATTTTTTCGCACATCAGACTTTTTTTGCTTTTACATATTGTCCAGGTGTTACCCCGTAAATACTCTTAAACTTCCGGATAAAGCTGGAAGTGTTGTTATACCCGATTTTCTCCACGATCTCATTGACTGTGTAGACCGGATCTTCACTGAGCAGAAGCTGTTCTGCCATGGCCATACGGATCTGGGTCACATGCTCCATGATTGTATTGCCCGTCTTCTTTTTGTAGACGTTGCTAAGTTTCGACGCCGACATGGAAAAATAATCAGCCATATACTGAACGGAAAAATTCTCCTGCAGTCCATGGTCTTTGATGAACTGCTCCATGTCCATGGTATCTTCCTCACTGTCCTGCTTTTTCTTCTCCATGATCCCAAAGCAGATATTTCTTGCGATGTTGCGGATTTTCTCAGTCAGTTCATCTACTGTATCGCTCTGGTTTAGGATCATGGAATAAGATGGCCGTTCTTCTTCCCCGAAGATTCCCGTGGAATATACCAGATCAATCAGCTGCATAATCAGGTCATAGCAGATTCCCTTAGAATAGACTAGAGGCATTCTGGAGGTCTTGATGTACTGGTTCAGTTCATCTAAAGTCTTCATCACCTCTTCCTGATTGCCAAGACGGATGTGGAACAGCACATAGTCAATCTGGCGTTTTGGCCAATAATTGTCCACCAGTTCCTCATTAAACAACTGATCAGAATCAATAAAGCAGCTATTTCCTTTGGCAAATTTCATCTCCAATGCCAGGGATGTCCGTAAAAATACCTGCTGGATCTCCTCCACCTCTTCAAACAACGCTCCCATGGAAAATGAAACGGATTCCTGCAGCTTCTCTTCCAGAGATTTCCAGATCATATGGGCCGCCTGGTCATAATCTTTACGCTCTGCCTGGCTCAAACTTCCGATATAGACATATTTTTTGCCCTCTGGAAGTTCCAACAGATAACCTTTCAGATAGCACTGCAGGATACTCTCGATCAATTCATGCTTATCCGGCTGATCTTTTTCTGGAAGCAGGAACACCATAATGAAAAATACATCCCCATCCAGCTTTGATAGACGGTATTCCTCGATCATGCGCTGAAATTCCTCTTTGGTATACCGGCCCTTTAACAATTTATGTAAAAAGCTGAACTGGGCGGAATCTGTAAATTCCTGTTTCCGTCGCAGTGCCGGGATTAAGTTGTTCTTTACACCTAAATAGATCAGAAAGATACCACAGAGCACTACTGCCGCCACGATTCCGCAATAAACTATCTGGATTTTCCAGAAGTTGGCATATACCTGCTTTTCTGAATAATACCGCACATAGTTTCTTGATTCCTTTTCAAAAGAGATATCCAGATATCCTTCTACCGGTTCATTCGCATGTACATTGCCCTGCAATTTCTCATCACTGTCTGTGCTGAACAACAGATTGCCCTGTTTATCAAAGGCAAAAAAATTCTGGATCGTATTCAATTCTTTTAAATCCAGCATAAAAATCAGATATGCCTGTTTTCCCGCCTTATTCACCGTAGCCGCGCAGACCTGCTCCTTTCCCGTTTCATCATTGGAAGCGTCCGCAAAATAATACTTGACGTTGCTGCTTTTGGCTTCTATCACATCTTCTACCGGGTGTTCCTTAAAAAATGGATACAATTTATACAGACTGTCTTTTCGGTAGCTGGATCCACTGGACAGATATACATAGTCATCACCCTCATACCAGAAGATCAGTTCCTTGATAAAGACGTTGCTAATGGTATATCCGTGCAATTCCCGTAGCAGATTCCAAGCTGCACTGACATCTTTCAGATCATTTCTGGTATACATTTTCTCATTGTAGACCATATCTGTTGTAACCGTATCCAGACTGTAGAAAATCTGTTCCATATCATTGACATTGTACATCACCTGATTTTCCAGCTGATAGATATAACTGTCCTTGATCTGCCCCAGGATTTTCGTCTGGATAAATCCAGTCAGGACGATCACCGGAAGCAGCAAAATCAATACGCCAGTCAAAATGTGCCTGTATAACACCTCATTTTTCATAGAAACCCCCTCTATCCCCCAATAATTCCATGCTTGCTGCACTTGTTGTTTCTCATATTTGCATAACCTGCCAACTAAGATTTCTGTGAATATGCAGCTATACAGAAATAAAAAAAGAGCTCGCTTACACAAGTCGAACCCTTTTTTGACATATTTTTCATCTTCTCTTATAATACTTTTCCTAAGAAGTTTTTCAGTCTTTCGTTCTTTGGATTTGCGAAGAATTCTGCCGGGGCATTTTCTTCTACGAAATAGCCCTCGTCCATGAACATGACTCTGGTAGATACTTCTCTTGCGAAGCCCATCTCATGAGTTACAACTACCATGGTCATCTTCTGGTCTGCCAGGTCTCGCATAACGTTTAATACCTCGCCTACCATCTCCGGGTCCAGAGCGGAGGTCGGCTCATCGAAAAGCATCACGTCCGGTTTCATGCACAGGGCGCGGACAATGGCGATACGCTGTTTCTGACCGCCGGATAACTGGTTCGGATATGCGTTCGCACGGTCTGCCAGTCCGACGCGCTCTAATAAGCGCATAGCCTCTGCTTCTGCATCCTTCTGGGAAACACCCTGGAGTTTCATAGGAGCGATCGTCAGATTCTTCATGATGGTCATGTGCGGGAACAGATTGAACTGCTGGAACACCATGCCCATCTTCTGACGATGCTTATCGATGTCAGTTTTTGGATCGGTGATATCAACACCCTCGAAGAGGATCTTACCTGATGTTGGCTCCTCTAAGCGGTTTAAGCACCGTAAAAAGGTACTTTTACCGGAACCGGACGGGCCAATGACGCAGACCACATCACCTTTATAAATGTCTACATTAATATCTTTTAATACGTTTAAATCGCCAAATGCTTTGCCCAGGTGCTGCACCTGGATCAATGGCTGTCTCTCGTTAGTGGTCACTGTTTCTTAACCTCCTCTCCAGTTTCTGTACAAAGAACGTAAATACCATAACCAGTACCAGATAGATCAGCGCTGCCGCGATCAATGGCATAAATGCACTGTAGGTACGGCTTCGGATAATATCTGCACCCTTGGTCAGATCCTGGATCGCAATATAACCAGCTACGGATGTCTCTTTTAACAATCCGATAAACTCATTGCCCAGAGCCGGTAAGACATTTTTGAATGCCTGCGGCATCACGATGTAAAACATCGTCTGTGGATAATTGAAACCTAAGCTTCGTCCTGCCTCAAACTGACCATTATCAATCGACATGATACCGCTTCGGAAGATCTCAGCTACATATGCACCGGAGTTAATACCGAATGCAATGACCGCTACCAGGGTCTTGTCGATCTTTACGGAACCAAATACGACGAAATAAATAATCAGCAGCTGGACCAGAACTGGTGTTCCACGGATCACAGTCAGATAGACCTTGCAAAGGGCATTTAAGACACCCAGCTTATGGGTCTTATCGTAAGTGGAACGAACCACTGCGATCAAAAATCCGAGAAAAATACCGATCAATACTGCAAAAAAGGTGATTCTTAAAGTATTAAAAAGACCATCTGTAATATACTTCCATCGGTCATCCTCTATAAAGTTCTGATAAAAGGATGCTGTAAAATTATCCATCATCGTATCTGATTCCCCTTACTTCACATTTCCCAATATTTTACTCTGCGCTGATATATTTGTCAATGATGCTCTGTAACTCACCAGACTCTTTTAACTCGTTCAGTGCTTTGTTTACCTGGTCTACTAACTCGGTGTTGCCTTTCTTGACTACATATGCGTAATCCTCAACAGTCAGCGGCTCATCTAAGATGCTGATGCCTTCGTTCTCAGTTACGAATACCTTTGCAGGCTCTTCATCGATGACAACCGCATCAATTTTACCCTGAAGAAGTGCCTGAACTGCCTCGAAGCCTTTACCATAACGCTCTACCGTAGAACCATCCTTCTCATAATCAGATGCATACAGATCTCCAGTCGTACCTAACTGAACACCAATGGCTTTTCCCTTCAAATCATCTGGTCCGGCGATGTCGCTGCCATCTTTTACAATGATCACCTGGGAAGCGGTTGTGTAAACATCAGAGAAATCAACGTTTTTCTTACGATCCTCTGTTACAGTGATTCCGCCTGCACCGATATCTGCTTTACCGGAAACAACCTCTGGGATCAGGGAATCAAATGCAACATCCTCGATCTCCATGGTCTTGCCTAATTTTGCTGCGATGGCATCACAGATCTCTACGTCGATACCTACGATCTCACCACCATCATGATATACATATGGAGGGAACTCTGCGTTGGTTACCATAACCAGTGTGCCGCCTGCTGCCTCAGTCTCAGCTTCGCTACTTGCTGCTTCTGTTGTCTCGGTTGCTGCTGCCTCTGCTGCGGTTGTAGCTGCCTCAGTTGCTGCTGCAGTTGTCTCAGTCTTGGATCCGCCGCTGCATGCTGTCATGGATGCAGCCATCAGTGTTGCCATTGCTAATGCGATTGCCTGTTTTTTCATAAATGTCATCCTCCTCAAGCTTTCTCATATATATGCACCTTCGATGCATAACTATAAATAAGTGATAGACCCTATTATAAGACTTTTTTCAAATTAATCAAGTACAACTTTTTATTTTTTTCCGTTTTTTGTGCTATAATAGGGATATTCAGCGAAATCACCAAAAGCCGAATGCATAAATACTTATTTTGGAGGAATTTTTATGCATGCTTTTTTACAAAAAACAACCTGGACAATGCCTGTTCCTCGTCCATATTCCTGTTTTCACTTGCTTTTCTGCGGAGTTGGCATCATTCTCGTTGGTTTTCTTGTGCATATTTTATGCAAAAAATGTTATAAAATACCATACGTGCCTTTCTACGGCTGCGGCCTGGTCCTGGCTCTTGGAGAGCTATATAAACAGTTATTTTTATACCAGATCGTCAATCAGGGATGCTACGACTGGTGGTACTTCCCCATGCAGCTTTGCAGTACACCCATGTATTTATGCATAATATTAATTTTTATGCATAAAAGCAGTCCTATCACCCGCACCATCTGCACCTATCTCCAGGATTTTTCCCTTCTGGGAGGCATCATGGCACTGGCAGAACCATCAGGACTAATGCAGCCTTACGTGACACTGACCGTTCACGGACTGACCTGGCACCTGATCCTGATCTTTATCGGTCTTTACTGCCACCGGTGCGGTCTTGCCGGAAAAAGCTGGCGGGAATACGCAAAAACACTGCCATTGCTGGCAGTGTTTCTCGCATTCGCTTCTATTATTAATGTCGCCACCCATGGACAGGCAGACATGTTCTATATCTCGCCCTTCTATCCGGTAACCCAGGTATTTTTCTATCAGGTATCACTGCTCGTGGGCACTGGCGCCGGAATCGTTTTTTATATCTTCTCCATCTGCCTGGGTGGGTGGATCATCCATTACTGTCTTGGAAAGCTGTAATAGATCTTGCCATTTTCCATACCGCCCCGGTACTGGGCAAGCTCACTGACTGTCACCAGCTGATAACCCTGCTCCACCAATTTAGGGATAATGGCTACTGCCGCATCACCACTGGCATTGTATAACTCATGCATCAGCACGATGTCACCGTCTTTTACATGACCAAGAACTGCATCGATGCTCTTCTGGGCATTCCTGGTCTTCCAGTCCAGGGTATCGATACTCCACAAAACAATCGGTGCATCCACATTGGCTATTACGGTGGCATTCTTGCATCCACCCGGCAGACGGACTGTGGCTGCTCCTTTGCCGGAAGCGTCCGTGATGGCCTGATTGCCCTTCTGGATCTGTTCCCGGATCTGTGCTGCATCTAATTTATTCAAATACTTATGATTATTGGTATGATTGCCAATCTCATGACCTTCCGCCACCATTCTCTGCAGCTCTGCCTGATAGCTGGCACAACGTTCACCGACTACATAGAAGGTTGCCTTGCCGCCGTACTGTGCCAGACAATCCATGATCCGGTTTCCAACCGGCGCATAAGGACCATCATCGAACGTTAAGGCTACCATTGGCTTATCCGGGTCAATCTGGCGTCCACTACCTGTCTGGGCGTTGTCTGTTGTCCCTGGAGCTGCTGTCTGGGACGGATCTGCTGACGATCCCTGTGAACTCTGTGCATCATTTGTATTTTCCAGGTTTGAGTTCTGTGCATCACCCGGCATCACTCCTGGCTGTTCCAGAATCGTTCCATCTTCATTTTTCCACTGGGCAACACCCGGGCCGCCCTCCATATTGATCCATTCCCCGGCGATCAGAGATCTTCCAGCCGCCTTGGCATCAAATGTTACTCCAAATGTCAGTGTCCCCGCAAGCGCCAGTCCAAATACGGCTGCGATCCACTGCCCTCTCTTCATTTTTCTCATAAGATCATCCCCTTTTTCCTCTTACTTGCGATTGATCTTCTCTGTGTCTTTGATGGTCTGTATTCTCACCACCAGCCACATCTCATTCCTTCTCCCATCGCCCTATCAGTATACTGTTTCTTCTTATAAAAAGCAAACCAATTAAGGGAATCTTCAGAATGAGTCATATTTTCGTCAGAATTACATATTTTCAATTTTTACCATTCTTATTTTGTGTATTTTCATAGGAGCAGATTTTAATTTTTTATTTTCTTTGTGATATTGTAGCATTTTTATCAATTACGTGTTATAATTTTAACTATCTTGCACATTGTTTTTATCAATTAGGAGGATTCACATGACTTGTAAAAAAGATCACGTTCCTTTCAATGGTACACCAGAACAGGAAAAAGCTTTAAAAGAGGTGATTGCCCAGTTAAAGGACACCAAAGGCGCACTGATGCCGATCATGCAGCATGCCCAGGACATCTACGGCTACCTGCCTATTGAAGTTCAGACCATGATATCCGATGAAACCGGGATTCCCCTGGAAAAAATCTACGGTGTTTCCACCTTTTATTCCCAGTTTGCCCTGCAGCCAAAAGGCAAATATCAGATTTCTGTCTGCCTTGGCACCGCCTGCTACGTGAAAGGCTCTGGCGCGATTTTAAGCAAATTAGAAGAGCTTCTGGGAATTACCAACGGCGAATGTACACCGGATGGACGCTTTTCTTTAGATTCCTGCCGCTGTGTCGGCGCCTGCGGCCTTGCGCCGGTCATGATGGTCAACGATGAAGTTTATGGCCGTCTTGTTCCCGATGACATTCCTGGCATTCTTGCCAAATACAAATAGAAACGGAGGTATTTCCCTATGAAAACTCTTGAAGAACTTCAGGCAGTCCGTGAAACATATCACAAACAATTAAACCTCCGCCGTGAGGACCACACCCGTACCCGCGTGATCGTCGCCATGGATACCTGTGGGATTGCAAGCGGGGCAAAACCGGTTCTGATGACATTTTCCGATCTGATCCAGGAACAAAACCTGACTGACCGCTTCTGCGTCCTGCAGTCCGGCTGCATCGGCCTGTGTAAATATGAACCGGTCGTGCAGATCGAAGAACCAGGAAAGCCAACGGTTACCTACATCCGTATGACACCGGATAAGGCAAAAGAAGTTCTGGAACGTCATCTCTTAGGCGGACAGATCATTGACCAATACACCCTCGACTACGCAGATCACCAATAGGAGGTTCTCATATGTATCGTTCTCACGTACTGGTCTGCGGCGGAACCGGATGTACTTCCTCCGGAAGCCAGCAGATCATCGAAACTTTAAAAGCAGAGCTTGAAAAAAACGGACTCTCCAATGAGGTATCCGTTGTCCAGACCGGATGCCACGGTCTGTGTGCCTTAGGCCCCATTATGATCGTCTACCCGGACGCTGCCTTCTATTCTATGGTAAAAGTAGAAGATATTCCGGAAATTGTAGAAGAACATCTGCTGAAGGGCCGGGTAGTAACCCGTCTGCTCTATAAAGAAACCGTCACTCCAAACGGTATCAGGGCATTAAGTGACACCGATTTCTATAAGAAGCAGCACCGGATCGCCCTTCGCAACTGTGGCGTGATCAATCCGGAAATCATCGAAGAATACATTGGAACCGGCGGTTACCAGGCACTTGGCAAAGTGCTGACCAAGATGACACCTGATGACGTGATCCAGTGTCTTTTAGATTCCGGTCTGCGTGGCAGAGGCGGCGGCGGATTTCCAACCGGTCTGAAATGGAAACTGGCTAAGGGCAATGACGCAGACCAGAAATATGTCTGCTGCAACGCCGATGAAGGTGACCCGGGCGCCTTTATGGACCGTTCCATTTTAGAGGGTGATCCACACGCAGTCTTAGAGGCTATGGCCATTGCCGGATATGCCATCGGTGCCAGCCAGGGCTATATCTATGTCCGTGCCGAATACCCAATCGCAGTTCAGCGTCTGCGGATCGCCATTGAACAGGCCAGAGAGATGGAGCTGTTAGGCAAAGACATTTTCGGAACCGGTTTTGATTTTGACATTGACCTTCGTCTGGGTGCAGGTGCTTTCGTCTGCGGCGAGGAAACCGCTCTGATGACCTCCATAGAAGGAAACAGAGGCGAACCACGTCCAAGACCTCCATTCCCGGCCCAGAAAGGATTATTCGGAAAGCCAACCATTTTAAATAACGTAGAAACTTATGCCAATATCCCACAGATCATCTTAAACGGTCCGGAGTGGTTTGCTTCCATGGGCACCGAGAAATCCAAGGGAACCAAAGTATTTGCTTTAGGCGGCAAGATCCACAATACCGGTCTGGTAGAGATTCCTATGGGAACCACGCTGCGTGAAGTTATCGAAGAGATCGGCGGCGGCATTCCAAACGGCAAAAAGTTCAAGGCGGCGCAGACCGGTGGACCTTCCGGCGGCTGTATCCCGGCAGAACATTTTGATATCCCGATCGACTACGATAACCTGATCTCCATCGGCTCCATGATGGGCTCCGGCGGTCTGATCGTCATGGATGAAACAGACTGTATGGTGGATATCGCCAAATTTTTCCTGGAATTCACCGTGGAAGAATCCTGCGGCAAATGTACGCCTTGCCGTGTGGGCACCAAGCGTATGTTAGAAATCCTGACCAAGATCACCAAAGGCCAGGCAACGATGGAAGACTTAGATAAGTTAGAGGAGCTTTGCTACTATATTAAAGAGAATTCCCTGTGTGGACTGGGACAGACCGCTCCAAACCCGGTACTTTCCACTCTGCATTATTTCCGTGACGAATACGAGGCACATATCAAAGAGAAGCGTTGTCCAGCCGGTGTCTGCAAGGCTCTGCTCTCTTACCACATTGATTCGTCCAAATGTAAGGGCTGTACGCTCTGTGCCAGAAACTGTCCAAACAGCGCCATCATCGGTACCGTCCGCAATCCGCACATCATCGACCAGGAGAAATGTATCAAGTGCGGAGCCTGCATGGAAAAATGTAAATTCGGCGCCATCTACAAAAAGTAAGGGAGGACAATCAGAATGGATACAATCAAAGTCAAAATTAACGGCATAGAAGTATGCGCCCCAAAGGGCTCTACCATCCTGGAAGCGGCCCGTCTGGCCCATATTGAGATTCCCACTCTCTGTTTTCTGAAGGAGATCAACGAGATCGGCGCCTGCCGCATCTGCGTGGTGGAAGTGAAAGGAGCCAGAAGCCTGGTGGCGTCCTGTGTATACCCCATCAGTGAAGGCATGGAAATTAAAACCAACTCCCCAAAGGTACTGGATTCCCGCCGGAAAACCCTGCAGCTTCTGCTCTCCAACCATGAACGCAAATGTCTTTCCTGCGTGCGGAGCGGTAACTGTGAGCTTCAGCAGCTGGCGAAAGAACTGGGCGTAGAGGACGAGGATTATTATGACGGCGAGAAAACACCGTCCTGCATCGATGATAGCGCGGTCCATATGATCCGCGATAACAGCAAGTGTATCCTCTGCCGCCGCTGTACTGCTGTCTGCGAAAAAGTCCAGGGAATCGGTGTCATCGGAGCCAACAACCGTGGTTTCCACACCACCATTGGTTCTGCGTTTGAAATGGGTCTGGGAGAGACCTCCTGTGTTTCCTGTGGACAGTGTATTGCAGTCTGCCCGACCGGCGCACTTCAGGAAAAATCCCAGGTGGATGAAGTTCTTGCTGCCATTGCCGACCCATCTAAGCATGTGATCGTCCAGACAGCCCCGGCTGTCCGCGCTGCTCTGGGAGAGGAATTTGGCTATCCCATTGGCACCAATGTCGAGGGCAAAATGGCTGCTGCCCTGCGCCGGATCGGTTTTGATGGTGTTTTTGACACCAATTTCAGTGCAGATCTGACCATTATGGAAGAAGCCCACGAATTCTTAGACCGTGTGCAGAACGGCGGTGTTCTTCCGCTGATCACCTCCTGTTCTCCAGGATGGATCAAATACTGCGAACACTATTTCCCGGATATGACCGAGAACTTATCCAGCTGCAAATCTCCTCAGCAGATGTTCGGCGCCATCGCCAAATCCTACTATGCTGAAAAAATGGGATTAAAACCAGAGGACATTGTCTCCGTCTCCATCATGCCATGTACTGCCAAGAAATTCGAGATCCAGAGACCAGACGAGGCTGCTAACGGTGTTCCGGATGTGGACTATTCCCTGACTACCAGAGAACTGGCCCGGATGATCCGCAAAGTGGGACTGCGCTTTACCACACTTCCAGACGAGGGCTTTGATTCCCCACTGGGTCTTGGAACCGGCGCCGCTGTGATCTTCGGTACTACCGGAGGCGTCATGGAAGCAGCGCTCAGAACTGCGGTTGAAACTTTGACTGGCGAAGAGCTGGCATCCCTGGATTTCAATGACGTCCGCGGCATGGAAGGCATCAAAGAGGCCACCTATCCGGTTGCCGGCATGGAGATCAAGGTTGCTGTGGCTTCTGGTCTTGGAAATGCGAAAAAATTATTAGAAATGGTAAAATCCGGTGAACGCACCTACCACTTCATCGAGATCATGGGCTGCCCAGGCGGCTGCATCAACGGCGGCGGTCAGCCGCAACAGCCGGGCTACATCCGCAATACCGTAGATATCCGCGCATTAAGAGCCAGTGTTCTGTATCAGTCCGATAAAGAGAACCCGATCCGCAAATCTCATGAGAATCCGGCAATTAAGGAATTGTATGAGACTTACCTTGGTGAACCGGGAAGTGAGAAGGCGCATCATCTGCTGCATACTTCTTATGTGAAACGAACGATCAATTAGAAGAATCTGTAGTCGTAAACATTCAAAACGCTCAGGTCTTCGGATCAGGTTACCCGATGTATCGTGCATCTGGTAACCCTGTCCAAAGCCTGAGCGTTTTATTATGCCAATATTACCTTTTCAATCTCCTGATCCATCAAAAATATGTAACAATAACCTTCTTTCCCATCTCTTCCATCGTGCCCCGGATCTGCTCCACCAGATTCTGTCTGACTCCCAGATCAAACGGCAGCTCCGGATTCTGATAGGCCGGATTAACTGCCTTTCCCACATACAGATGCAGTTCCGTACACTCCTCAATCAGCATCTTCGCCACCATAGATCCGCCATTTCCCCGGTCCAGTTCCTCAAAAAACTCTTCTGAAACCGTCTCATTCTTCACGTACCGCTTTAACAGACTTAATGTCCGGTTCAAGGTCAGCACACCCTCTGTCACCAGATCGATCCCGTCAATAAAGGAAATAGGCGGAATCTCCGGATCTTCATGATCATACGATATATCCAGACTGCGCTTTAACACCCTGGAGACAATGGCGGCGCTGGTTCCACCGCAGACGATCCTTCTGGCATCCTCGTCCTCCATAAATGCCCGCACCATAGCTTCATCCTCCTCCGGATGCTCCGCAGGTCCCGTCATCAGATGCACCGGACGGCCTTCAATGATCCGCATACAGGCAACCGTCGTGTCATCCCCCGGCCGGAACAGATACAGCTCATCACAGGCATGGCATAGCACATTGGCCAGACGGGAGGCCGATACCGTCAAAGCCGCCTGCTTCAACGCATACGCTGCGATATCTTCCCACTGCCATCCATAATTCAATAACTGCCCCGCTCCCGCATTGATGGTGCCATCGCTCATCAGGATCATCACATCCCCTTTCCGGGCCTGGAACCGGTACTCATTGATCTTTTTTCCCTTAATCTCCCTGAGATTTCGTGGAATCTCCATCAGTTCCCCATCCCGGATAAAAATACACCCTGGATTGTCAAACTCCACCAGATATGCTGCCCCATCGTGGGACACCTGCAAAATACTGAATGTGGAATACGCTACCTGCCGCTCCTGGCAGATAGGCAGTGTCTCCACGATAGTTTCCACACATTCCTCCAATGCCGCTCCATTTAAAAACATGGTTCCCAGTATTTTAGAGGTCAGTGTGGATAAAATATTGGCCTTAACCCCACTTCCCATGCCATCTGCCAGAATCAGAATATCAGAATCCTCCGTTTTCAGGATCTCCACCTTGTCCCCGCAAAGCACCTCAGAAAATTTATTCAGACTTTTATATGCCACATCTACCTGAATTCCCATCAGCGGACCTCACTTTCACTGCCATCCTCCAACAGAGAACGGCACAGCCTGGTCAATGTGGTCTTTGTCTCTGCGGTCGTTTCCCCCAATAGTCCGGCAATTTCCTGGGCCACCATCATCTGTTTATGGATCACCTTCTGCGCCAGGTCAATGGTATCCAGCTTCTTCTCATACTCCTCCCGCAGCTGCTCCTCTTCCCTGGTAATGTCAATAAATGTCGCCAGCACCGCATCCTCCTTCTCTATGTATACAATATTCTGAAGAGTGGAGAGATGGTATTCCGAATAAGTCACTTTCTTGCCATGGATATTCTGATGTGTATCATAAACCCACTGGAAATCCACCGGATCAATAAATTCATACAGATACATTTCCAGTGCCTCTGCCCTGGTTTTTCCGAAATATTTCTCACCCACGCTGGAATATTCCATGATCTTCATGTCCTTATCCACGATCAGAACAATGTTTGGCGAAGTCTCCATCACCAGATTAGACAGGGATTCTGCCTTATCATGCATATACGGAATGCACATATTCAGCTCCGCCTTCTTCTGGAACACTGCTACCGCCTTGTCACGGCAGGACGAATAACCGCAGGCACCGCAATTTAACTCATCCTTCGGTCCATGTTTTCCGATTTTAGCCAGAATCTCCCGTATCTGCTCCTCTGTCGGCTTCTGTTCCAATGGCGAACGGTCCATATATGCCTTGTGAAGCTTCACGCCTTCTGCCATATCACAGGCAGCTGCCTCTTCTACCGGCTCTTTTGCAATGGTCTCTTCCATATCCAGTTTCACCTTAAACCGGGAAATGGAGCGGTCTTCCACCGTTGGCCCTTTGATGCAGCCGCCGGAGCAGCTGTTCATCTCGATAAAGCAGCCGTTAATCTCGCCCCGCACCATGCTCTCACATAAATCAATGCAGTTGCGGATACCATGGACATAAAATTTGCGGTAATGATCCACCTGTTTTTCTGTAGCAAGAACGGAGTTTACCACCCCGTTCGTCACCGGATACAGCCGGTTTACCTTCGGATTGATCCGTTCCAATGGTTCAGCCTCACACTCCTGGATCTCAATCTGCTCCTGTTTCAGCCAGCTTTCTACCTCCTGGAAATTCAGTACCGCATCAATACAGTCATTATGCCGCAGATCCACGGATTCTTTCTTCTTGGCGATACACGGACCTAAAAATACCACCTTCGTATCCGCTCCATACTCCTTCTTCAGAAGGCGCCCATGGGCGATCATCGGTGAGACCACAGGCGCCAGATACGGCACCAGCTTTGGATAATAGATCTCGATCAGATCATTGACACTTGGGCAACAGGTAGTAATAATATTCTCCATAGTTCCCTGCTCCAGAAGAGCTGCATACTCTCTTGTCACCAGAACGGCCCCCTCGGACGTCTCCCGCACATCCGCAAATCCCAGTTTTTTCAGGGCTGCTTTCACCTGACCCGGCTCCTTGAATTTCAAAAGCCCCATATAGGATGGTGCCATAGATACCACCACCCGGTCCCCATCTTCCAGAAAGCCTCTGACCCGTTCCAGGTCACTGACCAGAGTTTTGGCAGACTGTGGACAGATCTGCAGACAGGTTCCACATAAAATACACCGGTCCTCCATGATCTCCGCCCTGCCATCCCGGATCATGATCGCCTTTACTTCACAATTACGGATACATTTGTAACAATGCTTGCATCTGGACGCTTTTAAATCGATGATTCCCATAAATTTGACCCCCATATGTATATTTGATACCGTTTATTTCTTTGCGTTTTCGCCATGCGTATTCATAATGAAAAGTCCTTTGTGAGCAAACTCCCACGGGCTTCTCACAGATTCATTTCTGCATGGCTTTGCTAGTTTGCTTCGCTCTTTACGCCATGTGCATTCATAAGATGCCATAAAACGGCATCTTATTTCATGTCGGGCTGCGCCCTATAGAAATGAACCTATGAGAAGTCCTTTGTGAGCAAGCTCCCACGGGCTTCTCACAGATTCATTTCTGCATGGCTTTGCTATTATCATTATCTCATGTAAGCCGCTATTTATCAATTTGAATTTCTGTGTTATAATGGCGATGGCCGCGCTAATCTGAAAGAATTTTCGTAACTATTCAGTACCTTCATAGTTACGAGCAAAAATCCATTCCAGATCAGCTTCGCTGATGGGATTTTTGCTTTCTAGCCTATGTGTTCTTACGGTCAGCGCAGCATGTGCGCAGACCTACTGAATAATTACGAATTTTCTAACAGAAAAGGCGGTACAGAAAGAGAGGAATCATTCATGAAAAAAACACTTGCAATGCTCATGGCATGTGCCATGACCGCAGCGTCTCTGGCTGGATGCGCTCCCGCAGACAAGACTCAGACCACCGCTGCCACTGAAACTGCCGCACCGGAGACTTCCGCCGCAGAAACCACTGCTGAAGAGACCACCGCTGAGACAACTGCAGAAGCAGCTTCCACAAAAGGCGCTTCTGACGAGGCCGTTCTTCACATCGGCTCTTTAAAGGGACCAACCACCATGGGTCTGGTATCCCTGATGGACAAGGCTTCTAAGGGCGAATCCGAAGGCTCTTACGACTTTACTATGGTAACCGACGCTTCCGAACTGGCTGCACAGATGGTATCCGGCGACCTGGACATCGCACTGGTTCCGGCTAACCTGGCAAGCATCCTGTATCAGAAAACCAAGCAGGGCGTAGAGGTGATCGATATCAACACCCTGGGCGTTCTCTATGTGGCTGCCGCTGATGATTCTATCCAGAGCATCGCTGATTTAAAGGGCAAAACCTTATATATGACCGGAAAAGGAACTACTCCGGATTATGTACTCCAGTATTTATTAAGTGCGAACGGTATGACTTCCGATGATCTGACCATCGAATATAAATCTGAGGCTGCTGAGGTAGCTGCTGTCTTAAAGGAACAGACAGATGCCATCGGCTTACTGCCACAGCCTTTCGTAACCGTCGCCATGGCACAGAACGAGAATCTGAAAATGGTCTTAAATCTTACAGAAGAATGGGAAAAGACACAGCCGGAAAATGGCAGCGCCCTGGTGACCGGCGTTACCGTATGCCGCAAGGACGTGCTCGAGGATCAGGCTGACGCAGTTGATACCTTCTTAAAAGAACATGAAGCATCTGCTGCATTTGCCAATGCCAATGTAGAAGAAACCGCCCAGTTAGTGACTGATGCCGGAATCATCGAGAAAGCTCCGATCGCCGCAAAAGCAATCCCTTACTGCAGCATCACTTACATTGATGGTGCAGATATGCAGACCAAGGTATCCGGTTACTTAAGCGTACTGTTTGACCAGGACCCGTCCTCCATCGGCGGACAGCTTCCTGACGAAGGATTCTATTATATTCATGAATAATTGGAAAAAACTATCGATCATTCTTTTATGGCTTGGAATCTGGCAGATCACTGCCACATTCATCCATAATCCCATCATGCTTGTAGGGCCCATAGAGGCCCTGCAGACCCTGTGGGGGTTATTGCCCTCCGGTGATTTCTGGATCTCTATTTATCAATCATTTTTGCGGATCAGTATCGGATTTTTAACTGCATTTATGATTGGTCTGCTTCTTGGCAGCCTTGCATACCACATTTCCTTTGTGAAAGAGCTTCTGGAGCCTCCTATGCTCTTTTTCAAATCCGTTCCCGTGGCATCCTTTGTGATCCTCGCCCTGATCTGGGCCGGTTCCCGCAACCTTTCCATTTTCATTGCTTTTATCGTTGTTCTCCCGGTGATCTATGTCAATACCATCTCCGGACTGGAAAGCACCGATCAAAAGCTTCTGGAAATGGCAGCGATATTCCGGCTTCCACTTTGGAAAAGAGTTCGTTTCATCTATCTGCCGGCACTGGTTCCTTACCTTCTCAGTGCCTGCCGCACTGCGCTGGGCATGAGCTGGAAATCCGGTGTTGCCGCTGAGGTGATCGGTCTTCCAGATCATTCCATCGGAGAACGTCTGTATCTGTCTAAGATCTATCTGGAAACAGCTGATCTCTTTGCCTGGACACTGGTGATCATCACCATCAGTGCCTTATTTGAACGCATTGTGTTATATCTGATTTCCAGACTATGCCCGCCTTCCGCGGACACCTTACTGAAAGGAGAATCCTCCCGTGAAACTGCAGATCGATCATCTGTCTAAACATTTCGGAGACCTTACGGTTTTCGATCAGCTTTCCCTAACGATGGAAAGCGGAAACATCTACTGTCTGATGGCCCCATCCGGCAAAGGAAAAACCACCCTTTTCCGGATCCTCATGGGCTTTGAACATGCAGACAGCGGCCAGATCACAGGTCTGACCCACGCCCGCATCAGCGCAGTATTCCAGGAGGACCGCCTCTGTGAAGCATTTACCCCTCTGGATAATGTATACATGGCTGCAGCCCCGGCTTTCACGAAAGCCCAGATCCGCGAAGAGCTCCTGACACTTCTTCCCGAAGATGCGCTAAACCGTCCCGTCTGCACCCTGAGCGGTGGACAAAAGCGCCGTACCGCCATCTGCCGCGCTCTCTGTGCACCCTTTGACCTGCTGATCATGGATGAACCATTTACCGGGCTGGATGAAGACACCAGGCTTGAAGTGATCCAATACATCAAAAAAAAGAGCGCCGGGAAGCTTACGCTCCTCAGCACTCATCAGCAATCCGATATCAACGCCCTAGGCGGTATCCTGATTCACCTGTAAACTGCGGGCAACAGGACTTGAACCTGCGAAATAAATGTGTCTTTTAGTCAAAAAATATGTTTTTCGAATGGTATGCAACACGAAAAAAACATCTTTATCGTAGTAAGCACCTTTCCCGTCTGCCAGTTAAATATCAAAAGCAGTTCCCCACTGGTGGTAGCTGCTGTAACTGCTGCCCGGTGCATTGATCACAATATTTCCCGATATTGTGCGGCCCTAGTCAAAGTTTCAATTTCTGGTATCTTGCAATCTGATTTTGTATATGTTATAATGCCGTTAGGCAAGAAAAGATGTTATATGCCAATGATGGCAAAACGAAAGCCCCGAAGTCTGACCACTTCGGGGCTTTCTTCTCATTTTATGTAGTTGAGCATCTACAGGCTAGTTACCGGCTATTTGTCGCCATCTAACCATTTGATGGTGTAGTGGCAAACTACACCAGCCATGACAGCGACAAGAAAAGATGTTATTGTATCCAATGATGACACCTCCTTCCTGTCACCAGTATCGGAGGCGGTAACATTGGCATTATAACATGGAAATCTGTTTCGTTCTACTTCTTTTATTTTTGTTGCGATATCGCAACATCCAGTTCCTAGCGTGTTCAGATCTTTGATCATTTTGAAGCTATGTTTGACAAAGACGGAAATCCTCACTTCCGCTTTCACAACCTTTGTCACTACTGTGCCGTTTTTCAACATGTCATTGGAATTCCAGACGCCTACTGCATGCAACGCAGAGGCTGGGGACAACGATGGTATTTTAAAACAGATCTACCGCCATGTCACAGAAATTAAAGAAGATGCTATGAATCAGAAAGCAAATGACTACTTTTCGAGTTTATGCAATACGAACACCGAAAAGCCTTGATTTAAGCCAGTTCATGGCTAATTAAATGGAACAAAAAGAAAGGAAAAGCACAATCCAGACGGTATCAGCGGCAGTCCACAAGAATAAATTGTGATTTCACAAGAT